>Ga0256845_1000130_pt1 | contig 66893 bp, 55 predicted proteins | sample RiftiametaG_FD_189101 | JGI IMG/M metagenome (GOLD analysis project Ga0256845, IMG submission 189101) | Tube worm associated microbial communities from hydrothermal vent at the East Pacific Rise, Pacific Ocean - Riftia | ecosystem: Host-associated > Annelida > Integument > Unclassified ...
GTATGAAAAGCGATGTAAAAAACAAAAAGGTTAAATTTTGTACTATACTTCTACTAAGTTGAATTTTGTCTATAGAGAAATTAATGAGGATAGGGGCTCTCTTTTTGTTCTTTATTTCATGTACTTTAAGCGCAAAGCAAAGTGCTGATGTTTTTTCTATGTCTTTAGAAGAATTACTCAATATTGAAATCATTACCGCCTCACAAAATAAAGAAAGTAAAGCCAGCTCTCTGGCCATTGTCTCTGTATTAACCTCAAAACACCTTAAACAGTTAGGTGCGCTTAACCTTTACGAGGCGTTGAGCTTTGTTCCTGGCGTTGTTATTAATGAATCTTACGTTGGTTTTTCAGTGCTAACTTTTAGGGGGGTAACGCCGGGTTTATATAATAATAAAGCGCTTTTTTTGATTAATGGGCATGCGGTTAATGAAAACTTATTTGGCTCGTCTCATTTAGAATTTATTCCTATTGATATGGTTGAACGGATAGAGGTTGTTAGAAGTCCTTCTTCGGTTTTATATGGCAGTAATGCGATTAGCGGTGTTGTTAATGTGATTACTAAGCAAGAGGACAGCCGTTCAGATTCAATAAAGTTGAGCGCTGGAAGTTTTTCGTATTTATCATCTAGTTTTACACTTTTTACTGACAATATTAATATATCGGCAAGTATTAAAAAAGATAACGGTTATCTTTTTAGCGGTACTTTAGATGAATTAGGGCAAGCGGTTTCTAAAAATTATAGAAATGATTTAACGAATCTTTTTGTTGATTTTCATTTGGATAGTTGGCGAGTTAATACTGCATTTTATCGGTCTAAAAAGGAAAAACTTGGCCTTAACCCTATTATTCAGCATGGAGGTTTGAACGATTATGAAGCATTTTATGTTGATATTAATAGGCAGTTTAAGTTAAAGGAAGGTTCTCTTAGTGCTTGGTTGCGGTATGACTCGATGGATAGAACCTTTCAAACACAAAATTTTCCTGATCCCGTCAATGGCGCGTCTCTCAACGTGGATAATCGTTTAAGCCGTTATAGTGCGGAGGTTAACTTTAAGGATCGTGCTTTTGAAACACTGGATTATATTGTAGGGATTCATTATCAACATGATAAAGCGGGCCCCTTTCTATTTGTTGATAATGAAAATGGAATGGTGCACCCTTTTAGCCCTATTCAGGATCCAAAACATTACCAAAACATTGCATTTTATAGCCAAGGTCAATTTAATTTTAATCAGTCGGTGGTTGGGCTGGTTGGTTTTCGGTTTGAAGATAATAGTGATACGGGCACTGGGTTTAACCCTAGAATTGGATTAAATACTCAAATAGCAGAGGATAGTCATCTTAAAATTCTTTATTCCGAATCTTATCGAAGTCCTGTATTTTTAGAAAAATATGCTAACGTACCAGGTATTTTGTTAGGTGATATGTCATTAAAAAGAGAAAGAATACATACCACAGAATTAGCGCTTGATACACGTTTGTCAAATAGTAGTTCATTACAAGCCACACTTTTTAACCTTCATTTATTAGATGAAATTACTCGTCGTCCGGGTGTGGTTTCAGGCACTGAGTATTTTAATTCAGATGGGAGAAAAATGTATGGTGTTGAGTTTGAATATCATTCGATATTAAGCGATAGCACTGAGCTTCGTTTAAATGCGAGTTATGTTGACGGAAAACTTTTACCAGAAGGTGATCCTTACGTCGCTAATTATACGGTAAACGCTATTTTAACCCACCAATTTGATGAAAGTTGGGCGGTGAGTTTTTCTAGCCAAGGGATTAGCGCAAAAAAATATACGACTACCAGTGGCGATGAGGGGGAGTTATCTGCTTATAGTTTGTCTAATATTGTGGTTTCTTATATCAGTGATGATTTTGAATTAAATATTACAGCCAAAAATATTTTTGATGAAAAATATACTTTTCCAGAACCTGTTAGAGCTAATATAAAGGAAATTCCTGGTGGTGCTGGTGCGGCGGTGTATTTATCGCTGAGCTTTTCTCTTTAAGCTAATGTGTTAATAAAGCCATGGCTTAATAGTTGTTTCTAGATCTTGATGTCTTCACTTGCTCGTGTAATATAGTCCGTATTCAAGCGTTTTGGACTTCACTTTGATACAAATCACTACCAACATTTCATTAGAACATTTAAATTCCTTTAAGGTTCATGCTAAAACCCGCGCGTTTATTCAGATTGATCATGTTTCTCAACTTCCAGAATTAAGTGATGAAATTGCGTCATATGAAAATAGACTTGTTTTAGGCGGGGGAAGTAACTTACTTTTTGTGAGTGATTATGACGGACTAGTGATTTACCCAAAACTTAAAGGCATTCAGGTTGTCGCTGAAGATAATCATCAAATCATTCTGCGAGTTGCGGCTTCTGAAAATTGGCACGAGTTTGTTCAGTATTGTTTAGATAAAAAGTATTACGGCTTAGAAAATCTGGCATTAATTCCTGGTTCAGTGGGGGCATCGCCGGTACAAAATATTGGCGCTTACGGGGTTGAGGTTGAATCATTTATTCAACAAGTTGAATGTTTTGATTTGCAACAAACAAAATTTCTAACTTTATCAAATAAAGAATGTCGGTTTAGCTATCGTGATAGTTTTATTAAGCAAGCGGGTCAAGGTCGTTATTTGGTAACCAGCGTTGATTTTGTTTTACAAAAAAACTTAACGCCAGTACTGAGTTACAAGCCGCTTCAAGAGTATTTTAATGGTAATGACTTGGTGTCTGCCAAGCAAATATTTGATCGAGTTTGTTTTATCCGTTCACAAAAATTACCGGATCCTAAAAAGCTTGCCAATGCAGGTAGTTTTTTTAAAAATCCGATTATCAATAAAGAACAATATTTACAGCTTAAAAAAGATTTTCCTGAAAGTATTACTTATCCAATTCAACAAGCGTCAGAAGAGGGCTTTAAAGTTGCTACTGACTATAAAGTCGCCGCGGGTTGGCTAATTGAAAAAGCCGGCTTTAAAGGAAAAACTTTTGATAAAGTTGGCGTGCACAAACATCAAGCATTGGTGTTAGTCAATTATTCTGATACTCAAGGAAAAAATATTTGGATTTTGGCGCAAAAGATTATGAGAAAAGTAAAACAAATTTTTTCAATTGAATTAGAAGTTGAAGTACGAGTTGTTGGTGAACTTGAGCCTAATAATTTGGACAGTGATTGATGAAAGTTACTCATCTTGACCGATTGCAAAAGCTCATTGTTTTACTTGCTGATGGGAAATTTCATTCGGGTGAATCCTTGGCTGAAAAATTAGACGTTTCTCGAACCGCTATTTGGAAAATTATTTCTAAGTTAAAATCTTGGCAAATTGAAATTTATGCAGTGCGTGGCAAAGGTTATAAAATACCGAAAGGTTTAAATTTAATTGATGTTGATTCTTTGCGTCAGCAAGTATTACCTAAAGCAACGCTGTTTTCTCAGATAGAAGTCTTACCAACCGTCGATTCTACGGCAGATTATTTAACGCGCTCGTGGAAAAGCAATCCGGGCGAAGGGCGGATCTGCGTAGCAGAACACCAAACAGAAGGAAGAGGTAGAAAAGGCCGACGATGGGTCTCTCCGTTTGGCGCAAACTTATATTTTTCATTAGGATTAAATTTGCCTTTGGGTTTAAGTGCGCTAGGAGGGCTTAGCTTGGCGGTTGGCATTGGCTTAACTCAATTTTTAAATGCTTATACTAAAGAAAAAGTAAAACTAAAATGGCCGAATGATCTATTGGTTAATCAGAAAAAATTAGCAGGTATTTTGGTTGAAGCCAGCGGAGACAGTAATGATCAAAGTTTTCTAAATATTGGCATTGGTATGAATTGGGATATGCAATTAAAGGATGAGAGTCAAAAAATGGATCAAATTGACCAGCCATGGATAAATTTAAAATCGCTGGTTGATAATAAAATAGAACGGAATCAATTACTGGTCTTAATTTTAATAGAATTAAATCATGTGTTGCAGACCTATATTCAAGATGGTTTTGAGTCTTTTCGTCTTGAATGGTCTTCACAAAGTGCATTTTTTGGACAAACGATCGATATTCATACTCATAACGAAACAATTTCTGGTATTGAAATTGGGATTGATAAAAGTGGAGCGATTAAACTAAAAACAGACAAAGGTGAAAAAACTTTTTTTTCAGGGGAAGTTAGTTTGAGAGCCAAAGATGAATCTTAGGTATGAAATAGGGGCATTTATAGCTCTGATGAATTATGGTCTTGAATGAGGATAGGTATGTATTTATTAGTTGATTGGGGAAATACTAACCTCAAATTCATTAAAGTGGCACATTTAGTTCAACTCAATGAATTACCGCAAGATGTAATCATTAATCGTGTTAATTCAGTTGAGTCATTTATCACTTATTTAACCAATGATACTGAAAGTAAAAAAATCATTAAAATTATTATTGCCTCAGTTCGCTCTCAACAAGATAACAGAGCCCTTTTATTAGAGCTTGAAAAACGTAATTGGTCTTTTTACATTGCAAAAACTTCACAAAAAGCTTGCGAGGTTGAATGTGCGTATAAAAATCCTGAACGGCTAGGGGTTGACCGTTGGTTAGCGATTATTGCCGCTTTTCATCAGTTCAAGGCTATTCTTGCTAAAAAAAATGAAACTAGAAATATCGGAATTATTGATATAGGCTCTGCTATTACGCTTGATGTGGTGAGTGCTCAAGGCCAGCATTTAGGAGGGCATATTCTGCCGAGCAATAAGCTGTTAAACGATAGTTTGATGAATACAGCCAATGTAAAAACAGAATTAACAGTGATAAAGGCAAGTGATGGCTTTAAATTAGGGCAGTCGACTTCTGAGTGTGTCGCTTTTGCGACTAATTATATGATCCTTAGCTATTTGATAAATGTTATTAATCAATCAAAATCTGCTTACCAAGTTAACCATTGGTTGTTTACCGGTGGTGATAGCAAACAATGGTACGAGGAATTGAATCGTTATTTTGATAATAAAGTGAATATTCATTATCAGCCCAATTTAGTGTTATCTGGTTTAGCTCAGCTATTTTTGGATAAAAAGTAATAAATAGGCATTAATACGCGTTTAATGGGCTTATAAATTAAAAGATTTCAATAGAATTGATAATTTATTAAAAAAAGCGTTGATCATTTTAAAATAACTCATTAGAATTCGCGTCCCTGCTTGAGAGAGGGAGTAAATAACCTCTTTTAACTAGGTTACAAACCTTACTTAACTTTGTAAAATTAAGGTTGATTTGTGCCGGTTTAGCTCACTTGGTAGAGCAACTGACTTGTAATCAGTAGGTACCCAGTTCGATTCCGGGAACCGGCACCATTTTTTTAAACCTAGCGATGTTTAGGTTTTGGCAAAATACGATAAAATATTTGCCTTTAATGATTGAAATAAGCGGGATTAAGAACAAGACCCGACTTTTAAGAGAAGTGAATATTGATTGAGACTTGACGGTGATAACTATATCGCTAACAAGTTGAATTAATAGACAAAAAAAACTTGCCTTTTAGCAAGCAACTTGTCATTATTCGCGGCTCTTTTTCTTGTGCAGATAATAATTCACAAGAAGTAGTTTTTGGTGGGGTTCCCGAGTGGTCAAAGGGATCAGACTGTAAATCTGACGGTTCGCCTTCGAAGGTTCAAATCCTTCCCCCACCACCAGTATAAAGAAATCAAGACTTAGCCGATTAAAGCTAAGGCATACATTGAGTTCTTTTGTTATAAATGTTTTGTTTGTCGTGATGAAGTATTGCTTGCGAATGGCGAGTTGCAAAAAGCGGGTATGGTACAATGGTAGAACCTCAGCCTTCCAAGCTGATGATGCGGGTCCGATTCCCGCTACCCGCTCCAAATTCGAAGAAGCAGCCGATATGGCTCAGTCGGTAGAGCACTCCCTTGGTAAGGGAGAGGTCACCAGTTCGAATCTGGTTATCGGCACCATTTTTCTCGGATTAGTCGGAAGGCTATTCCGGGTTTAGTTATGTTTGGGGTTTTTGTTAAAATCACAAAGGTAACGAATTATTTTAACTAAATTAGCTTAACTCTTATGGAGGCATTTATGTCTAAAGAAAAATTTGAACGAACTAAACCCCATGTCAACGTAGGAACAATTGGCCACGTCGATCATGGTAAAACTACTTTAACAGCAGCATTATGTACTGTTCTTTCTGCAGAATTTGGTGGAGAAACTAAAGATTTCGCTGAAATCGATAACGCACCAGAAGAGAAAGAACGTGGTATTACTATTTCGACTTCTCATGTTGAATATGAAACTGCAGCACGTCATTATGCTCATGTAGATTGTCCAGGACATGCTGATTATGTCAAAAACATGATCACAGGTGCTGCACAAATGGACGGCGCAATCTTGGTTTGTTCTGCTGCTGATGGCCCTATGCCTCAAACGCGTGAACATATCCTTTTATCTCGTCAAGTTGGTGTTCCAAAAATTGTTGTTTTCATGAACAAATGTGACATGGTTGATGACGAAGAATTATTAGAGCTTGTTGAAATGGAAATTCGTGAATTATTAGATATGTACGAATTCCCTGGTGATGATACTCCAATCATTCACGGTAGTGCACTTAAAGCATTAGAAGGCGATGAAGGAAAATTAGGTAAAGAAGCTATTCTAGAATTAGCAAAAGCTTTAGATGAATATATTCCGGAGCCCAAACGTGAAATTGAAAAAGACTTTATCATGCCAATTGAAGATGTTTTCTCTATCTCAGGTCGTGGTACGGTTGTTACTGGACGTATTGAAGCGGGTATCGTAAAAGTTGGTGAAGAAGTTGAAATCGTTGGTATTACTGATACGGTTAAAACAACAGTTACTGGCGTTGAGATGTTCCGTAAATTGCTAGACGAAGGTCGAGCCGGCGATAACTGTGGTATTTTATTACGTGGCACAAAACGTGAAGACGTACAACGTGGTCAAGTATTAGCTAAACCTGGTTCAATTAACCCACATACTAAATTCGAAGCTGAAATTTATATTCTTAGCAAAGATGAAGGTGGTCGTCATACACCTTTCTTTAAAGGTTACCGTCCACAGTTTTACTTCCGTACAACTGATGTAACTGGTGCTTGTGAATTACCTGAAGGCGTAGAAATGGTTATGCCTGGTGATAACATTAAAATGGAAGTTGAATTAATCGCGCCAATCGCGATGGATGAAGGCTTACGTTTTGCAATCCGTGAAGGCGGACGTACAGTTGGTGCGGGTGTTGTTGCTAAGATTCTTGCTTAATTAAGTAAGTTCTTAATAGTTTAATTGTAGGTTTGTGGTTTTGTAATAATGCAAAATCACATGTTATAGCAGGCCAGTGGCTCAATTGGTAGAGCAGCGGTCTCCAAAACCGCAGGTTGGGGGTTCGACTCCCTCCTGGCCTGCCACTACAATAAAACGATTTACTAGTTGTTAGAATAGAGTATGAATACTTATTATTTTAGAAAACTAGTCATTTTAGAATTATATGGTTGAAAATTCATGATTGTAAACGAACAAGATTCTGTTGCTTCATTTAACGGTTTAAGGTGGTTATTATCCTTTACTGCGTTAGCTGGCGCTGTGTATGCTAATCATTCTTTAGTTGATGATTCATTACTTATTCGTGTGGCAGTTATTCTTGCTTTGGTTATTGTTGGTTTAGCAATTGCTATGACTACCACCAAAGGTCGAGCTGGATTGATTTTTGCCAAAGAGGCAAAAATTGAAGCGCGTAAAGTCGTTTGGCCAACACGAGCTGAAACAGTTCAGACCAGCCTAATTATTATGGTTGCTGTCGTTATTATGTCTTTATTATTGTATTTAATTGACTGGGGTTTAGTTTCTATTATTAATCCTTTGACAGTGAAAGGGAGCTGATCCATGGGTCTTAAATGGTATGTGGTACAAGCATATTCTGGCTACGAAGGAAAAGTAAAAGGTTTTATAGAAGAGCGTATAAAACAATTTTCTTTAGAAGAAAAGTTTGGTCAAATATTAGTACCAACTGAAGAAGTTGTTGAAATGCGTGACGGGCAAAAACGTAAAAGTGCGCGTAAGTTTTTTCCTGGTTATGTTTTAGTCGAAATGGATATGGATGACGAAAGCTGGCATTTGGTTCGAGATACACCAAGAGTGCTCGGATTTATTGGAGGAACAAAAGAACATCCTGCTCCTATTAGTAAAAAAGAAGCCGATCAAATATTAAGTCAATTAGAAGAATCAACAGATAAACCAAAACCACGAACACTGTTTAATGTGGGCGAAGCAGTACGTGTGACCGATGGTCCATTTGCTGAATTTGAAGCGGTTGTTGAAAGAGTTAATTATGACAAGAGCCGTTTATCAGTTTCGGTTATGATTTTTGGTCGCTCAACACCGGTTGAACTGGATTTCAGTCAGGTTGAAAAAGGTTAGTTAAACATTTCGTTTGAATAACGACTTGTAAAATGGCAATAACAATCGTATTCATTGTTATTAAATGAAAACCATTAAAGAATTCATGCAAAAGCAACCATAGCTCAGTTTGAGCCGTGGGTGTTTTTTTTACGTTAAAAAAAGGGGAGCTTAAAGTTAGCCAATTATTTTCGGATGTTGGTTAGTGAATAAAGCGCTTGAACCCATTATAGGTGATAAAATGGCTAAAAAAGTCTCAGGTTATATCAAACTACAAATTGGCGCTGGTGCTGCCAATCCTAGTCCTCCGGTTGGTCCTGCATTAGGTCAGCACGGCGTTAACATCATGGAATTCTGTAAAGCATTTAATGCGGCTACAGACAAAATAGAAAAAGGTCTGCCAACTCCTGTTGTTATTACGGTTTATAGCGATAGAAGTTTTACTTTTATTACTAAAACGCCTCCTGCAGCGGTTTTAATTTTGAAAGCTATTGGCCTTAAAAAAGGTAGTGGTCGTCCAAATACTGAAAAAGTAGGAAAAATTACTCGAGCTCAATTAGAAGAAATTGCTAATACAAAAGAGCCAGACCTTACTGCTGCCGATATAGACGCTGCTGTAAGAACTCTTGCGGGTACTGCTCGCTCAATGGGCGTGGATGTGGAGGGTTAACTGATGGCTAAATTATCTAAAAGACAAAAAATGATCAACGAAAAAGTTGAACCAGGAAAAGTATATTCTCTTGAAGATGCGGTTGCATTGCTAAAAGAAGTTTCTTCGGTGAAATTTGATGAATCATGTGAAGTCGCGTTAAATTTGGGTGTGGACTCTCGTAAGTCAGACCAAGTTGTTCGTGGTGCTACGGTGCTTCCAAATGGTATTGGTAAAGACGTACGTGTTGCTGTATTTACTCAAGGCGCAAATGAAGAAGCGGCTAAAGCTGCAGGCGCTGATATTGTAGGTATGGACGATTTAGCGGCTGAAATTAAAAAAGGCAATATGGATTTTGATGTTGTTATTGCCAGTCCAGACGCAATGCGTGTTGTTGGTCAATTAGGTCAAATTTTAGGACCTCGCGGTTTAATGCCTAATCCTAAAGTTGGAACGGTAACACCTGATGTTGCAACGGCTGTAAAAAATGCAAAATCGGGACAAGTTCAATACCGTACTGATAAAGCAGGTATTGTTCATGCAAGTATAGGCAAATTAAATTTTGATGCTAAAGCATTAACAGAAAATTTAGCTAGCTTTTTAGCCGCGATTAAAAAATCTAAACCAACTTCAGCTAAAGGAACATTCCTTAAAAAATTATCTTTAAGTAGCACAATGGGCCCTGGATTGATTGTTGACCTTGCGACTGTAGAGATTGCTGAGTAGTTACTGGTTAGATAGATTGCGTTAGATAGATGATCGGCTAGTTTAGATGACTAGCGGATAAAAGATTAGGTTGGCTAAGATCAACTATTTATAATAGTCATGTTTTAGTCAACCTAGGGTTTTCGAATTGTAAAGTTGTGGCAACAATAACAACACTCATTCGAAAACTGTCATAGACCGTAGGTGGAGTTTTTTGAAGTAGTATTGCCTTTATGAGGTGATTTCAAAAACTGTCTTAAAATAGCCTACGCAGACGGTGTTACCCGATACAGTTTACTGTTCGGTTCGCCGTTTACGGGAGTATCAACTTAGTTTGTGTACTCATTTTGTAAACCATCTGATCTTATTGGTCAGAATTAGTAGAGGTGAACGACATGGCACTTGGACTAGAAGGTAAAAAGCAGATTGTTAAAGAAGTAGCTGATGTTGCTTCTGACGCGTTGTCTGCTGTAATTGCCGAATACCGAGGCATGACAGTTGAGCAATTGACTGAATTGCGTGTCAAAGCTAGAGATGGTGGAGTCTACTTAAGAGTAGTACGAAATACTTTAGCTAAACGTGCTGTTGAAGAGACAGAGTTCGCTTGTTTGAACGACGCTTTAGTCGGTCAGGTTATTTGTGCGTTTTCGCTTGAAGAACCTGGTGCAGCGGCTAGATTAGTTCGCGATTTTGCAAAAGATTGTGAGCAACTAGTAACAACTGCTATTGCTGTTGGTGGAATATTGCATGGCGCAGAACAACTTGATGCTATTGCTAAGTTACCAACAAAAGACGAAGCAATTTCGCAATTAATGAGTGTAATGAATGGACCAGTGACAAAACTGGCTCGTACGTTAAACGACTTCCCATCACGTATTACGCGAGTAATCGATGCGGTTCGTACTCAAAAAGAAGCGGCATAAAAGTTCGACATTCGTTGTTTAAAAGCCGCTTATGTTTTAAACAGAGTGATTTTAAAAACAGTACGAGTTTTAGTTTTAACTAAAGCTTTAATTAAATAAATATTAATGAATTAGACTTGAATTTTAAGTCATTCATAAAAACTTAGGAGAATGAGTAATGGCTCTTTCTAAAGATGATATCTTAAATGCAATCGCTGAAATGTCAGTGATGGACGTTGTTGAACTTGTTGAAGCAATGGAAGAAAAATTTGGTGTAACTGCAGCTGCAGCTGCGGCTGTTGTTGCTGGACCTGCTGATGCTGGTGCAGCTGCTGCAGAACAAACTGAATTTGATGTTATATTAACTGGCTTCGGTGAGAAGAAAGTTGCAGTAATCAAAGCAGTTCGTGGAATTACAGGCCTTGGCTTAAAAGAAGCGAAAGACGCTGTTGAAAGTACTCCAACAGCTGTTAAAGAAGGTGTTGATAAGGCTGAAGCTGAAGATGTTAAAAAACAGCTTGAAGAAGCTGGTGCAACAGCAGAAATTAAGTAAAGTTTGTTTGTCAATTAAGACGAATAGTAATAAATTACTTTTCGGCTGGTGGTTTTTAACCACCGGCCGTTTTGCCGTTTTTTTAATGAATGATTGACGCCTTTTGATACGGATCTGCTAAAAAGTAGATTTGTGGTAAGCGTTTATTTTATAGATTTAATATTAGTCAATTTCGCCGTATCAAGAATTGATTAATTATCGTAAAGATTAATTGATGTGACAATTAGTCGGATGATAGCTAACTGAGGAGCCCAGATGGCATATTCATATACAGAAAAAAAGCGAATCCGTAAGGATTTTAGTCGAAATAAAAAAGTGGTAGAAGTACCGTATCTATTGTCGATACAGTTAGATTCTTACCGTTCTTTTTTAAATCTTGAAAATATTGAAGCATCGGGTTTAGAAAAAGCTTTTAAATCTGTTTTTCCAATTACCAGTTATTCAGGATCTGCTGCACTTGAATATATGAGCTACACATTGGGTGAGCCTGCTTTTGATGTAAAAGAATGTCAAATGCGTAGTGTGACTTACTCTGCACCTTTACGAGTTAAAATTCGTTTAGTGATTTATGATAAAGAAAACAAAAATAAAACAGTTAAAGAAGTTAGAGAGCAAGAAGTCTATATGGGCGAAATGCCATTGATGACGGATAATGGCACTTTTGTTATTAATGGTACTGAGCGAGTTATTGTTTCTCAACTACATCGTAGTCCTGGTGTTTTCTTTGATTCAGATAAAGGTAAAACACACTCATCAGGTAAGTTACTTTATAACGCAAGAGTTATTCCTTACCGTGGTTCATGGCTTGATTTTGAATTTGATCCAAAAGATTGCTTGTTTGTTCGAATTGACCGTCGCAGAAAATTGCCAGCTTCAATTTTGTTAAGAGCTTTGGGTTATTCAACCACTGATATGCTTGAAATGTTTTTTGATTTCGACAAAATCGAACTCAGCAAAGACGGTACAATTTTACTTGATTTAATTCCAGAAAGATTACGTGGTGTAACAGCTACTTTTGATATCAAAGGTAAGCGCGGCAAGGTTCATGTAGAAGAAGGTCGTCGTATTACTGTAAGGCACATTAAAGAATTAGAAAAAGCGGCCATTAAAAAATTAGAAGTGCCTGCGGATTATCTTATTGGTAAAGCCATCGCTAAGGACATTATTGATAAAGAAACCGGTGAAGTCTTAGTAGAAGCAAATGCTGAAATTACTGAAGAGTTACTTGAAAAATTAAAAGAAATTGAGATTAAGCATTTTGAAACGTTGTACACCAACGATCTTGATCGTGGTCCTTACATGTCAGATACATTACGAGTTGATCCAACGAGTAATGCACTAGAAGCTTTAGTTGAAATTTACAGAATGATGCGTCCTGGCGAGCCTCCTACTAAGGATTCTGCGGAAGCATTATTTGAAAACTTATTTTTCAGCAAAGATCGTTATGACCTTTCTCGTGTAGGTCGAATGAAATTTAACCGACGTATTGGCAATGAATCTGACGAAGGCGAAGGCATTTTATCTAAAGACGATGTGATTGCTGTTGTTAACACGTTACTCGATATCCGTAATGGTAAAGGTGTTGTTGATGATATTGACCATTTAGGAAATCGTCGTATACGAAGTGTTGGTGAAATGGCAGAAAACCAATTCCGAGTTGGAATTGTTCGTGTTGAGCGTGCGGTAAAAGAAAGATTAAGCATGGCAGAGGCCGATAATTTAATGCCTCAAGATTTAATTAATGCAAAACCAGTTTCTGCAGCCATCAAAGAATTCTTTGGTTCAAGCCAGTTGTCACAGTTTATGGATCAAAATAATCCACTGTCTGAAATCACTCATAAACGTCGTGTATCAGCATTAGGACCCGGCGGTTTAACGCGTGAGCGTGCTGGTTTTGAAGTACGCGATGTTCATCATACTCATTACGGTCGTGTTTGCCCAATCGAAACTCCTGAGGGACCAAACATTGGTTTGATCAATTCACTTTCGTGTTATGCAAGAACTAATGATTATGGATTTTTAGAAACCGCTTATCGTCGTGTTAAAAATGGTAAAGCAACTGCTGAAATTGATTTCTTATCAGCGATTGAAGAAGGTGAATTTCATATCGCACAGGCAAATGTTGCGCTAGATGCTAAAGATAAAATGACTGAAGATTTAATTTCATGTCGTTATCAAGGTGAATTTACTTTAACGACCTCAGATAATATTCAATATATGGATGTATCACCACAACAAATCGTTTCTGTTGCGGCATCACTTATTCCATTTTTGGAGCATGATGATGCGAATCGTGCATTAATGGGTTCGAATATGCAACGTCAAGCTGTTCCAACATTACGAGCTCAAAAGCCATTAGTTGGTACGGGTATGGAAAGAACCGTAGCGGTTGATTCTGGTGTAACCGTTGCCGCAGATCGTGGCGGTGTTATTGAATTTGTTGATGCAAGTCGAATTGTTGTTCGTGTTAATGATGAAGAAACTATTGTGGGTGAAGCCGGAGTCGATATATATAACCTTCGAAAATACACTCGTTCAAATCAAAATACTTGTATTAATCAACGTCCTATCGTCAACATTGGTGATGTGATTGGGCGAGGTGATGTTTTGGCCGATGGGCCATCGACAGATTTAGGTGAGTTAGCTCTTGGGCAAAATATGAAAATTGCCTTTATGCCTTGGAATGGTTACAACTTTGAAGATTCAATATTAATCTCAGAAAATGTTGTTAAAGAAGATCGTTTTACCAGTATTCATATTCAAGAACTTACCTGTATTGCTCGAGATACTAAATTAGGCTCTGAGGAAATTACTGCAGATATACCAAATGTTGGCGAAAGCGCGTTAGCAAAACTTGATGAATCAGGTATTGTCTATGTTGGCGCTGAGGTTAAGTCAGGTGATATTTTAGTGGGTAAAGTGACACCTAAAGGTGAAACACAATTAACCCCTGAAGAAAAACTGCTAAGAGCTATTTTTGGTGAAAAAGCGAGTGATGTAAAAGATACTTCACAACGCGTTTCAACCGGAACGGTTGGTACTGTTATCGATGTTCAAGTTTACACTCGTGATGGCGTTGAGAAAGACCAACGAGCTCTCAGTATTGAATCAAGTCAGGTTGCTCAAGTTAAAAAAGATTTAAACGATGAGTTTTCTATACTAACAGGCAACATCTACAATCGTGCTTATAAAGTACTTGAAGGTTCTGTTGCTGAAAAAGGACCAAATCAACTTAAAAAAGGGACTAAGCTTACCGCTGAATACCTTGAAGAAATTGGTTCTGAGCAATGGTTAGAAATACAGTTAAGAGATGATAAAGCGCAACAAAGTATTGAAGCACTTGCGACAAGTCTTGAAGAAAAACGTGTTGAATATGACCATAAGCTTGAAGTAAAACGTAAGAAAATTACACAAGGTGATGACTTAGCTCCTGGCGTACTTAAAATTGTTAAAGTTTATATGGCGGTTAAGCGTCGTATTCAGCCTGGTGATAAAATGGCTGGTCGTCATGGTAACAAAGGGGTTATTTCAAACATTGTTCCTGTTGAAGATATGCCTTATTTAGAAAATGGTGAGCCGGTTGATATTGTATTGAATCCTCTTGGTGTACCTTCGCGTATGAATATTGGTCAAATTTTAGAAACTCATTTAGGTTGGGCGGCTAAAGGTATTGGTCGAAAAATTGATACAATGATTGAAGAGCAACAAAGTGTTACTAAAAAACGAGAGTTTTTAAACCGTGTTTATAATCATCGAGATGAGCCTACAGTTGCTCTTGAAAAGTTGACTGATGCTGAAATCATTAACCTTTGTGAAAACCTGAGAGAAGGGGTTCCAATGGGGACACCTGTTTTTGATGGTGCTAATGAAGTTGAAATCAAAGATATGTTGGAACTCGCTGGTGGCAGTCGTTCTGGGCAATCTTGGTTGTTTGATGGCAGAACCGGTGAACAATTTGATCGCCCTGTAACCGTTGGTTACATGTACATGCTTAAGTTAAACCATTTAGTTGATGACAAAATGCATGCACGTTCTACAGGCTCTTATAGCTTGGTGACTCAACAGCCTCTTGGCGGTAAAGCACAATTTGGTGGACAGCGCTTTGGTGAGATGGAAGTTTGGGCTCTTGAAGCTTATGGCGCAACTTATACACTACAAGAAATGTTGACCGTTAAGTCTGATGACGTTACCGGACGAACTAGAATGTATAAAAATATTGTTGATGGTGATCATAGAATGGAGCCTGGCATGCCAGAGTCATTCAATGTATTGGTTAAAGAGATACGCTCTCTTGGACTTAATATTGAGTTAGAACAAGATCATTAGATAGAGGGTAGGGTTGCTTATTCGTGATAAGCAACCGATTCGTTATTAGTCAGTGCAGTATCATACTGAAAAGTTACAGTTTTTTTTAACTCCGGGAGGAGCATAAATTGAAAGATTTATTAAACTTTATAAAACAGCAGAATCAAACTGAAGAATTTGATTCAATAAAAATTGGCTTAACATCGCCAGAAACTGTTCGCTCATGGTCTTATGGTGAAGTAAAAAAGCCAGAGACAATTAATTACCGTACTTTTAAACCAGAAAGAGACGGATTGTTTTGTGCCAAAATTTTTGGGCCAGTTAAAGATTACGAATGTTTGTGTGGAAAATATAAACGTTTAAAGCATCGTGGTGTTATTTGTGAAAAGTGTGGTGTTGAAGTTGCACTAGCTAAAGTAAGACGAGAAAGAATGGGACACATCGATTTAGCTTGTCCTGTTGCTCACATTTGGTTCTTAAAATCACTACCATCTCGCATTGGTTTATTACTTGATATGACATTAAGAGATATTGAGCGAGTGCTTTATTTTGAAGCGTTTGTTGTAACAGAACCTGGCATGACAACGTTAGAGCGTCGTCAGTTACTTAATGAAGAAGCTTATCTTGATGCGTTAGAAGAGTTTGGTGATGAATTTGATGCAAAAATGGGTGCAGAAGCCGTTATGGATCTGTTGACGCATATTGATGTTAAAGATGAAGCGAAAGCAATTCGTGACGAAATTCCAAATACAAATTCAGAAACAAAATTAAAGAAATTTACTAAACGTTTAAAAGTTTTAGAAGCATTTATTCAATCTGAAAATAAACCAGAATGGATGATTATGACGGTGTTGCCTGTTTTACCACCTGATTTACGTCCGTTAGTACCATTAGAAGGTGGTCGTTTTGCTACTTCAGATCTTAATGATTTATACCGTCGGGTTATCAACCGTAACAATCGTTTGAAACGCCTTTTAGACTTAAATGCACCTGATATCATTGTTCGCAACGAAAAAAGAATGCTGCAAGAATCCGTTGATGCGTTATTAGATAATGGTCGTCGTGGACGAGCAATTACGGGTTCAAACAAGCGCCCATTAAAATCATTAGCTGACATGATTAAAGGTAAACAGGGTCGTTTCCGTCAAAATTTATTAGGTAAACGTGTTGATTATTCTGGTCGTTCAGTGATCGTGGTTGGTCCTACACTTCGTTTACACCAGTGTGGCTTACCTAAAAAAATGGCATTAGAATTATTTAAACCGTTTATTTTTGGTAAATTGGAATTACGCGGATTAGCAACAACTATCAAAGCTGCTAAGAAAATGGTTGAAAGAGAAGAGCCAGTTGTTTGGGATATTCTTGAAGAAGTGATCCGCGAACATCCTGTGATGTTAAACCGTGCACCAACATTGCATAGACTAGGTATCCAAGCATTTGAGCCAGTATTAATTGAAGGCAAAGCAATTCAATTACATCCGCTTGTTTGTGCGGCTTACAATGCGGATTTTGATGGTGACCAAATGGCGGTTCACATTCCTTTGACAATAGAAGCTCAAGTGGAATGTCGTTCATTAATGATGTCAACTAACAATGTATTGGCTCCAGCAAACGGACAACCGATTATTGTTCCATCACAAGATGTTATCTTGGGTCTGTATTATATGACTCGTGAAAAAATTAATGTTGCTGGTGAAGGTATGATTTTTGCTGATACCGCTGAAGTTCTTAGAGCTTACAGAAATGGTGTTGCAGAGTTACATGCAAAAATTAAAGTTCGTTTGAACATCACCGAGCTTGATGAAGATGGTAACAGTGTTGAAGTTTCAAAATTAGTTGAAACAACCGTTGGCCGTTCATTATTGTATGAAATTGTTCCAGCAGGTATTCCTTTTGATTTAGTTAATTTGAAAATGACTAAAAAAGCGGTCTCAACCATTATTAACCAATGTTATCGCCGTCTTGGATTAAAAGCGACGGTAATCTTTGCGGATCAATTAATGTATACCGGTTTCAATTATGCGACGTTATCTGGCGCATCGGTTGGTATTGATGACATGATTATTCCTAAAGAAAAAGCGACCATTATTGCAGCGGCAGAGTTAGAAGTTAAAGAAATTGAAGACCAATTTTCTTCAGGTTTAGTTACGCAAGGTGAGCGTTATAACAAAGTGGTTGATATTTGGTCTCATACTAATGAGCAAGTAGCTAAGAAAATGATGGACAACTTGAGTGTCGAAATAGTGAAAGATGCTGAAGGCAACGACGTTGAGCAAGAATCATTTAATTCAGTATTTATGATGGCTGACTCTGGGGCTCGTGGTAGTGCGGCTCAGATAAGACAATTAGCGGGTATGCGTGGTTTGATGGCAAAACCGGATGGTTCTATCATCGAAAGCCCTATCAAAGCGAACTTTCGTGAAGGATTAAGTGTATTAGAATACTTTATCTCTACTCATGGTGCGCGTAAAGGTTTGGCCGATACCGCTCTTAAAACAGCAAACTCGGGTTATTTGACTCGTCGATTAGTTGATGTAGCACAAGATTTAGTTATTACTGGTCATGATTGTGGCACTGAAAAAGGTCTTGTAATGACTCCGCTTATTGAAGGTGGTGATGTTGTTGAGCCGTTAGGTGACCGTGTACTTGGACGTGTGCCAGCTGAACATATATATAAGCCTGGAACAGATGAAATCATTTGTGAAGCAGGAACGTTACTTGATGAAAAATGGGTTGAGATTCTAGAAGAGAACAGTGTTGACCAAGTGGTTGTACGCTCGGTTATTTCCTGTGAAACTCGCCATGGTGTTTGTTCACTTTGTTATGGACGTGATTTGGCTCGAGGTCATTTGATCAATATTGGTGAAGCGGTAGGGGTTATTGCTGCTCAATCGATTGGTGAGCCAGGTACTCAGTTAACAATGCGTACCTTCCATATTGGTGGCGCGGCATCGAGAGCGAGTGCTGAAAATAATGTACAAATTAAAAATAATGGTACATTAAAGTTACATAACTCGAAATATGTAACTCGTAAAGATAAAAAAACAGTCATCGTTTCTCGTTCAACAGAATTAACCTTAGTTGATGAGTTTGGGCGTGAGCGTGAGCGGTACAAAGTACCTTATGGTTCTGTATTAGAGTATAAAGACGGTGCAAAAGTGAAAGGTGGTTCAATTGTTGCCAATTGGGACCCTCATACACATCCAATCGTTACTGAGATCGCAGGTCGAATTAAATTAGAAGATGTGGTTGAAGGCGTGAACATGGCTCGCCAAACAGATGATGTTACAGGCTTAAGTTCATTATTGATTACTGAATCGAAACGTTCGGGTACAAAAGCGAATGATTTACGTCCACGTATTATCTTATTAGACAAAAAAGGCAAAGAGCTTAATATTCCGGGCACTAAAACACCGGCACAATACGTTCTTCCAATTAACGCGATTGTTAGTATGGAAGATGGCGCTGATGTAGGTGTGGGTGGAGCAATCGCTCGTATACCTCAAGAAGGGTCAAAAACTCGTGATATCACGGGTGGTCTACCTCGAGTAGCTGATTTGTTTGAAGCGCGTAAACCGAAAGAACCAGCTATCTTAGCTGAAATTTCAGGTATGGTGAGCTTTGGTAAAGAGACTAAAGGAAAACGTCGTTTAGTGATTACACCTCAAGAAGGTGATGCATACGAAGAGTTAATCCATAAGTGGAGACACTTTAATGTATTTGAAGGTGAGAGAGTTGAAAAAGGTGAAGTTGTTTCTGACGGCGCTGACAACCCTCATGATATTTTACGTTTGAAAGGGGTTAGTCCATTAGCTAACTATATCGTTAACGAGGTTCAAGAAGTTTATCGATTACAAGGTGTTGGAATTAATGACAAACACATTGAAGCGATAGTGAACCAAATGTTACGTAAAGTATTAATTACGGATACTGGAGACAGTTTATTATTAAAAGGCGAACAAGCAGAATATATTCGCGTTTTAGAAATCAATGATAAACTTGAAAAAGAAGGCAAAACACCGGTTAAATTCCAACGTGTTTTAATGGGTATTACTAAAGCATCGCTGGCGACAGAGTCATTTATTTCAGCGGCTTCGTTCCAAGAAACGACTCGAGTATTAACTGAAGCGGCCATTGCAGGTAAGAAAGATTATCTACGAGGCCTTAAAGAGAACGTGATTGTTGGACGATTGATCCCAGCAGGAACGGGATTAACTTATCATGAAGGAAGACGTAAACGTCTTGCTGGTGAGGTTGAGTTTGAAGTTGAAGAAAGTGTTTCTGCAGAAGATGCAGAAAAAGCGCTAAGTGACGCTTTAAGCTCATCATTAATTGGTTCTGAAGCAGAGAATCAAGAAGAAGAGTAACCAACTACCCCAGCTAAAAGAATTAATCTATTAGCTGGAAGTAGGACGTTATATTACAAGAGAGCGAGTTTTTTTATTAACGAATAAAGTTAATCAAAAGCTAGCTCACTTGACATCTTATTTGTAGACAATTACAATGCCGCACCCTAATTTGTGTACGGTACAAAAATTGTTCGACAAATGGGGTTTTTATTTAGTATTAAAGCTGGAGTTATTGTAAACAATGTCAACTACTAATCAGTTGGTACGCAAAGGGCGTAAAAAGATCGTCGCGAAAAGCAAAGTACCTGCGCTAGAAGCTAATCCGCAAAAGCGTGGAGTTTGTACTCGTGTTTATACGACTACTCCCAAAAAACCTAACTCAGCACTTCGTAAAGTTGCTCGTGTTCGTTTAACTAACGGATTTGAAGTAACCTCTTATATTGGTGGTGAAGGTCATAATTTACAAGAGCATAGTGTTGTTGTTATCCGTGGTGGTCGTGTTAAAGATCTACCGGGTGTTCGTTATCATTGTGTTCGTGGAAATCTTGATTTGGGTGGAGTAAAAGATCGCAGACAGGGCCGTTCTAAATACGGAACTAAGCGACCTAAGTAAGTTCTAATTTAAATTATCGGTTTTTATTAACTGATAGAACTTTGCAAAACCAAGTAAAAGAAGTATTGCACAAACGCATAACGTGATTGTGAGAGTTATCAGAATTAATCATAGATTGGTTCAGACAATTCAAGAAACAGACATTTGCCATACAATAGTTTTCGCCAGAATCTGCAATGGGTTCGGCGACTAACTAGGTATAATGTTTAACATTATTTAGACATCCCATAGTGATGTGAGTAAGGTCCGGACACAGTGCTGGAATAAACCTGAAGAACACATAGGAAAATATAAAATGCCAAGAAGACGCGTCGTCGCCAAACGTGAGATCTTACCTGATCCAAAGTTTGGAAGTGAATTATTAGCTAAGTTCATCAACATATTAATGGTTGATGGAAAGAAATCAATTGCAGAAAAGATTGTTTATGATGCACTTGATATCATCAAAGAAAAGAAAGGTGTTGATGATGCAATGCCAATCTTCGAAGAAGGCTTAGAAAAAATTAAACCATTGGTTGAAGTTAAATCTCGCCGTGTTGGTGGATCAACTTACCAAGTGCCTGTTGAAGTACGTCCTTCACGTCAAATTGCACTAGCAATGCGCTGGTTGGTTGAAGGCTCACGTAAACGTGGTGAAAAATCAATGAACGCTCGTTTAGCGGGTGAATTAATGGATGCGATTGATGGTCGTGGTTCATGTATCAAAAAACGTGAAGACATTCATCGAATGGCTGAAGCGAATAAGGCATTTGCTCATTACCGTTGGTAGTTAGCTGTTTGTTTTGAAAAGCCGACAATTATTCGTCGGCTTTTTTGTTTGTGCCGTTATATAATATATGCCCTACATCTTAATTGATGATGTAGGACATAAGTCCTCGATTTTTATAAGAGGAAATCTACACCCATTTAATAGAAGAATACTGTTATGTCTCGAAGTACACCTATAGAAAAATATCGCAATATTGGTATTATCGCGCACGTTGATGCAGGAAAAACAACGACGACAGAACGAATTCTTTTTTACACCGGACTATCACATAAAATGGGTGAAGTTCATGATGGTGCAGCCACCATGGATTGGATGGAACAAGAGCAAGAACGAGGTATCACCATTACTTCAGCAGCAACTACGACTTTTTGGAGTGGTATGCAGGATCAATTTGAGCAACATCGTATTAACATTATCGATACCCCTGGGCATGTTGATTTTACCATTGAAGTAGAACGTTCATTACGGGTTTTAGATGGTGCTGTTGTTGTATTTTGTGGATCTTCTGGGGTTGAACCTCAATCAGAAACCGTGTGGCGTCAAGCCAATAAATATCAAGTTCCACGAATTGTTTTTGTTAATAAAATGGATCGTATTGGCGCTGATTATCTTAGAGTTGTTGCTCAAATTGAAGAAAGACTTGGCGCAACTCCTATACCTATTCAATTACCGATTGGTGCCGAAGAAGAATTTAAAGGTATTATTGACCTGATTGAAATGAAAGCAATCTATTGGAATGATGATGACAAAGGAATGACCTTTGAACGAGCTGATATTCCATCAGAATACCTTGAGGAAAGTGAAAACTATCGTGAACAAATGATAGAAGCCGCTGCAGAAGCGAATGAAGAATTAATGGATAAATACCTTGAAGATGGTGAGTTATCTATTGATGAAATTAAAATGGGTTTACGAGAAAGAACTTTGTCTAATGATATTGTTTTAGCGACTTGTGGCAGTGCCTTTAAAAATAAAGGTGTGCAAAATATTCTTGATGCTGTGATAGAATTTTTACCAGCGCCTAAAGATATACCAGCTATTACAGGACTTCTTGAAGATGGTGAAACAGAAGATACGCGTGAGGCTGATGACAAAGAACCCTTTGCAGCATTGGCATTTAAAATAGCAACAGATCCCTTTGTTGGCACGTTAACCTTTTTCAGGGTCTACTCAGGTGTATTACGTACTGGCGACCAAATTTACAATCCGGTAAGACAAAAGAAAGAACGGATTGGACGTATTGTACAAATGCATTCCAATAGTCGTGAAGAAGTTAAAGAGGTGTACGCGGGTGATATTGCCGCAGCAATCGGAATTAAAGATGCAGTCACTGGAGATACTTTTTGTGCTGTGTCACATCCAATCATCCTAGAAAAAATGGAATTTCCAGAGCCTGTTATTTCTGTTGCGGTAGAGCCAAGAACAAAATCTGATCAAGATAAAATGGCTATTGCTTTAGGGAAACTCGCAAAAGAAGATCCCTCATTTAAAGTCAAAACGGATGAAGATTCCGGTCAAACTATTATTTCGGGAATGGGTGAATTACACCTTGATATATTAGTCGACCGAATGAAAAGAGAATTTCAGGTTGATGCAAACATTGGTAAACCGCAAGTCGCTTATCGAGAGACTATTCGTAATGCGGTAAAAGCCGAAGGTAAATTTATTCGTCAAACAGGTGGTACTGGTCAGTATGGTCATGTGTGGTTAAAAGTTGAACCACAAAAGCCCGGTGAAGGCTTTAAGTTTGTCAATGAAATTGTTGGTGGTAGTGTACCAAAAGATTATATTCCTGCGATTGAAAAAGGTTTAAATGAACAAATGCAAAATGGTGTTTTGGCCGGTTATCCGCTCGTTGATATTAAAGTCACTTTGTTTGATGGCTCGTATCATGATGTTGATTCAAATGAAGTGGCGTTTAAAGTCGCGGCTTCAATGGGATTACGACAAGGTGTACAAGATGCAGATCCAATTTTGTTAGAACCGATCATGAAAGTGGAAGTGGTAACGCCTGAAGAGTATATGGGCGATGTGATGGGCGATCTTAATCGACGCCGAGGAATTGTTCACGGAATGGAAGACAATCCTTCAGGTAAAGTGATTAATGCGGAAGTTCCTTTAAGCGAAATGTTTGGCTATGCCACAGCGGTTAGAAGCGCATCTCAAGGTCGAGCAAGTTACTCAATGGAATTTTTAGAATACGCTGAAGCACCAAAAAATGTTGTTGATGCAATAACCTATTAGTTTGCGTATTAGTGATGTTGGTTAGTCCTCCATTGTTTAATGGCTGAAATATTAAAGATCCATTCATGGTACTGCTCAGCCCTCTGCTCTACAGGCATTCCATCTCGGATCCAGCAGTCAACTTTTGTCACGGTTACCTCAAAAATACTGGCCAATGTTTCTTTGCCGATCACTTTATCATCATCAGCATAGTTCATCGCTTCGTTGTTAGCGGGGCTGGTATGGCGGCGTTTAGCTCGTCGAAGATAATTTGATCCTTTCATAATTTCTCTTATATATTTACCACAGGTTAATTTAACTATAGTCAATATCAGTTTAAATACTAGCGTTTAAATGTGAACAAATGTTTCGTTATGACAAGAGGCTAAATTGATATTTATAGCCATATCATGCATTTTGAATGATGGGAATATAATCTGAGCTTATAGACAAAGCTGCCATAGTCGAGTGAGATAGTGATAGAGGGACTTCATTGATTGCAGTTTTTTAGAGGATATTTCAATATTATTTTGTTGTTCATAATGTGAAATTAGAAGAAGTTCTTGTTGTTCATTCAGTTGGTAATTAATGATAATTCCTGCAAGTTCCATGGTTAAATCACTGTAGCAAACGTATTCCCAGTCAATGACTTTGAGTTCGTTTTGATGACCCCAAAGCAAATTTGAAGGGCTTAAATCATTGTGACAAAGCGTATCGGCTTTGAAGTCAGTCTTTAGTTTGTTCGCGTTTTCGAAGATTGTATTAATGATATTTTTACTATCGGGCGATTTTTTGAGAGCTACTATTTTGTAGTCAGTAAGATGTTGCTGGATGTTTAGCGTAGTAAAGAGGCGGGGACTGTTAGTCGTGATTTTGTTTTGATGTAATCGACTTAAAAAATCAATAAATTCATCAAGATATTTTTTATCAGTGAGTTTTATTTGACTGTTTAAATCGCTCGGTTCAAACCAATCAAATATTCGAATAGAAGGACTATTAAGTAGGCATTTAACTAGCCAAGTTTTTAAATTTTCACAGTGAGTTAATTGAATTAAATTTTTAGGATGATTTTTTTTTGGTAAAAGAATGCGATTTTTATGACTAATAACTTGAACAAAATAGTCGTTTGATTTTTTTTCTGATTGCTGTGAAGATTGTTTGGAGAGATCGCCAATGGTGATTTTATAATTGTCATTTGAAAGACCTAATTCAAGTTTTTGCCACGATGCTTGATTAAGCAATTGCTCTAATGGGAAGAGCTTACAAATCTCTTCCCACGATTGAGTATTATGATGCCACCATTTAGGCGTTAATGGCTTGTTGCTGTGCATAATGTTTTTTCCAGGTAGACCAACCAATAATGGCTAAAACGACATAAGCAGCAAATAGAACGGCTGTTAGTACATAACCTTTTGATAGAAAAAGAAAGATAGATACAAAATCAATAATGATCCAGTAGATCCAATTTTCAAGAACTTTTTTTGTCACCATATAAGTTGCTAAAATAGCGAACCAAGTGGTAAAAGAATCTATCAAGGCAAAATCTTGGTTAGTATATTCATTGAGTAAATATGCGGAAATATAGACTAATATGAAAGTGCTAAAAATTAATACTAGATGAGTCTTGATGGTCCAACTAGAAATGTTTCCTGTTGAAAATGATCCTTTTGCTGATGTTTTATTGTTAATAGGTAGACTTTGATTATTAGCCGAACTATTTTGAATTTTTTGCCATTGATTCCAGCCATAAACCGCCATCACTAAATAATAGCTATTTAATAGCGATTCCATATATAAATTCACATCAAAAAATAAATAGCTATAAATTGCGGTGCTAAAAAATGCCGCAGGCCAACACCATTGATTTTCTTTGATTGCAAATAATATATAAAAGATAGCAAGAATAACGGCAACCCATTCTAAGTAAGAGGTATTAATTAATTGCTCTATAAATTTTTGGTAAAAGTCATTCATGCAGGCTCTACATCACTATTTAAAAACTTGGCAACAAAAACTTGTTTACCGTAGTTTTCAAAAGAGTATTTAATACTTTCATTTAATGCTGTCATCACATTATCAAACTCACCAAATATTTGTGTGCTCATAGTGTTGGTATAACATTGCACTCGTTGATCGCTATTGAGTTTTTTAACAATATCTTGAATGATTGATAGAAAGTTATCATCGAGAGGGTAGAGGCTAAGTTCTACAGAAATTTTCATTACTGTTTCCTATGGTTCATTTTTAATTGCATTGCATAAAATATATATAGCCATTGAATTTATATGAGTAAAAAATTCATGGCTATCTTTATATTATTCTTAGTTTTTTGATTAGATTAATGTTAATCAAACTCTTTAGTAAAAGAAAGCCCAATCACTCTTGGTGCGGCAAGTTGAGAATAACCACTTGACTCATAAAAATCACGCGGATCATTAGCAAAAGCAAAACCTCTGGTTTGGATCTCTTCATTCGTTAAATTGTTAGCATACAATGATACCCGCCAATCTAATTCTTGGTAGACTAATCTTATGTTAATTAGATTATAGGCATCTGATTTATCGTTATGACGATCAGAAAAATAGAAAGAATCTTTTGATTCAATTTCAGGATTAATACTTAGTTTATTGGTGAGATAATAAATGCCACCTAAAACAAATTGGTAATTTGGTGCATGCGCAACACTTCTACCCGATAAATCAACGGGGACTGGAGGAATAGCGTCTTGGTCTGCATCAACATGTGTGTAACTTGAAAAATCGGTAAACTTAGCGTCTAAAATTCCTAACGTTGCATAAAGCTGTAAATTATCTGTGGTTTGCCAGGTTGATTCAATTTCAATACCTGAACTTGTTCCTTTGGGTCCATTATCGGTAAAATCAGTGAAGCTACAAGGACAAATACCTCCTTCTTGTATTAACATTCCGGAGTCGATTGATTGTACGATGGATTGTTTGGTTTGAATGTTTTTTCTGTCTTGATAGAAAACAGCCGCTTGTAAGGTTAGTGTATTATTTAGCCATTTTCCTTTGATTCCGGTTTCATAATTCCATTGAAATTCAGTGTCAAAGATTCTATTTTTTTCAGAGAGTGTTCCGTTAGTATTGAAGCCTCCTTTTTTAAAGCCTTTAGAAATTAAAGCGTAGATCATATTAGAATTTGAATATTGATATTCAATAGCTATTTTTCCTCCCCATAAATTTTCTTCAGGAGAAAATGTAACATCATTACTATCTGAATAATCTGATTTGGCACTCTCAAACCTTAGACCAGAAACAAGGGTAAATTTTTCTGCTAGTGGAATTTTTGTTTGACCATAAATTGCGGCAGTTTGATTGCGATGCTGATTTAAAAAATCTTCATTCAGCTCAGTATATTGACGAGTTAAATCAATATTTTGATCATTAAAGTAGATCCCCATAACCCAACCTAGAGCATTCTTACTGTGATTGGAATGTAATTTAATATCTAAACTGGTGTTATCATTTTTTCTTGTGTATTGATCAAAATATGAATACCACCAATCATCTCCAAATAATGATGAATCACAGGAAAGACTGTCACAAATACCAGTGTGAGTCCAGTCAACATCATAAGCGTAATCTAAATCTGATTGGCTATAGCTGATTGTCGATTCTAACCAATACTGATGATTAATATCCCAATCTAAATTAAATGCTATAGCATTGGTTTTTTGGCGATCAAAACCTGGCTGATCAGAAAGTGTTGTACGGTTTGAATCTAAACTAAAAGCGTCGTAGCCGTTGTCAATCTCGGTAAAAAATACAGTACTTGTTAGCTGTAAATCTTTGTTTAATAGAGATGTTATTTTTCCGCGCAAGCTTAACTCGTCTATATTATTGGTATCTGAACGGTTTAGGTATTTGTTATCGATAAAGCCGTCACTTTGAAATTTTTTGACTGCAAAACGGTAACCCGTAGTATCTGAAATTGGTCCACTCACTACGCCAGATAATTCAAGTCCACCGTATTCTTCAATTGTTGTTGAAAGCTTTGCATAATAATAGTCAGTTGGATCATTGGAAACTAAATTAATTAAACCCGCTAAACCATTTGCACCATAAAGTGTACTTTGAGGGCCGCGTAAAATTTCAACTTGTTGTAGATCTAGTGTGGTTGCTGCTGTAGAAATACCCGTTAAATCAATACCATCTAAAACAACACCAACGGAATAATTTACCGGTTCGCTAAATTCGCTTCGTTCACCGATACCACGTATTTGTATAAACCGCCCTCGTGAAGCACCAGTCGAAAAATTAACATTAGGGGCAATATTAAAAATATCAGATAAGTGTTGTGCGCTACGAGCATTAATTGTTTCAGAATTAACGACGGTTACACTATTAGATAATTTTAAGACATTACTATCATCCATTTCTGCGGTAACAATTACCACATTGTTTGATTCAGTATCGATTAATTCTTTTGTATTATCTTGAGAAAAAAGACAAGGTGAAAATAAGCTACTGAGTATCGTAGCGGCTAAAAGCCTTTTGTTAAACTTCATTTATTTGATCTCCATTATCTGCAAAATATATTTATTTGTAGATATAAAAAGCGGAGATCCGGTGAGACGATGGTCAAGAAGGTAAGTTGTCTGAATAACAGAAGTTATAATTGAGAGCTCACCACCTGTCCCTACGCCGGCATTAACCGGATCAGGTTCAAAGGGTACAAATCTCAGGTCAAAAATTAAATTTAATGACCGCCCCTCAGGTTGAAAACGGAGTATATACTGATTAACAGTGAAGATACAATATTGAATTGGTTAAAATTAATTCTAATTAAATGCAGCTGTTGTATTTGATTTTATGTTGTTCTTGGTGAATAACTGACTTAAATTCTTTTTTCAAAAGCCCATTTTCTTAGTATGACTTGGATTGATTTTAAGTTAATTGGTTTCGTTAAGTAATCATCCATTCCTGAAATTTTTGCTCGCTCTTTAAATTCTTGTGGTGCGTGGGCTGTTACCGCAACAATCGGAATTCTTGGTCTATTATTGTCTAACTCCCACTTACGTATTGATTTGGCTGCATCGTAACCATTTAATAAAGGCATTTCGCAATCCATTAAAATTAAGTTGTATTTATCTGCTTCGGAATAATATTTATTAACCGCTTCTTCACCGTTGTTCACCATCACAAAGCGACATGCGATATTAGCTAACATTCGTGTTATTACCATTTGATTGATTTTATTATCTTCTGCTAACAGCACTCTTATGTTCGACATATTTTCTTGATTTAATGGTTTTAAATTTGAAGCATGGTTAAGCTTCTTTTTATTTGTTATTGACTCCACTTTCATTGTAAACCAGAAAGTAGAACCTTTATGGTTTTCACTTATAACGCCTATTTCTCCATCAAACGCATTTACGATATTTTTACAGATACTAAGCCCTAAACCTGTTCCTCCGAACTCTCGGGTCATAGAACTATCAACCTGAGAGAAAGGTTTAAACAATTTATTTATTTTTTCTTTAGGAATACCAACGCCTGAATCAATAATTTCAAAATGTAGCATATGTTCATTATCTTTTAGTGCTGAAAACTCAATTTCTTTTATATTTAAGGTGATTTTTCCTTTCGAGGTGAATTTAAATGAATTACCTAATAGATTCGTTAGTACTTGTCGTAAACGATTTCCATCTATAAGCAAATCTATCGGTGTGTTGGGTTTTATATTGGTAATAAAATCTATGTTTTTCTCTTCAGCGGATAACGAAAATATTTGCACTGAATTTTTGACAAGATCTTTAAGATTAATTTGACTTTTATCGAGTTTCATTTGGTCAGATGTAATCTGTGAATAATCTAAAATATCATTAATGATAGCGAGCAAACTATTACCAGAGTCTTCAATGACATTGATATAATCAAGTTGGTCTTGGTCGAGTTTTGTTTGTTTTAATAGTTCAGTAATTCCAATGACACCGTTCATTGGTGTTCTTATTTCGTGGCTCATAACCGCTAAAAAATTACTTTTTGCTTTGTTTTCATCTTCAGCTTGCGATAGTTTCTTTTTAGAAATTAATTCGTCTTCTTTCATATCGATTTGTAGTTGCATATTTTTTTCTTGTTCTATTCTTGCTTTTTCTTGAGCTAGGTTTTTTTCATTTCTATCAATATTTATTTTATCGGCCAACGCCATGGACATAAATAAAACTGATAAGGCATTACCTATTTGCACCATCGATTCTGTAAAAAAATTTCTTTCTAAAATGCCAAATTTATTGAGTGTCAGTATGCCGTTAAACGAAATAAAGAAAATCCATGTCCATAAGAAAAAGCGTGCAAATTGGTAGCCTTTTCTTAACATAGATAAGCTAATCCAAATGCAAATGATTGCCATAGGTTGACTTATAATGGCTGTAATACTAACAATCATTTTGTAAGGTAATATAAAGCTAACGAATGCTAAGAGGAAACAAAAAACAGCAAAAGCTTTTAGAATATCATACTGTCTTTTATTAACTTGATAAAGATTAAAAAAATTCATCATAAACAAATTGGTGGAGCCAGCAAATAATGAAAGAGATAATGGGATAATCCATTGATTAACATTTGGCAATAATGGCCATATAATTTGAAAACCAAAACCTTGAAGAGATAACTGAAATAATGCAAAGAAGAAAACTGATGAGGAATAAAATAGATAAGATGAATCTTTAACAGCATAGAATAAAAATAAATTATAAATGGTCATAATTAATAAAATACCAAAATATAAACTTTGCATGATCAGTGTTTTTTGCTCTTCAACTATAAATTCTTTAGTAAACCTCAGATAAATTGGGATTTGAAGAGCTCCTTGTGTTTTTATTCTAAGATAAACCGTATGTAATTGGTCTTTTTTAAGTGTTAAAGGTAAAACGAAATTTCGATTGTGATAAGGTCTTTTGTTAAATTTCACAAGGTCGCCTAAAAAATAGTTTTCCTCAATTTTATTATTTGAAAGAAAATAAATATCAACAAAATCTAACGATGGATATTCGATACTGAGCAAGGTAGGAACAGTTATATGATTTTTATTCTTTATTTTTAATCGAAGCCAAATGATATCATCGGTAAATCCTTTGTTTATGACGTTGTTTTTTTCTGCTAACCAATCATTGTCATCAATTTCAAGCACCTTTTTTAAATCAGCATCTTTTTTAGAGTCGACCCAGTAATCGAAATATTGGCCTAATGAATTTTGATCTATTTTTTTAGTGACATTTAAAACTTTTTCGTGTTTCGTAACATTTTGGGATGCTTGGCTGAAAGGAATGAATGAACTGATGAGTCCCAATATAAGTACTATGGACAGTATTTTCATATATACATTTTTATACTGACATTGTCTGTAGGGCATAAAATACATTTAATAAATTGTTTAAGGTTAGAATTGTCCAATATTGAAAAATTGAAGTTATCTATTAAATGTAGCCGCAAAGCTCTAATTAGGCGCAAAAGATTGTGTGATTTTTACTGATTTTGGCTAATTCTTTAAGGTATTTGCTCAAAAGTTGAATTGTTCAGGTAAAATAACCGTTATGTTTCATTTTACTTACGCCTAACCTTTTGAAAATAGATTTAAAAAAACACTCATCATCTGTTCTTCTTGTTCCACAAAATAACTGTTTTGTGACTAATCACATCAACCCCGATTGGTTTAATAAATTTTATTGGCAGCAACAAAATGCTTTAATGGGTCAATCAAAAGGTCGAAATATTACCTGGTTTATAAAGAATCCTAATGATGAGATAAAAAGCCAATGTTGGGTATTAAGGCACTATTATCGCGGCGGATTGATGGCAAAGCTGGTGACAGACCGCTTTCTATTTACGGGCATTAAGAAAACTCGTTGCTACAAAGAGGTTCAATTACTTCAATTAATGTCTGATATGGGCTTGCCTGTGCCCAAACCAATAGCAGCAATGGTTAGTCAAAAGAAAATGTTTTATCAAGCTGACTTATTAATGGAAAAAATTGAAGCAAAGGATTTGGTGGCGATTTTATCACAATCTAATTTGCCTATTTCTCAGTGGCGAGCTATTGGTGAAGTGATTGCAAACTTTCATTGCCACGGTATATACCATGCTGATTTAAATGCTCACAACATTCTAATTGATAAGCTGAATAAAGTTTGGTTAATTGATTTTGACCGATGTAAAAAGATCACGATTCAACAATGTTGGCAAAAGAAAAATTTACAACGTTTGTTTCGTTCGTTCGAAAAAGAGCAATTACTGAATAAAAGATTTTATTTTGATCATCACGTTTGGAGAGAATTGGAGTTAGGATACCAACAAAGAATGGAAGAATTAAAGTAAAAATATTTTATCAAGAAGCTTGATGTTTTTATCAATTGCCCCTCTATTTTCATTAAAAAGCTTAAGGAGATTATTTTTCTTGTCTATAGCTATTTTGGAGTTTTCATAATACTTTTTAAGGATTAAGAATAGGTCCTTTTTATCAGTAACAATATCAATGCATGATTGTTGACTCATAATGTTAACAACGTCTTTAAAATTATAGTAACTATTACCTATAATTACGGGAAGGCCGCATGCTGCTGGTTCAATCGGATTTTGTCCTCCACGTTCTATTAAACTACCACCAATAAATGCAATGTCGGCGGCTCCGTACATGAGGGTTAATTCTCCAATGGTATCACCAATGACTAACGAGTGATGGCTGGTTGGATTGATATCACTTGTTCTATTAACAAATTCAATTTTTTTATTATTAGCAAGTTGTTTTAAGGTTTTGAAATATTCATTATGACGAGGCACGGCGATTAATAATAGATTGGGAAAGTGAGTTAACAATTGAGCGTGAATTGATAAAACGGCTTCAAATTCTGTCGGATGAATGCTCGCCGCAATCCAGCAAGGGCGTTTATTCGACCATTGTTTTTTAAGCTGTTTTTGTTTTTCTATTAGTTGACTGTCTAATGTCATATCAAATTTAACATTACCTGTACAATGAATTTTAGCGGGTGAAATATTTAAAGATAAAAAGTTTTGTTTGTCCGTTTTATATTGCGCGGAAATAACTGAAAAATTAGAGAAAACTTGTTTAAAAAAAGAATCGTATTTTAAATATTTGTTTAATGATTTTTTAGAAAGTCGCGCATTAATAAGTATTGATTTAATGTTTTTTTTAGACAGTTGGTGAAGAAGATTTGGCCAAACCTCGGTTTCTATAATAAGACTAATTTTTGGCGATATCCGTTGTATAAATCGAGAGCAAGAGCCTGGCCAGTCAACGGGCAAATAACAATGTTGATGATGATTTTGATTGAGCGTTTTGAGTAATTTTATAACCTCATTTCTGCCCGTTGGAGTCGAAGTAGTAATTACTAAACGGTATTTTGGGTATCGAATGTTTATATTTTGTATTAGTGATGAGGCGGCTAATGTTTCACCTACGGAAGCACAATGAATATGGATGGTGTGTTTATTGGGTTTTAATGAACTGAAACCTAACCTTTGTTGCAGCCCCTTTAAATAATGATGATCTTTGAAGCCTCGATAAATAAAATAGCACCAAATAAATGGTGCTAAAATATAGAGTAATAAGGTATATAAAATTCTGTTCATTCGGTTAGCAATTCAGTTTGAAATAATTTTAATTATTTTGGGATCGCTATTTTTGCTTCTTTACTCGGTTTGAAAATAATTAATTTACCTCCAATGGTTTGAACCATTGCCGCTTGAGTTTTATTAATGATTTTTGTAATTATTTGGTCACGAGCTTCTTTTTCATCGGCACGAATATTAATTTTTATTAACTCATGGGCATTAAGCGCGATTTTAACTTCTTCCATCACGGTGTGCGTTAAGCCTTTATCGCCAATCATAACGACAGGTTTTAAATCATGAGCTAAGCCTTTAAGGTGGCGAACCTGAATATTTGACAGTTTGTTCATAGGTTTATTGAATATATTGAAATAAAATCAAATTTTACCACTCTTTAGTCATTTTTGAGATAATAAAAGCGTATTATCCTAAAATTATTGAAAATACAGTGAACGAAGGTCTGGAGCATGGCTAAAACTAAAAGTAGTAAAGGCTGGTTAAAAGAGCATTTTGACGATCCTTATGTCAAAATGGCTCAAGAAGATGGCGTGCGTTCTCGTGCAGTTTATAAATTACAAGAGATTGACGATAAAGATAAATTGCTAAAACCTGGGCTTAATGTTGTAGATTTAGGGGCTGCTCCGGGTGGTTGGTCTGAATATGTCGCAAAAAAATTAAAGGGTAAAGGTCGCATCGTTGCCACCGATATATTAGAGATGGACTATTTGCATGGGGTTGATTTTGTGCAGGGTGATTTTAGAGAGGAATTGGTACTTGATAAAATACTTAATCAGCTAGAAAATAATGTTGTAGACCTTGTTTTATCAGATATGGCCCCCAATATAAGCGGAGTAGACTCTATCGATCAACCCGCTTCCATGTACTTGGTTGAGTTGGCACTTGACTTTGCTCGACAAACTTTGAGTAAAGAGGGTCGTTTTTTAGTTAAAGTGTTTCAAGGCAGTGGTTTTGATCCATACTTACAGTCAGTCAGAAATAACTTTAAACAGGTTAAAATACGAAAACCAAAAGCCTCTAGAGCCAGATCGAGAGAGGTTTATATTTTAGCTCAAGGTTTTAAAGGGTAAATTTAGTCTATGGTACAAAGCCATAGAGACAAACTTATATTAGGAATATTTAGCTTTACATTATTAGCTATAAGAATTTAAAGAGGAAGACCTTTTGAACGATACAACAAGACATCTTTTACTTTGGTTGGTTATTGGTTTAGTACTGGTAATGACTTTTGATAAATTTGATACTTCTCAGCAAAAATCAAATGAGATTGAATTTTCTCAATTAATGGCTGATATTGAACGAGGCAAAGTGAAACGTGTCACTGTTGCAGGTTCAAAAGCTGAAGCTGAATTAAGTAATGGCGAAATATTAAAAACTAATATTCCTTACGGTTCACATGAAAAATTAGCCACGCTTGCTTTAGATAAAAAAATTGATTATTCAGGAACAGAACCTGAAGGCGACAGTCTTTTATACACTTTCTTTTTCAATTTTGGTCCTATTTTATTGTTAGTTGGTGTTTGGATTTTCTTTATGCGTCAAATGCAAGGTGGCGGTAAAGGTGGCGCAATGAGCTTTGGTAAAAGTAAAGCGCGTTTGTTAAGTGAAGATCAAATTAAAACGACTTTTGCTGATGTAGCGGGTTGTGAAGAAGCTAAAGAAGAAGTAGCAGAATTAGTCGATTTTTTGAAAGAGCCTAGTAAATTCCAAAAACTAGGCGGTAAGATACCTCGCGGTATTTTAATGGTAGGTCCTCCGGGTACCGGTAAAACACTCTTAGCCAAAGCTATTTCAGGCGAAGCAAAAGTGCCATTTTTTACTATTTCAGGTTCTGATTTTGTTGAAATGTTTGTGGGTGTTGGTGCTTCAAGAGTAAGAGATATGTTTGCAGAAGCTAAAAAGCAATCTCCATGTATTATCTTTATTGATGAAATTGATGCCGTCGGTCGTCACCGTGGAGCAGGTTTAGGTGGTGGTCATGATGAGCGCGAACAGACCTTAAACCAATTACTCGTCGAGATGGATGGATTTGATGGTGATGAAGGTGTGATTGTAATTGCAGCCACCAATAGACCGGATGTATTAGATCCTGCTTTGTTACGCCCTGGCCGTTTTGACCGTCAAGTGACCGTTGGCTTGCCTGACATTAAAGGTCGAGAACAAATTTTAAAAGTTCATATGCGCAAAGTCCCTTTAGGAGATGATGTTAAAGCTGGCATTATTGCTAGAGGAACACCGGGGATGTCGGGTGCAGATTTAGCAAATTTAGTTAACGAAGCGGCTTTATTTGCAGCAAAAGCAAGTGCTAGAACGGTCAATCAAGAATTCTTTGAAAAAGCTAAAGATAAAATTTTGATGGGGGCGGAGCGTCGTTCCATGGTTATGGACGAAGAAGAAAAATTAAATACTGCGTGGCATGAAGCGGGACACGCGCTAGTTAGCCGATTATCGCCTAGTAGTGATCCAGTTTATAAAGTATCAATTATTCCAAGGGGAAGAGCTTTAGGGATCACCATGCAATTACCAGAAAAAGATCGTTATAGTCATACAAAAGAATTTTTAGAAAGTAAGTTAGCATTATTGTATGGCGGAAGAATTGCTGAAGAAATGTTAAATGGTAAAGATGGGGTGACAACTGGAGCATCTAACGATATAAAAGTAGCAACATCTATCGCTCGTAACATGATTACTCAATGGGGATTTTCTGATAAGTTAGGTCCTATGATGTATGCTGAAGATGAAGGTGAAGTGTTTTTAGGTCGTTCTGTTACCCAAACTAAACATGTTTCTGACGATACAGCAAAAATTATTGATGATGAAATTAAAGCGTTAATTTCAAGAAATTATGATAAAGCTGAAAAGATCCTACATACTAATAAAGATAAGCTCGAAATGATGGCTAACGCATTAATGAAATATGAAACCATTGATGCGGCTCAAATTGATGAAATTATGGATGGCAACGATCCCAGTCCACCAAAAGGATGGGATGACAATGATAGTCAAGAACCTCCTAAAACTTCAAAAAAACAAGATGATAAGCCATCAAATAGTAAAATTGGTGGAACTGCTGAACAGTCTTAATGGCGGTTTTAGCTAAAAATAAATGCGGTTGTTCGAATAGAATGACCGTTTTTTTTGTAATAGACAAAAGTTAGATTATTATGGATTTAGAACAAGTTAGACGTGAATATCTTAAACAAGGGCTAAGTCGCTCTGAGTTAGCCTGTAATCCAATCGAGCAGCTTAGTCATTGGTTATCTCAAGCGGCTGATGTTGAGCTTGTTGATGCGACTGCAATGACGCTCTCAACAGTAGACCTGGCCGGTCAACCGAGTCAAAGAGTCGTTTTATTAAAAAACTTGGACCAAAAAGGGTTAGTTTTTTATACCAACCTAAAAAGTAGAAAGGCTTTAGATATAAAAGAAAACAATAAAGTAAGTGTTCACTTTGGCTGGCTACCATTGGAGCGACAAGTTAAAATCCAAGGGACGGCGCACCGTTTGTCTGCGACTGAAAATTTGGCTTATTTTGCCTCTCGGCCTAAAAATAGCCAATTAGCGGCTTGGGCATCTAATCAGAGCCAGCCAATTACCTCAAGAAAAATTCTTATTCAAGCTTTTGAACAAATCAAAAAACGATTTTTAAACGGAGAAGTTCCTCTTCCTGATTTTTGGGGTGGCTACTTAATCAAACCAACTCGCTTTGAGTTTTGGCAAGGTGGCGGTAACCGATTACATGATAGTTTTTGCTACACAAATAATCCGCTAGATCATGGCTGGAAAATAGAAAGATTAGCGCCTTAAGTTGTGCTGGATGGTTGCTCTTGTCCCTAGCTGAGGTTATTTATATTATTCAAGCTTATTGCTGGACTATTTCCTAACTAAGAATTAAAATTTCCCTTTCACGATATTTAGAGAAAAACCTTATGAATCCTATTTTAGATTTGTTTGCTGCATCGCCTATGAAGCCCATGCAGTCTCATATGATTAAAGTGCTGGAATGTGTCAGTATTTTACCGGCATTTTTTGATACAGTTTTTGCCCAGCAATGGGATGAAATGTTAACCCTGCAAAAGAAAATCAGAGGGGTTGAAAATGAAGCCGATGAATTAAAAAAGACTTTACGTCTTAATTTACCAAGCGGTTTGTTTATGCCTGTGGCAAGAATTGATTTGTTAAATTTATTAACTTCTCAAGATAAAATTGCGAATAAAGCAAAAGACATTGCCGGTTTGGTGACAGGCCGAAAAATGATTTTTCCTGAAAGTATTCAACAAGATCTTAAAGCTTATTTAGCCCGTAGTATTGACGCGGCAGAGCAAGCAGGCAACGCCATTAAGCAGCTAGACGAACTACTGGAATCAGGTTTTAAAGGTAAAGAAGTTACCATTGTTGAAGAAATGATAGATGTATTAGACGATATTGAGAATGATGCGGATGTATTACAAATAAAAATGCGTCAAAAATTGTTTGATTTAGAAGAAAGTTTGCCCGCAGTTAATGTAATTTTCTTTTATAAAATTATTGATTGGATTGGGGACTTGGCAGACAACTCTCAAAAAGTGGGTTCAAAGTTAGAGTTACTTTTAGCAAGGTAAAATGATTAATAAATGATGGATTGTAGCATTCAGCAATTCCATTTAACGAATTAAATGTTAAGTAAAATTCATAAGAGAACAATAAAATGATCGACTTCTTTTCCGAATATCAAATGATATTAATAGGTTTAGCCGGAATTTTTGGTTTGTTAATGGCATTTGGAATTGGCGCCAACGATGTTGCCAACGCCATGGGAACCTCTGTGGGAGCTAAAGCTTTAACGGTTAAACAAGCCATTGTGATTGCGATGATATTTGAATTTGCAGGTGCCTTTTTAGCGGGTGGAGAAGTTACCTCAACCATTAGAAAAGGCATTATTGATGCTAGCACAATGACAGAAACCCCTGAACTCCTTGTTTTTGGCATGATGGCATCATTGCTAGCGGCGGGAATTTGGTTAATTGTAGCATCTTATTTTGGTTGGCCAGTTTCAACCACTCATTCAATTGTAGGGGCTATTGTTGGTTTTGCAGCTGTCGGTATTGGCATGGATGTGGTGCAATGGTCTAAAGTAGGTTCAATTGTTGCCAGTTGGATTGTTTCACCATTATTGTCTGGAACAATGGCGTTTATGTTATTTACGAGTGTACAAAAATTAATTTTAAATACTGATGAACCACTTAAAAATGCAAAAAAATATGTGCCTTATTATATGTTTTTAGCGGGTTTTATGATTGCATTAGTCACATTAATGAAAGGTTTAAAACATGTTGGAATTGATCTTACCTTTGCTGAGTCATTGATAACGGCTGTAGGCATAGGACTTATAGTGCTGGTCATCGGCAAGTTTTTTATTAATCGTCAGAAGATCCAAGTCGATGCAGATAAAAACTTTCATTATGCCAGCGTCGAAAAAGTTTTTGCTGTTTTAATGATTGTAACGGCTTGCGGTATGGCATTTGCTCATGGCTCTAATGATGTGGCTAATGCAATTGGACCTTTAGCGGCAGTGGTTAGTATTGTTGAAAGTGGTGGAATGATTGGTGCTAAATCGGGCTTACCTGTTTGGATTTTACTCCTGGGCGGTTTGGGAATTGTTGCCGGGCTTGCCATTTTTGGCACCCGAGTCATGGCAACTATAGGTAAAAAAATTACTGAGTTAACCCCAAGCCGTGGTTTTGCTGCAGAACTTGCTGCTGCAACAACCGTTGTTATTGCATCTGGTACAGGTATTCCAGTATCAACAACACATACGCTCGTTGGTGCGGTATTGGGTGTTGGGATGGCAAGAGGTATTGCGGCACTTAATTTGGCAGTACTAAAAAACATTGCTGTTTCGTGGGTAGTTACATTGCCAGCAGGCGCAATTTTGTCGATGATTTTCTTCTTTGTGTTGAAAGCGATTTTTCTTTAATTAGTTTTAAATTTCACGCAAAAAAAAGGTCAAGATTATCTGCTGTGATAGTCTTGACCTTTTTTGTTTATAGAGTCTTTTTTTATAATATAAATCGTGTTAAATCTTCATCTTGGGCCAGTTCGCCTAATTGCTCTTCTACATAATTTGCATCAATAATTAGTTTTTCGTTTGTATCAGAAGCGTTAAATGAAATATTTTCCATCAGTTTTTCAATCACCGTATGCAAGCGTCTTGCACCAATATTTTCACTGCTTTCATTCACTTGCCAAGCAACCTGAGCAATACTTTCAATGGCATCGTCTGAGAATTCTATGGGTTGATTCTCTGTAGCCATTAATGCAATATATTGTTTCGTTAAAGCGGCATCAGGTTCGGTTAAAATACGCTTAAAATCGTCGGCAGTAAGAGATGTTAATTCAACTCGAATTGGGAGTCTGCCCTGTAGCTCGGGGATCAGATCAGAAGGTTTTGATAAGTGGAACGCGCCTGATGCAATAAATAAAATGTGATCGGTTTTAATCATTCCGTATTTTGTAGAGACAGTACAGCCTTCAACTAGCGGCAATAAGTCTCGTTGAACGCCTTCGCGAGAAACCTCGCCACTGCTACCTCGGTCACCTTTTGCAACTTTATCAATTTCATCTAGAAAAACAATACCATTATTTTCAACGGCTTCAACGGCTTTTGTTTTTAGTTCATCAATATTGACCAGTTTTTCTGCTTCTTCTTCGAGTAATAATTTGAAGGCTTTTTTGATTTTAAGTTTACGTTTTTTTGTGCGATTAGGGGTAGAATTTTGTAGCATATCTTGCAGTTGATTGGTCATATCTTCCATGCCTGGAGGCGCCATAATTTCAATGCCGACATTTTGGCTTGATAAATCAATTTCGATTTCTTGTTCATCAATAGTGCCTTCTCTGAGTTTCTTTCGAAACATTTGTCTGGCGGCTGAATCTGTTTTTTCTTGAGGTTCATTTTCAAATGTACGAGCTGGAGGTAATAGCGCATCTAAAACTCTTTCTTCTGCCGATTCTTCCGCTTTTATTTTAACTTTTTTATGCTCTTGTTCGCGCAGCATTTTGAATGAAGAATCCACTAAGTCTCGTATAATTGATTCAACATCTCTACCAACATAACCAACTTCTGTAAATTTAGTCGCTTCTATTTTTATAAAAGGCGCATTAGCTAGTTTAGCCAAACGACGAGCTATTTCAGTTTTACCTACACCGGTTGGTCCGATCATTAAAATATTCTTTGGGGTAATTTCATTTCTTAAATCACCTTGAACCTGCATGCGCCTCCAACGATTTCTTAGGGCTATTGCAACTGATTTTTTAGCATTATTTTGACCAATAATATGTTTATCAAGTTCATGAACAATTTCACGTGGAGTCATTTGCGACATAATTTAGTTTCCATAGAATAAGTGACAGATTGAAAAAATGCCTTAATTATTGGCAATCTAATTCTTCAATGGTGTGGTTATGATTAGTGTACACACAGATATCGCCAGCAATAGTTAAGCCGGTTTCAACAATTTCTCTAGCACTGAGATCGGTTTTAGAGATAAGAGCTGTAGCCGCTGATTGAGCAAATGGACCACCAGAACCTATGGCCATTATGCCACCTTCTGGTTCGATGACATCGCCGTTTCCGGTGATAATTAAAGAGTGTTCATGATCGGCGACAGCTAATAAGGCTTCTAGTTTTCTTAACATGCGATCGGTACGCCAATCTTTAGCAAGCTCTACTGCTGCACGCATTAGCTTGCCTTGATATTTCTCTAGTTTGGCTTCAAATCGTTCAAATAAGGTGAAAGCATCTGCCGTCCCACCAGCAAATCCAGCAATAACTTTATTTTGGTATAACCGTCTTACCTTTCTAGCATTACCTTTCATTACCGTATTACCCATGGATACTTGCCCATCTCCACCGATCACTACTTTACCATTGCGTCTTACTGATAGTATGGTTGTTCCACGATATTGTTCCAAGGCTGACTCCGTAGGCTATTAGTTCTTAATCCAAGTATCACAATTGATAAATGGGTGTATGTAGAAGTTATCGGTTTAATTTGGGGGGTAATCACTCTTTTTCAAGGGGAAAAGGGCTAAAAGAGTTCTTTTTAAGCTCTCAATCTCCTTGTTTCTTTAAATATTTAGCGAGTTGAGCCTGCAGTGATTTAGGGACTTTTTTAAAGGTTAAACTGCCTGATTCAGGATCAAAAGTAATATTGTCATCCATTCTGTCAGAAGAAAAGCTAATACTGAGGTCTTTTTCACGGCCGTAAAAGCGCACATACTTTTTAAGGCTATTACGGTGAGCATAAATTTCTTTTTGCGGGATTTTTTGGTTTTGGTTAACAAAATCAGCAAATTTTTCAGGCTCTTTTTCGTTAAGAGCATGAGATAAGGATTCAAAATTAATGGGGTTGCCTTGCATGTCTTGATCAACGCAATAATTCACAATGGTATTTTTTGTTGGGTTGCTTTCTTCTTTATCTAAGGTTTCAGTATATTGGTCTACAATAGTTAAAAATTCATCCGTTTGTTGCTGTAAATTTACACCAGAAATAAATCCAGAAAATTTTGTGAAAGCATGGGTAATATCTTTGTTTGACCGACTTGTCTGAATGGTTAAATACTGTTGCCAGTCTTGAATATCCCACTGAGAGAAGTCTAATTTTAAGACGTAATTGATTTTATTGGTATTAATGAACGATAGATCATTGACAGAAAGTTGTGAGTCAATTCTTTGTGCGTCTGAATGTTGAATTAAAAAAGCATAAAAATTTTCTTGTTGCATTAATTCTTCTACAACCAAAACAAGGTGCATTGAAAAAGGTTCTTTAACGTCATCTAAAATAAGTTTTAATTGTTCAAGCATGTTATTGCTTAGCGTGACAAAACTGATTTCTTGTTTTTTAAATTTGGCTAACCAGCTAGGCAAAGGGTTATCGGTTTGTTCGGGATCAAACAATCCGTATTGTCTCGTCGCGCTGCGTTGAAGAGTTTGTTTTAACTGCGTAAACAAAGAAATAATTGGACCTTCGTTAGTATTTTCTTTTTCTCTTAACTGAGCTTGAATTGGTTGCTCAGATTGAGAGGAAATGCCATGAATAATGCAGTGTTTAATTGTCATGAATAGAGTTCTTTTTATCGGTTATAAAAATAAATGCGCCATCTTAAGATGGAATGATTATATAGGAAAAGTATTGAGAGGTTAGATTAATCTTTTAAGGTTTTGATAAAAAGGTATAATAGAATGTTATTTTTCAGAAACTACCACACAGTTTCTTCCATGATCTTTTGCTTCATAAAGTGCTTTGTCAGCGCGTTCTAATAATTCATTGAGCTGTTCATCATGGTACTGAGCCACACCAAAGCTACTGGTTAAAGAATCAATTCCTGGCCAGTTAGTTTTAGATATTTTTAACCTGAGTTTTTCTGCTAGTTTTGTGGCTGCATTTAAATTGGTATCCGGGCAAATAAGAATGAACTCTTCTCCTCCCCACCGAGTTAGTACATCATGATCTCGTGTATTATTTTGAATCACATCAGCAAAATACTTGAGGATTTTGTCGCCTGTTAAATGACCAAATTGGTCGTTAACTTTTTTGAAGTGATCAATATCCATAAAAATGATACTGAAACTGTTGCCAATATTGCAATGGTTTAGACATTGAGCAAAAACTTTGTGAGCTCCTACTCTGTTTAACGAACCTGTAAGGGGATCTTTTATGGCTTTATTTTCCCATTCTTGTTTTTGAATTGTTGCTTGTAATAGCAAATTATTAGCTGAAGTGTATCGCGAATAAAGAAATAAAAGAGCGGCAATGACCCAGAGGGCAATTAAAGTTGCGTAAGCTATTTTTGAATTAAAATAGGGTCCTCTAAACTCAATCTTTTCAAGAGTAAACTGATACAGTCCTGATTTTATGTGGCTTCCTGTGACAACAGACATAGAAAAAACATTGCTATAATCGAGCAAGACATCTTTTAAATGTAAATCATTACGAGATAACCACCACGTAGGGACATGAAAATGATCGAGCTGAATCCATTTAGGAGATGGAGCATATTTTTCATAATATTCAACAGCATTATATTTAAGCGTTTCACTGTTACCAGGTATGGAGTAAATAGGATTGAAATTATGAATTTCGAAACGTGTACCAGGTTGATTGGGGTGATTATGTTTAGACCATATACCAACGCGAGTATATTGACTTAAATCATAACCAATTCGCTGGTTCAATTTGTTTAAGTGGCTTATATCAATTTTGAATTCACAATATGGCCATTCAAAACCAGATTTAACCTGACATCCAAACTCTAAACCTAAGTCTGTTTGTTTTAATGTGCCGACAGAAGATCCTTGAAAAGCACGATCATCTCCAACTTTGCTTTTAAGCAAAGTTGTGCGAGCATCAAAAACTAATGAGCGTTCAATACCTATAAGCTGAAATAGAGCTATGCCTATTGTCACCAGTAATAAAATTGAAACGGCATAATTAATAAGCTGCTCAGATTTATTAAAACGTGTAATTGGTGAGTTATGGCTCAAATGTTAATCCTAAAAAGTTGTATAAACGCAAGTTATTATTAATTATAGTAGATAGATTTTATTATGCGGCGTAATTACAATAGCATTGTATTAGTGCTTACCATCTTTAAATTAAATGAGCCGTATTTTAGATGCTAAATTAGTTCGAGTTATTTTGTGCAAATAATCACCAAAAACAATGCTTTCGTACTCAATTACGCGTAGAATACGCGCCTTTATTTATGTCGATTGATTTTAATGCTTTCAAGTTTTTCGATATTCCCCCCGTTATTGTTGAGGCACAAAGCCAGTGATTAGTAAATTAAGAAATATCGCAATTATCGCTCATGTAGACCATGGTAAAACCACCTTGGTTGACGAACTTTTAAAGCAGTCTGGAACGTTAGAAATTCGTGGTGAAGCCGCTGAGCGTATGATGGACTCAAATGACTTAGAAAAAGAACGTGGTATCACCATTCTATCTAAAAACACAGCGATTAAATGGAAGGATTACCGTATTAATATCGTCGATACTCCTGGCCATGCTGACTTTGGTGGTGAAGTAGAGCGTATTATGTCTATGGTTGACTCTGTTTTATTGCTAGTTGATGCTGTTGACGGTCCTATGCCTCAAACTCGTTTTGTAACACAAAAAGCGTTTGCACAAGGGCTTAAGCCGGTGGTTGTTGTGAACAAAATTGACCGTCCAGGCGCTCGTCCTGATTGGGTTATAGATCAAGTTTTCGAGTTATTCGATCAACTGGGCGCGACTGACGAGCAGTTAGATTTCCCTGTTATTTATGCATCTGCGCTTAATGGATATGCATCGAAAGAAGATACTGTTAGAGATGGCGACATGAACCCTTTATTTGAAGCGATTATTGAGCATGTTGAAGCGCCTGATGTTGAAGTGGATGGGCCTACTCAAATGCAGGTCTCCACGCTTGATTATTCTAGTTATGTAGGCGCTATTGCGGTGGGTCGTTTGACTCGCGGTAAGATCCGCAAAAACCAAATCCTAACCAGTATTGATACAGAAGGTAAAACAAGAAAAGTTAAAATTGGTCAAGTCTTAGGTTATATGGGACTAGACAGAACCGAAATTGAAGAAGCGAGTGCTGGCGATATTATTGCTGTGACGGGTATTGGCGAGCCATCCATCTCTGATACTTTATGTGATCCAGAGCACGTTGAAGCGATGACGCCTTTAACCGTCGATGAGCCAACAGTGACGATGACATTTCAGGTTAATACTTCGCCATTTGTTGGCCAAGAAGGTAAGTTACTCACCTCTCGTCAAATTTTAGACCGTCTTCAAAAAGAATTAATTCATAACGTGGCATTACGGGTAGAGCAGTTAGATGATTCCGATAAATTTAAAGTATCAGGTCGTGGTGAATTACATTTATCAGTATTGATTGAAACAATGCGACGTGAAGGCTTTGAAATGGCTGTTTCACGTCCTGAAGTGATCATGAAAGAAGTTGATGGCGTTATGTGTGAACCTTACGAGAATGTAACGGTTGATATTGAAGAAGCTCATCAAGGTAAAATTATGGAGTCTTTAGGCGAACGTAAAGCTGAAATGCGTAATATGCAGTTAGATGGCGCTGGTCGTGTTCGACTTGATTTTTTCATGCCGTCACGAGGCCTAATTGGTTTTCAAACTGAGTTTATGACGGCTACTTCAGGTACGGGCTTAATTTATCATACCTTTGATTCGTATGCGCCAGCCTTTAAAGGTGCATTAGCACAACGTCGTAATGGTGTGATGATTGCTAACTGTACTGGTAAAGCCGTTGCTTATGCGTTGTGGAACTTCCAAGATAAAGGTCGTTTATTTATTGGTCACGGTGTTGAAGTCTATGAGGGTATGGTTATTGGTAGCCACAATCGCGACAATGATTTAACCGTTAATACCATAAAAGGGAAACAGCTGACTAACGTGCGTGCATCGGGTACCGATGAAGCGACTGTGTTGTCTCCTCACATTACAATGAGTTTAGAGCAAAGTCTTGAATTTATTGATGATGATGAATTAGTTGAAGTAACGCCAATCAGTATTCGTATTCGTAAGCGTTTGTTAACTGAAAGCGAAAGAAGACGTGCAAGTAGAAAGCCTAAAGCCGATTAATAACGGCTGATCAAATATTTATACCCCACGCCCGGATAAGCTCCAAGGGCGTGGTCGTCTATTTATTGGGCATGCTGTCGAAGTTTACGAAGGTATGGTTATTGGGATACATTCAAGAGACAATGATTTAACTGTAAATGCCATTAAAGGTAAGCAATTAAATAATATTCGAGCATCTGGAACCGATGAAAACATTGTCTTATCTCCGCCAATCATTATGACGTTAGAGCAAAGTTTAGAATTTATTGATGATGATGAGCTGGTTGAAGTGACACCTAAAAGCATTCGAGTTCGTAAGAAACATTTGACCGAAAACGAAAGAAAAAGAGCTGCAAGACTTCCAAAAGAAGATAAAAAGTAATTGTTGATTGCGCCTTTTAAAGGCGCAATCATTATTTATGCTATTATTTTAATTCCGTTAAAAAGATCGGTTTATTCTTATGATAAAAAATTATTTAGTACTGTTTTCTATCGTGTTGCTTTCGGCTTGCTCAAACCAAGACACAACACATATCATGCGAGATTTTCTAGGTTACATTCCGCCACCAGCTGAAACATCAATTGACGATGAATTGAAGTTAGAATTTAAACGTTGTGAGAAAATAAATGCCGATCGTAATTGTGCTCAATTAGCTTATGATATTGTTCGCAAAGTGAAAGGTCTTGAGCCTCGTAAAGTCCCTAAAGGTATTGTCATTATTCTTGAAGGGGATATTGATTTAGAAAACTAATTTGTTTCCTAGTAAAACAATTCAGCAATGACGGCGTTTACGGATAAAACTCCACCTATTTTGAAGCCAAATCTTGCTCTTGAGCCATTATTTGATGAAGTGAACAATTCAGATACTTGAGTCAATATGTGCTAATCTTTATGCATTATCCGCAAATTTTTGACGAATTATGCAACCTCTCTATCCCGAAATTAAAGCTAACCAAACTTATCAACTTGAAACGGGCGATGGTCATCAGGTTTATTATGAAGAGTCTGGAAGCCTTGATGGTACTCCTATCGTTTTTTTACATGGCGGCCCTGGAGCGGGCTGCGATTCAGAACATCGACGTTACTGTGATCCAGAGAAATACCGTATTATTTTATTAGATCAGCGTGGTTGCGGTCGTTCAACTCCGCATGCAAGCTTAGAAAATAATACCACCCAACACTTAATTAATGATCTTGAAGCAATAAGAAAGGCTTTAGGCATTAGCAAATGGGTCGTGATGGGGGGCTCTTGGGGAGCAACGCTAGCCCTTGCTTATGCTGAAAGTCATCCTCAACAAATTTTAGCGATGATTTTGAGAGGCGTTTTTCTTGGTAGAGCTGAGGACATTAAATGGTTATATAGTGAAGGTACCAGAAAAATATTCCCAGATTATTGGCAAGAGTTTGTACAATTAATCCCAGAAGAAGAACGAGCAGACATTATTTCAGCATTTTATAAACGCTTAATCGGTCAAAATGAACTGGCAAAAATGGGCGCGGCGAAAGCATGGGCAAACTGGGAAGCAAAAGTAGCCACATTGGAACCTAATCCTTCTTTAGTGGAACATTTAGCCAGTCCACATTTGGCCATTGGTATGGCTTGCATTAGCGCGCATTATTTTGTTAATCATTGTTTTCTGAAAGAGAATCAATTGTTAAAAAATGCACACCAATTAAAAGGTATTCCGGGCATTATTATTCATGGACGCTATGATATGTTGTGTCCACTTGAAAATGCGTGGTCATTGCAATCGGTTTGGCAAGATTCAGAAATTCATGTAATTAGAGACGCGGGCCACTCGGCCACTGAGCCGGGTATTATTGACGGTTTGGTTAGAGCAACTAAGAGTTTACATCAAGAGCTTAGCTACAATCCTTAAAGTATGGAATTATAATGATTGCATTGTTGCAGCGGGTCACTCATGCTCAGGTTGTTGTAGAGCAAAATATTGTAGGAAAAATTGATCAAGGAATTCTAGCCTTAATCGGTATAGAAAAGAATGATTGTGAAAAAAAAGCCATTCGGTTGATAGAAAGGATTTTGGGTTATCGAATTTTTTCTGATCCTATGGGTAAAATGAATTTAAATTTATCCGATATTCATGGTGGATTGTTATGTGTCCCTCAATTTACTTTAGCGGCAGATACTCGTAAAGGCATGAGACCTAGTTTTTCAACAGCTGCCAGCCCAGATGATGCTAAACAGTTGTTTGATTATTTTATTAAACAAACAGGAAATCGATATCAGAAACTGCAAAAAGGTATTTTTGCTGCCGATATGCAAGTGAGCCTGTGTAATGATGGTCCGGTTACTTTTTGGCTACAAACATAATGTATCGCAGTATCGACCTCGTAGGCATTGATTTCGTTTGTAGGTATTGTCTTTTATTCCAATATTAAGATTCATATAAATCAAGGACTCGATTTCTTAACCGATCGCAATTAACTTCTTGAGCGTTGATTGGTATTCCTACATTAAGTTCTATTTTGCTCATAAACATTTTAGGGATCCCCGTCATTGCAGGGCCGTTTTTTCGGCTAAACCAATTTCCCCAAAGTCCTTTTAGTGCTATTGGTATAACCTGTACGGGACTGCGCTTGATAATAAGTTCAATGCCTTTTTTAAATTCACCAATGCTTCCATCCACCGTTAATTTTCCTTCGGGAAAAATACAAACCACTTCACCATGCTTTAATGCTGAGGCAATTTGATCGAATGCTTCCATTTTTATTTTTTTATTTTCCTGTGTTGATGCAATGGGAATAGCGCCTATCATTTTAAAAAATCGACCAATGATTGGCAGGTTAAAAATTTTGTGATCCATCACAAATTTAATATTTCGTTTGCAATAACCAGCAATAATCAATGCGTCTACAAAGCTGACGTGATTACTCACAATAACGCAGCCACCTTGTTTAGGTATTAAATGTAAATTACGAGGTTTAATTCTGTAAATACTATTAATCAAACACCAAGTAATAAATCGTGCAATAAATTCAGGAGCTTTTGTGAAAACATAAATAGCAACAAATAGATTAATAATTCCGGTTATTAAAAATAATTGAGGGATTGAAAAATCATATGCGAACAATAACATTGAAAACAGACCAGAAATAACCATGAATAAAGCGTTTAAAATATTATTACCGGCAATCACTCTTGAAAGGTGAGATTTTTTGCTGCGTTGTTGAATTAATGAGTAGAGAGGAACAGTAAAAATTCCACCAAAAACACCAATCAAACCAAAATCCAACAGTATTCGCCAATTAGATGAGTTTGAAAGAAAAGACTGCCATGTATAAAGAATATTTAATGGGCTTTGCAGGCTGGCATAATAAAGATCAACGGCAAAAACACTTAATCCAATAGCGCCTATAGGGACTAAACCGATTTCAACACGGCCATTTGATAATCGGTGACATAAAATTGAGCCAATACCAATGCCAAAAGAAAATACAGCCAATAACAATGTGGCGACAGTTTCATCAGCGGATAACGAGTATTGAGTATAGCTGGCAATTTGCGCAAGAAATACCGCACCATAAAACCAAAACCAGGAAATACCAAGCGCCGATCGAAAGACAACATTATTACTAACGAGAGATTTTAAATTTTGTACGGTTTCATTCAACAGGTTTCTATTAATGGTTAAATGGGGATCAACTGCTGGAGTAACTGGAATTTTTAAGCTAGCAAGATAACCAAAAATTGATACCATTAATATTGATAACGATAACCAAAAAACAATATCGACTTTTAAAGCCGCAATTGCACCTCCAATAATGGTGCCTATTAATATGGCTAAAAACGTACTTGATTCAACTAAGGCATTACCACCAACGAGTTCGCTGCTGGTTAAATGTTGAGGTAATAGACCATATTTTATTGGTCCAAAAACGGTAGATTGTAAGCCCAATAAGAATAAAACGATTAATAAAAGCTCTGTGTTATCGATATATAATCCGATACAAGCGAGTATCATAATGAAGATTTCAGCGAGTTTTATCCAACGTATACTACGTGATTTTTCATATTTATCAGCAAACTGACCGGCGGTTGCCGAGAATAAAAAGAACGGTAGTATAAATATAACGGCGGCCGCAGTAACTAACAATTTTGAATCTAAGCCAAAGGCATTAACATTTTTAAAAATGATTAAAATAACTAATGCATTTTTAAAAATATTATCATTGAGAGCGCCTAATGTTTGAGTGATAAAAAAGGGTAGAAAACGATTTTCTTTCAATAAATAAAAGGGGCTATTTTCTGTATCTTTTTTAGATTCAGATATTTTTTTAGGTTGTATCGATGTAGGCATTAATTTAATTCCTAGAATATTTTACATTTAAAATAATCATGTTCATTCATTATATGGAATAAATTTTTTTGTTTGTAAAAAATGAACAATATGCTTGATAAGCACACTATTCCACATCATAAGAGAATGGTGCAAGGGTAAAGCAATAAAGTCGGACATATTGCTACACCGAGTATTAAATAGCTCAACTACTCCGTCTCCTGGTTTATTATTTGTAGCCTTTTTATAAAACCAGGTTATAGGCAGTAGTAAGTGAAATGATTTGGTTCCCGCTATAATACCTGTTGTAATTTCAGGTTCTAGGAGTTGATTAATTAAATTACTTTGTGGCGAAAGTTGGGCTGTGATTTTTGGGCAGAAATATTTTAGTAGCCAATGAGAGCTAATGTACGAAGCAACTCTAGTCCCCTTATTAGGAGTGCCAAGCATGATGCAACTCTTTATTTTCCAATTGTATTGTTTAGCTAAGATCCCTCGAATTATGATACCACCAAAAGAATGACCAATAAAATGAACAGGTTTAATTGTATTAATCCAAGGTGTTATTTGCGATAAACATTGTTCTAAAATAAGCTCGAAATTCTTTAGGCTACTAGAATAACCCACACTTAAAATATGATAACCTTGTTCCGTTAAAGCTCGTTTAATTTTATTCATACTTGATGCGGAACGCCCCAAACCATGTATTAACACTACCTGTTCTTTTATTTTATTCATTAGACAAAACCTTAATCAGGTAAGCTAAAAAAAGTTTTTGAATTTGCGTAGCACTGTCTTGATAGTTCTTCTAGAGTGGTATTTCTGCATGTTGCGATAGTTCCAGCGATGTGCGGTAAATATTGCGGTAGATTTCTACTCGACTTTGGTTTTGGCCTCATATCTCTAGGCAAAAGGTAAGGGGCATCGGTTTCAATCATTAATTTATTGTCAGGGATATACTGAATAATTTCTTTTAATTCGAGTCCTCGTCTTTCATCACATATCCAGCCAGTAATGCCGATTGATAGCCCTAAATTTAGATAGCCGAGCAACTGTTCTTTATTGCCGGTAAAGCAATGGATTACTGCGCCTGATAGATGAGGCAGATATTTTTCTAATAATTTAATTTGTTCGCTAAAGGCATCTCGCTCATGTAAAAATAATGGTTTTTGGACTTCACAAGCGAGTTCGAGTTGCTGTTCAAAAACGGAGAGTTGTTCGGACTTTGGAGAAAAGTTACGATTAAAATCTAGACCACATTCACCAACAGCAACAACTGAAGGATTTAGAAGTGTTTTTTTTAGTTGTTGCAAATCATTTTGTGAAAAATCTTTTGCATCATGAGGGTGACAACCTGCAGTCGAAAATAAAATGTTTGGATATTGTTGTGAAAGTTTAAAAGCATTTAAACTTTCTAATAAGTTGGTTCCTGTAATAATTTGTTGTTTAACACCTACGGCTATAGCTTGGTGAATGATCGCCTCTCGATCTTTGTCAAAACGTTTATTGGTTAGATTTACGCCAATATCAACCCATTTCATTTGAACTACCAAAGTGCTTATTTGTGATAATTAAAAAATATAAATAATTCATTTAACTTCAGTTATCTTTATTTGTTGTTGTTGATTCAATTTTGGAAAGTTCTCATCCATAAACTCATTAAGTATTTCGTTTAAAAATTGAAAACCAATTTCTGTCGGTTGAATTATTTTCTCTTTATTAATTAATAAACCGCGCTGATAACATTTTTCTAGTGCATGATTAATTTGAGATAATAATAAACCCGTAGTTTCGAAGAATAAATTTTCATCAACACCATTTTTTAAACGCATAGCATTTAACATAAATTCCAATGGTAATTCCTGATGTTCTAAAATTCTTGTTTTATCAATAAATGTTTTATCCTTATTTAAATAATCTTTAGGACTTTTACGTTTATTGATTCTTGTAATTTGTTGAGTGTCGGCACGAGTTATTTTACTATGTGCGCCAGCGCCAATGCCTAGGTAGTCGCCAAACCGCCAATAATTTAAATTATGTTGAGAGATATAATCATTTGAACGGCTAAAGGCTGAAACTTCGTATCGATGATAGTTTTGTTGTTGTAGAAATGTTAAACCTTGCTCACTGATATCAGCTAAAAGATCATCATTGGCCATGTTTTTTGGTGGTTTGTGGTGAAATTCTGTATTAGGTTCAAGGGTTAATTGATACCAAGATAAATGTTCAGGCGATAATTTTGTTGCTATGTTTAAATCACTAAGTGCTTGTTCTATAGATTGATTAGGCAAGGCATACATAAGATCAATATTAATATTCTTAAAGCCTGCATTTCGAGCAATTTCAAAAGCGCTTATTGCTTCATCGGCTTGGTGAATTCTTCCTAAAGTAGACAGGAATTGATCATTAAAACTTTGCACTCCAATGGATATTCTATTAACGCCAGCATCGAAAAAACCTTTAAATTTTTCTGCCTCTACGGTTCCAGGGTTTGCTTCCATTGTCACTTCTGTGTCAGCTAAAAAAGGTAACCTAGCTCTTATCGCTGAAAGCAGTTGGTCAATGGCAGAAACGCTTAATAAACTAGGGGTACCTCCACCAATAAAAATACTACTAATTGAGCGCCCCCAAATAGTTGGAAGTTGTTGTTCTAGATCCTGAATGAGAGCATTAATATAATCAGACTCTGGTATGCCTTGTTTTATTGCATGTGAATTAAAATCACAATAAGGGCACTTTTGAACGCACCAAGGAAAATGAATATATAAAGAAAGAGGCGGTAGTTGAGTAATTGCCATATTAACTATTTTTTTCTGAGAAAATTTTTGAGAATTCTCTTAATGCTTTACCTCTGTGACTTATAAATGCTTTTTCTTCTGCACTCATTTGAGCCGCGGTTTTTTTAGCGACAGGGCAATAGAAGATTGGATCATATCCAAAACCACCATCGCCGACTTTTTCTTCTAAAATTACACCTTCCCAACTCGCTTGGCAGATAATAGGGGTTGGGTCTTTTGCATGCCTCATATAAACAATAACGCATTGGTACCTTGCGGTTCTTTTATCTGCATTAACACCGCCTAATTCTTTAATTAATTTACATAGATTTTTATTATCATCAGATGGTTCCCCGGCATATCGTGCTGAATAGATCCCAGGTTGACCGTATAAAAAATCAACTTCAATACCTGAGTCATCTGCGATAGCAGCATATCCTGTAGCTTGACAAGCATGGCGCGCTTTAATAATAGCGTTTTCAACAAAACTTAAACCATCCTCTATCGCATCGGTCACGTTATAAGCTGACTGAGGAACAAGTTCGAGTGAAAATTGAGATAAAATGGATGAAAGCTCTTTAAGCTTCTTTTTGTTACTGCTGGCTAAAATAATTGTGTTAGACATTAATTTTTATTCTGAATAATTAAGCATGTTCAAAGAAAATGCTTTTAAGTTTAAGTGAGTACTTTACAGTGAATAATTTATAGAATAAGGCTGGTTTAATCAATATAAACTTGCTGTTTAAATTTGATAGGGATCAATTGACCCTTTTTTTCTGGCTGTACTTCAATATCTATGGTCACTCGTTCAGCATTGTTAATAGGAAAAGTTGCAATATAATAGATTGCATCCGTTTCTTTTATTTCTTTAAAGGCGAGTTTTTTTAATTGACTGAGCTGGTTAGATGCATTACCAAATATATTTCCAATGACCGCTATACCGTTATCAGAACCAATATTTTTAATGATGCTGATATTGAGCAAGGCAATGTTTTTACTACGCTTAATCTTATATTGATTGGCTGTCTCAGCTTGAATAAATGATGAATTAAGTAAGCTGTAATGGATAGTGTATAACCCGTTAGTATGTTGCCCAGCAATTGATATGTTAGAAAAGAATGTGACAGAAAAAAGGATTAAAATTTTAATCAAGCGATTGTAGTTCATGGTTGTGACCTTGATAGATATCTATCTTGAATAATATGGATATAGACTTAAATAAGTTGTTAACAGAGAATAAATACTACCTAATATTTACTCCGAGATGCCGCCGTTAAAGGTACAATGTTACTTTTTTTTCTAACGACCTTTTTGGTCATTTTTTTGTTCTCAAGTTCTTTAGATAGCTCTAAAGCTGTTTCCCTTTCCATTTCCACTTCATTTAATAAATGATGAAGCGCTTTCAGTTTGCCTTCAATATTAAAATCTGATTTTTTTAATTCTTCTAATTCAACTTGATGATTTTTGATCATGTGGTGATGAATTCGTAACTGTTGATTAAGAGGGTTTACTACGCTCTGAGTCCAGTTTGTGAGTTCTTTTCGAGTGGATTTAAAGAAATCCATCACCTCTGTGACCGTACCAGAAAAAAAGCGCTTAACCGCGATGCTGTGTTCAGTAAATGTTGTCATCACATTATTATTCAATTTTTTCGATTGGTTAATAATTTGATTGATTTCTTTATTAAGCCTAATAATGGGGAAAGGTCTCGGTTCCATTAATTCGGTATTAAAATCAGTTGAAAATTTAGTATAAAGAGAGAGCGCCATTTTATTGGTTAGCTCGGCCTCGCGACTGAGCTCAACCATAATTGATTTAATCGCAATAAAAAATTGTTTCATTTGTTTGAACAAACCAAGCGTTGTTTTGCTATTGACTAGTTCGTCTAATGTCACTTCAATTTCTTTAGAAAGTATTTTAGAGCCAATGACGGATAAAAGAATTTGAGTCTGCCTTTCTAATAGACGTTGACTTGGTTTTACTGACAATGATTTTTTTTGAAATTCTATAAAGGCTAATTTATTTTCTTCAATTAAAAATTGTATTTTATTTTTGTTACTACCAATTAATGACGACAAATCGCCTTTTTGAGAATTTAATTGATCGTGTTTATGGTTTAAGACCTTTAACGATTCATGAATTAACTGTTGAGTCTCTTCAATGACCGATGACGACAGAATTTTCTCTTTGTTTTGTAAAAGATTGTTAGATAAAATATTTTCTAATTCGCCAATATGGCTTTTTGTGAGTAGCGACTGGTCTTTTCTAACTTTTGCCACGAGCCCTTTTTTTGCTGAGACAGGTAACACATTTCGAGGATCAATTTGTAATTGCCTTGCGGTTGTATTAACCATTCTTTTAAGCGCTTTATCGACCTTTTTACGGCTTGTTAATTCATCCCATAATGTATCAATTTTATTTAATGCGGCAAATAACCCTAATTCATCTTTTTGTTCAATTTTTTGTATATAATCTTCCCAAATACTCATGTCAGACGCCGTGACACCAGTATCTGCAGATAATAAAAAGACAATGGCTTGCACTTGAGGCAATAATTTTAGAGTTAATTCAGGCTCACTACCAAGCGCGTTAAGACCAGGGGTATCAAGAATACATAAACCTTGTTTTAATAATTCATGAGGGAAACTCACTAAGGCATGCCGCCAAGCTGGAATTTCTACCATTTCATCTAAATCCCCACATCGATCTAACATTTCGGGGTCAAAATCTAATTTTTTAGCTTGTTCTATAGTGACTTTTTTTGATTGAGTAATGGTATGAAGTGCTAATGTCATTTCCTGAGCTGAGTCAGTCATTAAAGGGACATCGGTCCACAAATTAGGCATTTCACGATATTCAGATAACGTTGTATGTTCTAAGCGGGTTTCAATTGGCAGTAATCTTAAATAGGATTTTTTCTCTTTTTTATCATAAAAGAGCTCTGTCGGACACATGGTGGTTCTACCGGCATCAGAAGGAAGAATTCTCTGACCATATTCAGAAAAGAACAAGGCATTAATTAACTCCGTTTTTCCACGAGAAAATTCGCCAACAAAAGCAATGGTTAAATATTCATTTTTGAGTGATTCTTGTAGGTTGAAAAGACGCTTATCAATGTCATCATTAAAGAGATCATTGCGACGTAGCCACAATCGGAATCGACTGAGTGTTTTACCAATATCCGATTTCCAGTTACTGAATTGTTCGATATTTTCGGAAAAATTTTGTGTCATAGTCGGGCCATGCTTTTTTTATGTTCAAAATAGTAAAGTCTTATCCCTGATATAGGTCTAATAGAATACCAGAAAAGTTAATAAAATCCGCTATATAGCTCACATAGTTAGAGAATCACCTTAATATTAGACTAGTTTACCGATTAGCGGTCGTTTTTTGAGCATCAATTACTTGTTAACTTCACTGGGCAATGGGGACGAGTCGCCTGTATTCATTTTTTTGTGCATTTGCATGCTTAAGATTACTGACGGTTTTTATTTTGCAGTTGAAGTTAATAATTTTTTATATCAAAGGTAAAATATAATAAGCTAAAGAGCGCTGTAAGAAGATAATAATAAGCAACACTAACATTGAAGAAAAATCGAAACCGCTCATCGGTGGTAACCATTGCCTAAATTTTGCCATTATCGGTTCGGTAATTTGACTAATGACAGCAATCATTGGATTGTATCCTGCAGGAGCAATCCAACTGACAATGACTCTAATGATGATTAAAAAGAAGAATAAACCTAAGATGCTTTGAAGAAGCTCATAACTCGCATATATCGCTAGATAGATTAGGCTAAATGAAACATTTCCGGACAAAGCAACCAATAAAAATAATTTTAGAAGGATAACTAAATAAGCTAGCAATAAAGAGGATATATCAATGCCAGCAAAGCCTGGTACGATTTTCCTTATTGGTGTAATCAGTGGCGTTGTGATTTTAACGATAAACTGCGACAACGGGTTATAAAAATCGACACGGAAATATTGCATAAAAAAGCGCAATAAAATAGCAGAAACATATAATCCAACAAGGATGTCAAAAAGTTGTGCAAAAGGGTTCATTTAAGCTTGCTCTCCAAGTTCTTTTCCGCGAGATATCGCTGCTGAAACAGCTTTTTTTACAATGTTTGAAAAATTATTTTGTTGAAAGCAAGCAATGGCGGCGGCGGTTGTTCCCCCAGGAGAAGTAACAGCGGCTTGCAGCGATTTTAATGATTCATCAGACTTTGATTGCGCTAATTTTGCCGCCCCCATAACCGCCTGTGTAGCAAGTTCTTTGGCGTTAGTTTCATCAAGCCCTTGTTCAATTGCTTGTTCTACCATCGCTTGAATAAATAAAAACACGTAGGCGGGGCTACTGCCCGCAATAGCGGTTACTACGTCAATTAAATCTTCTTGAGAGACCCAATTTGCCTTTCCAATCGCTTCAAAAATTAATGTTGCGGTTTGTTTTTGTTGATGGGTTGTTTTTGAATTGGCAAATAACCCTGTGGCACCGGCTGATATTGTGGCTGGTGTATTAGGCATGGCGCGTATGATTGAAACCGGTTGTTCTAATAAGGTGGCAATTTTATCTGTTGTAATACCGGCGGCAATTGAAATAATAAGTGTTTTTGAAAGATCGATGGTTTTTAATTGTTGGCATATTTGAGGCAAAATTTGCGGTTTGACAGCGAGTACTAATACCTCAGAAACGGCTGCGATTTCTTGATTATCAGTGGTAACATGAATTTTCATCCGCTGATTGATTTTGGTTAATTTCTCTGCGCTCGGGCTGCTGGCAGAAATATTGTCGGCGGCGGTGTGTTGTTTAATAAGACCTTGAATGATCGCCAATGCCATATTGCCACAACCAATAAAACCTATTTTTTGTTCAATCATTAATTGTTGTCCTTTGTCCAAACAAAGCCGTGCCAACCCTTATCATGGTTGAACCTGAGGCTATCGCAGCTTCAATATCAGCGCTCATGCCAATAGAAAGGGTATCCATATGAGGAAAATCTTTTTGGTAGCGATAAAAACATGCGGCTATTTTTTTATATTGCGATAACTGGGTTTCAAAACAATTCGTTTTAGGCGGAATTGCCATAAAACCTCTTAATCTTATATTGGGGAGTTGCTCGGCTAAATCAAGTAAGTCGGGCAATTCTTCTTGGTTGACCCCTTTTTTTTGAGGTTCGTTAAAATAGTTAAGCTGAATACAAATATTCAGTGGTTTTAATTCTGACGGACGCTGATCATTTAATCGAGTTAATAACTTTTTTCTATCAACGCTTTGAACCCAGTCAAAATGAGAGGCTATTTGGCGAGTTTTATTACTTTGGATCGGGCCAATAAAATGCCAAACAATGGCTTTTTGTTGAAGCGATTGAATTTTTTCTATGGCTTCTTGCAGGTAGCTTTCTCCAAATTCTGTGATGCCTGACTCAAATGCTGCTTGAATTGCGCTTGTGGGATGTGTTTTACTGACAGCCAAGAGCTTTAACTTATTGATGTTAATATGATATTTACAGCAGGCATTTTTAATATCCTGTCTAACATTCTTAATATTTGATAAAATAGTCATGGTAATATTGCTGTCATAGTAATCTATTTTTTGGCTAAAAAATTCGTAATTAACGAAATTTAGTCTCTTTTTTAATGCACAATAGGTGTGCATATTATGCGAAATCGGCTAGTATTTTAACACTGCTATTTAATTAACAACAAAAAACTGCAACATTCTTTAGGCGACATATCATGGATATAACAGAATTACTGGCTTTTAGTGTAAAAAACAAAGCATCTGATTTACATTTATCGGCAGGTTTACCTCCAATGATTCGGGTGGACGGCGACGTAAGACGAATTAATGTCGCTCCAATGGATCATAAAATGGTTCATAGTTTAGTTTATGACATTATGAATGATAAACAGCGTAAAGATTTTGAAGAATATTTAGAAACGGATTTTTCGTTCGCACTACCAGGTATTGCTCGTTTTCGTGTTAATGCTTTTAATCAAAACCGAGGGGCTTCTGCGGTATTCAGAACCATCCCTTCTCAAGTTTTAACTTTAGAAGAGTTAGCGGCGCCCTCTATATTTAAAGAGATGTGTATGCATCCTCGTGGTTTAGTATTAGTGACGGGTCCTACAGGTTCGGGTAAGAGTACAACCTTGGCAGCAATGATTGATTATATTAATGATAACCACTATGGGCACATTCTTACCATCGAAGACCCGATAGAGTTTGTTCATGAAAGTAAAAAGTGTTTAATGAATCAACGTGAGGTTCATCGCGATACCTTGGGATTTAGTGAAGCTTTGCGCTCGGCACTTCGTGAAGATCCCGATATTATTCTTATTGGTGAGCTTCGTGATTTAGAAACAATTCGTTTAGCATTAACTGCGGCAGAAACTGGGCATTTAGTTTTTGGAACCTTACATACATCTTCAGCCGCTAAAACTATTGATAGAATTATTGATGTCTTTCCTGCCGCTGAAAAAGATATGACACGTTCGATGTTATCAGAATCTTTACAAGCCGTTGTTGCGCAAACATTATTGAAAAAAAATGGTGGTGGTCGAGTAGCAGCACACGAAATTATGATTGGCACACCAGCCATTAGAAATCTTATTAGAGAAGATAAAGTCGCTCAAATGTACAGCGCTATTCAAACAGGTTTAGGTGTTGGAATGCAGACTTTGGACCAATGTTTAAAAGACTTATTAGGCAAAGGGTTAATTAGCCGAGAAGATGCGCGGCATTCGGCCAAAAATAAGGAAGAATTCTAATGGATTTTGAAGGCTTATTAAAATTAATGGTAACCAAAAAAGCTTCGGATTTATTTATTACTGCGGGTGTCCCTCCGAGTATTAAAATTCACGGTAAAGTGATGCCAGTAACCCAAAGAGCATTAACGCCTGAAAAAGCACGAGAAGTGGTGTTAAGTGTCATGAATGAAGAGCAACGTCGAGAATTTGCTCGGGCAAAAGAATGTAATTTTGCTATTAGCGCTACAGGCATTGGTCGTTATCGAGTGAGTGCCTTTCAGCAACGTAATCATATTGGCATGGTTTTAAGACGAATTGAAACGACGATCCCAACTATTGAAGATTTACGTTTGCCTAACATACTGAAAAAAATATCATTAACAAAACGTGGATTAGTTATTTTTGTTGGAGCTACTGGAACCGGTAAGTCTACCTCTCTAGCCTCTATGATTGGTTATCGAAACCGTTCAACCACGGGACACATCATTTCTATTGAAGATCCGATTGAATTTGTGCATAACCACGACAAATGTATTATTACCCAGCGAGAGGTCGGTATTGATACAGACTCCTTTGATACGGCGCTAAAAAATACATTACGTCAGGCGCCTGATGTGATATTAATTGGTGAAGTTAGAACCAGTGAAACGATGGATTATGCAGTCGCTTTTGCTGAAACCGGTCATTTATGTATGTGTACATTGCATGCTAATAATGCCAACCAAGCGCTTGATAGAATCCTTCATTTCTTTCCTAAAGAAAAGCATGATCAAGTTTTGATGGATCTTTCGTTAAACTTACGAGCGATTATTGCTCAGCAATTAATCCCAACGCCAGATGGAAAAGGCCGTCGTCCAGCCATAGAAATTATGATTAACACGCCATTAATCTCTGATCATATCCGTAAGGGTGAACTGCATTTGTTAAAAGATCTCATGGGAAAATCTAATGAGCAAGGTATGCAAACATTTGATCAATCACTGTTTAAACTCTTTAAATCAGGCGAAATCACATATGAAGATGCAATTCATCATGCTGATTCACCAAACGATTTGAGATTAATGATTAAACTTGATTCTTCTGATAGTGGTGACCCAGCCTTTGATAATGGCATGGGTGGAATGTCTTTAGAAGAGCAAGATCCTCGTTAGAACCATTATATCTATTAGTATTAAAGCCTCGCTCGGTCTTGGTAATGAGTATAATCTTGTATTAATGACAAGTTGAGAGAGTTTTAATGATCATTACCTTAATCGTGACATTAAGCTTGTTGGTAGCGATTGCAATTATTGGCAATAAAGTAAGCCAGCTCCCCAGTAATGTGTGGCTGATTTTTTTAGCGCAGCCTCTTGCTTTATCTTCTGCCACCATGGTGGTTTTTGCGGGCGGACTGCTGGGTAGTAAAATAGCGCCTTCTGCTGATTTAGCCACAATACCAATTACCGTGATGATTTTAATGGCTGCTATAGGCGTTATTCCTGCGGCATTATCAATGAAGCACTTTGGTCGTCGAATGGGGACGATTCTTGGACTGCTTGTTGCCATTGTTGGTGCGCTTATTTCTGCCTATGCGGCTCTACATTCTCAGTTTATTTTACTGATATTAGGCATTGCTTGTATTGGTTTTAGTTTAGCTTTTGTTGCTCAATTACGTTTTGCGGTGATTGAAAGTTTAAAAGATTCCAAAGATTCTCCAAAAGCGATTTCAGTTTTAATGCTCGGCAGCATGTTTGCCGCAATTTTAGGACCTGAGGTTACGGTGATTGCAAAAGATTGGATTGATTCGCCCAATGGTTATGTGGGCTCTTTTCTTAGCCTTGCATTGATGCTGTTTATTGCTCTACTTATTATTTCGCGATTGGCGCCTATCGGTGTTGCAGAGCAAAAAAATGATAAGATCGTAAGAAATTTAAAAGACATTATCGTTCAACCTCTGTTTATCATTGCGGTTTGTTCTGCGGCTGTTGCTTACGGCGTGATGAGCTACATTATGACCGCATCGCCTTTAAGTATGCATGACATTAAAGGGCATGATTTAGCTGCAACAAAATGGGTGATTCAAAGCCATATTGTTGCAATGTATTTACCTTCGTTATTTTCGGCATTATTAATTCGATATTGCGGTTTAAGCAAATTAATGTTTATAGGAACATTAATTTACTTTTTGGTCATCTTAGTTGCGTTGTCTGGACAGCATGTGATGCATTATTGGTGGGCAATGGTGTTACTGGGCGTTGGATGGAACTTTTTATATACCTCGGGAACTATTCTTCTTCCTGAATCTTATCATGCAAATGAACGTTTTAAGGTACAAGCTATTAATGACTTGTTTATTTTTATCATTCAAGCTTTAGCCTCTTTATTGGCAGGCTGGATATTATTTAATTATGGCTGGAACTGGTTAAATCAACTGGCAATTCCGTTTATTGTGTTGATGTTATTTGTTTCAGTTTGGTTTTTGAAAATGAGCGATAAAAAGGCTAAGTTTTAGCTAAAACTGATTAAAACCAGCAAATTGGAGTCATTAAACTGATATTGTTTCATTGTTTTCTTTATAATAACGGATATAACTAAAAATAGTTTACCAGATAAATGATTGAGGATTTTCTTCATGACCATTAAAAATATTATCCGTTTTCAATACTCATTAATAACGGGTTTATTAATGAGTTCGAGTATTGCCCTTGCCGCTGACACTAAACGGGATTATTTTGCTCTAAGTTTAGAAGAGTTAGCCAGTATTAAAGTTGTTACTTCTTCTAGGCGTGAACAATCAGTCGATGAATCTTATGCCAATATCACCTTAATAACTAAAGAGATGATTGATCGAAGAGGTTACCGAAATATTATTGAGGTTTTAGAAGATATAGCGGGTTTCGACTTTGCAACTTACGAAGATGGCGGAGGAGAATATCCCACTCATTTATTAAATCGTGGAATTGGTGGCGATAATGGTAATTCCCGTTTATTAGTGATGATTGATGGATTAGTGCAAAACCACATTTCTTTTAACTGGGCTCAAGGTTTAACGGATGAGCAAATCCTCATGGATGTGGATCGAATTGAAGTGATACAAGGACCAGGCTCTTCCCTTTATGGTGCTCAAGCGGTATCTGGCATGATCAACATTATTACAAAACAACGCTTTAATGGTACCGATGTTAAATTGACCGTGGGGCAAAATAATAGTCGCACAATTGAAGCTATGAATGGTGGCGAGTTAGGTGATATTCATTATCAAATAGCGGTTAAATCTCATCAAAGTGATGGTGATGGTGGAGCCGGTCGTCCAGACCCTGGCAACTACTTTAGCAATAATGTACAACCAAATTATTTAACCGAAAACTATGACAGTAACGGTAATTATTTAATAAATTCAGCCAATTTGTATGCGGGACAAGCCATTAATGACGGATTCAATAATTCTAAAAATGATAAAGCCCTTCGATTTAAAATATTCTCTAACAATATGCAAATGGGTATTAACTACTGGGAAAAAAAAGACGGTTTAGGAAGTTATGTTGTTGGTTATGAGTATGATGCAACGGCCAAAGATTTTATAACCCATCATAGTGCATATACAGCTTACGTTAAAAATAAAGCGGTGTTAGTTAAAGACAAATTAAACTGGAAAACAGACCTTTGGTATCGAGTTGATAGGCAAGAGTCTGATACTGGATTTAGATATATCTATCGTTTTAACAAACTAAAAAAATCTTATCATAGTGCTAGTAGTCAAATTGGTTTTGAGAATCAATTTGATTGGAAAGTGGATGAAGATAAAACCGCCATTTTTGGTATTCGATTATTAGGTAACCGGCAAACAGAGCAAGTGGTTTCTTTAGGGCAAATTCAAAATGGTAATGCTTCAACCACTAATTCATCGTGGGATATTGCTATGGGCGGCGGTGGTTTAAGCCAAGGTAAGGTAAATGAAATTTTTGATGAAAAAGAACTTGCTGTTTATGCACTTCTAGAAGGTTCTATTTCATCAAAATTAAGTTACTCATTAGGAAATCGGTACAGTGAAGGTAGTGATTACGGATCAACAAATACACCAAGAGCGGGGCTTATTTTTAGACCTAATGATCAATGGGTATTAAAAGCATTATACGGAGCGGCTTTTAGACAACCATCACTCTTTGAATTACACGATGAGTTTAGAGGAGAAGCGAGCTTAACGCCAGAAAAAATTAACACATATGAATTTGAAGTGAATCGAAAATTATCTTCTTATGGAAAAATAAAAGCGAATGTATTTATATCACAATTAAAAGACAGCATTACTTTAGTTGAAGATTTGAGTCGAGCCGGAGGTGAAAGATACGAAAATATTTCCGCATCAAAGGTGAGAGGGCTATCAACGCAACTCGATTTAAAACTGCATAAAAAACTTACCGTTTTTGCAAATTATATTTTTCAGCAAGGTAGTGTTGATGGTCAAGCTTGGGGGAAACTAGACCATACCGCACCGCATAAATTAAACCTTGGTGTTAATTGGCAGCCATTAGACAAAAAATTTAATATAAACCTGAAATCAAACTTTATTGGTAAACGAAAAACACCTTCAAGCAATAGTTATTTTGATGGAAGCGCTCCAGGTTATAGCAAAATTGATCTGGTTTTATCTTGGGTTGACCTATTAGACCAAAAAGGTTTATCAACCCAACTGATTTTTAATAACCTGTTAGATGAAAAATATTATGGCGTTGGACGACAGTCAGGTTCGAGTAGAAGAGAAGATTATAGTCCGATCAACAATGCGGATCCTGTGGGTTTTATTCCAGCATATCACCCTCAAGCGGGTAGAACCTTCTTTTGGAATGTGTCGTATAAATTTTGATAAGTTTAGAATAATAAGAATTAATTAATCATTATGAAACAACGAATAAAATCATTAAGTAATAATAGCTGCGCAAGAAAGTTGGCAGAGATTATTCTATTGTTTTTTATTTTACACTTTTCAAGTTTGCAGGCAAGTAATTTGGTTGTTGATAGCAAAAATCAAACTGAAATAAACCATATTAAATCCGCGTATATCTATAATTTTTTAAAATATGTTAGTTTAAATCCGACTAACAATAGATCTAAATTAAATCACTATTTGGTTTGCACCATTGGAGCAGAACCTTTTGGCTCTGCGCTTGATGTCATGGAAGGAAAAATGGCAAAAGGCATACCTGTGAAAATAAAACGGGTAGAGGTTATCGAACAACTAAAACTATGCCATATTGTTTATATTAGTCAGTCTGAAAATAAAAACTTATTGAAAATTTTTCACATCTTAAAAAACTTATCTATTTTAACGGTAAGTGATATTAAGGATTTTACTCATAATGGTGGCATTATTGGTTTTATAGGAGAGCAGAAAAAAATTGAAATTGAAATCAATCTAGCCAATGCAAGACAATCAAAAGTTCAAATCAGCGCTTTATTATTAGAAATTGCACGGATCATCGATTAGGTATTTATGTCGATGATAATTCTAAAAAACTCATCAATTAAAACTAAAATTACTACGATTATTTTATTTACTTGTAGCATTTGTATCTTCTTGGCTTTATCTGCTTTTATTTTCATCAATCAAAAAGATATGCAACAATCCACAGTCGATGATATTTCTGTTCTTGCTAAACTAATTGGTCATCGGAGTAATGCGGCTTTAACCTTTAACGACCAACAGTTGGCAATTGATAATTTAGCCTCTTTGGAAAATCATCCATCAATCTATTTATCTTGCTTGTATGATAGTAAAGGTTATTTATTTGTTAGTTATTTAAAACAAAATGCACCACCATCCAATTGCAAATTAACAACTAAAAAAGAAAATGAATCAGTTTTTTATAAAATAAGTAATAATCAGTTAATACTGTATAATCCGATTTTTATGGATAATGAATTTCGAGGTTCGGTTCTTATAAAAGCAAACCTTAACATGCTTCATGAACATTTTATTAGAAATTTAATAATTGCTTTGTTAATTGGCTCTGCGGTGGTTTTTCTTGCTTTAATTTTGGCTTCTAAATTTCAACAGATTATTTCAAAACCGTTAATTAATTTAACTGATGTAGCAAAACAAATTTCAAATGATAATGATTATTCCGCCCGAGCAATTAAATCAGGTAATGATGAAATAGGTGAATTAGTTGATACCTTTAATAGCATGTTATCGACCATTGCCTCTCAAAATGAGGTATTAGTTTCTGCAACAAACAAAGCTAATGCGGCTAACGCAGTTAAAAGTCAATTTTTAGCCAACATGAGTCACGAATTAAGAACTCCCATTAACGGTGTCATAGGCATGAATGATTTACTGATGACAACCGAGTTAAATGAGGAACAAAAAGAGTATGCGGAGCTTACCGCGCAAAGTGGAAAAGTTTTGTTAGATACAGTTAATCAAATATTAGATTTAGCTTCTATAGAAGGCGTTGGATTAATTTTAAATCCTCAACAAGTTACCATGCACCATTTTATAGATGATATCATTCATTTGTTTTCTTCCCAATTAGCTAGTCAAAAGTTAGACCTGATTATTAATATGGATGAAAATATTCCTTATCAATTAAATTTTGATCCCATTAGAATGCGACAAATATTTATTAATTTGATCGCCAATGCAATTAAGTTCACTAAACAAGGTGCTGTTATTGTTAGTGTTAATTGGAAGAACGGATATTTGCATGTCACTATTGAAGACACAGGCGTAGGCATTCCTTTAGAGGCGCAAGAAATAATATTTGAATCCTTTCAACAGGCGGATAATTCATCAACAAGAGCTTTTGGCGGAACAGGATTAGGTTTAGCAATATCACAACAAATTTGTCATGCAATGCAAGGTACAATAAAACTGGTGCGTTCTAGTGATAAAGGTTCTCTTTTTTCTTTTAATGTTTTGGCTCAAGGACTGAATCACGAGAAAATCCAAAGCGTTGACTTTGATTATTCTGAAAAAATATTTATCTTAAGTCAATCAATTTTGGGTGTTTGGTTGAAAGAGGTATTTGAAAAACAAGCTATACAAGTTCAATTAATTAAAAATATTTCAGAGTTATTATTAATTCAAAAAGAAGCTGCTATAGTATTTGTGGATGATTATTATGAACAGAAAGAAATTACTAAACTAATTGATTATTCGATAGAAATAAAGCAACGAATTATTTTATTAAGTTGGGTGGGAGAGCATAGTAAAAAAACAGTTTTAAATTCTGTTGAGTTACTCTACAAACCGATAACCGTTAGTAGTTTAGATAATTTATTGTCTCAGTTCGCTAGTGAAAACTATGCACTTTAGTGCAAGGCTTTAGCAAGAAAGGGTTTATGGTATTCTATGAGCCATGAAAGTTCAAAGAAGAAGCAGTCACACGATAAGCCGTTTAAC
>Ga0256845_1000131_pt1 | contig 66645 bp, 68 predicted proteins | sample RiftiametaG_FD_189101 | JGI IMG/M metagenome (GOLD analysis project Ga0256845, IMG submission 189101) | Tube worm associated microbial communities from hydrothermal vent at the East Pacific Rise, Pacific Ocean - Riftia | ecosystem: Host-associated > Annelida > Integument > Unclassified ...
AGAGTAAAAGCATCAAAAAAACAACTGGTTTCAGAGTAAAAAACAGTTATTTCAACTAAATAATTGAAAAATAAGACAAAAAATAGCTCGTAAATTTATTTGCCACCTTTTGCAACGGTCTTTATTAGTTAAAGTATTTGTAATTTGTGTGATATTCTTAATCACACAATTCAAAAATGAAACTAGTAGTTATTATTTTTACTTTTTTACTTTCTTTTACATTGTTCTCTCAAAACACTATAATAGTGAAAGGGGTAATAAAAGGAGAAGATGGTAAGCGAGTAGCTAATGCAAGTGTATTTATACCTGAAATTAATAAAGGAACAACTTCAAATAAGAAAGGGGAGTTTGTTTTTAAGCTTAAAAGTGAGGTTCTCACACTGTTTATATCACATCTAAATTATTATCCTAAAACAATAACTATAAATAAATATAGTGAGGAAAAAATTGATACGTTAAAAATAGATGTAATTCTTAAAGAAAAAATTAATGTATTAAGTTCATTCGAAGTGTCAGCAGAAAAAATTGAACTATTGTACAAAAGTTCTTTTGTTACCATTCTTGATTATCAATTTTATGAGAATAAATTACTTTTATTGTTAAAAGAAAATTCAACCATTAAATTAAAATTGTTAAACTTAAATCAGGAAGAAGAAAATTTTATACTCGCGCCCAAAAATGCCAATACTCTTCGTAAAGATTGTTTTGGAAACATACATATCCTGAATAAAGATAGTGCTTATCAGTTACTAATTGACGGGATTAATTTATCAATATTATATAAAATTACCCGTAATAAATATGAGGTGTATTTAAAACCATGTGTTAACAATGTTAAAAACACGTTTATTTTTAAGCAGGAAGATAAACGTATTCATACTGTAGTATATTATTATTTTGATGATAAAAAAAAGATAATACCTTTAAAAAAGATTAGAGATGGTGTTGCTGAAATTTATGCTTCTGCAATAAATAACACGATGAGAATGATTAGTAATCCAGGAGTATCTAAAATGGCAGAAAGTAAATCTTCAGTACGTGCAGCTAGAAGTTTAAACGTTGATATTGCTTATTTAAATTTACTTTTAAAGAAACTTGCCGATAATCCTTTATTTGTGATAAAAGACAATGTTTATGTTTTTGACCATCCAAAAAATACCTGTTGGGTTTATGATGAAAATTTATTGTATAAAAGAACTTTTTCACTCGATTATAAAGATCAAAAAAAATGGAAAAACAAGCTGATTCAGGATGAAGAGCAGGAAGATGTTTATGCAAAGTTTGTGAAGGGAGGAATAGTTTATCTAAAAAAGATAGATTTACAAACAGGTAAAATTATAGCAAGTTTTAGGTTAGACAAACACACCTTTCCAACAAAAATTAAGATAAAAAACAATACTGCTTATTATCTTTACCAAGATCATTTTAATCATGGACAAATGAGTTTATATAAACAAGGCTTGTATTAATTATGTTATTATCAAAAAACAAACAATTTTTATTAGGATTAAGAACTGCTATTTATGTTGTATTGTTTCTTTTTCTCCCGATATCTTTATTCTCTCAAAACACTATAATAGTGAAAGGGGTAATAAAAGGAGAAGATGGTAAGCGAGTAGCTAATGCAAGTGTATTTATACCTGAAATTAATAAAGGAACAACTTCCGATAAGAAAGGGGAGTTTGTTTTAGATATGAATAAACTATTAACAAAAATTATTGTCTCACACATTAATTACGAACCTAAAACGATAACAATTGATGATGTAAATTCTGATACAATACAATTGAATGTTATTTTAAAAGAAAAAATTAATCTTTTAAATTCTTTTGATTTTAGATCTCAAAAAACAAAATTATTGTATAAAAAAACGATAGTTTCTATTCTTGATTATCAGTTATATCAAGATAAATTGCTTTTGTTGTTAAAAACTAGTAAAGAAACTAAGCTAAGTTTAATGGGGCATAAACAACAAGTGTTAAGCGAGTTAATCCTTAATAAAAACGTGATAGAATTATTTAAAGATTGTTATGGAAATACTCATTTATTGAGTGAAGATACTGCTTATCAAATATATATTGATGAGCAGAATATTTCAATCCTGTATAAATATCCGATATCAAAATTTAACGAATCAATTAAATATGCTGTGGCTAAAATAAATGATAAAATAATATTTATAAATTACGGATTACACAACCAATCTATTGTATATTCTTACTTTGATAAGAATAAAGAAAAGGTAGTCTTAAAATTGCTAAGAGATAATCAATCAGAACGGTATGCATCACAAGAAATAGCCATAATTAATTATTTAGAAAGCATTTTAGAAAGACGTTCTTTAGGTGTGAGGAGCAGGCATGAAGATCCACGACCTTCATATCAAATAGGACGTGAAATATTTGATAGAAGTAGTATGTATGAATTTGTTTTGTCTAAACCGAGTTACAATCCATTATTTTTAATTGGGAATACCATGTATATTTTTGACCACATTAATGACAGTTGTTTTGTTTATGATGAAGAGTTAAATGAGCAAAGAAGTATTTACATAAATTATCATCACAAAGGTAATTGGGCTAAAGAAATTATTTTGGATAAAGAGTCAGGGGTGTTCTATGCTAAATTTGAGGAGAAAGGTTTTTGTTATCTTAAGAAGATAAATTTAACTGATGGTAAAACTATAAAGACTTATAAGTTAGGCGAACACGTGTATCCTCTCAATATTAAAATTAAAAACGGAGAAGCGTTTTATCTGTTTAAAGACCACTTAAATCAAGGGCAAATGAGTTTGTATAAACAAGGCTTGTATTAATTGAGTTTCAATGAAATAACCATTTTTCTATTAAGATAAGTCGTTCCTGTTTCAAATAATTATTTCACATCTACACATCTACACATCTACACATCTACACATCTATTACGTTATCTGATCTAAATTAATTCCTAAAGCACGTTCAAAATAACGCAATTGTCTTAATTCAAAAGAAGTAACGATACTTAACGATAAACCATTTTTACCAGCACGCGCAGTTCTACCACTTCTATGTGTATAATATTCTTCTTTATCTGGTAACTGAAAGTGCACTACAAAAGATAATTCTGCAACATCAATACCTCTAGCAGCAATATCTGTAGCCACTAATAATTGTAAAGATTCATTTTTAAAAGCACGCATGGCTTTGTCTCTTTCTTTTTGCAATAAATCGCCATGAATACAATCTACAGCAACATTTTTAGCCAATAATTGTTTGGTTAACTTGTTGGTAGCAGCTTTTGTTTTACAAAAAATAATTCCACGTTTTCCTTTTTGAGAATTTATAAACTGAATCAATACATTCAATTTTTCAATTTCATCACACAATATATATTGGTGTGAAATATTTTTGTTTACCACATCTTTGTTGTTTACCTCAATACGGTGAGCATCGTCAGACATGTGTTCGTTTATAATTTCTCTAATACCATGCGGTAAAGTTGCCGAAAACAACCATGTTTGTTGACTATTAGGAATAAAATCTAAAATCTGATCCAATTCTTTTTTAAATCCCATACTTAGCATTTCGTCAGCCTCATCTAAAATAATGGTTTTTACATGCTCTAAATCAACAGCTTTTCTTTTTACCATATCAATTAACCGACCAGGAGTAGCAACAACAATATGTGTTGGTCTTTTTAAGTTGGCAATTTGTTTATCGATAGGTGCTCCACCATAAATTGCTTCGGTAAAAATTTTATCGGTGTATTTGGTAAATCTAAAAAGTTGCTTGGCAACCTGTTGTCCTAATTCTCTTGTAGGGCAAAGAATTAAACCTTGTATCTTTTGTTTTTTAGGATCAATAAGATGTAATAATGGCAAACCATAAGCCGCAGTTTTACCAGTACCCGTTTGTGCTTGACCAACCAAATCTGTAGTGGTGCTTAATAGCATTGGAATTACTTCTTCTTGTATTTGCGTAGGAGTAACGATATTAAGCTCTTTTAAGCCTTTTACAAAATCGTTTTTAATTCCTAAATCTTTAAAATTTGACAAAATGGTGTGTTTTAATGTGGTGTACTTATAGGTAAACTTGTTATGTACGTCATTCCGAATTTATTTCGGAATCTATATTAATGGTATAGATCCCGAAATAAATTATGCTGTACCTTGAGCGGAGCCGAAAGGAAACTATTATTTATTTGTTGTTCTTCTATTTCCGTTATTGTTATTTCTGTTGTTCGGTTTTTTGTTTTTCCCCCAACTACCACCACCATTATTATTTCTTGGCTTTCTTGGTGAATGATTTTGAGGTTTTTTTTCTTCAGCAGGAGGTTCAGGCCCTTGCTCATAACCTTCGATAACACCCGTTGGTAATTTTTGTTTTAATAATTTCTCAATATCTCTTAAATAGTCAGCCTCATCATGAGATACTAAAGAAATAGCTTCACCATTGGCTCCAGCTCTTCCTGTTCTACCAATACGATGTACGTAGTCTTCAGGTATGTTAGGTAATTCAAAATTAACTACGTGAGGTAATAAAGGAATATCTAAACCACGAGCTGCAATATCTGTAGCTACTAAAACTCTAATAGAACCATCTTTAAATCCTGCCAAAGCTTTTGTTCTAGCATTTTGAGTTTTGTTACCATGTATTGCTGCTGCAGAAATATCTGCTAACAACATTTTTTTACACAGGTTATTTGCACCATGCTTAGTTCTTGTAAATACAAGTACTTGCTGCCAATCACCATCTTTTATTAATTTGATGATAATGTGACGTTTTTTAACTTTATCTACGTGATATATTTTTTGTTTTACTTTTTCTGCAGTACTATTTTCTGGCGTAGCTTCAACCATAACAGGGTTGTGAAGAAATCCACTAGCCAATTGTTTAATTTCTTTAGAGAAAGTAGCAGAGAAAAGTAAGTTTTGCCTTTTCTTAGGTAATAAAGACATTACTTTTTTAATATCTCTAGCAAAACCCATGTCTAACATTCTATCGGCTTCATCTAACACTAAAATTTTAACGTTAGATAAGTCAACATAACCTTGGTCTTCTAAATCCAATAAACGACCAGGAGTAGCAATTAAAACATCAATACCATTTCTTAGCGTTTTTACTTGAGGGTTTTGATTTACTCCTCCAAAAATTACGGTAGAACGAATATCTAAAAAAGCACTGTATTGTTTAACGTTTTCTTGTATCTGAGCAGCTAACTCTCTAGTAGGTGTTAAAATTAACGCCTTAATTTTTCTATTGTGAGTATCTTGATTTTCTGATAAAATTTGTAAAAGGGGTAGGGTAAAACCTGCAGTTTTTCCTGTTCCTGTTTGTGCCGAAGCCAATACATCTTTACCTTGTAATACAACAGGAATACATTTTTGTTGGATAGGAGATGGTGTAGTATAACCTTGTTTGCTAACAGCTTTTAATAAAGGAGCTGATAAACCTAATGAGTCAAATGACATATAAATTGTTTGTGAAACGGTAATTAAGAACATTATTTCAACAATAAAGAGTTATAAAAAAACTGCCAATTCGAGTGATTTTTCGTAGAAAAATATTATCGAGAGCCAATGATTTCTTATACCTAATTATAATTTATCGCAATCCCATTTCTGATTAAGTTGCGAAGTTAGATGTAAAAAGTCACAAACTGTTATTTTTCTTTGTCCGATTTAAAAACTCATCATTGGTAATCCTTAATTTCACAGCATGCAACAAGAAAAAGCTTTAGCACTCCTAAAATCGGGTAAAAATGTATTTTTAACAGGTTCTGCCGGAACAGGAAAAACCTATGTGTTAAATCAATACATCGGATATTTAAAAGAACGAAAAGTGGCTGTAGCAGTTACTGCTTCTACAGGTATTGCAGCAACACACATGAACGGAATGACCATTCACTCGTGGGCAGGAATAGGTGTTAAAGAACATTTAACACAAGCCAATTTGGCGAGTATGAAATCTAAAAAATACCTAAAAGACCATTTAGAGAAGGTTAAAGTGTTGATTATTGATGAGATTTCGATGTTGCATAAAAACCAAATTAATTTGGTGGATAAAGTTTTACAGTATTTTAAAGGAACAATTGATCCTTTTGGTGGAGTTCAAGTGGTTTTGTGTGGTGATTTTTTTCAGTTGCCTCCAATTGGGAATAGAGGAGAGCAGAGTAGAGATAAATTTGCTTTTATGAGCGAATCTTGGGTTAAATCAGGCTTATCGGTTTGTAATTTAACAGAACAATTTCGACAAAATGATAATGATTTAAATAATATTTTAAATCAAATAAGAGCAAGAACAGTAAGTGATGATAGCTATCAAAAACTAAATGCTGCAGCAAATAATATTATCGAACAAGAAAAAGAACCAACTAAGTTATACACTCATAATTATGATGTTGATAATGTAAATTACGAGCAGTTATCAAAATTAACTGGAGTAGCTAAAACATTTAGAGCAAAAACTAAAGGAAATAAAAAGTTAATAGAAACATTAAAAAAATCTGTTTTAGCAGGAGAAAACCTTCAGTTTAAAATTGGTGCTAAAGTAATGTTTGTGAAAAACGACAGTGAAAAAGGACGCTATGTAAATGGTTCATTAGGAACTGTTTTAGGTTTTAATGATAAAGGTTTGCCATCAGTAAAACTATTAAATGGTAAAACTGTTTATGCAGATGTAGAAAGCTGGACCATACAAGATGATGGTGGCAAAACATTAGCAAGTTATAACCAAATACCATTGCGGTTGGCTTGGGCAATAACGGTACATAAATGTCAAGGTATGACTTTGGATGCTGCAGAAATTGATTTATCAAAAACATTTGAAAAAGGGCAAGGATATGTGGCGCTATCTCGACTTAAAAAGTTAGAAAATTTACATTTAAAAGGCTTAAATCAAACGGCTTTAGAAGTAGATAGTTTGGCTTTTAAGGCAGATCAACGTTTTCAAGAACTATCTAAAGATGCGGATAAGAAATTTACTTTAGAAGAGCTCGATATTATGGCAGAGGTGTTTCTGAAAAATATTGGAGGCTTAACTGATGTTGAAGAGATAGAAAAGAATAAGAAAAAAATTATCGAAAAAACATTACCCAAACAATCTACTTTTGATAGAACATTTACATTCTTAAAAGAGAAAAAAGCAATAAAAGATATTGCTGAAGAAAGAGGGATGACAGTGGGGACAATTGCTGGGCACTTGATAAAAATCAGAAAAGATCATCCCAAAGAAGATTTATCTTTTTATCAGCCCAAAAAGGCAATGATGAAAAAAGTGAAGAAAATACATGATTCATTAACTCCCGGAGAAAATGGAGTAAGTTTAACGGCTATTTTTAAGGCCTTGGATGGTGATGTGAGTTATGATGAGATAAAATTATGTATCGCATTTTTGTAAGTTAGGGAGATGAGAATAGCTGTTAATGTTCAGATGTTGGTTAAAAACAAGTTAGAAGGCTTGGGCTGGTTTACTTATGAATCGTTAAAACGAATTGTACAACAGCACCCTGAACATCAATTTCTTTTTATTTTTGGTAAAGGTGTAGATGAATCTTTTTTATTTGCAGATAATGTTAAAGGTATAAATGTCGGCCCTCCTTTTAATAGGCCGCAAGCATGGTACATTAAATTTGAATTTTTATTACCGATAATTCTTAAAAAGCATAAAATAGATCTTTTTATCTCTTCTGATGGTATTTCGAGTACCAAGCTAAAAATGAAAAACTTAAATGTAATTCATGATTTAAATTTTGAAGAAAATCCGGAATGGTTACCAAAATCTTTTGCAAGGTATTATCAGAAATTTTTTCCGAAATGGGCAAAAGTGGCTACACGAATAGCAACAGTTTCAGAGTATTCTAAACAAAGTATTCATCAGTTTTATAATATCCCTTTAGCTCAAATTGATGTGGTGTATAATGGTTCTAATGAATTGTACCACCCTTTAAACGAAGCGGAAAAGAAAAATGTTAAAAGTAAATATACAGCAGGAAAAAATTATTTTGTTTTTGTTGGAAGTATGCATCCTCGTAAGAATATTGATAATTTATTAAAAGCTTTTGATGAATTTAAAGTGAACGATAAATCAGAAATGAAATTAGTGTTAGTTGGGAGTCGTTTTTATTGGAGTGGTCCAATAAAAGAAGCTTTTGATAATATGAAACATCAGGAAGATGTAGTTTTTACAGGCCATTTAGCCATTGAAGAGTTAGTTGAAGTGATGGCTTCGGCAACTGCTTTAACTTATGTTTCTTTATTTGAAGGTTTTGGAATACCTTTAGTTGAAGCAATGAATGCTGAAACCGCAATAATTACATCAAACACTACTTGTTTACCCGAAATTGCAGGCGATGCAGCTTTATTTGTTGATCCAAAAGATGTAAAAGATATTGCAAAAGCAATGCAACAAATCAATACAGATAAAACTTTACGAGAAAAATTAATAGAAAAGGGTAGAGTAAGAAGAAAAGCCTTTTCGTGGCAACAAACTGCCGATAAATTATGGCAGTCTATTGAAAAAACAATGGAATAATAAGTTTATTAAGAATTCTCTTTCTCAAATCCAGCAACAATCTCATCTAAGGTTTTACCTTGTAACTTAATCGATTGTTTGGCGCTTTCAGCAAAATCGTGGTTAGGATATTTATCTACAAATTCTTGGTAAGTTTTAATTGCCAATTCATCTTCGTGCAGCATATCGCCAATAATCATAGCCTTATAAAATAAAGCCATTGCAGAAACTTTTTCTTCTGGAGCTCTTTCCATTAAGTTGTTAAAATACTTGATAGCAATATGTGGTTTACCAAGATTTTTAGCCAATTCGCCAGCTTTTAGTTCAATCTCAAAAGATTCAGCTTCAAAACTATGGTATTGAATGTATTGATCGTAAGCATTTAATAGTGCTAAAGCTTGTTTTTCTTTAGTGTTAATATCAATTTTATTGTCTAACAATATTGCAGAATATTTATCAATCTCTGCCATACGTTCTATTTCTGTGTCAATAATATCTATTTCTGTTTCTCCAGCTTCAATTTTAACTTCATCATTATTGTTTCCACATGCAAATAATAGAGAACTAATGGTAATAACTAAAAATATCTTTTTCATCTTATAAAAATTAATGTTTTCCTTTAACTAATGGGAATTTCATACGGTAGCTTACCTTAATGTTTCCTTTAGCAATATCGTTCAATTTCCCTTTAATTAGCCTTTTTTTCAAAGGGTTTATTTTATCGGTAAATAACGTGGCTTCAATGTGATCATATTCATGCTGAATAATTCGGGCAGCAATACCATCAAGCTTTTCTTCAATTAATTCAAAATTTTCGTTGTAATATTCAATCGTAACATTAGGTTGTCTGCTTACATCTTCTCTAATGCCCGGAATACTTAAACAACCTTCTTCAAATTTCCATTCCTTACCCGATTCTTCAACAATAATAGGGTTAATGTAAATACGTTTAAAATCTGCTAATTCGGGGTGTTCATCATCTTCATTAAAACCAGAAGCATCAATAATAAATAGACGAATAGCCTTATTTATTTGTGGTGCAGCAAGCCCAACTCCTTTGGCAGCATACATGGTTTCAAACATGTCGGCAATTAAAATATCCAAATCTGGATAGTCTTTATCAATCTCTTCAGTCTCTTTTCTTAAAACGGGGTCACCGTATGCTACTATAGGTAAAATCATAGTCGCAAAATTAATAATATTTTTTGTTCCTTTGCCATTCATTTAACGGTGAAGTTATTTTGAGCTATAAATATATTATGAGAAAAATTTTATTGGGATTAATTGTCGTTTCTTTTTTTAGCTGTGGCGAAAATTTAAAATCTATTAAAGAAGTTAAAGTTGAAGGCTTTGCGCAGGGAACAACCTATCACATTACCTACCTTGTTAAAGGAGGGATTGATTATCAACGACAGATAGATTCGTTATTGATAGAGATTGATAATTCATTATCTACATATCAACCAAAATCTATTATTTCAAAATTAAACCAACATCAAAAAAATGTTACGATTGATGAAATGTTTACAGATGTATTTAATACTTCTAAAAAAGTGTTTAATGAAACTGATGGTGCTTTTGATCCTACAATAGCTCCTGTAGTAAATGCTTGGGGATTTGGTTTTAAAAATACAGAGAAAACAGATAGCTTAACAATTGATAGTTTAATGCAATTTGTTGGGTTTGAAAACTTAGAACTTACCGAAAATTTTGAATTAGCAGAAGGAGTAATGTTAGATTTTAATGCGGTAGCACAAGGTTACTCAGTAGATGTATTGGCTAACTTTTTAAAAGAAAAAAAGATAGAAAACTTTTTAGTTGAAGTAGGAGGTGAATTGATTGCGAATGGTACAAATATTCAGGATTCTTTATGGCGAGTTGGTATTGATAGTCCAAAAGAAAATATGCAAGAGCGTGAGTTAGAAGCAATAATTCATCTTAAAAATAAAGCGTTAGCAACATCTGGTAATTATCGTAAATTTTATGAAAAAGACGGAATGAAGTATGCGCATACTATTAATCCTGAAAATGGTTACCCTGTACAACACAGTTTATTAAGTGTAACCATAATTGCAAATAATTGTGGTTTGGCTGATGCTTATGCAACGTCTTTTATGGTAATGGGACTTGAAAAGAGTAAAGAGTTTTTAACAATTCATCCAGAAATTGATGCTTTATTAATTTACGCAGATGAAAATGGAGCATTTAACACCTTTACTACAAAAGGGTTAGCACAATTTGTAGAGTTAAATAGCGATAAAGAATAGATGTATAATTAAATTTTGTCGTTGAACTTGTTTTTGTAAGATATATTCGGAAGATTTGTACAACGAAATTTTTAACAAATAAAAGATAACTGAAAGAGATGGAAGGAACAGAGAATAACGAGAACAACGAGCAAAATGACAATAGGAGAGATGAAGTATTTTCTAAAGCGGTAAGAGCAGGGAAGAGAACTTATTTTTTCGATGTTAAAGCAACAAGAGCAGAGGATTATTATTTGACTATTACCGAAAGTAAAAGAAGATTTAATAATGATAGCCAAAAGTTCTTTTTTGAGAAACATAAATTATTTTTGTATAAAGAAGATTTCGGGAAGTTTACTGATGGATTAGAGGAAGCAATTAACAAAATTAAAGAGTTAAAAGCTGAACAAGGAGAGGAGATTGTAGAGAAAGTAGCTTCAGAATTTACAGATGTTAAATTTGATGATTTAGGCGATAACGTTTAATTCATATCAATAATATAAAAAAACCATTAGTTATGCTAATGGTTTTTTTACGCACTATTTTTGATTTAATTAATAGTGTAAGACTTGTTAGTGTAGTTAATGATAGTAAGTCATATGTGTATTATTTGTAGCGATTTTTTTTGATTTTATTAATATATTAAAATAAATTTTATAGAATTTATAAGGTATTAATAATTGTTTGTTAACAACGATTTCTTAGTATGTTATTTTACACTTTACCTTATAAATTAGGCAGTTAAATAAATAAACGTACTTTTGCACTTTATTAACTGCCCGATTGGTGCAGAACTTATTCCTTAGTGATTTTATTTGTCCCACTGAATACGTTCTATACCGAGTGAGGTATAAAACATATTTAATGACAACATTTAAAGATTTAGGTCTTAATAGTGATCTATTAAGAGCTGTAGAAGCTATGGGTTTTGAAAAACCTTCAGAAATTCAAGAAAAAGCAATTCCAGAATTATTATCTTCAGAGAGAGATTTAGTAGGATTAGCACAAACAGGAACAGGTAAAACTGCTGCTTTTGGTTTACCGTTAATTCAATCTATCGAAAATGATATGAATGGTATTCAAGGGTTAATCCTTTGTCCAACTAGAGAATTGTGTTTACAGATTGCCAAAGAAATGACAGCGTATGCGAAATTTTCTGATGGCGTAAAAGTAGTAGCTGTTTATGGTGGTGCTGCAATTAGCGATCAAATTAGACAAATAAAAAGAGGTGCTAACATTATTGTTGGAACTCCAGGAAGAACAATAGATTTAATGGAACGTAAAGTGTTAAACTTTGGTACTGTATCTACTGTTGTTTTGGATGAGGCTGATGAAATGTTAAACATGGGTTTTAAAGAAGATATCAATAAGATATTAAGTAAAACTCCAGACGATAAAAAAACATGGTTATTTTCTGCAACGATGCCAAAAGAGGTTGAGCGTATTGCAAGTAAGTACATGGAAGATCCATTTAAAGTTACTGTAGGTACAAAAAATAGTTCTGCTGCAAATATCGAACACCAATACTGTTTAGTAAATGGTAGAGACCAATATTATGCTTTAAGAAGATTTATTGATTTTTCTCCAGGAATGTTTGGTATTGTTTTTTGTAGAACACGAAGAGAAACTAAAGCCATTGCTGATAAGTTAATGAGCGAAGGGTACAACGCAGATGCGTTGCACGGAGATTTATCGCAAGCACAACGTGATGCGGTAATGAATAAATTTAGAAGTAGAGCATTGCAAGTTTTAGTAGCTACAGATGTTGCTGCAAGAGGGATTGATGTAAATGATATTACACATGTTTTCCATGTTGATTTACCAGACGAAATTGAAAGTTATACGCACAGAAGTGGTAGAACTGCAAGAGCAGGAAAATCAGGAATTTCTATTGCTTTAATTAGCCCTGCGAAAGCAAGAAGAATTAAATTAGTTGAAAAACAAATTGGTAAACCATTAACATTGGTTAAAGCACCTTCAGGACAAGATATTTGTGCTAAGCAAATGATGAAGATGATACAAAATGTGCATGATGTAGAGGTTAACGAAAAAGGAATTGCTCCTTTTGTTGCTCAAATTCATGAAGATTTTAAAGAATTTTCTAAAGAAGAAGTAATAGAACGTTTTGTTTCTGTTGAGTTTAACAGATTCTTAAAAACTTACGAAAAAGCAAAAGATTTAAATGTAGATCCTAGTCAAGCAAGAACTCGTGGAGGAAGAGATGATGATAGAGGTGGACGAAGAGAGAGAGGCGAACGTGGAGGAGATAGAGATACTGTACAAAACAAACAACGTGTATTTATCAATGTTGGTAAAATGGACGGTTTTGAAAACAAAGGTCAGCTATTAGGATTTTTATGTAACCAATCAGGAATTGATGGTACTAGCGTAGGAAAAATTGATTTATTCGATAGCTTTACTTTTGTAGGTGTTGAAGATGGAGCTGGAGAGAAGTTGATTAGTGCAATGAACGGTCAGAACATCGAAAATAGAAACATTAGAGTAGAATTTTCTGAAGACAAGCAAGGTGGCGGAGGAGAAAGAAGAAGCGGAGGAAGATCTGGTGGCGGAGAAAGACGAAGTGGTGGCGGAGGTTACCGTGGAGGAAACTCTGGCGGTGGTGGCCGAAGAAGTGAAGGTGGAGGAAGTAGAGATGGTGGAAACCGTAACTTCAAAGAAAGAAGAAGAAGATCATAAATATTATTGTCATCCTGCGTTTATCGAAGGATTGACCCATAATCTAAAAAAAAGCCAGCTGTTAGCTGGCTTTTTTTTTTGCGTCATTGCGAGGAGTATGTTCCAATATCTATCGGAACGAATGACGAAGCAATCTCGCTATTAAAAATATGATTGCTTCGCTCTCTTACATTTCGTTCACAATGGCGTATAGTCAATCATTGTCAGTTCGAGTGGTTTTGCGAAGTGCAACGTAGCAAAATTGTGTCAAGAACAAAATGATTTAAAATACAAGATGTATTGACAATCTGAATTTATTTAAGGATCTTTATAATACAAGAATAAGATAAACTTACTTGTTCAACTCAACCGCCAATAAGGTGTTTTTTAATAAACTAGCAATAGTCATTGGGCCAACACCACCAGGTACTGGAGAGATGAAAGCACACTTAGGAGCAACTTCATCAAACTTAACATCACCCAATAATTTAAAACCAGATTTTTTAGAGCTGTCTTCAATTCTATGTATTCCAACATCAATAACTGTAGCACCTTCTTTAACCATATCTGCAGTAACAAATTCTGGTTTACCAATAGCAACAATTAAAATGTCTGCTGCTGCAGTAATTTCTGCTAAATTCTGAGTTCTACTGTGTGTTAATGTTACAGTAGCATTTCCTGGGTAAGTATTTCGAGCCATTAAAACACTCATTGGCGAACCAACAATGTGACTTCTACCAATAACAACACAATTTTTTCCTTCAGTAGGAATGTTGTAATGTCTTAACATTTCAATAATTCCTGCAGGAGTAGCAGGTAAAAAGCTTGGTAAATCCAATAACATTTTACCTAAACTAACAGGATGGAAACCATCAACATCTTTTTCTGGAGCAATAGCTTCAGTTACTTTTTGTTCATCTATGTGTTTTGGTAAAGGCAACTGAACGATAAAACCATCAATATCAGGATTGTTATTTAGCTTATCAATTTCAGCTAATAAATCAGCTTCGCTAATGTCATTTTCTAATTGAACTAGGGTAGAACCAAAACCAACTCTTTCGCAAGCCTTAACTTTTGCATTTACATAAGTTTGACTAGCACCATCACTACCAACTAAAACGGCTGCTAAATGTGGTATTTTACCACCATCAGCTTTAATTTTTTCAACCTTTAAAGCAATATCATCTTTTACTTTATTAGAAACTTCTTTTCCGCTTACAATTGTTGGTTCCATAGTTTTTTATTTTGTTGTCATACCGAGCAAAGCCGAGGTATCTTTTAAGTTTTTAGTATTTAAGTCAAAAGATCCCTCTGTTTCTTCCGACAGAAAAAGTCGGAATTCAATCGGAATGACATTGTTTGTGTTTAGAATATGGTTTTGTTTGTTACTCCAAGCAACTAGCAATCATACACTAATTACTAGTTTATCTCGTAGGCATATTTTTCATCATCTGCGCCATCTTTTTCTTATCGCCCATCATGCGCATCATTTTACTTGTTTGCTCAAACTGTTTAATCAATTTATTTACATCTTGTATCGTAGTACCACTACCTGTAGCAATACGTTTTCTTCTACTTCCGTTAATAATTTTTGGTTGAGATCTTTCGTCTGGAGTCATAGAGTGGATAATTGCTTCAATACCTTTAAAAGCATCATCATCTATATCCATATTTTTCATTGCTTTACCAACTCCAGGAATCATACCCATTAAATCTTTTACATTACCCATTTTTTTAATCTGAGCAATCTGATCGATAAAGTCATTAAAATCAAACTGATTTTTAGCAATTTTCTTCTGAAGTTTTCTAGCAGCCTCTTCATCGTATTGTTCTTGAGCTCTTTCAACTAAAGAAACCACATCACCCATTCCTAAAATACGGTCGGCCATACGTTCAGGATAGAAAATATCCAAGGCTTCCATTTTTTCTCCAGTACCAACAAACTTAATCGGTTTGTCAACAATTGTACGGATAGAAAGTGCAGCTCCACCACGTGTATCACCATCTAATTTGGTTAATACAACACCATCAAAATCTAATCTATCATTAAAGGTTTTAGCAGTATTTACTGCATCCTGACCAGTCATAGAATCTACAACAAACAATGTTTCTTGAGGAGAAATTGCTTTCTTTACTTCCTCAATCTCGTTCATCATCTTATCATCAACCGCTAAACGACCAGCAGTATCAATAATAACAACATTGTGTCCGTTACTTTTTGCATGCGCAACAGCTTTTTTAGCAATATCAACAGGGCTTTTGTTTTCTTTGTCACTCCAAACTTCTACACCAACTTGTTCTCCTAAAACATGTAATTGATCAATTGCTGCCGGACGATAAACATCACCAGCAACTAATAAAGGTGTTTTTCCTTTTTTATTTTTAAGATGTAAAGCTAATTTTCCAGAAAAAGTTGTTTTACCAGAACCCTGTAAACCCGCAATTAAAATTACGGTAGGACTTCCTGTTAGGTTAATATCAACCATTCCTCCACCCATCAAATCAGCTAATTCATCATGGGTAATTTTAGTAATTAATTGACTAGGAGATAGGGCATTAATTACATTCTGACCAAAAGCTTTTTCTTTAACCGTATCGGTAAATGTTTTGGCTACCTTATAGCTAACATCGGCATCTAATAACGCTTTTCGTATTTCTTTAACGGTTTCAGCAACATTAATTTCTGTTACTTGACCTTGACCTTTTAATACTTTAAAGGCTCTATCTAACTTATCGGATAAACTATCAAACATCTATTTTTCTTTTGTTTTAAGGAACACAAATTTAATATTAATTAAGACAGAAAAAAAGCATCCTGAAGTAAATTCAGAATGCTTTAATTTTAATTTAATTAAGGGCTCTTATGCAAGCTCTTCTTTTAGGTTCTCAAAAACAAACTCACCATCTTTTTCATCAATTAAAATACTAGAATCTGCATGAACATTTCCACCTAAAATTTGTTTAGACAATTCATTCATTACGTTTCGTTGTATCACTCTTTTAACAGGTCGTGCACCAAATTGAGGATCGTAACCTAGTTCAGCAATTTTATCAACAGCTTTATCCGTATAGCTCAATTTAATGTCGTTTTTACTTAGTGTTTTAGCCAATCCTTTAAGTTGTATTTCTACAATTTTATGAATGTCTTTTTTGCTTAGCGGAGTAAATACAATTGTTTCATCAATTCTATTAAGCAATTCTGGTCTAAGCGTTTGTTTTAAAAGACCAAAAACATCCTCTTTTGTTTTTTCAATAACTTCATCTCTATTGTCATCTTTTAAATTCTCAAAATTAGCCTGTATCAAGTGCGATCCAATGTTCGAAGTCATAATGATAATGGTATTTTTAAAGTTTACCACCCTGCCTTTATTGTCTGTTAATCTACCATCATCTAACACTTGTAATAAAATGTTAAACACATCAGGATGCGCTTTTTCAATCTCATCCAATAAAATAACAGAGTAGGGCTTTCTTCTAACCGCCTCGGTTAATTGTCCACCTTCATCATAACCAACATATCCCGGAGGAGCACCTAGCAAACGCGAAACTGAGTGTTTCTCTTGGTATTCACTCATATCTATTCTAGTCATCGCATTTTCATCGCTAAATAAAAACTCGCTTAATGCTTTTGCCAATTCCGTTTTTCCAACTCCTGTTGTACCTAAAAATATGAAAGAACCAATCGGTCTTTTTTCATCCTGCAAGCCAGCTCTACTTCTTCGTACCGCATCCGAAACAGCAATTATTGCCTCATCCTGACCAACCACCCGGTTGTGTAACTCATCCTCTAAACGCAATAATTTTTCACGTTCGCTTTCTATCATTTTTGTTACCGGAATGCCACTCCATTTAGACACTACTTCCGCAATTTCTTCGGCAGTAACTTCCTCTTTAATCATTTGCGAATTGGCTTGAATCGCTGCTAAATCATTTTTAAATTTCTCTAAATCGTCCTCAGCCTCCTTCATTTTTCCGTAGCGTATTTCTGCTACAGTACCAAAATCTCCAGCACGTTCAGCCTGTTCAGCTTCATATTTTAAGTTTTCAATATCCTCTTTAGCATTTTGTATACCATCTACCACATCTTTTTCGGCTTGCCATTTGGCTGTTAAACTATTTTTTTCTTCATTTAAATTCGCCAACTCCTCTTTAATTTTAGATAGCTTTTTGGTATCATTCTCCCGTTTAATCGCTTCACGTTCAATCTCCAATTGCATTATTTTACGCTCAATTTCATCTAATGCTTCAGGTTTAGAATTAATTTCCATACGTAAACGAGAACCCGCTTCATCAATTAAATCAATAGCCTTATCAGGCAAAAAACGATCGGTAATGTAACGTTGCGAAAGCTCTACCGCAGCAATAATTGCAGAATCTTTAATCTGTATTTTATGATGGTTTTCATACTTTTCTTTAATACCTCTTAAAATAGAAATCGCATCTTCCGTAGAAGGTTCGTTAATCATTACCTTCTGAAAACGTCTTTCTAACGCTTTATCTTTTTCAAAATATTTTTGATATTCGTTAAGCGTAGTTGCACCAATAGCTTTTAATTCGCCACGAGCCAAAGCAGGTTTTAAAATATTGGCGGCATCCATAGCACCATCGCCACCACCAGCACCAACTAAGGTGTGTATCTCATCAATAAATAAAACAATATCACCTTCAGCATTGGTTACCTCTTTTACCACAGCTTTTAAACGCTCTTCAAACTCTCCTTTATATTTTGCACCAGCAATTAAAGAACCCATATCTAAAGAAAAAATAATTTTATCTTTTAAATTTTCAGGAACATCACCACTAATAATTCTATGTGCTAAACCTTCGGCAATGGCAGTTTTACCAACACCTGGCTCACCAATTAAAATAGGGTTGTTTTTAGTTCTTCGCGATAAAATTTGCAATACTCTTCGTATTTCCTCATCTCTTCCAATAACAGGATCTAGCTTATTTTCTTTCGCTAATTCGTTTAAATTTTTAGCATATTTTTTCAATGCATTGTACTGCTCTTCTTGGTTCTGAGAAGTTACATTTTCGCCTTTTCTCAATTCATTAATGGCAGCTTTCATATCTTTTTCCTTAATACCATTGTCTTTCATTAACTGCGAAATGGTATCGCCAGTACTTAAAATACCGAGTAATAAGTGTTCGATAGAGACATACTCATCATTAAATTCTTTTAATAATCCAGTCGCTTTTTGTAACGCTTTATTAGCATTTTGCGATAAATATTGGTTGCCTCCCGAAACCTTGGCGTACGATTCTACAATTTTATCTAAGGTTTGTTTAAATATGGATAAGTTAACACCTAATTTTTGTAAAATAAAAGGTGTAACATTTTCGTCAACTTCTAAAATCCCTTTTAAAAGATGTCCTGTTTCTATGGATTGGTTTCCCATTCCTGTAGCAATTTGTTGTGCTTGTTGTACCGCTTCTTGCGATTTTATGGTATAATTATTTAAGTTCATAATACATCAGTTTTAAAGTGAAAAGTCTCGTAAGACTTTATAATATATTTAGGGCGTTTTAACGGGCTATTCGCTTTATCTTTTTTTTCTTTTGGACTCTGAGCGGAGCCGAAGAGTAGTTGAAAAAAAAGGATGCCGCTGCTATCCCTAACGCAAAATAAAATCGTCAAAAGTTAAACCAATCCTAAATTGAAACCGTTTTCTGCAATTATGGCAGTATCTTTTACACTATTATGTTAAATTGACAGTGTTTTGTTGTTGCAGTATTCGTCTGACCACTTGGAGTGGTCGGACGAATCTGTTGATTATTTAACTTGTGTAGCTATTTCTCTTTAAGCAGAAGATAAGAGATGTTTTATTTATTATTTTTACATCTTAATAAAATAAACAGTTTGAAAACATTTAAAGCCACATCCGTATCCGATTTAAAGCAAATAGCCGAAAAGCTAATTGAACAATTTGGCGCCAAAAGAGTAATTGCTTTTTATGGCGAAATGGGCGTAGGAAAAACAACCTTAATAAAAGAATTATGTATTGTGTTAGGGGTTACTGAAATTGCTAACAGCCCAACATTTTCTATTGTTAACGAATATGTAGGAGCAGAAAATAAATCCATTTATCATTTCGATTTTTATAGAATAGAAAAAGAAGAAGAGGTTTATGATTTAGGGTATGAAGATTATTTTTATAGCGATAACTTTTGTTTTGTAGAGTGGCCCGAAAAAATCCCCAATCTATTGCCCGAAGATGTAGTAAAAGTTACGTTAGAGCTCGATGATGAAAATAATAGATTAATTTCTATTGCTTCCTAGCTATGATTTTATAAATTTGTAGAAACACCTATCTATTATGAATACATCAGACGAACTATTAAAATCCTTGGCTCAAGGGTTTATGCCTCAAGAAGAAATGTTAGAAGTAGCTCGTAAAAAGAGTAGCTTACAAATAGGAATTCCTAAAGAAACATCTTTACAAGAAAAACGAGTACCCTTGGTTCCCGATGCTGTTGCAGTATTAGTAAACAACGGGCACGAAGTAATTATAGAAACAGGAGTTGGTGAAGGAGCAAGTTTTAGCGATAGAGATTATAGTGAAGTAGGGGCTCAAATTGTTTTTAGTACCGAAGAGGTATATAAAGCAAGTATGATTTTAAAAGTTGAACCACCATCATTGCAAGAAATTGATATGATGCAGCAAGGTCAATTGTTAATTTCTGCATTACAATTACCCGTTCAGCCAAAAAATTTCTTAAAAAAATTAATGGCTAAAAAAGTTACAGCTATTGCTTTCGATTATATTAAAGACCCTCAAGGAATTTTACCTATTGTTAGTGCAATGAGCGAAATTGCAGGTAATGCAGCCATTTTAATTGCAGCAGAATATTTAAGTAATGCACACAATGGTCAAGGACAATTGTTTGGAGGTATTTCAGGAGTAAGCTCTACCGAAGTAGTAATTTTAGGTGCAGGTACTGTAGGCGAATTTGCTACCAGAACAGCTCTAGGATTAGGTGCTTCTGTAAAAGTATTTGATAACAACACCCATAAATTAAGACGATTACAATCAAAAGTAAATCACCGTGTTTATACCTCTGTTATTCAACCCACTGTTTTAGCAAAAGCGTTAGAAACTGCCGATGTAGTAATAGGTGCAATTAGTACTACAATTGGTAGAGCACCAATTATTGTAACAGAAGAAATGGTGAGTCAAATGAAAGATGGTTCTGTAATTGTTGATGTAAGTATTGATAAAGGAGGATGTATCGAAACATCAGAAGTTACCAATCACGATGCTCCAATATTTACAAAATACGGAGTAATTCATTATTGTGTTCCTAATATTGCCTCACGAGTTGCCCGAACGGCTTCTTATGCATTAAGTAATGTTATTACGCCAACAATTTTAGATACTGGTGATGCAGGAGGATTGGAAACTATGATTAAATCTTATCAGGGAATGCAAAACGGAGTTTACATTTATAAAGGAATTTTAACCAACAAGTATTTGGCAGAAACATTTAGTTTGCCTTATAAAGATATCAATTTACTATTAATGGCAATGTAATGGCAGAAGAAAAAGAAGATGAAGGAATGATGAAAGGCTTTGGTAAACGTTTGTTTTACTATGGTATTGGTTTCGGTTTGGGATGTGTAATGGTATGGGCAATGTTTTACCGCAATGGCGACAGACCAGCTTGGATGCCAGAAGGCAGAGTATTAGAATACTTAGAAACGGTAGAAGTAGAAGTTAATGAGCAATTAAAATGCGAATTAACGTGTTACGGTATTCCTGAAGATTTTATGAATGAAGATTTTTGGGATAACGCAAAAGTTCATTTTAAGGCAAGCGATGTAGAACACAAACCTTGTCCTGAATACAAAATTACATCTACAACTGCCGAAGGTTATGAGTTAGAAATTCACATTGAATCTTGCGAAACAGACAAAACAGCTACGCTTCGTAGCTTTACCGATATGAGTAGAAAAGATAAAAGTTGTGATTGTGAGTAGATTGGAAAGAAATACCATCTCCAAAAGTTTAAATATTGAAGAATTAGAATAGTAAATATGGAGATAGTTTATTTTACTGTAATAAGCTTATTCGCGATTGCAATAGGAAGTTGGATGATTTATGATACTTACAAGCATAAAAAAGACAATACACTTGTTCCTAGTGCTGTTTACTATATAAGAGGGTTGGGGTTTATTGCTTTAGGGTTATATATGTTATATTTTTATTTTTCATGATGTTTTTACTTATAATTTGGGTATTCCCATTGGTAGCTCACCATCTTTCAGATAAGTAAAAATTGCAGCTTGTCATTTTAGATTTTAGTGTTAACGTTTAAACCTTAATGGCATATCGGTTTAGAAATTATGAATGTTTAGTTATAAGTTTTGAATTAATGCAGTAGCTTAGTAGGTTGGGGTGAATAATTATTCGCACGTACGCTAAGGATGTCGGTAAAAAATCTATGTTTCCCTATGTCTCTATGTGGTTAAAAGCTTTCTTTTCTATCTGGCTTAAAAAATAAACGTAATCAATGCGGACTCGTCTTGCTGAATTTATTTCAGCATCTGCATTATACACGAAGGTTTCTATATAGTAGTAATTTTGTAATTGGATTGAAACAACTACCAATCGTTCTAAATCTTCCACTTAACAGCTTATGATATATCTTTTTGGTTATTTTAGGTCTAGAGTTGTTTTAGCAACTCAATGTATTTAGGAATACTATGTTAACTATTAAGGTATGAGCTGTTCATTATTTCATTTGTTTTTAATTCATCTTTTCTAATCTTAGAAATAAGCGATGAAAGCCTTACTGTTAGTGGATTTTGTGCGTAGTTATTAACAAATGGGTATACTTATTAACATTTAAAGGTTTTTTTAGTCCTAAAATTTGCGTAATTCATCTATTCGTCTATTTTTGTTATCAGTTTATAGAAGAAATCTATTTATTTAACCTTAAAAACCAAACAAAATGAACAAAGCTGAATTAATTGACGCAATGGCAAAAGATGCTAACTTATCTAAAGCTGACGCAAAAAGAGCATTAGAATCTTTAACTGATAACGTAACTAGTGCCTTAAAAAAAGGTGACAAAGTTGCTTTAATCGGATTTGGAACTTTTTCTATCTCTGCAAGAGCTGCAAGAACTGGAAGAAACCCACAAACAGGAGCTACTATCAAGATAGCTGCTAAAAAAGTTGCTAAATTTAAAGCAGGTGCTGCTTTAGCTGGAGCTGTAAAATAATTAACTTAGTTAATTGTATTCAAAGGCTTTCCATTTTGGGAAGCCTTTTTTTTATGTTTAAAAGATTTTTTTAATAAAATCAGATTACTACTATATTTGTAACATGAATAATCACACCAACGAAAAACTATTAACTTATTTATGTTCTTTTATGTCGGACAATAAAAATGAGTTATTCGAAAAAATTATTGAAGATAGAACAAAACACGTTACAGTAGTGTTAGAAGATATTTTTCAACCACAAAATGCAAGTGCAGTTTTAAGAACTTGTGATGTTTTTGGTATTCAGGATGTGCATGTAATCGAAAACACAAATGAATACAATGTTAATCCACAAGTAGTGCATGGCGCATCAAAATGGATTAACCTACATAAATACAACGAAAAAGAGAACAATACATTAGACTGTATCAACTCATTAAAAGAGAAGGGGTATAAAGTTTATGGAACCACACCGCATACTAATGATTGTTTGATAGATGATTTACCTTTAGATGAACCAGTAGCATTAGTGTTTGGGACAGAATTAACGGGTCTATCTGATGTGGCTATGGATAATGTAGATGGCTTTGTTAAAATACCCATGTATGGTTTTACCGAAAGTTTAAATATTTCAGTATCGGCATCTATATGTTTATATGAGTTAAGTAAACGACTAAAATCATCAGATTTTGATTGGAAACTTACGCACGAAGAAAAAGTGTTACAGCTTATTAAATGGTCTAAGCAAGTGGTTAAAAGTGCTGATTTAATTGAGCAAGAGTTTTATAAAAGAGAAGTATTAGATTAGTATTTTACAAGTGATTTTCTAAATAAATAGCATAAAACTACAAATTATAGATATTTTGACTTATATTTGTAGTTATGGGAAGAATTGCAAAGAATATCAAACACTTAAGAAGTCTTAAGAAGTTAACACAAGAACAATTTTCAACAGAAATAGCGATTAGTAAATCTCGCGTAGGCTCGTATGAAGAAGGAAGATCAGAACCACCAATTGACATTCTAATTCAGTTGTCTGATTATTTTATGATGCCTATTGATGCTTTAGTTAAAAATGATTTAACATTAGCAAAAGATGATACCTTTATAGATATAGGAAATCAGCGGGTGTTGTTTCCAATGCGTGTTGATGAGAATAATGATAATGTAATAGAGGTAGTTACCAAAAAGGCTTCTGCAGGTTATTTACAAGGTTATTCTGATACCGAATTTATTGCCGATTTACCAATAATGAGTTTAAATTTTTTACCAACAGGTAAACATCGTGCTTTTCCAATTCAAGGAGATTCGATGCATCCGTGGGTTAGGGATGGAGATGTCGTTGTTGCAGAATATTTAGAAAGTGTGCAGTCTGTAAAAAATAACTTTTGCTACATTATTTTAACCAAAGAAGATGGATTGGTTTATAAAAGGGTATTCACCAATAAATTAGATCAAGGTTATTTAACACTTTCGTCAGATAATAAAGCTTATCAACCTTATAACATTCATTTATCAGAGGTAATGGAGATTTGGCAGTTTAAACTTAATTTGTGTATTGGTCAGTATGAAGAGGATGAATTAAATCCTGCTAATATTTTAAGTTTAATGCGTAGTGTTGGTATTGAATTAAAAGACTTAAATAAGCGTGTTTCAAAGTTAGAAATTAATTAGATAAAGCATCTTTTTTAAAAATTAAAGAGTGTGAAAACCTGATGATTTTGATCTTTTTTTATTGTTGATAAATCGTATGAAAACGTTTCTTGTAAACATAAAAATCACGTTTAATTTATAACTATTTTTAACCTTAAATTTCAGATTAGATTTTATGGCTGAAGAAGTTAAGTATACCGAAGATAATATTCGATCATTAGATTGGAAAGAGCATATCCGAATGCGACCAGGAATGTACATTGGTAAGCTTGGTGATGGTGCAGCTTATGATGATGGTATTTATATTTTATTAAAAGAAGTTATTGATAACTCTATTGATGAATATGCCATGGGGCATGGTAAAACCATTGATATAAACATCAAAGATAAAGTTGTTAAAGTTAGAGATTACGGTAGAGGTATTCCTTTAGGGAAAGTAATTGACTGTGTTTCTAAAATGAACACAGGAGGGAAATACGATAGTAAAGCCTTTCAAAAATCTGTTGGGTTAAATGGTGTTGGTACAAAAGCTGTAAATGCTTTATCAAGCTATTTTAGAGTTGAAGCAATTCGTGAAGGAGAGCTTAAAAAAGCTGAATTTGAAAGAGGAAATTTAACCATTGATTCAGCTATTGAAAAAACTACGTTAAGAAAAGGTACAAAAATGACTTTTGTTCCGGATGAAGATGTTTTTAAGAAATACCAATATAGAACACAGCATGTAGAAAAACTGTTGTGGAATTATGCTTTTTTAAATACAGGATTAACGCTAAATTTTAATGGCGAAAAAATTCATTCTGAGGATGGTCTAAAAGATTTATTAAAACAAAATTTATCTAACGATCCTTTATATCCAATCATTCATTTAATAGGAGAAGATATTGAGGTTGCTATAACGCATACTCAAGCTTATGGTGAAGAATATTACTCTTTTGTAAACGGACAATATACTCCGCAAGGAGGTACACATCAAACAGAATACAGAACAGCACTCGTTAAAACCATTAGAGAGTTTTATGGTAAAGACTATGAAGCTTCAGACATTCGTTCTTCAATTGTTGCAGCAATTAGTGTAAGAGTAATGGAACCTGTTTTTGAATCTCAAACAAAAACAAAATTAGGTTCTACCGAAGTAGCTCCAGATGGACCATCGATGAGAGCTTTTGTAACAGATTTCTTAAAAAGAGAATTAGATAATTTTTTACATAAAAACACGCAAGTAGCAGAAGCCATCCAACGTAAAATTTTACAGTCGGAACGGGAACGTAAAGACATGGCGGGTATCAAAAAAATTGCTAAGAAAAGAGCAAAAGATGCAGCACTTCACAATAAAAAATTAAGAGATTGTAGAACACATTATAATGATGTAAAAGAGAATGACAAGAAAGTAGAAACTATGTTGTTTATCACCGAGGGAGATTCAGCTTCGGGTTCTATCACAAAATCTAGAGATGTAAATACACAAGCAGTGTTTAGTTTAAAAGGTAAACCTTTAAATTCTTATGGGTTAACTAAAAAAATTGTTTACGAAAATGAAGAATTTAACTTGCTGCAAGCGGCTTTAAATATTGAAGAAGGAATTGAAGGTTTGCGTTACAATAAAATTGTAATTGCAACAGATGCCGATGTGGATGGGATGCACATTCGATTGTTATTGATTACGTTCTTTTTACAGTTTTTTCCTGATGTAATTAAAAATGGACATTTACATGTATTAGAAACGCCATTGTTTAGAGTTAGAGATAAATCTAAAACGCTGTATTGTTATTCGGATGAAGAAAAACAAAAAGCATTAAAGGAATTAAAAGGTAAACCAGAAATAACTCGATTTAAGGGGTTAGGAGAGATTTCGCCAAGTGAATTTAAGTATTTTATTGGTGATGATATCCGTTTAGACCCTGTTGTGATAGGTAAGGATACGCCTATACAAAATATGTTGGAGTTTTATATGGGTAAAAATACTCCTGAAAGACAAAAGTTTATCATTGAAAACCTTAAAGTAGAAAAAGATATTATTGAAGATGAAGCTTAGATTGTTAATCATACTATTGGCTGTAAGTTTTTCTGTATTGGCACAAAATCCATTAAAAGAAAAAAAGAATGTTGTTGAAGAACAACTGCCACATTTTAAAGGAGGTGATAATGCTTTTTTCGAATATTTAGATCGAACAGTAAAAACACCAGCAGGTTTTGATAATAAAGCTTATGTGAAATCACACGGTAACCAATATGTACCTGTTTCTGTATGTTTTACTGTTGATGTTGATGGTACAATTAAAGATGTAAATGTGTTAGAAAAAGTAGATGAACAATTGGATGAAAAAGCAATAGAAATAGTGAGAAATATGCCAAGGTGGGAGCCAGGAACGCAAAATGGAAAACCTGTTAAAGTACAGTATGCCATACCTGTTCGCTTTAATTTGATGTAGAATATGAGATATCTTTTAGTTGTATTTACTTTTTTTATAATGATTTCTGTTTCTGCTCAGGAGATTGATAATTTATTAGGTTTTATAACCACGAAAGATAAAAAAAATATTGAAATTATTAATCAAGCCGTTGCAGCTTATAATCGTGCTGATTATAAGCAAGGGTTGAAGTTGTTGAAAAAGAAAATGAAAAAAGATGCTGCCTTTTATGATGGATATTTATTTATGGCTTATGGAGAAGTACAAATTAAAAAAAATCAAAAAGCAGTAGAATTATTAAATAAAGGGATTAGTATTGAACCTAAAATTCCAATTGGTTATTTTTTGAGAGGAAATGTTTATTTAGATATGAAACATTACAGGTTAGCTTTAGGAGATTATAAAAAATGCATTAAGTTAGACCCTCAGTTTTATCCTGCATACAATAATCTTGCTTTAATAAGAGTGTTTAATCAAGGGAAGGCAAAACCTGTTTCAAATGATTTTGAGATGGCAAGAAAAGATTTATCATTATTATTAAGTTGTGATGAGGATAAGAGTGGGATTGAAGAAATATATTTTAACCTAGGTTTAGTTAATTTACAATTAAATAAATATTACGAGGCAACATGTTTTTTTAGTAAAGCAGTAGCGTCCGAAAAAATAAGAGATAAGTGTGTTTATTATAATGCGGTATCTAAATTTCATATCAAACTATACAAAGAAGCAGAAATTGATTTTAAGACTGCTCAAAAGAATAATTTTCGTTCAGATGAATGTGAAAAATATCTGTCTTTAATAAAATTAATAATAAATCATAACAATGAGTGAAGACGAAAACATAGAAAGAGACGAAGAGTTTGAGGGGGAAGGAAATGAAGAGAATAACTTAGAAAATGTTATTCAGATTTCTGGAATGTACCAAGAATGGTTCTTAGATTATGCTTCATACGTAATTTTAGAAAGAGCTGTACCACATTTAAATGATGGTTTAAAACCAGTGCAACGTAGAATTTTACATTCTATGAAAGAGATGGATGACGGACGTTACAATAAAGTAGCGAATGTTATTGGTAACACTATGAAATATCACCCGCATGGGGATGCTTCTATTGGTGATGCTATGGTGCAGATTGGTCAAAAAAATTTATTGATTGATTGCCAAGGAAACTGGGGGAATATTTATACAGGAGATAGAGCTGCAGCACCAAGATATATTGAAGCTAGGCTTACAAAATTTGCTTTAGAGGTTGTTTTTAATCCAAAAACTACCAAATGGTTATCTTCTTACGATGGTAGAAATAAAGAACCAGAAACATTACCTGTTAAATTCCCTCTATTATTAACTCAAGGGGTTGAAGGTATTGCAGTTGGTTTGGCTTGTAAAATGCTACCACACAATTTTAATGAACTAATAGATGGTTCTATTAAGATATTAAAAGGGAAAAGTGTTGTAATCTTTCCTGATTTTATGACTGCTGGGATGGCAGATGTATCTGCTTATAATGATGGAATAAGAGGCGGAAAAGTAAAGGTAAGAGCACGAATTTTACAAGAAGATAAAAAGACATTAAAAGTTGTAGAAATTCCTTTTGGAACAACTACAGAAAAACTGATTGACTCTATTCTAAAAGCCAATGCTAAAGGGAAGATTAAAGTTAGAAAAGTAGAGGATAATACGGCTGAACATGTAGAAATATTGATTCACTTGCCTGCAGGGGTTTCTCCAGATAAAATGATTGATGCGCTTTATGCGTTTACCGATTGTGAGATTTCTATTTCTCCCAATTCTGGAGTAATAGAAAATGATACACCTAAATTTATTGGTGTATCAGAAATGTTGAAGATTTCTACCAACCAAACAGTTGGCTTGTTAAAATTAGAACTAGAAATTAGACAAGGAGAGCTTGAGGAGCAATGGCATTTTTCTACATTAGAAAAGATATTTATAGAGAAAAAGATTTATGTTGAGTTGCATGGTTTAGGTTATGACGAAGCAATAACGCTTTCTCTCAAGTTGTTAAAGCCACACATTAAACATTTATTAAGAACGATTACAGATGATGATGTAAAACGTTTGTTAGAAATTAGAATGCGTAGAATTACGCGTCATGATGCTGATAAAGCTGATGAAAAACTACTTTCGTTAGAGGATGAGATAGAAAAAGTAAAATATAATTTAGCACACTTAATTGATTTTGCTATTGATTACTTTAAAAACTTAAAAACAAAATACGGAGAAGGAAGAGAACGAAAAACTGAATTAAGATCTTTTGAAAGTATTGATGCAGCAAAGGTAGCAGTTAGTAATGCTAAACTTTATGTAAATAGAGAAGAAGGGTTTATTGGCCATGGGTTAAAGAGAAGTGATTCTGAATTTGTTGCCGATTGTTCTGATATTGATGATGTAATTATTTTTAGAGCTGATGGTAAAATGATTGTTTCTAAAATTGCCAATAAAACTTTTGTTGGTAAAGATATTATTCATGTTGGTGTTTGGAAAAAAGGAGACAAAAGAACTACTTACAATGCTGTTTATCGTGATGGTAAGGATGGTGCAGGAATGATGAAGCGTTTTGCTGTAACTTCTATTACTAGAGATAAGGAGTACGATATCACAAAAGGAACCGAAAAATCGAAAGTATTATGGTTTACTGCTAACCCTAATGGGGAGGCAGAAACTTTATTGATAAAATTAAAGCCTGTTGCAAAGGTTAGAAAAATGAAATTTGAATTAGATTTTTCTGATTTAGCTATTAAAGGCAGAGCAGCAGGAGGGAACAGAGTAACGAAGTTTCCTATTTCTAAGATTGAGTTAAAAGAAGCAGGAGTTTCAACGTTGTCTGCCCGTAAAATTTGGTTTGACGATACCGTTCAACGATTAAATTCTGAAGAAAGAGGTGAGTTTTTAGGTGAATTTCAAGCAACAGATAAAATTTTAACCATCACACAATCTGGATATTATCGTTTGTTAGGTTTTGATTTATCTACCAAGTTTGAGGATGATATGATTGTGTTAGAAAAATGGAATCCTAAAAAACCTGTTTCGGCAATTTATTATGATGGAGATAAAAAACAATTTAATGTAAAGCGTTTTTTAATTGAGTCAACATCATCAAATAAAGTGCAATTTATTACAGATCATGAGGACTCTTACTTAGAAGTAATTTCTACAGATTGGTTACCACAAATTCAAGTTAATTTTTCTAAAGTAAAAGGTGTTGAAAGAGATGCAGAGCACATTGAATTAGAAGAATTTATAGCAATTAAAGGACTGAAAGCTATAGGTAATAGATTGACTACTGCTAAAGTGAAGAATATAGATTTACTAGAACCTTTACCTTTTGAGGAACCTGAAGAGGTTGTTGTGGATGAGCCTGTTGAAATAGAAAAGAGTGATGATAATTCAGAAGTGTTAAACGATTCTGTGGAGGATGAGGATAAAGTAGAGCTAACCACAGAGAATGAAATAGTTGTTGTGGATACTGAAGAAGTGGTTGAAGAGAAAATAGATGTGGTAGAACCCAAAGAGGAACCGTTAGAAACTGAAGAGAAGAAAGAAGATAAATCAGAAAAGAAAAATCCGATTAAAGATGTAGATGAGGATGCGGATGATCAAATGAGTTTGTTTTAAGAACTTCAACTAAATTAAAAAAGCCGTTTACAAAATTTGTAAACGGCTTTTTTATGGATTGAAAAGTTTAGAATGATTAGTTCAAAACGATTTCAATAAAATTTAGATGAGAAGATTTTCTAATACTAACTGCTTTAGAGTAGTTAAGAATGTTTTCTATTGTTTGTGTTTTTGGAGAATACATTTCTTCCTCGTTTTTGTTTGAAAGTTGAGCTTTTAAGTTTTGCTCTTTTTCAGTTAATTCTAATAAATCAAAGTGAGTAAATTTTGGCATAGGCTTGTTTTAATTTGTTTAGTTATAGACCTTAAACGCCAATGTTTTAATTTTATTGTAAGACACTTATTATTTTTCAATAAATGGAATAATATCGCTAAATAAATACTTGTAATCTTGTTTATTATGGGTGTAAACTTTTTCTACAACACCAACCTTTGTAAACCTCACAGGTGTGTTGTAAATTGGTCCATCATAACAAAAAGTATGAAACTCTCCATTTTCTCCACAAGGGTCAACTTCTTTAGGTAGAAGCGTTAAAAAATTAGTAGAATAATCTAATCCAATTAAATATTTAGGAATTTTAGAAGTATCAATACTACAAAGGTGAGTTTTAAAACCTGTATCGATAAACTGTTGAGCTAAATCAGTCGTGTCTTTATTCCAAAGCGGAAATAGGGCAGTCATATCAACTCTTTTTAATTGATTCTCTCTGTATTCTTTTAAATCCTCTAAAAAGATATCTCCAAAAGCGACTTTAGTGATTCCTTCTTTTTTAAAATTGAGTAAGAATTCTTCCATTTTTTGTTCGTACTCATCGTGCGTTTTTTCTTGGATGTACATTTTTAATAAAGGAATCCCAATGTGTTTCGCTTGTTCTTCAATCAGGCTTTCGGGTACACCGTGCATTGATACACGTTTATTGGGTTTAAAGATATTGGTAAGCAAATATTTTACTTCATATTTACCTTCTTGTAACAAATGGTGTAAAGCAAAAGCAGAATCTTTTCCTCCGCTCCAAGACATTATTATGGGTTCTTTTTTTGTCATAACTTAATTCAATTTTATTTATGTTTACTAGTCCTTTTTCCTTGATGAAAAAGAACGAAAAAATCAAGCACGAACGCCATATACTACATAGCTTTTTCGCATAAGCAACCGCTACTTGGCTAACTATTCCGTATTTCACTCCACTCGTGCATTTTCCCTAGCGCCTTAGCTGCGAAACAAAATAAAGGGTAATTACTCAATAAACATAAAGTCTCCAGGAATAATACCTGAAGGAAATTGATGAATTAAAGTACCTAATGAGTCATACCTGAAAATAGTACCATTTTGCACATAATCAATAGCATCAGAAACATAAATATTGGTATTTTTTGGGTTTATTCCTAAGCCATAAAAGATATTAGAATTATTTGATATGATGGGTGTAGTAGGGATTGTATTGGCTGTAATATCCATTTTAAATACAGCTGAATTGATAAAAAATAAGGTGTTTTTAGCTTTATTGATTTTTAATTCTCCGGGAGATTCATTAATGCTAGAAAAGGGTAGTGTTGCTTCAATGGTTCTATAGGCAGGGTTAAATTTAATCAATTGAGGAATGGTTTCGTTAATCCCGCCACTACATAAAATCCATATTTTATTGTTCGCATCCATCACTAAACTGTTGGGTTGAGTACCCACTTTAACGCTATCAATAAAAGCATCAGTTGTGGCGTTAAACAATAAAATATTATCGTTGGTCATATCGCACACATAAACGGTATCATTATGTAATAGCAGTTGCTCTGTCCAACCATTTACCGCTAAAGAGTTAGTAATGGTATTACTGTTTAAATCAACTATTTGAATAGAGTTGCTAAATAAATCGGTAACGTAAGCTTTGTTGTTGTTAATGGGTAAAAAATATCTTGGTGAATTAAACCCTGTAATTGTAGCGATAGAATTAAAGTTATTAATGTCTGCAATTTCAATTTTATTAGAGTTGTTAATTACAATGTAGGCTTTGTTGTTAAATTGTGTAATAGACTGGGCTACATTACCCAACTGGAAACCATTTTTTTGAAAAAATACATTCTGAGCGACTACCTGAGTCGAATCATTGTAAAAGGTAAGTGTACCACTTCCTGAACCAAAATTACCTTCGTTAATGATAACAACATCAGTATTATTAGTGCTTGTAATCGTGCTTTCATCACAATCTGTACATTGAGGACCAAGCTCTGTTTTAGAGCAAGAAAACAGCAGTAGGAGTGTGAAAATTAAAAGGAGCTGTTTCATTAGTTAAAGTTTAAGGTTACAGAAACACTATAATTTCTTCCAGGCATTGGTCTCCAAGCAATAGATTGATAATTTTGATTGAAAATATTTAGCGCTTTAAGGCGTAAAAGCAAGTTGAACTTGTTTTTGAGTTTGAATTTTTTATTTAAACTAATGTCAGATAGATAGTTAGCAGGTAAGTACCAATTGTTATCTGTAGTAATAAATCGTTTTCCTGAATAGCTAAAAGTGTAAATAGCTGAAAATGATTGATAAGCAGCTTGTAAATTGTAATTAAATTGATGAAAGGGAACATAAATCAACTGTTTATCAACCGAGTTATCGTTGTCATTTTTAGCCAATTTATTGGTAGAAGCAGTGTAGGAATAGTTGAGTTGATTGTTAATGGTAAGTTTATTAAATGATGTTTTATAGTTGATTAAAGCTTCAATTCCTTTGTTTTCTACTTCTCTAATGTTACTAGGGCTCCAATATCCAAATTCAGTTTGTTGCCAAATTATCCAATCATCAATCATTCCGTAAAACCCTGTTAATTCGGTATGTAAGGTGTGTTTTTTCTTATTGTTGGTATAGCTCAAACCAACTTCACTCATTTTTGCTTTCTCAGGTTTTAAAGCGCTATTTCCTCCCGGGTTCCAATATAAATCATTAAAAGTAGGGTAGTTGTAATTAATTCCGGCATTGGCTTTAAGGTAAAGCTGTTGTTGTTTTAACAATTGAAATCGCATTCCTAAAGATGGTGCTATGGGCTGAAAATTATCTCCCACAACAATTAATCGGTTCATTAAGTTTAAAGAAAGCCTTTTAAAATCTTTGTTAATTGCAATGAGCCAACTGTTGTTTAAGCGTTGATGTTCTTTATCATAACCATCAGCTTTTGCTGTTTCGTATTTGATATTTATTTTGCTTTCAATAGTAAAGTAATTCTTTAGATAAAGTTTTGTATTTATATTATTATCAGAGTTTAATGATTTGTTTAATGAGTAAATATCTGCCAGTTGATTATCGTAAATAAGTTGATTTTTTACAATTGCAGAAGTTAGTTGATATTGCAAATTATTATGAAAACCTTTCCATTCAACTAAACCTCTAAACGATTCATCTTTCTGATTTTCATCATTGTCGTTAATGTTCATTGCGTGTGGCAAGTTCCTCTCGCTTGTTAAATAGATATATCTAAACCCGATACTACTATTTTTTAATTTTCGATAAACAGCTTGCATAAGCCCGTATTGTTTAAGCTCTGCATTGGTTTGTGTTTCAATAGGATTTTCTTTTTTTGATGAGTTCACAAAATCAAAATTATTATCAGCTGTATGAATGTATAATTTAACTTCGGTAAACAATTTTTTAGATGATGCTTTTACTGAAAAGTTAGAGCTTAGGTTATTATAACTCCCAATTTCTTGGTTAAGATGAATAGAAAGTCCTTTGTTGTAGGTTTCTGTGTTATTTAAAAGCACACTTCCTCCTAAAGCTCCATTTCCATCTGTTAAACCGCTAGCACCATAATGTATTGCTGCATCATCAAAAAAGAAGGTAGGAAATAAAGAAAAATCTATTTGACCATTCATTGGTGAGTTTAGCGTAACACCATTCCATTGAACTTTGGTGTGAGAAGCTCCTGTGCCTCTAAAAGAAACCGTTGCCAATGAGCCTGAACCATAACTTTTAATAAACACAGAGGAGTGTTTTTGTAACAACTCAGCTAAATTTTCTGAGTTACGAATACTTGTAGAATCAAATTCGGTAGCTTTAAAAGCATTGGGTACTTTGTTTTCTACAACTTCAAATGCTTTGTAGCTAACGGTATCTTTAATGTTTTGAGCTCTTAACTGTGAGCTAAAAACTAATGTATATAAGATAATGCAAGAAATTGAAAAGAGGTGAGTAGTATTGGATTTAAACAGTCTCACAACTTATTTTTTAATAATTTTAAGCGTTTGCGTAGAATGCTCTCCAACTAATCTCAAAAAATAAATACCTTCTTTTAACTCATCTACTAAAAGCGTAGTGTGTTGTTGGTTAATTATTCCATTTTTAACTTCCTGTCCATTTAAATTAATAAGTTGATAAGTAGCAGTAGCATTGTTAATTAAATCAATGTAAAGCGTATTGTTAAAAGGATTAGGGTAGGAGTTGACAATTGTTTCTGTTGAAAATTCTTGAACAGCTGTTGATACAAAATTAATAACTCCAATACCATCTAAATCGAAACCTCCTGTAGCAAAAGCAGTAGGAAATGGGTCGTTAACAGCTCTTCCATTCACATCATAACTTGCGTACAAAGGGTTTTTGCTTCCAACAACATCAATTATTTTAATGTGAGAAATAGCATTAATATCTAAACCATTTATCCCATCTAATTCAATTAAATCAAACGGAGTACCGTATTGCGCTTTATATTTACCTGCTAAATTATAAAGATTGGTAGCATCTACATTACCAAAACTACCAACTTGTACTGTAGTATCTGTTTGAGAAATAGCATCAAATCGATAATAATTAATACCATCAGAACTTACTTCTACAAAAGCTAATTCTAAAAATAAGCCATCAAAAGAATTTTCATAAACAGCAAAATCTGCTCCCGGACCATTGGTGATTAAACCATTAAAAGTAATGATGGCAGAACCACCATCTCCTAAACTTACAATGCCATTTAACCCTGCTATATCTGTAGCAGAAGTGTTATTTCCTGCAGTAGTTTTCCCTAAAGAAGTGTTTGTAATATCTTGCCAACCTCTTGTGATAACGGCATTAGTTGCCCATCCAACAATAATGGAAGAATCTTTATGGATAGCTGTACTACCATTTTGCCCAGCAGGCGGGGCATAAGACCCCGCCAAAATCTGTGCATCAAGTTTACCTATCAATAATAAACTTATAGTAATGAATAATGTTAATCTCATTGTTTTATCAATCTAACTACTGATGTATTAGTGTTTGTAGTTGTTTTTACAAAATAAATTCCTGTGTTTAAAAAACTCACATCAATTTGGTGTGTACCAGCATTTAAATTATTTTCTAAAGCTATTGTTTTTCCTGTAACATCAACTATTTGAACTGTTTCTACATCATTATTTAAGTTAATGTAAAAGAATTCTGTAGCAGGGTTAGGGTAGATAGAAAACGAATTTTCTTGAGCTAATTCGTTTACAGAAACACTTTGGGCGTTAAAATTATCTAAAGCAAAAAATGCAGGAGTATTCATTCCAAAGCCACCAACATCGCTAGATGATAAAACAAAAGAAAGACTATCAACGTTCCCTAAAGAAGTTAAATCTACCCATTGCCAATCTTTTAGAATGTAATCTTGTGTGTTGTCAGCAAAACGGTAATCAGCTAAATAAAATTCAACACTATTTGTTGTTAAATTACCACCAGTATAACCTTTAATGGTAACTATAAACCAATCGGCATCGTTACCTGTAGTTCCACCAAATTTTTTCGCAAAACCATCTCCATCTCTCATACTATTAGCAGCATAAGTTGTGTTGGTAATGTATGTTCCTGCAACAGTATTGTTAGCAGCAGTTCCTGTTAAAAATATTTTAGAATTGTTTTGAGAGATTAAATAATTATCTGAAAGGTTAACTCCTTGACCAGCTCTTGCGCTAAATTTATTTCCTGCACCAGAAGTTGTAGAATCTGTTACATTAGAATATGCAAAACCTGACTGCCAATAACCACCATATTTGATATTCCAAACATTTTTAAATTCAGCATCGCCATCAGCAAAAGTAGTTCGGTAAGTTAAGTCGTTACGTGTACCAGAATAATCACTACCATCCCAAACACTATCAGCTGTTGTTAGCCCTAAATCTTCAAAATCAATTAGATTGGCTGATTTCGGTGTAATGTCATCAATACAAAAGAAAGCTGGAGTATTTATTCCAAAACTATCAGCATCTGAAGATGTTAGGGTAAAGTTTAAGCTAACCACTCTTCCTAAAGAAGTTAAATCAACGTATTCCCAAGTGTTTACAATGTAATCTTGTGTGTTGTCAGCAAAACGGTAATCAGCTAAATAAAATTCAACACTATTTGAGGTTAAATTACCAAGGCTATCAGCTCCCTGAATCGTTAACAAAAACCAATCAGCATCATTACCTGTAGCACCACCAAATTTCTTGGCAAAACCATCACCATCTCTCATACTGTTTGCAGCATAGGTTCCGTTGGTAATGTAAATCCCATTTACAATACTATCTGAAGCCGTATTTTTTAAGGTAATTTTAGAATTGTTTTGTGCTACTAAATAAGTGAGTGAACTGTTGTTTCCTGAACCAACTATTGAGCTATATTTATTTACTGCACCAGATGTTGTAACATCAGTGTAGGTTGACTGTGCAAAACCTGTTGACCAATAACCAGGACCTCCCCAAGTACTGTCCCAAACATTAACAAAACTAGCATCACCACTTAAAAAGTTAGTTGTAAATGTAGTAGGAGCGGTTACTCCTGATAAATCACTACCATCAAAAGCAGATTCTGCATTTAAGGTTAAGGCTTCAAAATCAGAAACTGATTGTGCATTTGTGTTTTGTACGGATAACACCAATCCTAAGCAAGCTAAACCTGCTAATTTGTAAATTTTTCTCATCTCTTTAGTTTTAATGAGGTTAAACAATAAATTAATTATGAAACAGCCTTTTTTAACTGAATCATTCTTAAGAAAAAAGAGAAGGTTTTCTGATAATAGAAAATTTACTTCGCTCTTGTTCCCGAAAGCTTTTTCCGTATAAACGGAATGTTAAAGGCAGGTCTTCTGACTCACTCCATATTTTTACGTCTTCCCGATTATTAATCAGTGACTTGTTGTAAAAACGTGCAGAGCTTACAGCTGCGGGTACAGTTGAGGATTCTCACCTCATTCCCTATTAATTCGACTAGGTCGAAACCAATAACAGTGCAAATGTATTATATTATTTTTTGTTTACACTAAAATAATAGGAGGGTTATGAACAAAGTCTAGATTTGATCCTAGATTCTTTTCGGATTTCATTCTAATGAACTCGAAGGGCAGGAAAAGAGTATGAAGTGATGTTTATATTTTGTTAGGGTGAAAGAAGCTGTCAATTCGAGTGTTTCGAAGAATGAGAAATGTATCGAGAATAAGCTTTTTCACTTGAATGAAAAGGAATTATTTTAACATCCCCACCTGTCAGGTTTTTAAAACCTGACAGGTGTTACTTATATAAAAAAATAAATTTGTTTAAAAATACTTGACTAAGTGTAGTGACTTCTGTTTTTTTTTTTTTTTCTTTACGCCCTCTTAAAAAAAATAGATAAAATGAAGAACGGTTTAATCCTTTTTTTGATACTAATAGTAAGCTTTTCGCTAAAAGCACAAGATGATAAAGATGGACTTTTTGTTAGTTTAGATTATTATATCCCTACAGGAGACGCTGCAGAAACATATAAACCTGCTGTTGGTTTTGATGTGGGATATAAAGCTGTTGGTTTTCGTTATATATTTAGTGTTAGCGTTGGTTATTTTAAGATACAACCAAAACAAAAAAAAGTGTATTACCAAGAGTTAGATGTTTGGGGAAACCCGGTTACAAAATCGATAACTTATGAGGCTTATACGGCTATTCCAATTTACTTTTCTTATGCTGTAAAAATGAATTTAACAGTAAATAATGCTATTTATATTGGAATTGATGGAGGTATAGTGAATTATAAATATGGCGGTGACTCAGGTAACACAGCTAGTTTAAGTCCAAAAATTGGCTTTAGCCAAAGTGTAGGTAAATCAATACTAACAATAGAAATGAGGTATAACCTTTTGCCGTTTACTGGTGGTAATACTTGGAATACAGGGGTGGCGTTTCTATTTTGAAAATAACAATAATTAAAAAACAGATAAAATGAAGAGCGGTTTAAAATTAATTGCAGCAGTTGTACTGATGGTAATTACAATACAAATTAATGCACAAGAAGAGGGTGGTAGCGTAGAAATATTTGAAGAATTTACAGAACAGTACATTGGTGCTGCCAATAACCAACATTTGTTCTATGAGGCAAGTCGTAAAAATCCTACTGCTAAAAGTATTAAATTTTATGATGAAGACATGAAGTTTATAAAAGAAGAAAAAGTTCCTTTTACGATCGTTGGAACACAGTTGATACAGAATACGGGTGCTAAATTTATTGACTCAGTACAAGTAGAGACGTATAATGATATGTTGTTAGTTAGGAGAGTAATTTCAAAAAAAGATGGGGACATGGAAGGTTATTTTTATGATGAAATTAGTTGGTACGATTTAAATGATTTAAGTAAACCTAAATATACGAAGCAGATAAAACGGTTACCTAATTTCCCAATGATGAAGGAGTTAGAGTATAAACGGTATAATAATAAATATACTTCTTATAATAGAGTTAAGCGGTTTATATCTGCAGATAGGATAGCTTATTTATTTGAAACAAATTTTGGTAACTTAAAAGTAGGAGAAAAACTAGCGCATAAAGGGGAGCGTTATTTAGTGTTAATGGATGATAAGTTAAATATTATTTATCAGGGGTTTATTGATTTAAATAGGGATGGAAAGTATACAGATATTAGAAGTCTGATTGTGTCAGGAAGGAATATTTTTATTCATGTTTCCTATAAAAAAAATTCTGTAAATTCTTTTAATGAGGAAGTTCTTTGTCATTTTACAATAAATGCTGAAAGCGAGATAGAAAAGAACGAAACTCCTTTGTCTCGGGTTTTTTCGGATAATTATACACATAATTTTATGTTTGCATTGTCATATGATGAAACTGTTTTAACAAGTACTTATTTCGAAAATAAAATTAACAGTAAAGGAAGAACTGTTAATAAATGGTTAGGGCAGGGAGTGTGTGAATATGATATTAAAAACAAAAGCATAAAAAAAACTGCAGAAATTCCTTTTGATGAGGAGGTAGTATTTGTTTTAGTTCCTGTAATTTATGAGAACATAGGTTTAAAAGATTACACTATTGTAATAGTTGAAAAACCTTTTTATTCCAAAGAAAACCGTAAAATTTCGACACCTGGAGGTACTATCGATAATATGTTTTCATTAGTGGTGTTTGATAAAGATTGGAATATGGTTTCTGAGAAAAAGGTAGTGTATAAATCAAATGTTAATGAATTAGGAATTTTAAATTATCAAATTATTTTTAATAAAAAAGCAGGATTATTTAAATTGTTATATATGAATGTTCCAACTACTATAAAACAAGAGAAAAAATTATTATCAAATATTGATTATTTACATTCAGGAGCAGTACAGTTAAGGAGGTATGAAAAACCTGTTTGGGATGAAGGTAACCTAAAAAGCCAAGTTGGGAGCCATATTTTTCAATTAACATTTAAAGATGGAAAATTTGAGGAATCACATATCCCTTTTCCGGAAGAGTTAAAGTATAAGAAAAAAAGTAAAACACATGGAACAATGCATTTAAGGAGTAAATTATTTACATTTAGTTGGTATCTATATTCTAATACTAGTAATATGTTGAATTTATCTAAAACTTCACCTCCAACTCCGTTTAATGTAAGGAATGAATTATTCCCTTTTAGCTGGTACTTTTCTCCTAATAAGAATAATACACAGAGTTCATTTGTTACATTGCCTCCAACTCCTTGGGATGAGGTAATTAATGTCATAAAACTCAACAAATAAGCTATTTAAAAATACTAGAAGTCCTGTCAGGTTTTAAAAACCTGACAGGTGTTTGTTTTTCTTAAAAAACAATTGACTTTTGATGTTTATGATTCATATTTATTTGTTCTATTCCAATAAAAAAGCCCACTAAAGTAGTGGGCTTTTTTATTAATTTATATGTGGTAAAGAATTATTTTCCTCCTTCTGCTTCTTTTTCTAATCTATCTAATTCTAATTCGGTACTTCCATCACCATCTTCAATAATTAACTTTCCTTTTTTCTTGTTTTTATTATCCTCATCATTTTCATCACTATAAAATTGACGCATAACACTATTTTCTTCAGCTTCTTTTTTCAGCTTAGCATTACGTTCTTCCATTTTTTTCTTGTCTAATTCGTCCGGATCATATTTTTTAAATACTTGAACTAATTTTTTTGCTTTATCAGCATTTTCATAATCTCCTTTAGTTCTTAAATATTCTTCGGCAAGTAATAAGCCTTTTGCAATAACAGGGCTTGTTGCCTTATTAGGGATAAAAGTCTCATCAATGTTTTTTAAAGCAGCTTTTAAGTTTTTTTCTCCTTCTACCGTGTTCTGAGATTTTACCTCACACACACCTTGCCATAATTGTAATACTGGATCCATAGGAACTGCTCTAAAAGCATATTTATAAATACTAGCAGCTTTTCTCTCTTTATTCATTACAAATAACGTTTGAGCTAGTTTGTTTGAAGTGTCAGCGATAGCAGTGAAAAATTCTTTATTATCATCAATAGTTCCTGTGTAATCAGGAAAATATTTTCCAACTTTTTTCATTGTCTTTACATATTTAATCAAATATTTTTGAGACATTTTTAAAGGTTTCGGATGTTTAGAGTCTTTTTCTCCAACACTAAATTTGCCAGGTTGTCTCGACATTTCGTAATATCCTTTAGAAGTATACAAGTAAACGGCAGGGTGTCTTTTGTATTTGTCATTCTGCATTAAATTCATTCCTTTCCATACCACATCTTCATATTTTTCATCAACAAATAAAAACATGAGGTTATCAATTTTTTTATCAGTTTTTTGAGCAAATGACTTAGCAGTTATTAGTGTAAGGGCAATTGAAAGCAATAATATATTTCTCATAATATTTTTTTAATAAAGTCTAAAAGTAAAAATTTATACAATTACTAGCAAAGATAATGCCTATTTATTGAAAGTATTCTACTTTTGTTATTAATATAAAATATATTTAATGAAGGATAGGGTTAAAATTAAGAAAGAAGATAAATCACTTTTTATAACAATACCTGCGTTTAAAGATGAAGGTAAACAGAAAATGTTGTTAATGTGGATTGCATTGTTCTCATTTTGTGGTGCAGCTATTATCTCTCAATTTTTTGGAAATTATGCCAATACAACTAAAATTTTCTTTGGAGTGTATGTCGCATTTTGGTTTTTCTTCGAATTTAAAGTGGTTTATGCTTACCGTTGGAGAAGTAAAGGATTAGAAAAAGCTATTGTAGAAAATGATCAATTAATTTTAATCAAAGAAATAGGGAAGAGAGGAATATCTCAAAGTTATGCCTTAAAAGACATTTCTACATTGCGGTTATTTAAAAATGAAGATTCTGATTTTGTAAAATCAATGACAACATCGTATTGGAACATTAATAAATACACCATTGCTTTTAATTATCAAGATAATGCCATTCCTTTCGGAATAGATTTAACAAAAAAGCAAGCCAATAACATTATTAAAGAAATAAGTAAATTTTTATAAGATGAAAGATTATTGGAATAAATACATCCCTTTTTTTACCGATATATGGCAATACCTTGCTTTTATCATCGTATTTATTATCGGAGCAATTATTTACCTTTAATTATACGTTGTTTTTTTTATCAGGTATTTTCTTTTCATCAAACTATCCTCTATAAAATTTACAATGTTATTTATTGTTTTTAGGTGCTCAAAATCTTCATCTGTAATAGGAATATGATACAATTTTTCTAGCATAGTTATGATATCAATAATTTCCAGAGAATCTAATCCAAATTCTTTTGCTAAGCTTTTGTTGTTATAATCTTCCGTTATTTTAAAACATACTTTACTATTTATAACCTTAATAACTTTACTTTTTACAGTTGATATATCAGTGTTTTCGTTCATAAAGCAATTTATTTATTAGATGATATAATAGGTTAATAAAACTACTACAACCAATAGCGCAACTATTGCAATTGTGTTTAAAACGGTTTTGTTCTGCATTGCTTTGGTTTTTTTTGTTTTACCTAAAACTTCGCCAACATTTTTATTGATTTTTTGAAGTGCTTTTTCATCTTTAAACATCAATTTTTTAGAGAAGTTGATGGATGAAATAAATTTAAATTTTCGATCTGAAGACATTAAAATTATTTCTGTTTCTGGCAATTTCTTTTTAATAAGATAAGATATTTTATCTCCTTTTTGAGCGTAAGGATTAACCCCATCCAAATGATAATCTAAAATAATTAATTCAGGTTTAAGTTCTAAATAATCCATACATTCCTCTCCGGTAGTAAAGGCAAATACAGAAAATTTTTTACGTTTTAAAGAGTTTTTTAACAGGTTTAAGTATACTTTATTATCATCAACAATAAAGATAGTAATCTCTTTATCTTGATTTTGTTCTATAAAATTACTTGTTCCGTAATAGTCTTGAATAATGGCAGAAGCGTTCATAATAGTTAGGTTTTGGTTAATAAAAATTACTTAGTTTAAAAGGTCTAATTCGTTATTTACTTTTAATATAATGTGGGGAATAGTAGTGGCTAAGGTGTTAGATAAACTGTAAATATTTTCTTGTGCTGTTTCATCTAAACAAATCTCATCACAAGTTTCTCCTAAATTGCTTAAGCCTAATAAATAAAAGTTGGGTTTCATTTTATGAGCTATAGATTTTAGTGTTTTAATCTCTTTATTGTGATAAGCGCTTATTAAACGGTTTTTATCTTCACTTAATGTTTCATCAAGTAAGAGTAAAGTAGATCTTATTAAATCAGTTTTATTATTGGTAAATTCTTGAAGTGTTTTAATGTTAAAATGCTCAATAAGATTGTCTTCTTCAGTTGGTGGGATAGAAACATCTTTGGTCATATTTTTTATCATACCTAAAAGTTCATGTGGTTGAAATGGTTTTGATAAATAATTATCAGCACCTGCAACAATACATTTCTCTTTTTCTCCATCAGTAGCATGAGCTGTTAAAGCAATTATAGGGATTTCACTTCCTTTTTCACGAATCTGTTTTATGGCATCATAACCATCCATTATTGGCATTTGCATATCCATCAAAATAATATCATAATGGTTGGTGTTAAAGAAATTTAATGCATCCTGACCATTGTCAACAATTTTTACATGAGCACCAATATCCGATAGTAAGTCATTCACTAATAGTTGGTTGATAGAATTATCCTCTGCAAATAAAACATTCAATCCTTCAAGTTCTGGGTAGTCATCAAACTGTTCAGAGTGTTGTTCAATTACACCAACATTATTGTCATTGTTAAGAGGGACTTCAAAATCTAATTCTACAGAAAATGTTGATCCTTTTTCGGGTTCGCTTTCTAATTTTATGGTTCCGCCTTGTAGCTCTACAATTTTTTTAACGATAGTTAAACCTAATCCTGTTCCACCATATTTTCTTGTAGTATCGTCTTTTTCTTGTGTAAAAACATCAAAAATCTTTTGTAAGTTTTCTTTCTGAATACCAATGCCTGTATCTATAATAGCAATGTTTAGCGTAATAATATTATTAGCCTTTGCAACTTGGTCAATCTTAACGGTAACCTTTCCTTTAGGAGTAAATTTTATAGCATTATTCATCAAATTATAAAGAATCTGATTTAATCGGATACTATCTCCAATAATATTTTCGGGTATATCCTTATCAATCAAACTAACTAATTCAATTTGTTTTTCTGCGGCTTTAGCTTCAAAAACATCAACTACAGAAGAGATTAAATTAACGAGTTTAAATTCTTTCTGCTCAAAACGCATTTTACCGGCTTCAATTTTCGAAATATCTAAAATATCATTAACAACAGTAAGTAAGGTGTTGGATGAAATGTCTATCGCATTCAAATATTCTTTTTGCTTTTTGGTAAGTTCTGTGTTGAGTAATAGTTTAGTAAGCCCAATAATTCCGTTCATTGGCGTTCTAACCTCATGACTCATGTTGGCTAAAAAATGCGTTTTTGTTTTAGCAACTTCTTCCGCTAAATCTTTAGCTTTAAGTAGTTCTTCTTCCATTAATTTACGTTCAGTAATATCTAAATGAGCACCAATAGTGCCGATAACGTTTTTGTTTACATCATACAATGGTGCACCACTAATAATTATCCATAGCCAATCACCATTTTTTTTCTTTAATTTAACTTCATAAACACCCGTTCGCCCATCCTTTCTTTTTAAATTTTCTTCTTCCATTGTTTTTCTAGATGAATCTTTTAAAAAGGTGTCAATGTATTTTTCGCCTATTAGCTCATTTTTTAAATACCCTGTCATATTTAACAGTCTATCGTTAACATTAATTATTACATCATTAATGTTAACTTCAACAAGCCCCAATTCCATATTACTGATTATAGACCTATACTTTTCTTCACTATGAATTAAATTGATTTCGGTGTTTTTTCTAATCAATATCTCTTCTTTAAGCTTGTTGTTTGTAAAAGACAGTTTTTCAAACAGCTTAAATTGAGGCTTTTCGCTAACATTATTTTCTGTAGATAAATTCATAGTAACTTGTTTTATGATGCTGCTAATTGTTCATTTTCGTGATGGTTTAAATGAAATTTTACTTCTTTCAATAATTCTGAGGGGTTAATAGGTTTGCTAAAAAAAGCTTCAGCATTAATTTTTCGTTTAAAATATAACCCATCATCTACATCAATACTCGAAATAACAATTATTGGAGAATGCTGTCCTGAATATAAATTTATTAAGTCGGCACTTTCGTAGATGTGTGGTATCATCATATCAACAATTATTAAATCAGAATCGGAGAGGGTCTCTCTTTTAATGTCTTTTCCATCCATTATGGATTTTACTTTAAAACCCGCATCGGTAAATAGGTTTCTTAATAAGTGTTGCATTACTGCATCGTCTTCGATAATTAAGATTTCTTTCATCACATATAGTTTTGGTTAGGTATATATAATTACGTGAGATATATTGTGTTAAATGAAATTATTCAACGAAATACATTTTTTATTCAACTAAACTCATTTTTTAATCGATGAAATAAGTTTTATTATAGATGAACTGTAACTTTATTAGTTTAAACAAGTATATGTTATCGATGAATTGCATAGTTATAGAAGATGATATCATACAACAACAATTAATATTGGATTATATTAATAGGAATCACTTACTTACTTTGTTGGGTAGTTTTGCTACATGCGAAAGTGCTTTAGAAACGATTAATAATAATAAAGTTGATATTTTGTTTTTGGATGTTGAAATGCCCAATATAAATGGAATGGATTTTTTAGATCAATGTAATCTTAATGCTAAAATCCATGTTGTTATCACTTCTTCTAACACTAAATATGCAATTGAAGCATTTGATAAGGGGGTGGCTGATTTTTTAGTAAAACCTTTTGCTTATGCTAGGTTTTCTAAAGCAGTAGATAAGGTGAATACCTTTAAACGAAAAACTAAACATCATAAAAATTTTATGTTTATTAAGTCTAAAGGTGTTTTGATTAAATTGATGTTTACAGATATTAATTGGATACAATCATCCGCTGAATATATCATTATTCATACAAACAATAAAAAACATTTAGTTTATTCATCCATGTCCACGATATTAAACAAGCTACCTAGTTCATTTATAAGGGTGCACAGATCTAATATCGTTTCTGTTGATAAAATTGATAAACTTGATGGTAATATACTAGAGGTAGCTGGAGAACCCGTAAGAGTAAGCAAGCTATATAAAGATGATTTATTAACAGTTTTGGGGGTTTAATTTTTAATCAGAAATTTTAAAAACAGCGGTTTTAACTCTTGCTGTAGCAATACCATCAATATTTTCTTTTAAAACTAATTGCTGAGCATTTTCATTTTCAAAAACTTCTTTTATGTTGTTAATAATTCCAACAGGAATGTTTTGTTCTAAAAATGAGTGCATTAAATCATCAGATAAGCTTTTTTTGAAATAGGGTTGTAATCCTTTATCAAGTAATGTTCTGTTTTTAATTCTTAACTGATTAGTGCTAAATTGCTCATCATTTATCAATTCATTAGCTCCAATAATTTCGAGTAACTGATTAAAATGTTTGTTGTTGCCAATTGCTAATACTACAAAACGATTATCTTTTGTTTCAAAAGTTTCACCATAAGGTGCAATGTTGGGATGTAAAGAACCAATACGTTGAGGAATGAAATTATTCATTAACCAATTGGTAGCTTGGTTTTTTAGAGATGATACGGCAGTATCGTATAAAGATACTTCAACAAAAGCTCCTTTACCGGTTTTTGCTTTATTTAATAAAGCCAATAATAAGCCTTCTTTTAATTGGTGAGCTGCCAATACATCAATTAATGCAATTGGCATTTTTACAGGCCCACTTGTTGGTGTGCCATTCATAGACATGTATCCGGTTTCGGCTTGTAAAACAACATCATAGGCTGCTCTTTTGCTAGATTTACCATAACCGTTTATTTCTCCATAAATTAGGGTAGGGTTTAGCTTTTTTAAACTTTGATAATCCATTCCCAATTGAATGTCTGCTCCGGGTTTAAAGTTGGCAATTACAATGTCTGCATCTTTAATAAGGTTTAAAACTTTTTGCTTATCGGTTTTATCCTTTAGATCATAAAAAAAATATTCTTTATTGTAATTAATGGCTGCAAAATAAGCTGATACAGAAGCTTCTTTACTTTCTGTAGCCAATTTCCAACTGCGTGTTACATCTCCTTTTGTACTTTTATTTTCTACTTTAATAACTTTAGCACCCATTTCAGCAAAAAACATCCCAACATCAGGACCTGCTAAAACACTTGCCAATTCAATAACTTTTAAATCTGAAAGCATTATTTTTTTGTTAGATTAATAAAAAGTTCCCTTCCTGCTCTTGGCTCTATGGAGTTATGCGCATCATCCATATTTTTTATGTTAAAATAGGGGGTGAAATATTCAAGGTATTCATTTTTACAGCCACCAAAAGGAGGGTGCTCTTCGTAAAGTGGAGCATCAAATAAAAGACCTACAATTTTACCTTTAGGTTTTAAAATCTCAGAAGCGTGTTTTGCATAATTAGGTCGTAATGAAGGATTGATGGCGCAAAAAAATGTTTGCTCAATCATTATATCATAAGTTACTTTATGGGTAAAAAAGTCAGCACAAATTAATTGTTCTTTAGGAAATTCAGGGACTCTCTTTTTAAACTGACTAAGAGCAGTAAGAGATAAGTCTATTAAAAAAACATTTTTAAACCCATTTTTAAATAAGTATTCAGCTTCGTAAGCATTACCACATCCAGGAATTAATATTTTTAATTCTTTGTTTTGTAGTTGGTCAATATATGCCTTAATCGGAGGTGAAATTTCACCTAAATCCCAACCGGTATCTTTGTTCTTGTACTTACTATCCCAAAAGTTATCATCTAAATTCATTTCTTTCCTTTTTGTACTTGTTTTTTTTATTGGATAATAATATCCTATTCCAAAAATATAAAGGTAAAAAAAAACACCTTGAATATCAAGGTGTTTTTTTTAAATTGTAGTGGTTATTTAACTCCTACAAATAAGTTTGTAAGTTGTTAGCTCTAGAAAGTCTTCTCAATCTTCTTAAACCTCTTTCTTTAATTTGTCTAATTCTTTCTCTAGTTAAACCAAAGTGATTACCAATCTCTTCTAAAGTCATTTCTTTTCTACCACTTAAGCCATAGAATAAACGAATTACTTCCGCTTCCATTCCTTTTAAGTAGTGTAAAGTTCTTTCAATATCAGTAGATAAAGATTCGTGTATTAATGAGTCATTTGGCGCAGGAGTACCTTCACTTTGAATAACACTAATTAAACTGTTATTGTCAGAATCGTTTGCCATTGGAGCATCTAAAGAAGCTTGTTTTTTAGACATTTTTCTAGAGTTTTGAACTTTCTCTAAATCCATTTCTAAAATTTCAGACAACTCAACATCTGTTGGTTCTCTTTCCATTGTTTGCTCAAACTCACTAGTCGCTCTATTAATTTTTTGAATTTCACCCAATCTATTGTGAGGTAAACGAATTGTTCTAGAGTTATCAGCAGCAGCCTTTAATATACTTTGTCTAATCCACCAAACAGCATAAGAAATAAATTTAAATCCTTTGGTGTGGTCATATCTTTTTGCAGCTTCAATTAATCCAAGGTTTCCTTCATTAATTAAATCTTCTAAAGTTAATCCTGTATTTTGATATTGCTTAGCAACACTAATTACAAATCTTAAGTTAGCTCGTACTAATTTATTTAAAGCACCTTCGTCACCTGCTTTAATTTTTTGTGCTAACTCTACCTCTTCATCAGCGGTAATCATACCTTCACGAGATACTTCTTGCAAGTATTTCTCAAGAGATTTACTCTCCCTTTTGGTAATCTGTTGTGTTATCTTTAGTTGTCTCATATCTTCTTTCCTTTCTGTTGTTAATTTAGCAGCAATAACTGTGCTAAACTTTCCGTGTCGTATTTATTCTACTTTTAGTAACGTAAAAAAATAACATTTGTTTCTAATTACATAATATTTAACATCCTTTAACATTTAAAACGGACAATGTGTCATTGTAATGACAATGTAACTTTACTTTGTTTTTTTTCTAATTACTACTTTTTCTTCTAAATTGAATGTTTCCCAATTCTCATCAAAAACCTTACTTATATAACGGTCATAGAGTGCTAAGCGTACATTTTTATTCTTTCTCTTTTCTTTCTCACTTTGTTCACCCGTGTATTCGTATAAATTAATATTTGGATGCTCATTTTTATACAAACGAACAACTTCTACAATGGTTGCCATTACGCGATAAACTTCCCCTTTATTGGTAATACTATACTCTTCTCCGTCATATTCGTCATTTGTTACTCCAAAAACGATGGTAGCATTTAGTATGTTATTTTGCTTTCTTCCAAACCTAACTTCGTACATAACATCACTGCCTGTAGTAAAGGAATACACTGTACCGCTTTTTATTGCGGGTGTAATAATTTGATATGGAGTTAAATTTATGCTCAAAGTTTCAGAACGCGAATATTCAAAAAAAAATAGGAATAAAAAAAATATTATTCAAAGTGTTTTTGGATTTATTACATTTGAGGCTAAATTATAGGATTAATGGCAAAATTTGGAAAGTGGATTGGTGGCGGATTAGGTTGGGCTTTTGGAGGGCCAATTGGTGCTTTATTAGGCGTTTTTGTAGGTACATTATTTGATGAAAGTACTGATTCTAAGGAGCGTATAGGTCAAGGGAGAAGGTTAGATTCTTCTACACCTAATGATTTTGGTGCTAGTTTATTGGTGCTGATTGCTGCAGTGATGAAAGCTGACGGAAAAGTATTAAAATCCGAACTAGAATATGTTAAACGTTTTTTTTACAAACAATTCGGGACAGAAAGAACCAATCAACATCTTTTGGTGTTAAGAGAACTCTTAAAAAAAGATATTCCAATACAAGAGGTATGTTTGCAAATTAGAACCTATACTAAATATCCTGCGCGCTTACAATTAATGCATTTATTATTTGGTGTTGCTGCTGTCGATGGACATATTCATCCTTTAGAATTGGATGTGATACAACAGATTGCTGCCAATTTGGCGATAAAACAAGCTGATTTCAATTCGATTAAAGCAATGTTTTTTAAAGAGGTTGATGGAGATTTTAAAATTTTAGAGATTGATAAAAATGCAACTAACGATGAACTTAAAAAAGCATATCGTAGAATGGCGGTAAAATATCATCCGGATAAAGTGGCTCACTTAGGAGATCAGTATAGAGTTTCTGCTAAAGAAAAATTTCAAAAAGTGCAAGAAGCGTATAGTAATATTAAAAAGAAAAGAGGAATTAAATAATTTAATCTTCTTTTCTGATAGGAGCTTTTGTTAAGGTAATCTTAGTAGAATCAGACTTTGCTTGATGATTAACTAGAGAGAATAGTTTGAAAATAGTAAAATCATATTTCGTTTTTATAGTTTTTTTGTCTTCCTGCTTAGGTTCTGTATTTTTAGAAAAACCTGTAACACTTGCAGCACAAACTACTAATACTAATAAGATGAATTTTACCTTCATAACATTTGATTTTGAATGTCAAATATAAAAAAAAATAATTGAAATATTTTTAATTAACTTTTTTTAACAGTTTATTTACTTGTCTTTGTGCGTGTTTTAATTTGGTTTATCGAAAATGAAGCGGTTAAAACTGACAAAATTACAATGGCATAATTATCGTAATAAACTTCATATCTTGGATAAATACGAAAAAAATAGATTTTATAACGCATTAGTTTACCCCTTTTTGTTTGTAACAATAATTGGGTTAATTCATTTTGCGCAATATGTTTTTGAGGTTAGTTTTGTTTCTCTCGGTGTTTACCCACGTTCTTTAAAAGGGTTAATAGGAATTATTACATCGCCTTTAATTCATGGAGATATTAATCACTTGTTTAACAATTCTATTCCTTTATTGATATTAGGAAGTGCAGTATTTTATTTTTATAAAAAGGTAGCCTTACGTGTAGTGGTTTGGATATATTTAATGGTTGGTGTTTGGACCTGGATTTCTGCACGAGAAAGCTATCATATTGGCGCTAGTGGTTTAATTTATGGTTTATTTGCTTTTTTGTTGGTAAGTGGTTTTTTAAGAAAAAATACCCAATTAATTTCTCTGTCATTTTTTGTGGTAATGGTTTATGGTAGTATGGTTTGGGGTATTTTTCCTATTAAAGTAAACATCTCTTTCGAAGGTCATTTATGGGGATTTGTAGCAGGTATTGTTTTAGCTATTTATTACAGAAAACAAGGGCCTCAAAAAGAAGTATTTATATGGCGAGAAGAGGATGAGCTAGATGATGAAAATGATTATTGGAATGTTGATGAAAATGGAGATAGAATTAATAAGCCATTACCACCAAAAATCAATTATATTTTTAAAGCTAAAGAGAAGTAGGAGAGTAAGTCTATTCGCTAAAAAATATTTCTTCAATAGAAAGTTTAAACACTTTAGCAATATCGTAAGCTAATTTTAAAGAAGGGTTGTATTTCTCTTTTTCTAAAAAAACAATGGTTTCTCTTCTTACTCCAACTTTTTCTGCTAATTCATTCTGAGTTAAGCCATTTCTAGCTCTAAGTTCTTTAATCTTATTTTTCATGGAAATTCCCTGTTGTTTTAAGGTAGTAGTAAGATAAATAGTAAATAACTACAGACCCAAAAAGGCCTAAACCAAATAGCCCGTCTATATTCCCTTTAATGTTCATATGATTAAAATTAACGATTATAAAGATAGTTGACCACAAAAAAAACGATGCAATAAAGGCATAATACCCTGCATATATTTTAACTTTTAACGAAAATTCATCTTCTAATTTAGAGTCATTACTTATATCTTGAACTCTTTTTTTTAATTCTAAGATATAAAAAACAATAGTTATTATTGATAAGCTTGCTACAGCAATTGTTGTGTAATTGAATTCAATTTTATTAGTGTAATACCAATAAGCACCAATTAAATACACTAATAGTAGAATTGCAAACAAAATTTCTTTAATATATTTTTTCATAATCTATGTGTTATTTATTTCTAACACAAAGTTAGAATTTTCTAACATTAAAAAAAGAGATTTGTAATGTTTTTTTTATTTTAAAATGGATTCTATTATCCCTAGCCATTAATTATGCCTAAATTTGCTGCCCTTTTTATAAGATAGATGTCAGAAGAAAAAAATGTAAGTAACTCAAATCCAGTAAGAAAAGAATTATACTCCTACCAGAAAAAAGGGATGGATAAGATCTTTGACTCTTTAGAGCGGTCAACTGACAATCATAATTTATTATATCAATTACCAACCGGTGGAGGTAAAACAGTTATTTTTTCTGAAATAGCAAGAAGATATATTGAAGAAAACAATAAAAAAGTACTGATTTTAACACATCGTATTGAGCTTTGTGCTCAAACATCTAACATGTTAAATGGGTTTGGTGTTAATAATAAAATTATAAACAGTCAGGTAAAAGAATTAGACGATCAAAAGGATTTTATGTGTTTTGTGGCGATGGTGGAAACACTTAATAACCGTTTACAAGATGATAAAATTGATTTAGATGATATCGGATTAGTAATAGTTGATGAAGCGCATTACAATTCGTTTAGAAAACTATTTCATTATTTTGATAAATGTGTGATGTTGGGAGTTACTGCAACACCATTGAGTTCTAATGTGAAATTACCGATGTATCAAAGTTACGATGAACTAATTGTTGGTGAATCGATACCTTATTTGGTGCAAAATAAATTTTTGGCAGCTCCTACAACTTATTGTTATGATGTTGGTTTGGGATCTTTAAAAATTGGTGCCAATGGAGATTATACTGTCCGTTCTTCGGACATGTTGTATGGTGATTTTCCGATGTTAAAAAAACTACTTTATGTTTACGAAGATAAGTGTTCGGGCAAAAAAACATTGATTTTTAACAACGGAATTAACACTTCGTTAAATGTTTATGATACGTTTAAAAAAGCAGGTCATCCAATAAGGCATTTAGATAATAAAAATACAGCTATTGAGCGTAAAGATATTTTAGAATGGTTTAAAACAACTCCTGATGCGATATTAACTTCGGTAAGTATTTTAACTACAGGTTTTGATGAACCAACAGTAGAATCTATTATTTTAAATAGAGCTACTAAGTCGTTAACGCTTTATTTTCAGATGATTGGTAGAGGTTCTAGGGTTTTGGCAGAGAAAAAAGCTTTTACAATTTTAGATTTAGGAAATAACGTAGCGCGTTTTGGACCATGGAATGTTGCTGTTGATTGGCATGAAATTTTTAGATCTCCAGATTTTTACCTGAACAATATTGTTGCAGATACAGAGATAGAAAAGAATTTTAAATACACGATGTCTGATGAAGTGCGTGCAAAATTCGACAATACTTCAGTTATTGATTTTGATGTAAATGCTGAATATAAAAAATCTAAGCAAGAGGGTTTAAGGCCTAAAGTTGTCTTGGATAGGTCTATGGAACAGCATATTGAAATGTGTTTAGATAACAGTACTAATTTAATGGAAGCGAGAGCGTTGTTAGAGTTGTTAGAGGAAGATATTATGTTTAGAATTAGACTATACTCATATTGTATCACAAAAAGTACTGAGAATTACCTAAAATGGTTAAAAGAAGATTATTTGAGGAAATTAAATACAGTACTTACTCAAAAAAGCCCTTTCGAGTAAAAAATCCTTTTTAGAATTTATAGTTGAAAATCATTTCACTAAATGAGAAAAATCATGTTTTTTATAGCAGGATATTTCTTAATTTCGTAGGTGAAATTTATTGGTATTAATCATAAAAATATATTGAATGAAAATATTAGTTTGTATAAGCAAAGCACCGGATACTACTGCTAAAATTGCTTTCACAGAAAATGACACAAAGTTTGATGAAAACGGAGTGCAGTTTATTGTAAACCCTTACGATGAGTGGTATGCTTTAGTAAGAGGATTAGAATTGAAAGAAGCAAATGGCGGAACGGTAACGGTTTTAAATGTTGGAGAAGCAAGTAATGATCCAATTATTAGAAAAGCGTTAGCAATTGGAGCAGATGATGCTATAAGAATTGACGCAAAAACGGAAGATGCACTTTACGTTGCTAAACAAATAGCTAACTATGCGAAAGAAAATGGTTTTGATATTGTTTTAGCAGGGAAAGAAACTATTGATTACAATGGTTCTCAAGTTGCAGGAATGGTAGCAGAGTTAATGGACCTTCCTTATGTTTCTTTAGCCGCAAAATTAGAAATGAATGGAAATACTGCAACTATCGAAAGAGAGATTGAAGGTGGTGTAGAGGTTGTTGAAGTAGCAACACCGTTTGTTTTAAGTGCTGCAAAAGGTATGGCAGAAGCTCGTATTCCTAACATGAGAGGAATTATGGCTGCTCGTTCTAAACCATTAACTGTTGTTGAAGCTACAGAAGCTACAAATGTAACTGTTGTTAAAGGATTTACTTTACCTCCAGCAAAATCAGGATGTAAAATGGTAGATGCTGATAACGTGGCTGAATTAGCTAACTTATTACGTAACGAAGCGAAAGCTATATAAAATAATTTAAAACAATTAAATAATTTGAAAATGTAGCAATTTAAAAAATGCTAAAAAACAAATTATTACATTGTTATATTAATCAATTAATACATTAAAAAATGTCAATTTTAATATATGCCGATTCAAATAACGGAGCGTTAACAAAAAATGCGTTAGAGGCAGCAAATTATGGAGCACAATTAGCACAAGCTAATGGAACAAATGCAGTTGCATTAGTTACCGGTGATGCTTCAGGAATAGAAGAATTAGGGAATTTTGGAATTGCTAAAGTATTGCATTGTAAAGATGCTTCATTAGCAGATTTTGACCCACAAAAAATAGCACATGTTGTTGCAGAAGCAGCAAAAACGGAAGGTGCTGATACCATTATTTTTGCTCATGATTATACAGGTAAAGCTGTAGCACCACGTTTATCAGCTAAATTAGATGCTGGTTTAGTTACTGGAGCTGTAGCATTACCAAATGGAAATGTAGTAAAAAAAGCTGTTTTTTCTGGTAAAGCTTTCGCTGATGTAGAAATTACTACTGCAACAAAAATTATTTCTGTTTTACCTAATTCGGTAGATAAGGTTACTCCTGGAGGAACTGCAGAAATTGTTGATTTTGCATGTGAAATTCCTTCAACAGGAATTACTGTAAAAGAAATCAAAAAAGAATCTACAGAGCTATCATTAACAGAAGCTGATATCGTTGTTTCTGCAGGTAGAGGGTTAAAAGGACCTGAAAACTGGGGAATGGTAGAAGAATTAGCTAAATTATTAGGAGCTGCAACAGCTTGTTCTCGTCCGGTTGCCGATATTGGTTGGAGACCTCACCATGAACATGTTGGACAAACAGGTTTGGCAATTCGTCCGAATTTATATTTTGCAATTGGTATTTCTGGAGCAATTCAACATTTAGCAGGAGTAAACGGAAGTAAAGTAATTGTAGTAATTAATACAGATGCTGAAGCACCTTTCTTTAAAGCTGCAGATTACGGTATTGTTGGTGATGCTTTTGAAGTAGTACCAAAATTAATTGAAGCTATTAAAGCACTTTAATCATAAAACACATAAAAAGAGGATAGCAATATCCTCTTTTTATTTTTTACCTTATGGATAAAATAGAATTAGAAATAATAGGACTTTCTTACAGTCAAACTCAAACAGGGGCTTATGCTTTGGTTTTGGGAGAGAAGCAAAAAACAAAAAGAAGGTTGCCAATTATTATTGGAGGTTTTGAAGCTCAAGCAATTGCTATTGAGTTAGAAGATATGACTCCAAGCAGACCATTAACACACGATTTGTTTAAGAGTTTTGCAGATTCTTATGAAATTACTATAAAAGAAATTGTTATCTACAATTTAGTTGAAGGAATTTTCTATGCTAAAATTATATCCGAAAAAGAGGGTAAAGAAATAGAAATTGACACCAGAACTTCTGATGCAATTGCGTTAGCAGTTCGTTTTAAGTGTCCTATTTATACGTATGAATCTATTTTGGCTTCTGCTGGTATTATTTTAGAAGAAGGAGAAAATCCTGATGATGAATTATCGAAGCAAATTGATGATATTGAAGATGAATTGGAAAACATTGAAGATCCTGCATCTTTAAGTTACAAGGATTTAACTTTAGATGAGTTAAATCAACGTTTACAAGATGCTATCGACAGTGAAAACTATGAAGAAGCATCAACAATCAAACAAGAATTAGATCGCAGAAATGCCAATTAACTGTTTACTTAGCAGAGCGATAAAGAACAATTGCTAACTAAAATTTCCTTTCTAAACCATAATAAATGACCCTTTCCATCACCTTAATTATTATTATTGTAACAGTTGGAGTATCGTTGTATGCCAATGGTAATTCAGAATTGTACAGTAAATTTGTGTTTAACCCTTATCAGGTGATGCACCGCAAAGAGTGGTATCGAATTTTTAGCCATGCTTTAATTCACGACCAACAAAATATTCTCCATTTGGGTTTTAACATGTACGTACTTTATTCTTTTGGGAATTTAGCAGAGTCTATTTTAGGAGATATTATGGGAGGAATGGGCGCTATTTATTACATATTTATTTATATCGGAGGAATTTTTGTAGCATCAATTCCTGCTTTAGTTAAACATAAAGACAACTACAGTTATAACTCAGTAGGTGCTTCAGGAGCAGTATCTGCAGTATTGTTTTCTGCAATTGCTTTTGTACCTCTTTCAGGGTTTGAAATTTGGTTTATGCCACCATTAGTATTTGGAATTGTTTACATTGGTTATGAAATGTATATGCAAAAAAGAGGAGGAACCAATATTGCTCATGATGCGCATATTTGGGGTGCAGGTTTTGGATTTTTATTTACCTTAATTTTTGTTCCTGGTGCTTTTACCAATTTTTTAGCACAAGTAATTAATTATTTTTAAGCCCAACTTTCTAGCAGTGCTAACATTTCTTTTTGTAAGGTTTGTCCTTTATCTTTGGTGTACCACACCTGAAATTGCTCTTTTAACTCTTGAATTTGTATGGTAGGATTTGCTTGATGCGTTTTAAACCATTCGTTTAAAAATTGTGGTTGTGGCCCCCAAGTTCCTAATTCATTTAACTCATTATCTAAAGCAATTACTTTAGGAATAGACCTGCTACCATTGGTTAAATATTTATCCATCACTTCTAAATTCTCATCTCTAATTAAAAAACGAATATTGATGTTAGGGTTGTTTGCTATCATTTTTTCAAAAACAGGAATACTTTGAGCAGCTTCACCACACCAACTCTCATTTAAAACCAATAAAGTGATGGGTTTATGAATAGAACCAACAGTTTTTTCTACTTCAGGAGTAATTACTGTAGTTTTTAAAATACGTTTCATACGTTTAAAACTAAGCTTGGTATAGTTTACATAAGCATCACTTTTATTTTCTCCGGTGGTATCTTTGTTTTCTACTAGTTTTTCTGATAGTTGATAAAACTCATCAAAAGAAATACTTTTTTCTAAATCTTGTTTTGTTATCATAGCTTTTAATTTGATACAAAAATATAAAGTAGTTTGTAATTATTTTGTTTACTAAGCGACTAAATCAGGTTATATTTATTATTTCAAATAATTGATTATAAAAGTAAAAGCTGTCTGTTCGAGTGAAATTTTTGTATTTTAATTCAGACTAATAAAACAAGAATTTTGTATCGAGAACTAGCTTTTTTGTTCTCGATACATTTCGATAAAAAATCGAAACACTCGAACTGACAAAAGCTATAATTAAAATATGTTTAATTCCCATTTTTTAGATTTCCCCTTAAAAAATAAAAAGTATGCACTCGGCTTATCGTCTAAATAAACAAATTTATAACTGTAAAATTATTTAGTTATCTTAGCATTTTAATAGATGTATGCGCAAAGTTATTTTTTTAGATAGGGATGGGGTTATCAATTTTGAGCCTGGACATTATACTTATAAAGTAGAGGAGTTTAAAATTGTAGCTGGTTTATTTGATGCGTTAACTGTACTCCAAAATTTAGGTTACCAATTTATTGTAATTACCAATCAAGGGGGAATTTCTAAAGGAGTGTATAACCATAAAGATGTAGAAACCGTACACCGTTATATGCGAGATAAATTTAATGAAGCAGGCATAAAGTTATTAGATATTTATTATTGTCCACATCATACTATAAATGAAAAATGTATTTGCCGTAAACCAAACTCTTTAATGTTAGAAAAAGCTATAGCAAGATATAACGTTGATAAATCTAGTGCTTATTTTATTGGTGATAGCAAAAGAGATGTTTTAGCGGCAGAAAAAGCAGCGATAAAAGGAATTTTAGTAATTAAAAACGAAAATTTAAATCAATACATTCAGCACATTGGCAAATAAGAGGTACATAAATTTTAATGGTTTTATTTACGAAGAGGATGAAAAGGTCTTTTCTATAAATAATAGAGCATGGCGTTATGGCGATGGTTTATTTGAGACTATACGTGTGATTAATGGTAAACCTTGTTTTTTAGAAGACCATTTTTTAAGGTTAGAAAAAGGAATGGATGTTTTAAAAATGCAATCTTCTACCATTTCGTTTAAAGAAATTCAAACACAGATAGAAAAATTATTAGAAAAAAATAGAATTAAAAAAGGCGGTAGAATCCGTTTATCTGTATATAGAACAGGAGAGGGGTTGTTTATGCCCGAAAACGAAAGTATATCTTATGTTATTGAAGCCAAAGCGTTAGATAACAATTTATACACATTAAATGATAAAGGTTTAAGTGTTGATGTTTTTAATGAGTTGAGAAGAACAAGAAATATTTTATCTCAAATTAAAACAATTAATAACATACCGCATGTGCTAACTGCAATTCATAAAAAAGAAAACAACTTAGATGATTGTATTGTGTTAAATGACCAAGGTAGGGTTGTGGAAGGAATTAGCTCTAACATCTTTTTATATAAAAATAATAACCTTTATACGCCATCGTTAGATGAAGGGTGTATGGCGGGTGTAATGCGAAAGCAGATTATTAAAATTGCTAAAGAGCTAAATATTAATGTTTTTGAAGGGATTATTAATGGTAGTATGCTTTTACAAGCAGATGAGTTGTTTTTTACCAATGCTATTGTTGGTGTGCAGTGGGCTGTTTCGTACCGACAAAAACGCTATTTTAATACGGCTACAAAAAAGATTTTAGAATGCTTAAATAAATCAGTCTAAGATCATTCTAAACGAAACAAAAGGAAGAACATATGACTGTCTAATTTGAGTATTGTTTACATATTGATGTTCCTGTGTTATTGGAGTTACTCCAACCACGAAAGACATAAAATCACTAAACAAAATTTTACCACCAATACCACCGGTAATTAAGTTGTGATCTGGAAAATAGATGATATCGGCAAGTAAAAATAACTTTCTACCAATTTGCTTTTCTATACCTGCATAAACTTTATATAAAGGCAGTTCATCTGTAGCCCCATCTATACTATAAGTGCTTTTAACATGGTAATACCCCACACCTAAAGTAATGTTATTACTGTGCGAACCGTAGGTTATCATAGTTTGTCCACCACCAATAAACATCATAGAATCAGGAGATGTTATTGTTAAAAGTCCACCACCACCAGAAAAACCTAATTTTAAATCTTCTGTTAAATTAACTTGATATTTTAAGGATGCTGTAATTGACCCTAAAAAAGAAAAATTAACTGAAGCCATTAAATTATCTGTTAAACCGTAACTACCTTTCATAAAAAAAGCATTTGTACCCGATAAACGGATATCTTTCTTTTTTAACGTGAAAGCTGTAGCAGTTAAAAAGTAATTGGTGTAATCAGGGTTGTCAACTCTATTAAACCGACTAGGTGTTTCTTTTTTATCATCTTTTGGAGCTTCAGTCAGAACGTAGTCATCCTGAGCATAGCTGCAAAATTGCAACAATAGAAATAAAACACTAAATAACGCTATTTTTTTTTGAGCTAACAACTTCATATCAAGCGATCAAGATACTAATTTATCACGTTTAAATTCAGATGTGGTATGAAAAGTTATTTCAGGGTAATCTGCTTCCGCGCTTTGTAATAAAAAACGTGTTTGAGCTAAAAACACATCATTACCATCTTTATCGATAGCAACATATTGAGCTTTACGCTTTTTAAAGTCTTCAATTTTGTCTTCATTGTCAGATGTTATCCAACAAGCTTTATGGTAGTTTTTAGCTTGAAACTCAGCAGAAGCACCATATTCATGTTGTAAACGATATTGAATTACTTCAAACTGTAGCTCTCCAACAGTACCAACAATTTTACGGTTACCAGGCTGTTGAATAAATAATTGAGCAACACCTTCGTCCGTCAATTGTTGAATTCCTTTTTCCAACTGTTTCGTTTTCATTGGGTCTTTATTCACCAATTCTTTAAATATTTCTGGAGAGAAACTTGGTATTCCTTGGAATTCAATTTTTTCTCCTTCGGTAAGTGTATCACCAATTTTAAAATTATTCGAATCGTATAAACCAATTACATCACCAGGAAAAGCTTCATCAATAACACTTTTATCTTGAGCCATAAAACTGGTAGGGTTACTAAACCTTAGCTTTTTATCGGTGGTAATGTTGTAGTAAAATTTATTACGTTCAAATTTTCCTGAACAGACTCTTAAAAAGGCAATTCTATCGCGGTGTTTGGGATCTAAATTGGCATGGATTTTAAAAATAAATCCGCTAAACTTTGGATCGGTAGGTTCTACTTCTCTAATATTAGTTGTTCTACTTTTAGGGAAGGGAGCAATTTTAATAAAGGTATCTAACAACTCTTGAACACCAAAATTGTTTAATGCACTACCAAAAAATACTGGAGCTAACTCTCCTGATTGGTATTTTTCTTCATTAAACTCATCGTAAACACCTTCAATTAATTCAATATCTTCTCTTAATTGAATAGCATCTTCTTCTCCAATTAATTCATCTACTTTTTTATCATTAATATCGGTAATAGAAACAACATCTTCTTCTACCTTGGTTTTGTTGGCATCAAATAAATTTAAGTGGGTTTCATAATTATTATAAACCCCTTTAAAGGTACTACCAATACCTATTGGCCAACTTAATGGTCTAACTTTAATGTCTAATGTTTCTTCTATTTCGTCTAATAAATCAAAAGCATCTCTACCTTCACGATCCATTTTATTAATAAAAACAATTACAGGAGTATTACGCATTCTACATACCTCCATTAATCGTTTCGTTTGAGCTTCTACACCATTGGCACAATCAATTACCAAAATAACGCTATCTACAGCAGTAAGTGTTCTGTAAGTATCTTCAGCAAAATCCTTGTGTCCTGGAGTATCAAGAATATTAATTTTTACATCTTTATAATTAAATGCCATTACAGAAGTAGCAACAGATATTCCTCTCTGTTTCTCAATTTCCATAAAATCGGAAGTAGCCGTTTTTTTTATCTTGTTAGATTTTACAGCTCCGGCAGATTGTATTGCTCCACCAAAAAGTAATAACTTTTCTGTTAAGGTAGTTTTTCCAGCATCTGGGTGACTAATAATACCAAATGTTCTTCTTTTTTCTATTTCTTGTTCTAAACTCATAATGTGGCGAAGTTACTTTTAATAATATTAGTTTCATAAACAGATATCACAAAAAAAACGCTACAATTTGCAGCGTTTTTTTAGAGTAATATGAGATGATGTTTATTTTTTACCACCTAGCATTAGCAATTCATTAATAACTACTTCTGTGCTGAAACGTTTGTTGCCGTCTTTATCATCATAACTGCTGTGTGTTAATTTACCTTCAATGGCAATTTCATTTCCTTTTTTAAGGTATTTTTCTATGATATCAGCAGTTTTACCCCAAGCAATTAAATTGTGCCATTGGGTATCTTCTACTTTTTCTCCTTTAGCATTTTTATAAGAGTCGTTGGTTGCAATACTTAAACGAGCTAATTTTTTTCCTGATTCTAAGTTAATAATTTCTGGGTTCATTCCGATGTGTCCGATTAACTGTACTTTGTTTTTTAAGTTGTTCATAATGTAAAATTTAAGGGTGTATAAAAGTGTATTTGTTAAAATCCGATTTGTTCAGATTTGATGATGCAAAGTAAGGGGGGATCTTCATCTGTAAACGGTTATTAAATGTTTGCTTTCGTTTAATGTCGCTTGTAATCATTTGTAGTCGTTTGTAAACGGCTTTAAAAAAAGATGTGTATATTTGGTATTATGGAAAAAAAGAAATGTTTAGAATGCAACGAACCCTTTATGGGAAGGGTAGATAAGAAGTTTTGTTCAGATTACTGTAGAAACACTTATAACAACAAAGTAAATAAAGATGGCAAAAACTTAATTAGAAATACGAATAACCGTTTGCGCAAAAATTGGAGAGTATTAGAAGAGTTAAATCCAAAAGGAAAAGGAACGGTATCAAAAAACAAACTAAACATTAAAGGTTTTGATTTCAATTACATTACCGAAGTTTACACTACTAAAGCAGGTAAAGTATATTATTTTTGCTACGATCAAGGATATTCTGTTTTAGAAAATGATTTATACATGTTGGTTAAAAAAGATTAACTGATTTATATCCTTTTTTCTACACCATTAGCTTTTTAACTTGCCATATGTTTATTCAACTTAAAAAACTTTACAAATTCATTATAGAATTGATTACCAAATTTGTGGTAGATAATTCGCTTAATTATAGTGGATCAATAGCATTTTTCACCATATTTTCTTTACCCGGTATTTTAATAGGAGTGATACTAGTCGCAGGGTCTGTTTTTGGCGAACAAACGGTAAAAGGGGAGTTGTATCAACAAATTAAAACTTTAGTAGGAGAATCTTCTGCTAATCAGATACAAAACATCATTATCAATTTAGAAACGGCTGAATTTAATTATACAGCTTTAATTATTGCAGTTACAACTTTAATGTATGGTGCCACATCTGTATTTGCATCTATACAAGATGGTATTAATGTAATATGGGGCTTACGACCAAAACCTAAAAGAATAGCGCTTCAATTTATACTAAACAGATTACTTTCTTTTGCTATGATTGCTACCATAGGTTTTTTAATGCTAATTTCTTTATCTGTAGATACATTAGTTATGGTTTTTAATGACTTTTTGATTGAAATTTTCGGACAAAAAAGCACTTCTTTAATTATGGTATTACAAACCATTAGTTTTACTTGTATTGTGTTTATTGTATTTTCAACAGTCTATAAGTTTTTGCCAGATTCTAATATTGGAATAAAAGATGTTTTTAGAGGAGCATTATTATCCACTATTTTATTTATGCTAGGTAAATATGTTTTGAGTGTTTACTTAGGGAACAGCAGTTTTGGTACTGCTTACGGAGCAGCAGGATCATTAGTGTTGTTATTAATTTGGGTTTATTATTCGGCTATGATATTGTTGTTTGGAGCAGAGTTTATTGAAATTTATACCCGAAAAAGAAATAGAATTATTGGGCCAAGTACTCAGTCGGTTAAAATTATTACTAAAGAAGTCCACCTGAAGTAATTAAACAACTGATGTTAATAAAATGAATGTAAAGAGGTAACAAAACTCAATAATAGTCGTTTACTTAGAGGTATGTAATGCTTGCGTTAAAAGCTATTGAACATAGCTGTTAACTTTAAGTTTTGCATATCATTTCTCAAAAAAATATAAATAGATTTATGAAATATAAAATAATAATTTCCTTTTGCTTTTTATCCTGTTTAGTGTTGCTTTCTTTTGTTTCTCCAAAAGTAGAACATACCGAAACTGTTGAAGTTAAGGCTTTAAATGACACCACTAATTACAATTTTGTATCTAATAAACAATTGTATGTAGAGGGTTGGGACACACTTCCTCAGCCAACATTTTGGCGTTCGTTAATGACTATGGAAGATGATTCGGCATTGATTAACATTGCTAGTACTCGACAGATTATTAAAAAAGTTGCTGTAGAAGATTGGGATAAAAATTCAGATGCTGAAAAAAATGTTTACAGAGACAGTATAAGAACTGCTTATGGTTTAGGAGAAGAGGCTCATATTTATATGACTTCTGGTAAAAAAGCATTTTATGATTTTAAAAATGTTATCCCAAGCATTGGTAAAGGAATTGAAATTTTTGAAGCCAATGATGTAGATCCTTTTTATGCACAAGCTATTTTGTTAATTGAAAGCCCTAATAAATTACAGAAATCTAATGTGGGGGCTTATGGTTCTTTTCAAATTATGAAAAAAGTAGCCATTAATATGGGCTTGAAAGTAAATAAATATACTGATGAGCGTAAAGATTTTGATAAATCGGCTTGGGCAGCAGCTAAATTGATTAGAACAATTTGTATTCCTGAATTGAATAAAATTTTAGATGAAAAAAATGTAGTTTATAACACTACTGAAACGTGGTATAAATTATTGGTGTTACACGTGTACCATGCAGGAGCAGGGAATGTGAAAAAAGCAATTCATGTGATTAACCCAACAGAAGGAAACATGACATTAATTACACAGCTGTGGCAAACTGAAGCCGGTGGTTTTAGAAATGCTTCTCAAAACTATACTCAATTGGCTTTAGCCAGTATGTTTGAGTTGGATGAGATTATTGATAAGGAATATAAGGTGAATTAATACTATTCGTCTTTTAATATTTCCCTAACAGTAGTTTCATAAGTATATATATTCTTTGCTTTTTTAATTTTTTTGAAAACCTTTTTAGGATTAGAAAAAGTAGTAGAAAAATATTCCCAAAAGGAAAGCATTTTTAATAAAGTAAGAGATTTAATTACTTCGCAAAACGCGAAACTTTGTGTATGTTTGCACGTAATATTAAACAAGTTAATGAAGGTTAGATTAATTACATAAGAAACAATTTGGGATTATTGTCGGAAAAATGCAATAGCTGTTCCAAGCTTTCACATTTTTGTTGAGAGGTTAAAAAATTGTGACTGGAATGACTTGAATGATATTAATGCTGACTTTCCAAGTATGAGTATCGTTGGTAATTGTGATGAAAATAGAATAGTATTTGATATTGGAGGGAATAATTATAGGGTAATATGTGATTATAACTTTTACAAAAACTGTTGTTTATATGTTGCATTTATAGGAACACACGCAGAGTATGATAAAGTAGATGCTTGCACGGTACAAGCCTATTAATAGATTAAAGTAAGTGATAAAATTGAAAAAATAGAAATTATGAAATATTCTAAAATTGAAAATAAAAAGCAGTACCAAGAGTATAGTAATACCCACCTTAAGTTAGGGAAGGTTTTGGCTTCTGGTAAAGGTAATTCAGATATGGAAAGTGACTATTATATCCTTGACCTTATCATCGAAGATTACCAACACAACCAAACAAACCCTTTTGATAAATTGACTCCTGTAGACTTGTTAAAAGCATTAATGAGTGAGTATGGTTATACTGGATATAAGTTACATAAAGAGTTAGGTATCTCCCAATCAGTTATATCAGATATAATTAATTATAAAAGAGAATTTAGCAAAGATGTTATTAGAAAATTATCAGCTAAGTTTAATATTGGACAAGAATCATTTTTTTGTGAATATGAATTGATTGGCAGGAAATCTCACGTTGCCTAACTTAATCTGAAAAAAACAAGTAGCCTCAATGAAAATTGGGGCTTTTTTATGTCTAATATTCCGTGACCCAAATAGTTGTCTTTTATGTATAAGGTAGTTACTTTTAAAGTATTATAATTTACAATTGGATTGCAAAACTACCATCGAAATATATCTATAAGCTCTTACCGTTATGGCTTCCAAGGTCAAGAAAGTGATAGCGAGATTAAGGGAGAAGGAAATAGTATAAATTACAAATACAGAATGCACGACCCACGATTGGGTAGATTTTTAAGTATTGACCCATTGGATAAATCATTTCCTTGGAATAGTCCATATGCATTCAGTGAAAATAGAGTTATTGATGGAGTAGAGTTGGAAGGGCTTGAATATGCACCAACCTCAATGAGAATTGGAATACCTGGTCAATCACGTTTGTCAATTCCGAACGTAGTATCAATATCTAAATCTAAAGTTACTGCTCATAATAGTTATAGTAAAGTGGTGGCTTTGAAAGAAAAAATAATAAGTGCTGGAGCGGAAGCCGCTATGTTTATTTTGGATAAAGGAAAATCGACAGTCAACTTTTATAAGAGTGTAGCCGAAAGCAAATCTATATTTAGGAGATAGGGTAGAAATTAATGGAGAACAATTCATTAAAACAACATCTTCGGTAACTACAACTACCGTGAAAATCGATAATAATGGAAAAATTACTGACATTGAAGGAAGAACTACAACTAATGTAACGTTTCAAAAAATTATTAAGGCAACAGTATCATCATTTTTACTTAGTACATTGGAGGAGGATTTTGCCAAGTTAGTTCCTAAAACTAAAGTTCTAAGTGTTGCGGATGCACCTTTTTCTAATGAATTTTTAGAAAGGATTTGGAGTGCTATAGAATTTAATCAAGAGAATTCCTCGAAGCTCTGCTTCGGGGTCTAGTATGTAAGTGCTTACATTTGTGTGATGAGAGAACATATTTATAAGAGGCATAATAAGAGTTTATTGCTGTATCA
>Ga0256845_1000132_pt1 | contig 66568 bp, 53 predicted proteins | sample RiftiametaG_FD_189101 | JGI IMG/M metagenome (GOLD analysis project Ga0256845, IMG submission 189101) | Tube worm associated microbial communities from hydrothermal vent at the East Pacific Rise, Pacific Ocean - Riftia | ecosystem: Host-associated > Annelida > Integument > Unclassified ...
TGTGCCAGGTGGGCCGGCACGACTTCGACCCCGCGGCCCTCCGGGTCATCCCGGAGTGGCCTCTCGTCTACTGGTGGGACGAGGCGATGCGGACCGCGTACAAGAGCGCCCCGTTGATCGGCAAGGTCTCGCCCGCGCGACAGGGCCTGGCGACAGCCGACAACGCTCGCTTTCTTCGTAGTGCTTCGGAGGTCTGCCGTAAGTCGATCCTCGTCCGACCGGACGCACCAATCCCGTCGAATCCCCAGGCTCGATGGGCACCGTTGATCAAGGGGGCGGCCGGCCTCGCCTGGTTTGAACCATTGATCTATGTGGTCGCATGGAAGTCTGGCGGGTTGTCGATCAAGTTGTTTGAACGAAATGGGAGGCAAGCTTCGCGCCCGCAAAACGAGTCTCACTACTTCCAACGCGGCGTCGCCTTCTCCATGATCGGCGCCAACTTCAGCGCCCGCGTCCACCGCTACCCGAGCATCTTCGGAAACATGGGTTCCTCGGTGTTCCCGACCGATCTGGCGGGGGCGGTCTGCTCGATGAACACCCGCCGCAGCCGCGAGATCCTGCAATCCCTCAATCCGGGCATCCATTTCGAAGTCGGTGACGTAAACCGCCTGCCCCTCTTCCCCATCGCCGGCGCCGACAAGATCTACGCCACCCTCGAGCGCGCCTTCACGACCCACGAGTCCCACCGCGAGCCCTCCGTCGAGTTCGTCGCGCCCGGCCCCTCCCCCTGGCGGCAGGCCCAGGACTGGGCCCAGATCGCCGTCGATCGCCCCGAGCACACGCCGGTGCCCGAGTACCTCGAGCAGCTCGACCCCGAGCCGGCCTTCGATCACCTCAGCTTCGCGCTGGGCCGCGCCCTCGGTCGCTTCGACGCCGCCCCCGAAGGCACCCTGCCCGAGGGCACGCTCTTCCTCGACGGCAGCTTGGCCCCCGACAGCCGCAGCGACGGCCTGGGGCACCCCGCCTGCGCCGCTTTGCACGAGGCCTGGTCCACCCACGGCCCCCGCCTCGACGGCAAACACAAACACCTGCGCGACCACCTGCGCCTCGATTTTTTTGCTCCACACAAGGCCATGTACGAGAACCGGCCGATCCACTGGCCGCTCTCGTCGGCCCAGCGAACGTTTGTGGCCTGGATCAACATCCACCGCTGGCACGCCGGCACCCTGCGCGCCCTGCTCGCGGGGCCGATCGCCGAGACTCTTAAGGCCCTCGACGGCGAGCTCGAAGACCTTCGGGCCCAGCGCGACTCCGGCGACATCAAGGCCGCCCGCGCCGCCGAAAAACGCCTGAGCAAGCTCACCAAGGGGCACGCCGAGCTTCTGCAATTCATCGCCGACCTCGGCGCCTGTGCCGAGAAGGGCCCGCCGCCCCCCGACGCCCAAACCCCCAAGCGCGAGCGCGACGCGGCCTATGCCCCCGACCTCGACGACGGCGTCATGGTCAACTCCAGCGCCCTTTGGCCCGTGCTGCAACCCCAGTGGAAAGACCCCAAAAAGTGGTGGAAAGAACTGGCCTGCGCCAAGGGCCGCAAGGACTACGACTGGTCGCATCTCGCCGCCCGCTATTTTCCGGCCCGCGTCGACAAAAAATGCCAAAACGACCCCTCGCTCGGCGTCGCCCACGGCTGCTTTTGGCACTACCACCCCGCGCGCGCCTACGCCTGGGAGCTGCGTCTTCAAGACGAGATCGAAGCCGACTTCACCCTCGACGAGGCCGAGAGCGACCCGGCCCGCGCACGTTTTCTCGAAGAACAACCCGCCACGGCCAAGGCCCTACGAAAGACCGAGGACGACCGCCGCGACAAAAATCGCGCAAAAGCGCAAGCCCAGCGCGAAACCCAGGTCATGCTGCACGGCGCGACCCCAAAGGCCCCACGACCATGACCCAAAGCGCCACCCCAGGGCCTGTGAGCCAGACCCTCCTCGATCAGCTGCGTCGCGAGATTCATAGCCGCCAGACTGTGATCTGGCTCGACAAAGACCAACACTACACGCGCTTCGTCGACCGCCTGCAACCCCGGTCCCTCGAGGCCCTCGGGGCCCCGACCCTCGCCTACCGCGGCAGCTACCTCGAACTGATGACCAAGCTCGCCGGGTGCACGGGCGGCACCGAAAAACCGGCGCTGCTGCTGCACGTCCCGGCCGCCAACGAAGAGTCGATTCAAGAATCACCGCTGCTCGAGACCTATCGAACGGGCCATCGCTTTCGCAAGGCGCTCGACACCTTGATTCGAGAGGCCGCCACCGGACGGGTCACCCCCGACAAGGTCGACGCCTTTCTCCAGCGCAAAGACCTCACCCTCGAAGCGGCCGACGCCTGGATGGCCGAGCAGGTCGCCGACGCCGGGGGCGCGACCGAGGCGCTGCTGCGCGGCACCGACGTGGGGCACCTGCTCGCAGACCTGCTGGGCAGAGGCCCGATCCACACGCAGATCGGCGCCGATCACCTGCCCGCCGTGTGGCACTTCATCGCCACCCAGACCGGTCTCCCCGAGCGATGGCCGAGCGACAGTCGCCGTCAACCTCTCCGCAAGGTCGACGACTGGGACACCGGCGCCACCGGAGCCCTCGGAGCCAAGCGCGAGCTGACCGACATCGCCCTGTCGTGGATCCTGGGCGTCGAGTACGTGGACGACCTGGCGCGCGCCCCCGTGGCCGAGCTCTTGCAGCCCGCCCGCGACCTTGCACCGACGCTGGTCGAGAACTGCAAGGCCGCCGCCAAGCACCTGCGCGAGCGCGCGACCCCGCACTACGTCGACGTCGCCGACGATTTTCAAGATCGAATCACCCAGGAGATCAGCCAAGGCGATCCAAGCGATCTCGGCCGCATCGACACCTTTCGATTCGAAGAGGATTGGTTGTTGAAGGCGGCCCTCGCCGCGCTCCAAGCCGGGCAGGGCGAACAGGCCCGCGACTGGGCCAAAGACCGCCTCGACGGCAAGAGCGTCTGGCTCGCCATCGATCCCGCGCGTCGCAAGACCTGGGAGCTGATCCGGGCCGCAGCGGCGTTGACCGTGGCGATCGATCAATGCGATCTGCGCCTCGACAACGCCCGCGATCTCGAGGAGGCGACCCGCCGCTATACGCAAAAAGGCGCGCACATCGATCGCCTGCATCGCACCTTCGAACAAGAGGCCGCGCGCACGCTCTATGACCGCCTCCCCCACTACGACCTGCTGCGAGCCAGCCTCAGCAGCGCCCGCGCCACCTGGCGAGGCTGGGCCCAAGCGCGCGCGCTTGAATGGAGCGCACTGTGCGAGCAAGGGGGCGCCCTGCCTGCGAACGACCTTCAGCAGCGCACCCTCTTTCAGCAAACCGTGGAGCCCCTGCTCGACGACAAACACACAACCGCGTTTTTTCTCATCGACGCGCTTCGTTTCGAGATGGCCGAGGAGCTGCGTGATCTCATTGGCGAACAGAGCGCCACCCTCATGCGCCTCGATGCCCGCCTCGCCGAGCTTCCGTCGGTCACCGAGGTCGGCATGAACGCCCTGGCCCCCATCGCTCGAAAGGGCCGCCTTCACCCCCTCATCGACCCCAAGGGCCGGCGCTTCACGGGCTTCGACGCCGGCGGGTTCAAGGTCGCGAAACCCGCCGATCGCCAGCGCGTGCTTGCGCGCCGCGCCGGTGGGTCGACCTGCGGTTGGTTCGAGGTCGAAGACGTCATCGCCGCCACCGACCCCGCGGACCTCACAAAGCTGCGGAGATCGATCAAACAATCGCACCTGATCGTCGTGCACAGCCTCCAGATCGACCAATCGGGTGAATCTGGAAACGGCCTGGCGGTCTTCAGCGGAGAGCTGCGGCGCATCCACAAGGCTTGGCAGATTCTGCGCGAGGCCGGTGTGCGCCGCTTTGTGTTCACCTCGGACCACGGGTTTCTCCTGCGCCAAACCAACGAAGACACGCTCCAGCACGGTCAATACCAGGACGCCTTCGCCCGCTACGCGCTCTACCCGGTGGCCGACACCGACACCGACAAAGTCGGCTTCACCCTGCGCAGCCTCAACTACGAAGGCGTCGACCCCAAGAAGGCGGTGGTTTTTCCGCGCGGGATCGAAGTGTTTCAATCGGGCCGCGACCGCAATTTTGTCCACGGTGGCAACAGCCCCCAAGAGCGCATCATCCCGGTGCTGACCGTCCAGCACAAAGAAAAACCAGGGAGCGCCGACGAACACTATCGAGTCGTCATCGAGAACGAGGTGACCGGCACCTCGACACACGAGATCACCGTCAAGATCGAGCGCGAGGCCGACCAGACCAGCTTGTCCTTCGGGGCCCAGCCCGTCGCGCTCGAGCTGAGCGTCGCCGAGGTCCAAGGCGTGGTCGCCGAGCTGCACGAGCTCACGGGGGCCACCTTGCAATCGGGGGGCATCTGCGCCCCGGTCGGCACCGAGTTCACCGTGAAATTTCGACTGACCGCCGGCCAAGAGCAACGGGTCCGCGTTTGTATCGCCGGTGCCAGCGGAGACAAACGTGTGCACCCGGCCGTCAGCCAAGCGCGTTTTTTGGCCCTCGCCCCCGACTCGCGCAGGTCCTTGCCGTCGGCCTCGGCGCCCTCCTCTGAATCCCCTGAAGCCTCGTGGCTCGACGAGTTCGACGATCCTGAGGTGCGCAAGGTCATGGCGCACATCGCCGAGCACGGCGATGCCACCGAGCAAGACCTTCTCAATCTGCTCAAAACCAGCCGAAAATGCCGTAAGTTTGCCCGCAACTGGGAGACCTACGCGAAACAGGCCCCCTTCTTGATCCAGATTCAAGTGGGCGGTTCTGGGGGCAAGACCTACCGCAAGGTGACAGACGCATGAGCCAACTTTCCGACCGCGACACCCGACATATTTTTGAGAAGCTTCGCATTGGGGTGGTGCCCGAACGTGCGCTCGACAGCTATGCCGTCGGCATCGACAAAGAGCTCAGCGAGATCGATCGCCAGCTCACCCTCATCAAGGACGGCGAAGGCCAGATCAAATTTCTTCGTGGCGGCTACGGCAGTGGCAAGACTTTTATGGCTCGACTCGCGGTCGAGCGCGCCCATGCACAGGGCTTCGCCACCAGCTTCGTGGTGGTCTCGCCCAACGATCTAAAGTTTCACCGCTTCGACGAGGTCTACAACAAAGTTGTGTCCGGCCTGGCCACCGCATCCTGCGAACGCCAGGCGCTCAGCGACATCTTAGACCGCTGGATCGGCGGCATCGAGAACAAGCTTATCCACACAGGTACCGACGAAGACGCGCCCGACTTCGATGCCTTGGTCGCCAAGCGACTTGCCGACGACCTCGCACACAAAACGAACGGCAAGGCACCTGCGGACTTCGTGCGGGTGATTCAGACGGTCTTTGAGCTCAAACAAGCCGGAGACCTCGCCACGGCCAACACCCTGATCTCGTGGCTCTCAGGGAGCCACAACGTCGATGCCGCCGCCAAGCGCCGGGCGAAGATCAAAGGCGAGGTGAGCAGCCGCGACGCGATGGACTACCTGCGCGGCATCGTCGAGATCGTATGCGAAGCCGGCTACAAGGGCCTGGTCATCATCATCGACGAGACCGAGACCCTTGTGCGAATGCGGGCCGACTCGCGTCATAAATCACTCAACGGAATCCGGCAGATCACCGATGCCGCAGGGTCCTACTCGCGCCTGCTGTGGCTTTTCACCGGGACCCCCGAGTTTTTTGACTCCCGCCGGGGGGTCGCCGGCCTCACGGCACTGCACGACCGAATCCGTTTCGAAAAAGACGGTGATTTTGCCAGCCGCAGGCAGCCGCAGCTTCGGCTGCCCCACTTCACACGTGAGCGGTTGATCGAAATCTCGAAACGCTTGCGCGATCTTTATGTGCCACTGCTGCGCGAAGACAGCACCGACCAAGACGAGGTCCATGAACGTGAGCGGCGCCATCGTGAGAAAATCTCCGATGCCTACATCGAAGCCCTCGTCGATGCCGTGACCGCGGGTTTCAAGGGCGATGTCGGCATCGTCCCGCGCCAACACCTACGACAATTCGTCAACAGCATGGACCTCGTGCGCGACGAAGAGCGCTACGATCCCCATGTCGCGCTGAAGAAGAAGGGCTACACGCCAGACAAGCTGACCCCGCAAGAGCAAGAAAAACTCGACGACAAGCCAGGCCTCGCGCCGACCGACGATCCCGATGCGCTCGTGCCCATCCAGGACACCTGGTGAGCGCCGCCTTCAACCGTTTTCATCCACGCCTTCAAGACGCGATCGTCGCCAGACTGGGATGGAGCACCCTGCGGCCCGTGCAAGAGCATTCGGCCACGGCCTTGCTCGACGGCCACAACGCCGTCATTTTGGCCCCCACCGCCGGCGGCAAGACCGAAGCCTCGATCTTTCCGACGCTCTCCACCATGCTTGAGACGCCCGTACCGGGCACCAGCGCGATCTACATCGCCCCGATCAAAGCCCTTCTCAACAACCAAGCGGAGCGCCTCGGCATGTATACCGAGATGGTCGGCCTCGATCGTCAGGTCTGGCACGGGGACACGCCCGCCGGCGAAAAGAAGCGTTTTCTCCGTGCGCCTTGCGAACTGCTCATGACCACCCCCGAGTCCCTTGAGGTCATGCTCATCTCGCCGCGGGTCTCGGCCAAGTCGATCTTCGAAAACCTGCGTATGGTGATCATCGACGAGGTGCACGCGATCGCAGGCACCGACCGCGGCGCCCATCTCATGAGCGTGCTCGAGCGCCTCAACGCGCTTTCCAAGCACGATCTACAGCGCGCGGGGCTCAGCGCGACCGTCGGCAACCCCCAGGCCATCCTCGACTGGATCCAGGGCAGCTCCAAACGTGAGGGCCGTGTGGTGGACCCGCCCAAAAAATCTGCCCGCCGTGACCTGCTTGTGGTCTACCGCGAAAACACACGCGCCCTCACCGAGGACGCCGCCCGCATGGCCAAGGACCTCAAGAGCCTGTTTTTTTGCCAGTCCCGCGCCACCACCGAGTCCGTCGCCGGTCAGATGCGCGCCGAGGGGATCGACGTCTTTGTTCACCACAGCGCGGTCTCCAAAGAAGAGCGGCAGATGGCCGAAGAGAACTTCGCACGGGGAAGCGACGCCTGTATTTTGTGCACCTCTACCCTCGAGCTCGGCATCGACGTGGGCGACCTCGACCGTGTCCTCCAGCACGAAGCCCCCGACACGGTCAGCGCCTTCATGCAGCGCATGGGCCGAACCGGGCGGCGAGGCGATCGTCCCGCCAATACCAGCTTCTTTTGCGAGACCCCCACCGCCCTGCTCCAGGCCATCGCCCTGATCGAGCTCGCCAAGTCCGGATGGGTCGAGAATGTCGACGTGCTCGACCGCTGCTGGCCCGTTTTTGTGCACCAGATCCTCGCCCTTTGCCTCGCGGGTGACGGCGCGACCCCCCGGGACCTGTGGCAACATCTCCAGCGCGTCCCTGATTTTTCAAAGATCACCAAGGCGGAGTTTGAGCGGCTGATTCAGCACATGCTCGACGGGATGTGGCTGCACACGGCCAGCGGTCTCTTGCTCTTGGGGCCCAAGACCGAGCGCAAGTTCGGCCGCAAGAACTTCATGGAGCTCTACGCCGTCTTCTCGAGCCCGCAAAACTACACGGTGATGGCCGGCACCAAGAGCCTCGGCACGCTCCAGCAGGAGTTTGTCGATCGTCTTGTCGAGGCGATCAGCACCTTTCTCCTCGGTGGCCGCGCCTGGTCGGTGCAGCACATCAACCACAAAGATCGAGAGATCAAAGTCGTCTCCGCCCCTCGCGGCGCCAAACCCCGCTGGGGCGGATACCTCCCCCAGTTCTTGGGGCATCGCCTGTGCCAAACCATCGCCGCCGTACTGGCGTCGGACACGGTCTACGCCTACTTGCACCCCGGCGCGGTCCAAGCCCTCCAAGAGCAGCGCGAGGCCTACGGCCTCGGCACCACCGCCCAAGGCACCGCCCCCTGGTTTGAATACGGCGCGCACGAGACCCGTTGGTGGACCTTTGCCGGCGGCAAAATCAACGCGACCCTGCGCTACGCCATCGAATCACAGAGCGGCTGGAAGGTCGGCTCCGACAACTTTGGTGTGAAAATCCGCGGAGACTCTGCAAAAGGCGAGGCCCTCGACCAGGTCATGGCCAAGATCCGCTCCCGCGAGTTCTGGGACGATGACGCCCTGTGGGCAAAGATCAGCGGCAGCGTGCCCGAATATCGCTTAAGCAAGTTTCAAGACCTCTTGCCCGCAGAGTTTGCTGCCGAGATGATCGGCAACGGCTTGTTGGATCGCGCCGGCAGCATGCAGTTTTGCCTCGCGCCCTAACGAGAGACCCGACGCAGCGTATTGATATCACTGTGGTCAAAGAGGTCGTTTCGGCCCTTGAGCTTCATGAACATGTGTTCTTCATAGTGCAACTCATCGACGGTGCTCGTATTCACGCGCAGGGTGTATCGTACCGTCTTAAACTCCTCCGTCAGAAAGGGGCTTGAGCAAATTCCAAAAACTTCGGATCCGGCCTTCGCTTCGAGCGTAAACTCTGTGGCGTCCGAGGCCGCGGTCCCGCCCGCCAAAATCGCCATGCCTCGTGGTGGCATAAACGATCGTAGAACCACTTTGGAGGCCGAGTCCCACATCCAGTAGCCCACCTCTTCGTGAAAGGGATCGTTCTGGCCAAGGCGCCAGGCCATCGTTTTGTAGCGCAAGCCAAAGAGTTGCTGCTCGTGGTTGTCGACACGTCCGGTGGCCTCAAAGACCATGCGCTCACGGTATTTGCTCGTCGCAAGCTGGCGATCCGTCTCGGGCGCGTCCGAAGGCGCAAGGTCTGTCCCGCGTCCGCCTTCCCAAAGACCCAAAAGTGGCGCAAGCGGACCGAGTTCGTTGTCTGTGCTCATGCTTCAACCATATTCTAATTTCATGTTTCATGAGTCGATGTAGGGCCCGCGCTCAAAAACAACACACGTGCGGCGATTCTCCATGTGGGTGCTAGGATAGCCACCGTCGGGGCATGTCGCCTCGGACTCAAAGCAGAATCGGACCCTCATGTATTCCCTGCCCTCGCGCACCTTCTGTCACGGCTCTGTTCACTTTGTCTGCGCCGCAGCGTTCATTTCGCTTGGTGCGTGCTCGTCGAATCCTTCGACCCCGAGCCCCGAAAGTTCTGCACCCAGTGGCGACACGAGCGAGGGTACGACGCCAAACGCGACCGAAACGCCCAACGATGGATCCAGCGACGAGACCGCGTCGGAGGGGGGCACCGCGACGGACCCCACCGAAGAGGAGACCGATACCGAGCCCACGGATCCCACCGAGCCGGTCGAGCCCATGGATCCCTGCGAGGATGGCGTATGGACCTGTCTGCGCACCGAGCCCTCGGGTCCCTACGGGACGCGCACCTTTCAGGTGCCCGCGCAGCAAAACTGGGTCAATTCGGGCCTCTATCTGCGTGAAGGCGAGACCGCGACAATCTCCCCAGGCGCGGGGAGCTGGATACTCGGGAGCAAGGACGGCGATGGGATCGATCATGGCGCGTGTATCATTGGCGACCTCGTGGCGCGCATCGGGCTGCACTACAAAGACCCCAAGCTCACATGTGTTGCCGACGAGTTGGTTTTCACCGCCGACAAAGATGGCATCCTCTTTGTCGGTGCCTTGAGTGAAAACGACCTCGGAGAGGGCTACGAGGCACGCTTTCATGCCTCCGGCGAAAAGACGGTCACGGTCACCAGCGAAGCCGCGACCGCGCCCACGATACTCGGCGGCGAGGCCGAAACCTACGCCTTTGATCAGGTGAGTTCAGGTTGGATCGAAGTCATGGGGGACCACGTCATTCTAACAATCCCCACGGACAAAGCCGACGAGGACTCCGATGTGATCCTGCAAGCGATCGAAACCCTCGACACCCTCTATACGCTGGAGGCCGATCTACGAGGGGGGGTTCCGCATCACGGACAGCGCATTCGCTTTTTTCCCGACAGCACCACGCTCGGATACATGTTGGCGGGCAACCCCATTCGCATGCAGCCGAGCCTTGTGACCGACGGCAGTCGTATTACCCTTGCGGGCCAAGAAGGAATCGATATTTGGGGGTTTGCCCACGAACTGGGCCATGACTTTTCATACGTCAGCAGAAACTGGGTCTACGAAACAAGCACCAACACCCTTGAGTCTTGGTGCAACATCTTCACGGTGTATGCGCTCGGCGAAATGGCCGTTGCACTCAACCCCTCGACTGTGAATTGCAACCAAGACTCCACAGGGGACTACAACTCAGGATGGGATGCATGGGTCGGCGTCTGTTTTCTCCGCCAGTTTCAATTTAGATACGGCTGGAAGTTCTACGAGGATTTTTTCGCCATCCTCAACATGGACGAAGACAATCAAGGAATCTCCACCTGGGCCGAGGTGCACGACGCGTTTGAGACCGTCGCGGGCGAAGACATCACGCCACTCTTTGATGCCTGGAACGTCCCCCACTAAGGAAACGGCATCTCTTTGGAAGGCACGCCGAGTCGAATCTCAACCACGCCGTTGTCCCTGAACGGCTGGGAAACAAACATGGACTTGCTGTCCCATCCACCGCGGCCCGATCCCCATTGAATCCCCCTCCCATGGTCGTCGAGGGGCCATTCGATCAGAGCCTCGCCAGCCCCGCCTTCGCTCGGGATACGAAAGAGCTTTAGGGACCCGGAATCTGTGACATAAAGGTTCCCACAGGCATCGACGCCCAGACCATCAATCAAAGGATATTCACTTTCGTCAGGGATCCAACCCCACTGAACGATCGTTCCCACCGCCCCGTCGGCGAATATCGGAATTCGATAGATCTCGGAGGCGGCTCCGCCGATGAACAGGCCATCGTAGCCGAGGTCAAAGGTGATGGAATGAGTGCCGGCTCCTAGGTCTTGGCTAATGACCTCGCTCTCTGCGCTCACAGGGTCGATGCGTACAACATCGCCCCCGTTGGCAACGTAAACTTGACCCTGCAGGTCAATGGCGATACCGAAGGGATAATTAAGACCCTCCGCAAGGGTCGATAGCGATCCATCCGGCGTGATCAGGCGCACACGGCTAAGTTCTTCCTGAGACACGAGCAAATCGCCGTTGGGGAGATAACGAAGGGCGGCGCGACTTTCGATTCCTGAAACAAAGACGGTGGCCTCGGCCCCGTAGGCCGCCTTGAAAATCGCGGTGTCATCGCTTCCGATGAGGTTTCCATCCGCGTCGAAGGCAATATCCGAAGAAGCCACCGCTCCGATGACGTTGATGCTCTCTGGAGCGGGAAGGTTGTTGCAATCGAAGGAGACATCGCCGTCGCCGTCGCCATCGCCGTCGCCGTCGCCGTCGCCGTCGCCGTCGCCGTCGCCGTCGCCGTCGCCGTCGCCGTCGCCGTCACCGTCACCGTCGCCGTCGCCGTCGCCGTCGCCGTCGCCGTCGCCGTCGCCGTCGCCGTCGCCATCTCCATCTCCGGCGCCCTCTCCGGTCTCGTCCCACGAAGGCTCGTTCATAAACTGGGTGCAGGCCTCAAGAGCGAAGAGTGCAAGGACAGTGAATGCGGGGACCGGAAGCTGATATTTTATCCACTGCATATCTGGACTCTAAATTGCGTCGCTGCAAGTCTGCAAGAGCGAACCGCGATGAATGGTCAAAGAACAACTCGAAGAATTGGACATCTCGATTGCCAATTCTTTCGCGCACCTGGCACCCGCCCGTGCGTGCGTGCGTGCGTGCGTGCGTGCGTGCGTGCGCACCGCGCTCGAATACGGCACACCTAGGACCAGCCGCGTTGCTTGCCACGCAGGCTAAGGGAACGGCATCTCTTTGGAAGGTACGCCGAGTCGAACCTCAACCACGCGGTTGTCTCTGTAGGGCTGGGGAAGAAATATGGACTTGCTATCCCATCCGCCCAGGCCCGATCCCCATTGAATCCCGTGCCCATGGTCGTCGAGGGACCATTCGATCAGAACCGCGCCATCACCGCCATCGCTCGGGATTCGAAAGAGCTTCGCCGATCCAAAATCTGCGACATAGAGGTTTCCACAGGCGTCGACACCCAGGCCGTCGATCAAAGCGAAGCCGTCATTGTCAGCCGGGATCGAACCCCACTCCACGGCCGCCCCTGCCCGTCCGTCCTGATCGATCGGGATTCGATAGATTTCAGTGGATTCTCCGCCGACGAACAGGCCGTCATAGCCGAGGTCAAAGGTTAAGGAACGAACGCCAGCTCCCGGGTCTGGGCTATAGGTTTCGCTCTCTTCGGTCTCTGCGTTGATGCGCATCAAGTTGCTCCCGTTGGCAACGTAAACGAGCCCCTGCAGGTCGATGGCAATACCAAAGGGGTAATCAAGATTACTGGCGAGCACCGAGTGAGATCCGTCCGGCTTGATCAGGCTCACACGGCGGTGTTCTTCTTGAGACATAACCAGGTCGCCATTGGGGAGATAGCGAAGGCCGGCGCGCCCTGGGATTCCTGGAACAAAAACAACGGCGTCGGATTCGTAGGCAGTCTTGAGAATCGAGGTTGTATCGCTTCCGACAAGGTTTCCCTCGGCGTCAAAGGCAACGTCCGCAGAGGCCACCGCGCCAGGGACACTGACGATCTCTGGATCGGGAAGGTTGTTGCAATCGAAGGAACCGTCGCCGTCTCCGTCTCCGTCTCCGTCGCCGTCTCCATCGCCGTCGCCGTCTCCGTCTCCGTCTCCGTCTCCATCGCCGTCTCCGTCTCCGTCTCCGTCTCCGTCTCCATCGCCGTCTCCGTCTCCGTCTCCGTCTCCATCTCCATCTCCATCTCCATCTCCATCTCCATCTCCATCTCCATCTCCTGCGCGGGTCTCCGTCGAAAAAGGCTCGTCCTCGATATCAGTGCAGGCTGTAAGCGCGACGAATGTAAAAACAGTCAACCCGGGAACTGAAAGTGGAAATTTCATCTCCAAACTCTAGAGTGAATCACGGGGCCGACGCAACAGAGAATGCGCCTGTTATTCATTTGTATCGTCGAATAACCTCAATGAAGACGAATCAGCCGCCTCCGCCTCCGCCTGCGACAAGCTCGCTCTGCACCGACTCACTTCCATTCCCGTTACACGAGCCCGCCCAACCGCGTGATAGGCTCGATCTCGATGAGACACGCCGACGATAACCAGAACGGGACGCTTGGCCCGATGTCGGAGAGAACGGGCAAAGCCCTCGCCTTCCCCCTCGCCGCGTTCTCATTGCTCCTTCAGACGCCGAGGCCGGCCTCGGCGGCCCCAACCTTGCCAGGGGAGCTAACCCACCCCCTCGAATCCGCCGAAACCTGTAAGACCTGCCACGCCTTTCCCAACGACCCGGACCATGACGACGACCCGTATCATGCACCGATCGTTGTGAGCGGATCGTTGATGGCCAATGCCGCCCGGGACCCGGTATTTTGGGCCGGTGTCGCGGTGGCTCACCAAGATGCACCCGGAGAGACCGAAGTCTGCGTGCGCTGCCATTCACCGCGGGCCTTTCTCGAAGGTCGCGCCGATGCGATCGCTATCGAAGAGCTGAATGAGGCCGACCTCGAGGGCATCTCTTGTGATTTTTGCCATCGAATGCTCGACGACGGCGAGACACCGGCCGGAAACGCCCGCTACACGATCGATGATGTTCTCGCTCTCGATGGGACCGTGCCCAAACGAGGGCCGTGGGCCTATACTGACGATGGGCCGCAGCACGCGTGGTCCGGTCCTGACGCCTATTTGAGCCGTTCGAGAATGTGCGGAACCTGCCACGATGTCAGCACGCCGACCGTCTGGGTGGATCACGAGGGCAACGAGCGGGGTGCAACCTTTCCAGAGCAGCGCACCTATAGCGAATGGCTGAACTCAGACTACGCGCTGGAAGGCGCGCAGTTTCGTAGCTGTCAAGATTGCCACATGCCCGCCGTCAAAAATGCAGCAGGATGTGCGGCCTTCTCCGCCGGCGGTCTCTTGCACGACGAGGGCGTTCGCCGCCATGAATTGGTCGGGGCGAACCGTTTTGCGGTCGAACTGATCAAGGCCAAACACGGGACCGCGGCAGGCGGGACTGTCGATGACGCCTACTACGACTACACGCTCGAGCGAATGGCCGAGTTTCTTTCTACGGCCGCCACTCTCGAGGTCGACTTTCCGACGAGCGTCGACCTCAAGGTCGGAATCGAAGCTTGGGCCGTGCGGGTGACCAACAACACCGGGCACAAACTCCCAACAGGCTATTCCGAAGGCCGCGTGATGTGGCTTGAGGTCACCGCAAACCACGACGGGCGAGACCTCTATCACTCCGGAAAATGGGAGTCCGATGCCTTCGAGCAAGACGACCAACTGCGGCGCTACGAAGCCATCGCCGAAGATCGAAGGGACGGAACAAGGTTTCATCTCTTGCGCAACAATCACTGGCTCGTCGACAACCGGATTCCAGGCGCCGGTCAACGGCCGCACCCCGAGACCGACCCCGTGGGGGACCGTTATTCCCTGCAAAGCGGAAACACCTGGCCCAACTTCGACACCCACAGCTACAGTTTTGGCGCCGCCTTGGTCGAGGACACCACCCCCGGTGATCCCGACAAAATCACCCTCACGGTGCGCCTCTTGTACTTGATCAACACCCCCGAATACCTCGACTTTTTGGTCGAAGAGAATTCGACCAACACCGCGGGGACCGATCTTCAATTTGCCGCCGATCAAGCCGGAGGACCTCAACCTGTGGTCCTCGCAGAGCTTTCTAAAACGGTCGTGCTGAGTGGCCTTGAACCGCAAAGTCCAAGCGGCGGGGATGTCACCGGCGATGGCGATGGCGACGGCGATGGCGATGGCGATGGCGACACCGCGAGCGGCGGCGACACAAGCACCGCGAGCGGCGGCGACACTAACACCGCGAGTGGCGGAGCGCCCTTGAACGCAGACGCCGGTTGCCAATGCAGTGCCTCTGCGCCACCCCCAAGACCTCCAGGGTCGGCGGTCTTGGGGGTGCTCGTATTGTGGCGGTGGCGAAGACGCAAGGCCCGCCCCCCCTCCCCTTACCCTACAAAGGGATGACGCGGTAGATTTTGCCGTCCTCTAGCTTATTAAACGCATCGAGCACAACCGTTCCCAGATACACGTCCTGCCAGGCGTTGGTCCCAAAACCAAGAACCATTTCGCCCGTGGCCGCCAGCTCGCCCAGGTCCTCGGTGCTGCTCCCATTCCAACGCAACCCCCGGAGTTTTCCGACACAGTAATCCGCGAACATATAGGTCCCATCCCATTCAGGCACCTGGCAGCTCCGATAGACAAACCCCCCAGTGATCGAACAACGACCCCCAGAATGGTCATATTCGTAAATCGGAGCCGTCAACCCGTCCATATTGTCCGCGTTGGGGCCAGCAGACGTGTCACAACCGCGGTTGTCCCCGAAACAATTGTTTCCTTCCATGCGGCTCCAACCGTAGTCCTTGCCGGCCTGAATGATGTCAATCTCTTCGTATTTCTTCTGCCCGACATCGCCCGCATAGATCAACCCCGTCGCTCGATCGAAACTAAACCGCCACGGATTTCGCATACCCAGCGCGAAGATTTCTGGGGCAAAACCGGCGACATCCACAAAGGGATTGCTTGCCGGGATACCGTAGTCAAAAGGCCCCAGCTTCGTGCACTCATCACAAACATCGGGGTCCTTGTCCGCGATGCCCGTGGGCTCGACATCGATTCTCAAAAACTTGGCAAGGACAACACTGGGGTCACCGCCTGTTTTATAGGTGTTGTTCGCTCCGCCTCCATCGCCGGTCGCGATCACTAGATAGCCCTCGCTGTCGAAGCTGAGCATTCCGCCATTGTGATTCGCTGCGGGCTGCGAAAATCTAAGAATGACACGAGTCTCCGTCGCCTTCATCGTGTCGAGGTCCATCGTGTATTCTGCAATCACTGTGCGCCGATTCTCGGCGGGGTTGTAGTTGACAAAAAACCGAGGGTCTTCCGGGTAATTCGGGTGAAATGCAAAGCCTAAGAGCCCCATCTCTGGGCCCATGGTGTTTGCATTCGCGTTCTTGACCTCAATCTTCACCACGGCGTCGTCATCACTCGGGGCTTGGCTCTGGTCGGCCTCAAGAATCTTGATATGCCCACCTTGTTCCACCACAAAAAGACGAGCGGGTTGCGTCGGGTCTCCAACAATGAGGACCGGCCGGTCAAATCCGCTCCCACGCAGCTCCAACCCGACACCTGGGTTTCCCGTCACTTCCTCGTAGGGACAAGGCGGAATGTCTCCGTCCCCGTCCCCGTCCCCGTCTCCGTCCCCGTCCCCGTCTCCGTCTCCGTCTCCGTCTCCGTCTCCGTCGCCGTCTCCGTCGCCGTCTCCGTCTCCGTCGCCGTCGCCGTCTCCGTCTCCGTCGCCGTCGCCGTCGCCGTCGCCGTCGCCGTCGCCGTCGCCGTCGCCGTCGCCGTCTCCGTCTCCGTCGCCGCTGCTACTGCCTGTCGAATCGCCACCCGTTTGCTCTCCACAGGCGGCGAGAACGAATGAAAGGAGAAAAAAGGAAGCCAAAGAAGTTGTGATCCATCGAGTACGCATTGGGAGAGACTCCGTTCTCCGTCCACGATAGCGGACGTTCGGAGTCGCGTAACCATTGAAATGCGAAGTGTCCCCGCATCTCGAACCACGATCTCTGCAACGCCGACCTTTCACACCGGCTACGATTAGACCGCCAAGCGCCCATAGACCTCTGTCATGATCTTCGGCAACAACGCCGGATCCGACAATACATCCCAGCAACCCACGCCAAACGTCGCCGACAGGCTGTGCCTCATGGCAGAATCGATGGCCAACGCGTGTACACAAATTCCCAGCTGCGCGGCTTCGCGCAGGGCCTGCCGAACATCGGACATTCCATAACGTCCTTCGTATCGGTCGTAATCGCTCGGTTTTCCGTCGCTCACCAACAAGAGCAGCCGAGCATCGGCCGTCACCGTCTTCAGATCGGCGGTCGCATGACGCAACGCGGGCCCAATACGGGTGTAACCCTGAGGCCGCAACACTCCGAGCCGATCTCGAGCCCGACTCCAGGGCTCCTCCCAGCCGTGCAGTTCCCAGACTCGACAGACATTCCTCGTATGGGAGGCAAACGCCAGCACACGAATCTTGTCGCGAAGACGATCGCTCACCTCGCCCAGAACAAGCACGGCTTCTCGGGCGATGTCCAAGACCCGACGGTTGTCGATCCAACTGTCGGTCGACAATGAGATATCGACGAGCACCGTGGTCGCGAAGTCTCGGGGTTTTCGCGCATTTCGAATATACAGCCGGTCCGTCGACTCCTCGCCTGCCTTTAGATCGCTAAGATAGTGAACCATGGCATCGATATCGATCGATTCCCCATCTCTTTGGCGGCTCTGCGCCTGAAGACGGCTACGATGCTGCCTAATCTTACGTTCGAGATCATCGATCAGCCGGCCATGCGTTCGAAGCAACGAGCTGGCCCAGGCTGGCTGGCTGCCCAAAATCGGGGTCGGATACACCGTACACCACTTTTCTCGGTACCTGCGCCGGCTCGTATCCCACTCGTCGTATTCGATGCCCTTTTCGCCCGGCAAGATTTTTTCGATATCGGGAATGTCACCCCCAAGCATGAGATCCGCCCTCATGACCGCCTCGGCGGGCTCCCCTCCTCGAATCACCTCGTTGAAATCAACCTCTTCAAGAGCGTCGAGTTGGTCGTCAAGGTCATCGGTTCCATCGGTGTGACGCACGCCCCCCGCATGGTTGTCCAGGGTTTCAACCTTCTCAAAGGTATGCAGTATTGGATTAAACTCTTCTTCGAGATCGAGCCCCGAAAGCCGAACATCTTCAACGGATTGAGCTTGAATCTCTCTTCCGGAAGAACGCGGGCAAAGTTCTTGTCCCTGTGCATCCTCGACCTCTTGGCTGTCCATCGGCGTCGTAAAAATCTCGCCCCACAGGAGCACGCCCTCACTCCGGGGGCCCCGCTCAGGCAAGTCGAGCAACGACCCTTCGAGCGCGTCGGGGTCTTTAGGAAAGTTCCCGTTCAGGGCCGACCTCCGCACTTCTTCAAGCATGCGCGACCTCCCGCGAAAAAGCTCCAACGGTCGACGTTTCGCCAGCTCAAGCCCACATGCAACTCGAAACCTCGACTCAAATTCAGGAAGGTCCGCGCACAGAGCATCGTGAGCAACCTCGACGGCCTGCAAATTTCGGATCAATGCCTGCGTGGACGAAAGGCCCTTGGGCAAGGGATGGCGACGGAGCTGACGAAACACCGCGGCCTGAATGCATGTTCGAAGAACGTAAAGGTCTCGATTGCGCTTTGAACTGTCGGCCAGATCAAAACAAGCGGGGATCAGCAGCACATCGCCACGCAACCCGCCCACACCATGGCTTTCCTCGATTTTCAGCGGATAGTCTGCGATCATCCCCGCGAGCACCGCCAAGGAAGCGAAGTTCTCGGCCAAGGTGGCCTTGTGTCCAAGGTCCTGTGCTTTCGCCTTGGGGCGCACACGTCGAAACAAGGCTCGAATCGCCCGAAACGCACCTTCTTCCCAGTCGAATTCAAGTCGCGGCGCGCGATCGTTCCCAGCCATATATACCTACACTCGTTTCTTCGTAGCCTGTCCGAGATCAGGTCGTCGACAAGGGGTCAAAACACCAGGCCAATAAGATCGTCGATGGCCTGCAAGATATCGGGGTCATCACTCAGTGGCAACGCGAGTCCCGCGTGGCAGGCCCTACGCGCCGGTACACCCTGCAACATAAGTTTCGCACAGTTGATCAGCAAACGCACCGAAGGGGCCTCGACAAGACCGAGCGTATCGAGACTGCGAAGTTTACCCGCAAGAGCCACCAACTTGCGTGCATTTGAAGCCGAAATCCCCGTCTCTTCAAGCACAATTTTCTCTTCGACATCCGGCTCTGGGTAATGAAAATCGAGAGAAACAAAGCGCTGTTTCGTAGACGGTTTAAGCTCCTTGAGGCCACGTTGATACTCGGGGTTGTAGCTCACAACCAAACTGAAGCCTTCGGCGGCATCGAGAGCCTCGTTGCGGCGCTCCAGGAACAGCTGGCGCCTATGGTCCGTCAGAGGGTGAATCACAACGATGACATCGCTTCGAGCCTCGGCAATTTCATCGAGATACAAGATTGCGCCTTGCCGCACGGCCCGCGTCACGGGGCCGTCCACCCACACCGTGTCGCCACCTTGGAGAAGGTAGCGACCCACAAGGTCAACCGCCGAAGTGTCGTCGTGGCACGCGATGGTGATGAGCGGTCGCTTGAGGCGAGCGGCCATATGCTCGACGAGCCGAGTCTTCCCCACTCCGGTGGGTCCTTTCAGCAAGATCGGAACCTTTGCGCGATGCGCAGCTTCGAAGAGACTGCATTCCGAACGAATCTCTTTGTACCAAGGAAGCTCAGTCACGCTCCGTCCTCGCTGTCCAAGTTCGGCAACCCGTGGCGAATGAAGTGATAGATGAACAACCCAATCCCCACCGTGAACAGACTTGCGGCGAGAATCATCCCCAAAAAGTGAACCTCTACGGCCTTTTGGACCTTTAGAAAGTCCATTCCAACGCGCCTCTCAAGATACACCTGGGTGATTCCGGCAATCGCAAGCGCGCAGGTCATGGCGATCATTCCCACGTTTGAAGTCCAAAATGCCCACTCTGGAACCCAAGACTTTTCGAGATTCCGTCCGGTCATTTTTGGCAGTGCGTAGGCGATCATTCCGAAGATGATCATCGCGTAGGCACCCCAAAATGCGAGATGTGCGTGCATCGCCGTCACCAAGGTCCCGTGGGTGTAGAGGTTGACCTGCGGCAAAGTGTGGGCAAACCCAAGAAATCCTGCGCCCACGAACGACATGATCCCACAACCTACGGTCCAAAGCAGCGCCACTCGGTTCGACACTTTTTTTCCGCCACGGCGCGACATCGCCACTCCGTAGAGTGCCATTCCCAAAAATGCCAAGGGTTCAAGTGCCGAGAATAGCCCACCGACCCACAGCCAGTACTTGGGGGCGCCGATCCAATAGTAATGGTGGCCCGTGCCCAGAATCCCCGAGATAAAGGTCAGCCCAACGATCACGTAGAGCCATTTTTCGATCACCTCTCGGTCGACCCCGGTCAACTTGATCAGCAAAAATGACATGATTCCGCCAAGAATGAGTTCCCATACGCCCTCCACCCACAGATGGACCACCCACCAACGAAAGTAGGAGTCAAACACCTGGTTGTCGAACTCGATCATGCCAGGGAGGTACAAGAGCGCCGCCGAGACCAAACCAACAAACAGCACCATGCTCGTGGTGGTGTAGCGCTTGGCCTTCCAGATGGTCGTGCCGATGATGCCGATGAAGAGCAAGACATTCGCCACCACGAGGTAGTCGAGCGGCCTCGGTATCTCGAGAAACTTCCGGCCCTCCCACCAGTTCATATGAAACCCGATCACAGCGACCACACTCACAACGACGAGGCTCGCCCATTGAACAATTGCCAGCTTGGTCGAGCTGAGCTCTTGCTCACATTCTTCTGGAACGATGTAGTAAGCGGCGCCCATGAATCCGCTGAGCAACCACACCACCAGCAAATTGGTGTGCGTGGCCCGAGCGGTATTAAAGGGAATCCAGTCGTGCAGGCCGTCGAAGCCCATATGGGCAAACCCCATAATGAACCCGTAAATAATCTGGAGACTCAAAAGGAGCATACACGTCGCAAAGAATAGATATGCGACCCACTGTGACTTGTACTTCATGAGGATTTCCTGTCGCGAAGACTTAAAAATGGCGACGTCATTACTTTTTTAGGGTCAGAAGCCACGAACCAAGGCGCTCGCGAACATCGTCGGCAAGGTGAAGGTTCGGCATGGCAGTCCCAGGTTTGACGCTCTGTGGGTCTGCGAGCCAACGGTCGAGTTCTTCGGGAGAATAGCGAGCCGCTACGCCATCGAGCGCCGGGCCGACATTTCCACCCTGGCCGCCAACCGCATGGCATGCCACACAGACTTGCTTGTAGAACTCAGGCGCATCCTTGAGCGGGTCGTCCCCCACCGAGGTGGCAACGGGTGCCATCACCATATCGGGTTTCGCCGGAAATCCGTTGGTGTCGATCTTTCCGATCCACTCGAAGAAGGCCACCAAGGCATCGAGCTCTTCTTCATTAAAATCGTACTGGACCATCTTTCGCTCGCCCGGGAACATGGCTTGTGGGTCCTTGATGAAGGTCTTGATCCAGACAGCACCGCGACGCGCGTAAACCGTGGTCAACTCAGGCGCATAATACGCGCCCTCGCCGAGCAGCGTGTGGCAGCCCATGCAGTTGTTCTGTTCCCAGAGCTGCTTGCCGTGCACGACCTCCTCGGTCATTTGCTTCTGATTGGATCTCTCGGGAACCGCTCGAATCGTATCGATCGTGAGCCACAAAAACACGAGGGAGAAGCCCGACGTAAACAGAATGAAGAACAGTTTTGCCTGTGATTTCGAGAGCATAGAGCCGTCACTCCGGGCTAGAGATCGCTCAGTGGACAACAGGGTCTACTGAGCGGTCGTTCTCTAGCGATTGCTCAGTAGACTGTCAAGTCCATTGAGACTAGGCTCGGAATCGCAAACTCATCTTGCTAGAGACCTTGTGGATGAATCTTAGCCAAACCGCGGAGTACGCCCTACGTGCCGCCGTCTGCCTTGCTCAGGCGAAACCGAGCCAAGTGCTTCCCGCCAAGACCATCACGGAACAAACAGGTGTGCCCCCGGCCTATCTGTCGAAGCTCTTACGACGCATGGTTGTCAACGGGATCTTGGTCGCGCAGAAAGGACACGGAGGAGGCTTCAAACTCGCCCGACCGGCGCTCGAGATCAGCTTCTACGATGTGCTCGACGCCGTGGAGTGTCTACTGGAGCCCGACCGCTGCGTCTTCGGACTCGACAAATGCAATGTCGATGCCCCCTGTGCCCTTCACGATGCATGGAGCGGGCTCAACAGTTCGATCGTAGCCTGGTCGAAGCAGCACACCCTCGGTGGCGTCAAGAAATTACACAAACTGTCGTAGTCGGCGCACTCGGGGCGGCATTCAATGCTCGTCCACGCTCCCCTACGTCGCAGGGGTCGTCAACACATCGAGATATTCTCGCACGACCTGTTTCAGCCCAAAGAAGACGGCCCTCGACACCAGGGCATGACCGATGGACACCTCGTCCAACTCTTTGATGCCGGAAAAGAGCGGAAGGTTGCTGAGGTCAAGGTCGTGCCCCGCGTTTACCCCAAGACCTCGTCCCGCAGCATGAGCCGCACACGCAGCGTACACTGCGTAGCTTCGATCGCGCGACTCGGGCCCTGCCGCAAAGGCCCGCGCGTAGGGCTCTGTGTACAGCTCGATACGATCGGCACCCAACTCGGCCGCCCAGTCGATCGCCGCTCGCTCGGGGTCCACAAAAACACTCACACGAATGCCCCGGCCCTTCAGGTCGTCGACCAAGCCGCGCATCTTCGAAATCGGGGTCTGAGGCGGCCAACCTGCCTGGCTTGTCACCTCACCAGGCTTCACCGGAACAAGCGTGCACTGGTGCGGGCGAAGTCTCAGCACGGTGTCCATCAGCTCGGGTCGCGGGTCGCCTTCAATATTAAACTCCACGGCATCTCGATGCGGCGCGAGAAAGGCAGCGATGGTCTCGATGTCGTGCGCGGTGATGTGCCGTTGGTCCTCGCGGGGATGAATCGTCACGCCTGTGGCTCCGGCCTCAAGGACCACGCGCAGCGCGTCGAGCATGTCTGGGGTGTTGCCTCCGCGGGCGTTTCTTAGAGTCGCAATCTTGTTTACGTTGACACTCAGGCGAGCCACATGACGAGGTTTACAATGATAACTTGGGCCTGTCATCTCTCCGGTTTGGGTTCGCTCTCGTCGCCAGTCTCATCCTCGTCAAACGAAGAACTCCGATGTGCGGCCAACTGACGCTCAGCCTCAGCTTCCCATCCTAGATCCCCAGAGTGCACATAGCGTCGACCCGGAAGATGGGCGCGCAAGAGCTCGGGAAGATGGCTGTTGTGTTCGGGCTGAACGTGTTTTGCGAAGTCATGCGGATACCGGTATCCGCCGCCATACCCCATCTTTTTCATGAGCCCCGTGACCGCGTTTCGAACCTCGAGAGGCACGGGCTCCGCCCCTCGGCTGCGAATTTCTTTGCGCGCCGTAAAGTAGGCCTTGAGTGCCGTGTTGCTCTTGGGCGCCAGGGCCAGGTAGACAGCGGCCTGGGTGAGGGGCAGCACAGCCTCGGGCATCCCCATGAGATGCACAGCGTCGGCCGCAGCAGCAGCCAGAACAAGAGCCTGAGGGTCGGCGTTGCCAATGTCTTCGCTGGCGAAAATCACAAGCCGGCGGACGACAAACATCGGGTCTTCTCCCGCTTCCAACATCCGCGCCATCCAATACACGGCGGCATCGGGGTCGCTCGCACGCATGCTCTTGATCAGGGCCGAGGTCACATTGTAGTGCTCCTCGCCCGCCCGATCGTAACGAAGGTTGGGCTCCCCCAGTGCGGCCGCGACGAGCTCTAGCGTAAGCGCCTTGTCTTCATCCGGAAGCAGGTCCACAGCCAACTCAAGGGCGTTGAGACAGCGGCGGGCATCCCCCTGGGCCCGCCGTGCGATCGCGGTCAGCAACGACTCTTCGGCGCGAATTTCGAGCCGCCCGAGTCCGTGGATCGGGTCTGCGAGAGCCCGCTGGAGCAAGCCGATCAAATCGCCGATACCGATCTCGCGCAACTGAATCACACGAGCCCGGCTCAGCAGAGCCGCGTTCACCTCGAAGCTTGGATTCTCGGTCGTCGCGCCGATCAGCGTGCAGACCCCGGATTCAACATGGGGCAACAAGGAGTCTTGTTGGGCGCGATTGAAACGATGAATCTCGTCGACAAACAAGATCGTCGCCCGGCCGTCGTAGTCCCTTCGTGTCCGGGCACGCTCGACCGCGGCTCGAAGGTCTTTGACACCGGAGTCCGTCGCCGACAGAGTCTCGAAAATTGCTCCGGTTTTGGCTGCGATAATACGAGCGAGCGTTGTTTTTCCGGTCCCCGGAGGACCCCAGAGGATCATGCTCGGCACTCGATCCGATGCGATGATACGGGCCAAAATACGACCCGTTCCGGTCAAATGTTCCTGCCCAACAAAGTCTTCCAAGCCGCGCGGGCGCATACGTTCGGCCAAGGGCACGAGGCTTGGGTCATTTCGGCGCGCATGGCCGAACAGTGTGTCCGAGCGAGATTCCGCCACGAGACCGTACCCTACAGCAAAATTGAGGGTCCCATTCAAGGTCTGTGCATGTCCGACGATGTGGGACACATGGATCCTGCGCGCCAAGCCTTTTTCACCGCGGTCCTGCGCTACCTCGCCATTCGATTCGATACCGATCGCCCGAATTCCAGCGAATATCGTAGTTTGCTCGATTTTTTGTCCGAGCCGTTGCTCGGCTCCCTCCGGCCGCCCTGGCAGCAACGATCATTCCGACGGATCGATCTCGATGGCATGCCCGGAACCATTCACGTGGGCCCGCAGGTGATTCCCTTCGAGGTCGTCGACATCAGCGCGACGGGCATGAGAGTGCGTGCTCAGCACCGCGCACCCTTTGTGAATGGCAAAGGCCGCAGCATCGTTCGTATGCAGCCTCGCCAATCCACACTTCACATCGAGCTCGCCGTTGAGTGTGTGCACCAAAACAGCGAGCCCTCGGAATGTGGCTTGTCTTTTGTCGGTGCGCCGGTTCTCCTGCACCGACACGCCACGCTCAAACGACGGTCTGCATCCCGAGCGGCCAACGACGCCAAGGGGTACTTTCACTCATTCGCGGCCTAACCGTGCTCACTGGAGAACGGACGCCCGACCTTGCATGCCCACCAGTCGGCTCGGATCGATGCCGATGGCGCGAAGCGCTTGGTCCCACATCAACACAGGATCGGTCTCAAACAACCAATCGATGGTGACCCCGGCCTTGTCGTCGCTCACACCTTGGATCGGCACCAAGACCCAGCTTCCCGTGGCGATCTCGGCTTCGAGCTGGGCCGCCCCCCACCCGGCGTAGCCAAGCACAAAGATAAAACGGCCCCCATCACCAAAACGGGGTCCGCCCGGCGCCTTGAGGTGCACCAAGGAGGTCGTCAGATTTAAGCCCGGGGCGATCGTCTCGGCGTCTGGGTCCCAATCGTTCTGGTCGTTAAAGATCCAGCCTCGCGCGGGCTCGACCGGGCCACCATGACGCATCAGATCATCCGGGTCCCCAAGCCACTGTAGCCCGAGACCCCGCGTCACATCTGCGACCGATGTCGGCATCGGGTCGTTGAGCACAATCCCCAAGGCCCCTTCCTCGCTGTGTTCCAACATGAACACGATGGAACGATGAAAATTCGGATCCAAAAGCTGTGGCACCGCGCACAGCAGGTGTCCAGCAATGGTCACGATTTCCGAATCTCGCGCTGAACCCTCGCTCATGTCCTCACCCTAGCGCCTTTTCTGGCGCCAGGGGATGATCAAATCGGGCGAAGAGTCGATGGGTACCAGAGGCCGGACTCGAACCGGCAAGCCCGTAAAGGCGGCGGATTTTGAGTCCGCTGTGTCTACCAATTTCACCACTCTGGCAGGTGGGAGGCCGCACACCTAGCACGCCTTACCCCGCAGTCGCAACTCCGTCACAACCGCAATGCGTGATTCACGTCAGTTTTTGGAGACAACTTTGATCGATCCACTCGCCACGACCTGAACCGTCACGCCGCCAGAACCGAGGGTCCGCAGGTAAGACCCCGAGGTAAAGCTTGTCACCTGCGGCGTGTCGACAAGAATGGTCTTGTCAGAAGACAAGACGAACTCAACATCGAGGTCGGTCACCAACTCAACAACGACGTCCCCGCCCGCCGAAACGTAGACGTCAGACTGCGCTCGCATCTGTTGAACAACGACGGCCCCATGCTCCGTGACGATATCGACATGCCCCGAGCTGGTCACGTCGACGTCCCCGCTGCCGGTATAGACAACCGCCCCGCCCGCGCCGCGCAGCTCGACGTCCCCCTCTTCGAGATCGATCGATACATAGGCGGTCATCGAGTTCACCAGGGTGTCTCCAGATCCTTGAATCTCGAGATCGATGTTCTCTGGGACGTCGATCGCCCCCATCTCAAGTTCAACAAGAGAGGACGCATCCAAGGGGATCTCTGCGTGCAGCCGAGCAAGGTCGGCCACGGTCTCGAAGCGCAGACTCGACAGCTCGGCATTCCGTTTGGCCTCCGCTTTTGTGCCCCCCACCGCCAACCACGCGCCCTTGTAGGCCAGCGTCGAGGAGGGCTTTCCTTCGATGTGAATCTGGGTCTCCGGCAACTGAATCTGTAGGGTCGAGATGTCTTTAACCTCGTGTTGTGCGTCAAAGGGCGCACGAACGTCCATCACGACCACACAGCCCAAAACGCTGAGGGCGAAGATACCGCTAGAGATCTTTGCGAGATTGTTCATTAGAAATACACCCCTACTCCGCTGCCGATCTCGAAGGTCGTCGCATAGCGAGCGACGGTGTCGCCCGCCCCGTAGTGCCGCGGCCCCACCAAGGGCACGCTGACCCTCGGCATCACGTTGATCGACCAGCGGTCCACCGGAAACCATCGAAACTCCGCCTGAGCATAAGGCGTCACGCCAAACTGCCGCTCCAGCCGCGATCGATTTGCATCGAATGCGATCGAGTCTTTCAGTCCACGATCCCTGGCCGTCGACCACGTCCACTGGGCCGCGGCTCCAAGCGCAGCCCCGATCCACAGGCGACGAAGCTCCACCAGGCGATAGCCCAACCGAAGCCCAGCCTGGCTGGTGGTCACATCTTTCGACACTTGAATCCCCAGGTCCGAGACCCCCACGCTAAACCGCGGAGCGACCTGGCCCATGACCGAAACGTTCCAGTCGGTCATCAGCGCGGGTCTGTCGCCCACAGCACGTCCCACCGTCGCCAGACGGGTCAGCTGAAGATCGACCCGATGGTCTCGAAACGAGTCTGGTTCGCTGTTTGTGGCTGTCCGATAGGCCTCCAAAATCTGCCATACGTAAAATAGATGCATCGCGCCCGAGAGCGTAGCGATGCCGCCCAACCGGCCCGCAACGCTTCTGAAACTTGTTGCGCTTCCTGCCGTGGATACGGTCGCCTCAAGCGACGACACCCCAAGGCCCATCCCGACCATACCGATCAAGATCGCGGCTCCCTTGCCCCCTTCTCGGTTACGAAACTGTCCAAAACCGGGAATAATGGCCGACAACAAGGGAGAGACCCAAGGGCGTGCTCGCCGAGCCTCATCCGGCGCGGGCGCGATCGTTTCGAGCGCCTGTTCATCAACCTCAACCTCAAAGTTCGGCGGCGCCTGGGGATCATCACCGATACGAAGTGTCGTGCGCGCCAAGACTTCAAACGACTGTTCCGGAGCCCCACCCCCGCTCAGACTGTACATGCCAGGCTTCAACTCCAGGCTCACCTGGCGATCGCTGCGGAGAGTCAGGGTCGCTACAGGCTCACCTTCATGACCTCGACGCCGCACGACATAGGTCCCGTTGAGACCCCTCCCGACGAGGACGGTGCCGGTCGCTCGCACGCCGAACTCACCTTCCTCCAATGGCGCCTGGGGCACAGCAGGAGATAACGGGACCGATTCGGCGACCTCGACATGAGCACCCGGCGCCGGGCCGGTGGCGATCGGGACGACAGACAACGTTGTCGCGAGCAGGAGTGAAAGCACGACCCACTTATAAGCGCCAAACACCTCCGCCGTCTACGACGGCTGCGACTCAGGACGAAGGTGCATAGGGGCGCACGATGTCCTGGACCCCGACGGCCTTCAAGGCGTGCCGTTCGACATTGTGCATTTTGCGCCCCTGCGCCCGACTCCGGTGGTCATGACCAAGCAAGTGCGCCAGACCGTGCACACACAAGACTGTGGCCTCATCGAGCAATGCCGCAGATCCCGAGTCCCGGGCCTGGCGACGTACGGCATCCCACGAGAGAACGATGTCGCCAGGAGTTCCTTCGGCCGGAAACGAAAGCACATCGGTGGGGCCCGACTCCCCCATGAACTGTTGGTGCATCTTGGCGATCGCGCGATCGTCGACCACCCGCACACCGATCTCGGGAAGCGTCTTGGGCAAATAGCCCATCCGAAGTGCGGCCCGACGGACACGGCGGCCCAACGTACGGCAAGCCTCAGAGCTGGGGCCATGGGCCAGGCCGGGCGCAACATCAACTGCGATTTTTTGCATGCTTTTGAGACTTCTTTTGCGGTTTTGCAGTTTTGCGGTTGGACCGGGGCTCAACCCCCGTCGACGGCAGCAGCGATGCAGCGGTGGATGTTCGCCTGCTCGAAGATCTGAAGCAACCGTGCATCGATTTTTCCTCGGTCCGCCTCCATGTGCAAAATATGAAAGGCACGATCGACGGGAACGGCCTTTTTGTAGGGTCGATCCGAAGCCGTCAACGCATCAAAAATGTCCGAGATCGTCATCATGCGGGTCTGAAGTGAGATCCCGTCCGCGCTTCGCTGGCTGGGGTATCCGCTCCCGTTTAGGTATTCGTGGTGCCCCCCAGCGATCTCTGGAACGCGCGCAAGGCTGGTCCCCCAGGGTATCTTGCTCAAAAAAGCGAAGGTGTGACGAACGTGATTCTGAATCTCTTCGCGCTCATCCACCGTGAGACTGCCGCGATGAATGAGAAGCGCCTCGATCTCTTCGTCCGCGAGCAACAAGGTGCTGCGCCCGCGACTGTCGGAGAACGACTTCCCCTGAATGTCATGAAGACCGTGTGAGCAGCGCTCTTCGAGGACCGTCGGCTCATTGGCGCGATGAACAATTTCGATCCATGCGTCGATCTCTGCCTGGTCGGCGCCGAGCGTCTCCAGGGCCTGGGCATCCACAGACTCGCGCTCATCCCGAGAGAGCGTGGCGGACTGCGCGGCCAGCAAACGCGCCTCAAGAGCCCGAACTTGGACACGAGTCCGCATATGCTCGAAGCGCGAGAGGGCCAGATCCAGCTGCATCGGATGCAGTTTTTTGGCCTTGATCAGCACGTCTTCGCGCACGGCGACCTTGCCGAAGTCATGCAAGAGCGCGGCATATTCGAGCTCTCGAATCTCGTCGCGTGAAAACTTTCGAGCTGCGAAGGGACCCTCGGAGAGACCGTCGACGTGTTTGGCCAGGGTCACGGTCAATTGGGCCACGCGTTGGCTGTGCCCGCTCGTCGTCGGATCTCGCCGCTCGATCGCCGTCACGCTCGCGCGAACAAAACCTTCAAAGAGCTTTTTTACCTCTTCGTAAAGACGAGCACTCTCCAACGCCACCGCTCCCTGCGCGGCGAGGGCTTCACACAGCTGCTCAGCCTCGACGTCAAACGGAACGACCTCTTCGTCAAAATGTCGCGGATTCAAGAGCGGCTTGCGCCCCTCCGCCGGCGCCCCGTCGAATCCGCTGAGTTCGCCACCACGGCGTGCGTTGATCAGTTGAATCACCCCCGAGACTTCGCCGCCAGGCGGCCGCATCGGCACCGTCAACATCGACCGAGTCTCGTATCCGACGCGACGGTCAAAGCTTCGATCATGACAAAATCGACGCCCAGCCGAAACTTGCCCCGTCTCCAAATAGAGGTTTTCAAGGTTGATCGTCTGTTTGCCCAAAACACAGGCACCGACGATCGAGGTCTCGGAGATCTCGACACTGAACTCGGTAAAATCAGCGCTGACAGAGTCATTCTCGGCGTACTTGAAACGCAACGAGTCTCCGCCCTCTTCGACCAAGTAGAGCGATCCTGCATCGGCACCGACGATCGATCGCGCCTCGTGAAGAATCTGTTTTAGGACGCGGCTAGGGTCGCGCTCGGCGTTGAGGCCAGCACCCACGGCAAGAAGCTTGTCGACCATCCGAGCGCGCGCGCAATCCCGAGCGATCCTCAGGCCGTGGTGAATGGCCGCATCGAGCAGTCTCAAAGGGCAAGGAAGCGGAAGCATCTGCACTCGCTCAGACCGCAGCTGCTCAAGCGCTATCGCCACATCTTCTCCCGCCCCCACAACCAAGAGAGCGTCGAAGTCGGGGGGCAAAGTTCCTCCCGCATGAACGACGCCAAGCTGCCCGCGTCGGTCGCCCAGGACGATGGCCCCCTCGCCTCCCCCGACACTGGCAATTTCTATGGTGGGGTACCTCTCTGAGACCTCAGCACTGCGCAGATGCGCGAGAACATCGGAAAAACTTTGCAGCGCAGTTGTATCCTTGGATTCCGACATCACGCGCCATCATAACGCGCATCTCAGCACCCTCGGGACTCCACTGTGAATCAGATCGCAGAACCAGGAAACCGCAATCGCATGGTGGTTTCGCCCTTCTTGGAGCCCCCCTCCAGGGTCCCACCGCATTCTTCGGCAACCCGGCGAACCACCCGAAGGCCCACTCCGTGCAAGCCTTCACCCTTTCCAGACTCCGGGATCGCCGAGTCACGAGGGGCGCGCAGCCAAGCCAACAACTCGGCGGCCAAGGGCGCCCCGTGATTGCGAACTTCAATACAGAGCCCGTCCCCGTCGGGCTTCGCCTCGACCGCCACGGTCCAGGGCCCCGGGCCCGGAGATGCCGCAGCGCTGGCTTCAATCGCATTTTCCACCAGGTTCGAGAGCGCCCTGAGCAATTCGGGACCGTTGGCTGTGAGTGTAAGATCGCTCGTGGCGTCAACGGCAAGAAGCGCGGGAAGCGTCGATCTCGTGACGGTCAAGATCTCAAGTCGACGCAGAAGGTCCTGTATATTCACCTCCGTGCACCGCGCCTGCACGACCGGAGGTTCTTTTGTTTCTACCGGCTCCTCCTCCGTAAGGGCAACGACGCTCGGAACCGGCGAGGGAGTGCGGAGTGGGCCGGGGCTTGGGCCGCCCGTCGCGATTCGTCCGAGATCGCTCACGAGGTGACGAAGCTGCTGCGCGGATTCGTACAACGCGTTCAGGGTGCCCTCAACTCGCCTCGCTAGCTCGGGTTCCATCGCGTCGAGCGACGATTTGAGCGGCCCGAGCATCATCTCGATCGCCATGCTCACCGACCCCACAGGGTTGCGAAGGTCGTGGATGATCTGGTGCATTCGCTCCAGCTCATCCATGATCTGTGCGGGTGACGCGGGTGATCCCACGGTCTCATCAAGCTCGTAATTTCCGGCGTTTGCACGCGCAGCTCCATCCGCAGAAGAACCCATTGGCGTTTCTGTACGGCTGGAATTCCGGCCGCACAGCCTGAATGTAGGACGCGTACAATCCCGTGCGCCTCAAGGGGGGACCGTGCGATTCCGCAACGGGTCGGTCCGCTCGAACCATCTCATCGCGCGCACCGTGGGACCACAGATCGGGCCTCATCGCGCGGGGTCACGGGTCGCGTGCACCCCCGTGCGCTAGCGGCGGCGGCGACCGCGTTCGCGGAGACGGCCAGTACGACCTCGCGATCCGTCGTCCGCGAAGGGCGGCGGGAGCAAGGGCTCGTGAAAGCTCGTCGTGCTGCGCTGCTGAAGCTCTACCTCCGACAACAAGATCGCGGGTGAGCACCCGCCCACCGGCAAAGACCCACTCTCTGCATAACAATATCCGCGATCGATGCCGTCCTCCCCGCCGCAACCCGCGATGCGTTGAAGCGCAGAAAGTGGGGTGCCGATAAGCTCAAGATCGCGAACTCGTCGCCGTTCGCCCGTCTCGACATCGAGGATATAGATCTCGGCGAGTTCGCCCTTGAAGACCTGAAAATCATAGCTATTGGTGGTCGTCTCACCACTGCGAATCTTAAGGATAATCGCCGCCTGTTTGCGCCCTTGAGCACGGGCGAGTTCCACAAGGCGCAGTTCAAGCGCAGCCCATGTCTCACGGTGCTCCGGGGCGCAGTCCACCACGAGGTTGCCCATACGCGCCATGGTCGGCTCCACACCATCGTGGCGACCATGGCCCGAGGATTGGGCGATCGCGCTGGATTTTTGTTCTTTGCTCGCGGGGATAGGCGTTCGGTTGCGCAGAAAATCGACAAGAATACCCCGTTGAATCAGGGTGACCTTGCCCGCTCGCACACCTTCGTCATCGACCCGGTAACTCCCCCACATCGGAATGTCGTCCCCGTCGGTGCGCGTCGGATCATCGTAGACGTCGAGGTACGGCGGCAAGATCAATTGCCCCCGTTTATGGGCGAAGGTTCGGGTTTCTCCACGTGCCACGAGTCGTCCCCCCTCTAGGCGATGCCCAAGAGCCTCGTGAAACATCGTGCTCGCGGCTTGCCCCGCCAAAAGTGCGGGTCCGATGAAGGCCCCGGGGCTCTCCGAGTGACGAAGGCTTTCGAGGTCGCTCAAGACCTCGTCGAGCAGTCGCTCCATCTCGGCGCCATCAGGGACACTCTCGAGAGTCCGCAAATAGCAATTGCGCGAGGCCTCGACATAGACCCCATCGTCGGTGAGCACCCAGCCGCCAATCGAAAAATCGACGTATAAATCTTGAGTAAAGACCCTCGTCCCCTCCGTGGTCACCAACCATCGATCGATTCGCTCTGCCCGCAGTGATACCGCGGGATCGTAGATCTCGGGATGGTCCAAGAAACGGCGGGATACCCGAAGCATCGCCGACTCCCAGGCACGTTTAGGAAAAGGAAGCTCCGACGGATCTTCAACGTGCACCACAGCACGCTCCCTCGTAAAGCTGTCGGCCTCGTCCCGGAGGTACTCCGAGACCATCGCCTTGCGATGATCGTAGTAGTCCTCAAGGGCCTCATCGAACTTGACCTGACTGAGTTTCCAGTAGGCAAGCCGAAGGGCCATCGGATCGAGATCGCTGGGCGCTTCGAGCCAGTCAGCGCTCTCACGATCGCGCGCCTCCTCGTTCAGCCCTGCATCGACGACATTGTCGAAACGATGGTTTCCGACACGGAGGTCGGCGTAGATCGATGAACGACAATTGGACTCATCGCGCAGGAGAGAGCCATGCGCGGCCCCAAGGCTGAGGCCTTGCCTCCGGCGAAGCGCGTAGAGCATATGATACGGGCGCGGGCTTCCTGGAACCCGCAGACCCGCCATGGATCGCTGAAGTTCCTGGGCCATGACATCGAGCAAGGTGTTAACCTGGGGCTGCGTGAGCTTCGAGTCGGACATCGCTGACCGTCGGAAATAGCCGCATGGACGGGCCTGCGCAAGCGCATGCACATTCAGCCTGTTCGCGCCCTCAGCCGACGGGCGCGCAATACGCATCGGATTCGTAGGCGCGCACGATCGCCTGAACAAGAGGGTGCCGCATGACGTCATCGCCCGTGAACTGACATTGTGCGACGTCCGGAACGGCTCGAAGAATCCCCAGGGCATGGGACAGGCCTCCGCCCGCGGCGCCCGGAAGGTCCCGCTGGGTTGGATCTCCAGTGACGACGCACCACGTGCCCACACCAATTCGAGTGAGCAGCATCTTCATCTGCTCGCGGGTGGTGTTTTGAGCCTCATCGAGAATCACAAACGCGTCGTTGAGGGTTCGACCGCGCATATAGGCGAGCGGGGCGACCTCGATCACCCCCTGTTCGATGAGCCGGGCAATTTTTCCCACATCCATCATCTCATGCAAGGCGTCGTAAAGAGGTCGCATGTAGGGGCTGACCTTCTCTTCCAAGGTTCCAGGCAAGAAACCAAGGTTCTCGCCAGCCTCCACCGCGGGCCGAGTCAAAATGATTCGACGGACGTCTTTATCGAGGTAGCGGCGCACGGCCATCGCCACGGCGAGATAGGTCTTCCCCGTCCCCGCGGGCCCCACGCCAAACGTCAGGCTGTGGGTGCGCATCGAGTCGACGTACTGCTTTTGTGCCAGACTCCGGGGCGCGACCGCACGCCCCCCTCCGGCCTTCGTGAGCAACTTGTCGTCGAACACTCGACCGAGCTTTGCGTCGGGCGAGTGACACAAGACCTCTAGCGCGCGTCCCACGTCGGCATGTTGAACAGGCGTTCCTGCCTGTGCCATCGCAAAGAGCTGCCGAATCAAAATTTCGACCTGCTTTCGAGCCGCCTCGTCGCCCCCTTCGAGCGTGATCTCGGTCCCCCGAAGATGAAGCACAACACCAGTTTTTCGAGTGATCTCGGCGCTGAGCATCTTCGACTGAGTCGGAGAACCCAAGAAGCGCTGCACCGAGCGCAGGTCCTCGAATACAATGTTCTTTTTGATGGTCACGGCAGAGCTCCAGCGAACGATTGTGGCAAAATCTGCACGTTCCTTGGCTGTGGTAAGGCTGCGATGATTTGACGCTACCACGCGATCTCAACGACAAACAGCGCGACCGCCATGGGCTCCGCGAGGGTCTTGAGGGCCTGCGCGACCTCATGGACCGACTTCTCAGCGACGACGGCTGTCCCTGGGATCGCGCCCAGAGTCTGGCGACCCTCGAGCCTTATCTCATCGAGGAGACCTACGAAGTCCTTGGCGCCCTCAATGACCCGAGCGAACACCGCCTGGAACTGGGCGATTTGTTGTTCCAGATCGTATTTCAGTCGGCGCTGCGCGAACGCGAGGGCGCGTTCAGCCTCGACGACGTGGTCTCGGGTATCCGCGACAAGATGATCCGGCGCCATCCACATGTTTTCTCGACGAGCGACAAGCCCGCCGCGGATGCGCCCCGTACCGAGGCCGAGGCATCCCAGTCGTGGGCGCGGATCAAACAGCAAGAACGCTCGGCGGGCGGCCCCGAGGCCGAAAACTCGGACCCGCTCGCCAGGATCCCCCAGGGACTTCCGGGCCTTCAGCGCGCTTGGCGACTCCAAGACGGCGCGGCCCAGCTCGGCTTCGACTGGCCCGATCTCGAAGGTCCTCTCGCCAAGGTCGACGAGGAGTGGGCTGAGCTAAGATCCGCCATACAGAGCGAGGATCGAACGGCGATCGAAGATGAACTTGGCGACCTGCTCTTCGTCTTGGTCCGGCTCGCGCAAAAACTCCAGATTCAACCCGAGGCGGCCCTTCGCTCGACCAACAACAAGTTTCAGCGTCGCTTCGCGCACGTTCTTCGACGCTGTACAGAGCTCGATCTCGACCCGAAAGCCGCGGGGCTCGAGAAGCTCGATCAGTTCTGGAACGAAGCGAAGCGAATGGAGCCCTGAGCCGGCGCTCCGCCCCGCCCGATCGGAACACAAGCCCGAGGCGGTACCGACCAAACTAGAGTGGCGAAGCTCACCGTCTCGGACCATGGTTAAACTTGAGTCCGGCATGATCTCCACCCCCGCGCGATTGGTTCTTAAACATAACTACCGTGGCGACGGCTGCGGAGATGCAGAGCTTGAGCGGGCTGCGATTGTTCACCTCGACGCCGCCGCCGATGCACTGAACATGGCGGTATTGACGCTCGACGATCCCAACGACGAGAGCCGTCCGTCCTTGCAACGACGAGCGAGCCACTGCCGAAAACTCCTGGTCGAAGCGGTCACATCGCTCAGCCGCGCGCGGCTCTACATCACCGGAATTCGAACCTATGCACTTCCAGTGATCATGAGTAGCGAGGCAAACCCAGTCGCCGAACTGGGTCGCCTCCACCAGATTTGCTCACGACTTTTATGGTATAATCACGAGTACTTACCTGCAAAAAGTCAATCCACTCCATTAACCGATGAAGACGAAGCTCAGCTGGCGCTGGTGATCAAAGACCTCGCGTCTCACGCCCGCATCGGACGCGCGATGCGCCACAAATGGCTCGTGGCGACGACGCTCTGCGCGGCATTGATCCCCCTTGCTGGGGTTCCGGTGGGGGTCGCCGCACTGGCCTGCGCGGCGATGGCGACCGTTCAATACTTTCGCGCCGCCTCGACGCTCACGAGCTACTCGCTGCGCTGATTCGACCGGCCGCGGTCGTCTCTAAGGAGACGAAGGGGCTGGTGACGATGGGTCAAGAAATTCGATGACCAGCAGCTGGTAGCCATTGCTGCCGGGAATCACCGACCACTGCGGGATCGCCTCTCGGCGGAGCGTCAAGGTAGCGATGGTCTCCGCACCCTTTCGCCGAATCTGCACGTCCGTGACTGGCGTGTTAAAAAAACTTGTGTCGAGTCGACGCCGGTTGTTCTTCACGTTCACGGCAGTCCGGGGGAGTCTCACGGTGACCTGTAGCCCTTTTGTCTCGATCTCGGGGGTGACGCTGGAGCTGAGCTGAAAAAAGACCCGCGAGCTCTCCTCTGCGCGCTCAAACCCTGTCCAGGTGAGCACAGACCCCATTGAATTGTTGCCCGCGCGCACGCTAGGCGGGGCGTTCTCTCCGGAGATCGAGACCCCCTGATAGAAGCCAATCGGGTTGATCGAGAGTACAGACTCACGCACCGGGCGAACAAAATTGGCCCTGGGCGCGGTGCCGGAGCTGTATCCCCAGCTGGCTTGGGCCTCTGCACTGGCCTCGCGTTTCCCTGAAAATGGATCTTCGGGCGTGGTGTTTGGGCTCGTCCCGCCGGGCAGAGCCGATGGCGTCGGCCGTGCCTGCGCCCCATCGTTTCTTGCGGCCGCGTCGCCGGACGGGGCCCGAGGCGGGGCCGCGAGTGCCGGGGCTGCCGAAAACAAGAACAGGGCCAAGGGTCCGAAGGTCACCAGGAAAGAACGCGACATTGCGCACGTAGCTTAGCCGCCTTGATTTGAGATCGCCAAGATCCGGCGAGAATGACCACTGTGGCCAAAAATACGGGCTCAGCGCCGTCGGCCGACCGGGTCTGAGAGCTCAGGGCTGTCGGGGTGTTCCGCGCGCACGTTCAACACAGAGGAGCGCAGATCGCTCACCAAAAAGTGCGAACCGCATACCAAGACCCGGCGACCGGCGACCAGAGCCTCGCTAAACGCGGCCACCAGCTGGCTCGAACGAGGCTCAAACACCCGGTCCCCAGACTCGGCAAGACGATGGGCATCCATGCCGGCCTCGTCACGCGGTGGGGTGAGCCACAGCGCAGCCCGCGGATCGAGCCAGGCTCGCAGCAGCGCCACCAGATCTTCGGGGCGCTTGTCGACCATGCAGCCAAAGATGACGACGTCCCAGTCGCCGGCCTGTAGCGCCGCGCACAGGGCCCGAATCCCGTCTTCGTTGTGGGCGACATCAAAGCAGACCACCCCCGAACCTGCCGGCACGCCGGGGGGCATCGAGCGTAGAACTTCGATCCGGCCGGGCCAGCAAACACCGTCGAGCGCTGCTGCCGAGGCTTCGGGGTAAAAATGGCGAAGAGCCGCGAGCGCGAGGCCAGCATTCTCGCGTTGATGCGGGCCAGGGAGCCCAGGTGGAGAGCGGTCGAGAGAGTCGGTCCACTGCATCGACACTCCGACTTCCGCAGATCGCGCGAAAAGCACATCTCGCGCGGCCGCCGATTGACCCGAGACCGACATGGCTTGGCACCCCCGCTCGATCACCGCGGCTTTCTCTGCCGCGATCGCCTCGATCGTGTCGCCGAGGTAGAACTGATGATCCAGGCCGATTTTCGTGACGAGGACGTACTGGGGCGGCAACACCCGAGTCGAGTCCAAACGTCCACCCAACCCCGCCTCTAAGATCACCACCTCTGGCCTCGCCTCCGCAAAACACTCCAGCGCGATCAACGTCAGAACTTCAAAGAAGGTGCATCGCTCTTCGACATGGCGCTCAGCCCGCTGAACCTGTTCGTATTTGCAACGCACGACCTCGTCGCTCACGGCGCAGCCACCGAGGCGAATTCGCTCACCGACCCTGTGCAGGTGGGGGCTGGTAAACAGGCCAACACGCCGCCCGCGGCTCAACAGGCCCGCCTCCAACATGGCCGACGTCGATCCCTTCCCGTTGGTGCCCACCACCTGAACGACCTCTACGGTACTGAGCCATGCTTTATACTCGCCCGAAAGCTCGGCGAAGACCCGACGAATGCGCGTCAGGCCCAACCGCACCCCGCTCGTACGCCGCGAAAACATCGCAGCCTGCCACTTTGGCGTCGAAGCGAAAGGAGGAGCGCCGCCCATCGTCAGCGATCGCTACACGCTGGCAGAGGCACGGCGGTGTGGTTCTTTCGGAGATCCAACGGACCCCAGAAGGCGCAAGATCGATCCGAGCTGATCTTTCAGATCTGCCCGATGGATAATGCGATCGACCATCCCGTGTTCGAGCAAAAATTCTGCGCGCTGAAACCCCTCGGGCAGTTCCTGACCGATGGTTTGCTGAATCACTCGAGCGCCGGCGAACCCAATCTGCGCACGCGGCTCGGCGACGATCACATCCCCTAAGAATGCAAAGCTCGCGGCAACACCGCCCGTCGTCGGGTTGAGAAGCACCGAGATGTACGGGATCCCCGCATCTCGAAGGCGCCCACGTGCGGCAGAAGTCTTGGCCATCTGCATCAGAGACAAGATGCCTTCCTGCATACGCGCGCCTCCCGAGGCACTAAAGACCAGCGCGGGCACATTGCGCTCTCGCGCTCTTTCGAATACGCGCGTGACCTTCTCGCCGACCACAGATCCCATGGAACCGCCCATGAACTCGAAGGCGAAGAACCCGACGCTCGCGGGAACCCCGTCAAGATCACCAAGACCCGAGACAAAGGCATCCGGCATCTTACATTTTTGGACCGCGGCCTTGAGGCGATCTCTGTAGGCCTTCTGGTCCTTAAATTCGAGGGGATCTCCGGAACGCAGCTCAGTGTCGAGCTCCGTCCAGCTGCCGTCGTCCATGATCGAGGCGATGCGCTCGTGCGTAGGCATCCTGTGATGATGCTCGCAAACCGGGCACACACGCAGGTTCTGGACGAGTTCCGCCGTATAGGTAACCTCCCCACACGAATCGCACTTGGTCCACATCCCCTTAGGGACCGAGACCTTTCCGGCGGGAGATCCTTTTTCGAGGGGTTCCTTCTTGCGTCTCCACCAGGCCATGCGGTCGAGCATCATCCACGGGTCGAGCCCGTGCCGCAAGCCCCAGCATGCATTCGTATGCGCACGAGTCGCACTTCAGTATGCGTATCGCTCACGTTGCCCACGCTTTACGAGACTGGTAGGCAGAGCCCATGACCGACACGCCCCCGGACAGCCCATCGAGTCTCACCTACGCGGCTTCCGGCGTCGACATCGAGGCCGGCAATGAAGCCGTCCGTCGCATCCAACGCATGGTGTCGCGCACACGGCGCCCTGAGCAAATCGATGGGTTAGGAGGGTTCGCGGGGCTGATGGCCCTACCCAGCGGCCTGAAAGACGCTGTGCTTGTCTCGTGCACAGACGGCGTCGGGACCAAGCTCCTGGTCGCTATCGCTATGGAGAAACACGACACCGTGGGCATCGATTTGGTCGCCATGAACGTCAATGACCTGCTGTGCACCGGCGGACTCCCGATGTTCTTGCTCGACTACGTGGCGACGGGGAAAGTCGAGGCCGGCGTCGTCGAGAGCATCGTCAGCGGCGTCGTCGAAGGTTGTGTGCAGTCCCAGTGCGCGCTGATCGGCGGCGAAACGGCGGAGCTTCCCGGCATGTACAGCAAGGGCCACTACGACCTCGCCGCGACCGCCGTCGGCGTAGTCGAACGCGAGCAAATTTGGGCGCCACGAAATGCCAAAGCCGGCGATGTGATCGTCGCCCTGCCCTCCAATGGTCTCCATAGCAACGGCTACAGCCTCGCGCGCCGAGCCCTTCTCGACCCAAAATTCGCGGGCCTGAAACTGGACGCGCCGCTCGCGGACTCGTCCGATTCCGTCGGCGAGGCTCTGCTGCGACCCACCCGAATCTACGCTCCCCAAATTCGTCGAATCCATCAGCTTGAGGGCATGCCTGTGCACAGCGCTGCACATATCACCGGGGGGGGGCTTATCGAGAACCCGCAACGAGCGATCGAAGAGGACCTGGCCCTCGAAATCGATCTGTCGTCCGTTCCCCTCCCCCCTGTGATCGCTGCGGTCCGCGACCAAGGGGTCGCGGACTCAGAGATGCTTCGGACCTTCAACTGCGGGGTCGGGATGCTGCTCTATGTCGATCCTGAACGGGTCGACGAGGTCTGTGAGACACTCGGAGAAGGCATCGTTGCAGGCCGACTCGTGCCCCGCGGCGGAAGCGACCACGAGCAGGTCCGAATCGTCGCGCGCCGCTGGTAGCCAAAAGACATCCCTTGGCCACCACCAACCACTACGACCTCATCGTCATCGGCTCCGACATCGCCGGGCTGGTCGCGGCTTCCCTGACCGCCCGTCGCGGCAAACGAGTGCTGGTCATTCCACACGGGCCCGCCGATGGGACCTATCGACTCGCACGAGAGACGTTTTCGCTCAACGAGGCGCCGCTGATCCATCTCGGCTGTCCAGCCCTGCACCGTGTCTACGATGAGCTCGGTCTGTGGACACAGATCAGCCGAGAGCGGCGAACGCTCTCAGACATCGTCCACTGGATCTTGCCCGAGCAGCGAATGGACCTTCAGCCGGGCATGCTCAATTGGTCGCAGGAGGCCGAGAGGGCGTGGCCCGACGACCCGGTCCGCGAGGCATGGGAGCTGCGCCACCGCTGGGCCCATGCCTGCGACGAGCTGCTCGATGAAGTTCTTGCGAGCGAGGGGGTGTTGACTGCAGATGGTTTCTGGGGACGTCGATTCTTGAATCGTGTCGCCGAGCAGCTCCCCGCGACGACGCTCGATGAACTTGAACCCCTGCGCTCCGATCACCCTCTACGGGCCGGAGCGCGTGCCCTAGAGCCGTGGTACCTGCATCTAAGCCCGAGCCAACTGGGCAAGGCCGCCAGTCTACGGATTTCAGAGTTATGGTCGCGGGGGCCCGAAGACCGCACGGGTGGCGAGTCTGCCCTTCGCCAGCAGCTGCTGCAACGGATCCAACTCAAGTCCGGCGATGTTAAGCCAAATCTCCGGGTCGGCGAAATCCTTCTCAAGCGCGGAAAAGTCACCGGTATCGCGCTCCTCGGCAAGAAGGACCGCTACGGCTGCGACCAGATGCTGATCGCTAGCGATCCTCAAGGCCTCGTTTCAGGTCAGCTCCTGCCCGAGCCCATTCCAAAAGCTCTCGCGCTCAGCCTGTCAGGCCTCAAACGCGTCGCCCATCGCTTTGTCATGCACCTCGAGATCGCCCCGGAAGGCCTCAGCCCCGCCCTTGGAGGCATCAGCATCTGTGTCCCGCTCGCCGACGCCCGCGGCCCCCATGGGGAAGGACTCACCTATCTTCGTCGCGGAGAACCCACCCCGCACGGGCATCAGCGAATTTCGGTGACACGAATCGTCGGAGCGCACGACTCCATTGCATCGGCACGCGAGCAACTGCTGCAAGAGCTCGACGAGCGCGGGATTTTACCCTTTGTTCACGACCACCTCGCGTTTGTGCACTCGCCCCACGACGGCCGCGAGGCGAGCGACGGTCGTGGAAGCCTCGTCGACCGCTACGGCACCGCGACCGCCCTACGGCTCCCGATGACCGCCCTCTATGAGACCGAGATTCCACCGACCTTAGGGGTGGGGGTGTTGCCCCATTTCTCTGGCATCAAGAATCTGTACCTCGCCTCGCAGCTCACCTACCCGGGCCTCGGGTTGGAGGGTGAATTTGCCGCAGGCTGGGCTGCCGCAGGGGTCATCGCCTCGACGTCTCGACCGGGGCTGGGCCGCAACCTCTTTCTTGGGCGCGGTCGCTAGACCCTCGGTCACGGGGGATTTTAGAGGGCTTTTTCGACCTTCGAGACCAACTCATCGAGTTGAAAGGGCTTCGTGATGTAAAATTTTGCCCCGACGTTGATGCCGTCGATCATGCTTTTTGGATCGTTCTTCGCTGTGAGAAAGATAACCGGAATGGGCTTTGTGTCGTCGTTGCCCTTGATCGCCTTCACAAAGGTCATGCCGTCGAGACGCGGCATCATGATATCGACGATGATCAGGTCTGGCCGCGAGGTCTCTAAGGCGGTCAACCCCGCGAGTCCGTCGTTTACACTCGAGATACGATACCCTCGCGAGCTCAGGGATTTCTCCAGAAGTACCCGGACCGAGGGGTCGTCCTCAATGATGAGGATATTCGCGTTCGCCACTGTGCGCGACACTAACACCCCTCAAGCGTCAAGCATACCTCGTTCATCGGCCCAATTTTTCCATCGCAGCACGAAGCGGGTGCTCGCTATCGACTCGATTTTCGTCGGCTCGACCGACCGTCAAACCAGCCAGTCGGTGCACGCCACCGTTGCGCCAACGTCGCAGATCGATGCGTGCCAGGGCACCCGACACGCGATCCCTCGAGACGACCAGGTGCGAACCGTCGAGCCAACTCCCGCTGTTGCCATAGATCACGTCACCCCGCCGCTCCAGGCTCCCATAGTGACTGTGGCCCATAAGAACAAGAGGCACGCCGGTGACCTCGCCGACGGTTGTCGCCACCCTCAACATGTCCTGTGCGACGTTGCGAGTCGTTCGTGTGCGGCGGACCCTGTAAGCGACCGCCAACCCGGCCGCCGCACCACACGAAGCCCCGATCCAAAGAGGCCAACCCATCCAATGAAAGACTGCCGGAAAGATCATCAAAGGAGCCACTGCACTCAAAATAAGGTCCATCGCCGTCACGGATAAGACCCCCCAGACGGTCGCCGAGGAAGGGGGCGCGGCCATATTTTGAAGGGCCGTGAGCGTACTCATCTGTAGACCCGCGTTGGCAGCGACCCTCGCTAGTTTTTCGGCATGTAGAGCTCGGCCAGCGAGATCGACCCCCCCGCGCGCCCACAGTACAGCCATGTGGCCCACCATTTTCAGATAGAGAAACATCACCCGCATCATGAAACGAAGGCCACGCGCGCCGGCCCAGCGAACATAGTCCATCGTCGTAAACTTATCGGCCGAATCGTAGTCGATCTCGGGCATTAGATTCGAAAAGCGCCGCGTCGCCACCTCTGCGACCGTTTTAACAAGACGCCCTCCTCGTGTCGGCGAGAGCTGACTGCCCGTCGAGCAGGCGGCATCAAAGATGTGTCCATGCTCGATCCAGGCGCCGCCCTCTTCACGTAAAAACCACGGCACAAAACGTATTTGGCCTGCACCGAGGTCTCGGAGCCGGGTCATGCCGGTCTTGGACACGTCGAAGGACCGTAGAGGCGACCCCTCGCCCTCTCCAGAAGTGTCCTCCTCTTCCCCGGGAATCTGCCCTCGTTCAAGGCGCTCTCGAAAGGCCCTGCGCACGGCTGGATAGAGAAACTCTGCATCGTGGTTGCCCGCGACAAAGACGATCCCGTTGCCGGCCTCTAAAAAGCGACACAAGCCCTCTTCCACGCCGGGGTAAGCGTCGAGTACGGCATGGAGACGCTCGACCGCGATCGCCTCTGGATCGTTGATATCGGATCCAATCTCGATGTTCCAAAAATCGATGAAATCACCGTTGACGATGAGCTGCCAGGTCCCTTGCCGGCTGTAGTGCTCCAAGAAGCGCGGGAACGCCTGTTCGACGTGCGCGGCCAAATGCACATACTCGCCACGACTTCGCGTTTTGAGGTGCGATCCCAAATGGAGGTCGCTGATGAGCAACAGGTCCCGCACGCCGACACGAGTCTAGCACTTTCGTCAGCGGCGAATTGTGCGCAATTCGTCAAAATAGCGACCCAACCAATGTGGTATAGGCCGATCCACCGCCATGAAACAGCTCGCGTTCATCGCCATGGTCATCGGCTTTTTGGGCCTCTTCGCCTGGAATTTCAGGGTCTTCATCCGCATTCTTCAGCTCGGAAAAGATCCGAAACTAACGGAGACCCTGGGCGATCGAGTCGCCAGCCTCAATAAGTTTTTCTTCGGCCAGCGAAAGGTCATGGAGGAGCGGCGCAGTTGGCACCACCTCGGAATCTATTGGGGGTTCTTAGTGTTGCAGCTCGCTGCGGTCGACATGCTTCTGACCGGCATTTTAGGCGATTGGTTCAATCTCGGGATCGTCCTCGGCGAGCCTCTCTACGCGTGGATGCGTACTTTGGTCGACGTGGGCACGGTCGTCGTCTTGCTCGTCATCGTCTACGCGATGGTCCGCAGAGTCGTATTCCGGCCTGAATTTGTGCCGTTGAGCATGGACGCCATGCTCATTCTCGGTGGCATAGCGACGCTCAACTTAACTCATTTTGGGCACCAAGCCTGGCACATGGCGTTCACCGGACAAGCGGAAGCTGGACCCGTGGTTTCCTACGAGATCGGCCGTTTGCTGGGTCTCTACAGCCCTATCCAAGGAAGCGAAGACGGTGCGCTCACGGTCTATGTCGACAAGGACCTCGCTCATCTCGCTAGCCAACTCCACGGTTGGGTTCATATGGTGATCTTTTTTGCCTTCTTGAACTACCTCCCCTTCTCCAAGCACATTCACCTGCTCGGATCCGGGCCAAACATTTTTCTCCGCCGCCAGTCCAAGCGCGGAATCAGCCCACGTGTCGAGCTTTTTGAGGGCAACGACCTCGAAGAAGGCGAACCTCTCATGGAAAACTGGGGGGTCGGCCGAATCGAAAATTTCGACTGGAAAAGCCTGCTCGACAACTATTCGTGCACCGAATGTGCACGCTGCACGACCTATTGCCCGGCCTTTGCGACCGCCAAGCCGCTCTCGCCGATGCATCTCATCCACGATCTGAAGGACGAGATGAACGATCGAGGCAAGAAGCTTGTTCAACTCAAGAAATGTGGCGTCAATCCACCTTCCGTAGATGGCGAGACGGGCGAGCTAAAGTGGATGGATCCCCCGACCGACGCCGACAAAGGGGCTGTCGACAAGATCGACGCCCTTAAAAAAATGCTCGATGATGCGCCTCCGCTGGTGGGAGGTCGAATCAAAGACGACACCTTGTGGGCCTGCACAACCTGCGGAGCTTGCGCCGAAGTCTGCCCAGTGTTCATCGACCACCCCCTCAAGATCCTTCAGATGCGCTCGCACATCATCTTGAACGACGAGAGCGGGCGGACCCCCGCCGAGGTCACCACGGTGATCAGCAACATCACCGAAGGCCAAGGCAACCCCTGGAATATCCCCGCCAGCGACCGACTTAATTGGACCCGCGGTCTCGATGTCCCGCTTCTGGCAGACCATCCAGACGCCGAGTATCTGTTTTTTGTCGGCTGTGCCGGAGCCTACGACGAAGAGGCCAAAAAAACGACACGAGCTCTCGTCAAGATTATGCAAGCGGCCGGCGTTGATTTTGCGATCATGGGCGAGGACGAAGCATGCACGGGGGACACCGTCCGGCGGCTCGGCGACGAGATGAACTTTCAGATCATGGCCGATGCACAGGTCAAAGTCCTGAACGAACTCAAAGTGAAGAAAATCATCACCTCGTGCCCGCATTGCCTGCACACGATCAAAAACGAATACCCTCAGTTCGGCGGAATGTTTGAGACCATTCACCACACAGAGCTGATCGCCCATCTTCTTGAGCAGGGTAAACTCAAGGTTGAGAACCCCCTTGAAAAGCGGGTCACCTACCACGACAGCTGCTACCTCGGTCGGTGGAACAAAATCTACGACTCGCCACGAGCGATCCTCGGCGCGGCCACAGGTAAAGCGGGCGAGGTCATCGAGCTCGACCGAAACAAGGAGCACGGATTTTGCTGCGGCGCCGGAGGTGGACGGATGTGGGTCGAAGAAGAGCCAGAGAAGCGCGTCAACGTCAACCGAAGCGCGGAGATCATCAAGAGCGGCGTCGATGCCGTCGCGGTCGGTTGCCCCTTTTGCAAGACGATGATCTCGGACGGAATGAAACACTTCAACAAGGACGAGGACATCGAGGTCATGGATCTGGCGCAGATGTTGGCTTCGACGCTTGCCGACCCACCTGCCACAGCCGCGAGCGAACCAGGCTCCGAATTGGACGATCGAGGTGGAGCATGATCGCGCCCAACGCCGGCCCGAGGGAAATCGCGCTCACGGCAAGCCTCACCGAAGCCTTGGCGCCCATTCACCTCAACGTACTCAACGAGTCCTCGGGGCACACCTCGAGACCCGGTGCCGAGAGCCATTTCAAAGTGATTGTTGTGAGCCAAGCCTTCGTCGGAAAGCCGCTCGTGCAGCGCCATCGAGCGGTCCATGCTGCCGCTCGGGCACAGCTTGAGGGCGGCCTTCATGCCCTCTCAATTCAGGCGTTCACAGAAGAAGAGTGGCGGTCGAGAGGCCAACAAGTGCAAGACTCGCCAACCTGTCCCGGCCGTTCATCCTAGTACGCCGCGGCCTTGCCCCCGTCGCGCGCCTTGTCGGCGACGGCCCGATAGCCGCCGGTGGCGGGGTCAACCTCGATGCAATTCGCGTGGCCGATTCGGCTCCAGCTTCCCGTCTCGTGCCCGAGAGCCCTGAGCGCCGTCATCGTCGCGGCCGGCACCGATGCCTCATGAAAGATTTTATCGGGGAGCCACTGGTGGTGAATTCTCGGAGCGACGACCGCTTCACTCAGGGTTCGCCCATGATCAACAATTTGCATCAATATCTGGGCGACCGTGGTGGTGATCGTTGGACCCCCGGGGGACCCCAAGATCGCCCGCAGCGCTCCATCCTTAACGACAATGGTTGGCGTCATGCTGCTCAACATTCGTTTTCCTGGCTCGACACCATTTTGCGGGCCTTGAACCAAACCGAACATGTTGGGTGAACCGACCTTGGCGGTAAAGTCGTCCATCTCGTTGTTCAAAATAACGCCAGTCCCCGGAATCACTCGTTTCGCCCCGAAGCCACCGTTTAGAGTGTAGGTGTTCGAGACGGCCATTCCCGCGTCATCGACGACCGAGAAATGTGTCGTTTGCTTCGATTCCTCCAGAGCGACGCCCGCACCAACCTCGTGCGAGGGCGTCGCCCGACTTGCATCGATGTCCGACATTCGCCGGTCGATGTAGCTCACGTCGAGCAGCTTCTCGGCTGGAATGTCGATAAAGTCGGGGTCGCCAAGCAGCAAATTTCGATCGGCGTAGGTACGGCGAAGAATCTCGACATACAGGTGAATCCGCTCCACCGAATCCCACTCCATCTCGTGCATCGACAGGCTCTCGCTCGCGGCCAGGATCTGCCGCAGCACCATGCCTCCCGCCGACGGCGGTGGCATCGCTATCACCTCGTGCCCGCGATATCCAAATATCAGCGGCTCGCGCTCGACCGCCCTATAGTTCGCCAGGTCTTCAGTCGTCCAGATCCCACCAAGCTTCTGAACCTCCGCGACCATCTTGTCCGCGAGTGAACCCTGGTAAAAAGCATGGGGTCCGTCGTTCGCAATCTGTTCAAGAGTGACGGCAAGCTCGGGCTGCTTCCAGAGATCGCCCGCTTGGTAGTCGCTGCCATCGGGTCTTCGAAATGCCGCGGCGCTAACGGCAAAGCCCGCCTTTTCCATGCGCGCGCTGCCTTTTTGTAGGTCTTCGGCGTGAAATGAATCGAGAACCCACCCCTCGCCCGCGAGGGCGACCGCAGGCATCACCAGCTCCTTCCACGGTAGACTCCCGAATTTCTCGTGAGCCATGGCAAAGCCGGCCACGTCGCCCGGAATCCCCGCCGCCAGCGCCCCCAAACGGCTGCGGGCGTCCACCGGATCACCTCTGGCATCGAGAAACATGTCGCGATGAGCCTTGCCCGGTGCCGTCTCGCGATAGTCGATGGCGACCGCTTTCCCTGCGCCGGTACGGACGATCATGAAGCCACCCCCACCGATGTTGCCCGCCGAGGGTTGGGTCACAGAAAGCGCAAACCCCACGGCGACCGCGGCATCCACGGCGTTTCCCCCTCTTTTTAGGATAGCGAGACCCACGTCGGTTGCATGGCCCTCTGCGCTTGCTACGGCCCCATGGATGCCCACTTCAGTCGCGTCGTCGTTGGGGTCAAGATCTGGCAAATCACGCGCCTTGCCGATGCTGGGGCTCGCTGGGGCTACGGAGCGGTCTTCTTCTCCCCTCTGAGGCTCCGGCGACAACGAAGGTTGTTTGCTGCATCCGCCGCCCGCGAGTCCGAAAGAGCCGACAACCAGGCCGATCACCAAGGTTGCACCGGTGCGATTGTCGCGGAATCGGAGTCTCGTCATAGGCACACGATACGTGCACACGCCCCGACCGTCACGGGCAACCAGAGTTTCTGCACTCGATCCGAAAATTGTCCAGCTTGGAGTCTTGACACAGAGCGGCCGCTGCTGCACATTTCGGCCGCTCGCAAGGGCTCCTACCGATCCAAAAATACTCGGGGATCGTCTAATGGTAGGACGTGGGTTTCTGGTACCTGCAATCAAGGTTCGAATCCTTGTCCCCGAGCTCAGTTTGTCGTAAACGCACTTTGTCCGGCCCCGTGGTCTAGCGGTTAGGACGGCGGCCTCTCACGCCGCAAACCCGAGTTCAATTCTCGGCGGGGTCACTCTGGGAGCCTTCTCAATCGTTGGGAGGCTCCTTTTTTTGTGTTCCATTGAGCTTGGAGTCTGCTCGATTACGGCTCCATGGCCGTAATCGAGCCGTTGACGCGCTCTCGGCCGGGTCGCTAGGGTAGAGGAGCCTTGTCCAAACGAGCTCTGCCCTTCGTCTTGGTTTGCCTGTTCTCCTGCGCCGGTTGCGAGCAAACAGCGCAGGGCTATTTCGGTCCTTGCGACGAATCGGTGGGCATGGGCATGGGCTGCGATCCAGAGGCCGACAACGCGCCCACGACCCCCGCCGACGCCTGTATGAAGTTGGCCCGCTGTGGAATCTTGAATGTACACACCGACCCTCCCGACGACGACGACGGTTGGGTCGATCCGCTCGATCGTTGCGTGCTGCGCGTGCAACAGACACTCGGACAAGACCCGGGGGCGCTCGTCCTGGAATGCATCGAGGATTCCACATGCGCCGACCTTTCCGCAACGAAGCTGCCCGACGATGATCCTGACAACATTACCCGCGCGGAGGCCGTCATCGGCTGGTGTGGGAGACTGGACCCACGATGATCGCCCACCGTGGCCACCGCTTGTCTTCGCTCGCGGCCGTGACCGTCGCACTCGCAGCGGCACTCACAGCCTCGAGCGCCTCCGCATCTCCCCTCGACGAAACGATTCTGGTGCTGAGAACGCGGCCGACCGGCGTCGAGGAATCTGTGTGGATCGAACAACGACGCGACGCCGCCATGAAGCTTGGGGAAATACGCGACAAAGCAGCGGTCGATGCACTCATCGAGATCGCCGAAACAGAACGCTACGATGTACTTCTCAGCATCGCCATTCGCGGTCTTGGCAACCAAGGTGACCGCCGAGCACTCCCCTCGCTACAACGGATCTACGCAGATCGTAGCGTAGACAAATTCATTCGCGACCAAGCCGGTGAGGCCATCGTCGCGCTTGGTGATCGTCCGCTTGATGACATCAGGCTGGCCGGCCAATCCGGCGATCTGGGTGTGCACACACCTTCGACCGAGCCAGCGCAACTCGGCTCCATGGGCTCGGCAAGCACGCCTGAGGAGACCTTCGCTGGACCCGGACCCCGATCATCTTTGCCAGACGATCTAAGAGCCCGAGACCGCGCGGTTGATCTTGCACTCGGCGAACTCGATCTTCGCATCGACGCTGCTTGGTCCGAACAACCGGTCCTCGCCGATGCCGCATTGCGTCTGGCCACTCGCTACGTGGACGAGCGCCAACAATGGGGCTGGAGCCACCGCGGAGCGCTCGCGCTCGCATTTCGAAACGGAGACTATCGCGCGCCTCCCACCACGAACGACAAGGATGGTGGCAACACGCGTTACTTCCGCCAACAACTCAGCGCTCAGGTGGAAGGCCACTACTACTTCGGAAACTCCGATGTGCACATGTTCGCAGCCGCGGGGCTCGACCAACGGTTCACTCGACTCTCGGTCAAGAACGACGGTGACGACGACAGCCGCAACGAAGGCGCGCTCTCGGACGGGCGCTTCGCTGTCGATCTCGCCCCTGCCGGCGGCTTGGGATGGGGTCGAAACCTAAATAACGGGGCGCGACTACGGCTTGGGGCGATCGAGGCGATTTTGAGCACGGAAAATCTCCTTTCGAATCCGCTCGACACCAAAGCCCGCCGCGCAATTTTGGCGTCGCTCTACGTCCAGTCCAACCGTCGGTCGAGCTACCCCCGACTGGCCGAGGTCCTGCGAGAGCTCAAAGAGCGTGGTTTTCTCGCCCGCTCTCCGTCTGCCCGAGTCCTCTATCGAATTGTCCGAGCGATCGACGATCCGACCTACGCCGACCGACCGAAGGGCGCCCGCATACGTGCCGGATTTGTCTACGGAATCCCACTCATGCAGGACGACTATCAGCTTCGTGGCGCCGACACGGCCATGGCAGGACCCCTACTGAGCGCCGACGTTGGGCTGCAAATTGATCTTGAGCGCGAGCTTCTGTTTGACACACGAGCGCTCTACGATGCCCTCGGAGACGTCACCGCGCTCTCAACAAACAGCGGGGTGACCTATCGCCGCTACCTTCACGGACGCTGGAGCGACTACCTCGGAGAGTGGACACTCGGCGCAAGAGGAGGAATCAGCAAACGCAATTGGGACCTCCCTGACGGGGCACCCAAGCAGGGATTGGGCTACCTTGTCTCGTTTCGCACCAGCTACGCCTACGCATTCAGCCGCGGAAGCCGCATTGAGCTCTCGACCGACATGAGCGTCGAATCCGGTGCGCTTCGCCTCGGAGTCGGCCTCGGCCTGCGCTTCGGGCTCTCCCGGGGCAGCTACGTACAACCCACAACCCCTAAGAAGAGCCTCCCCCTCGCCCCCGCGTCGAGACGGCCCTAAGCGAAGCGCAACGTGTCGAACGCCAACAACAGCGACTCCGATCCTCAGGCGCTCGCGGAGAAAATGACGCCGGAAGATGCTGGGCGACAACCGGGCGACGAACTCCCTTTTCTATTCACGCCAGCCCGGTATTTTTCGCCTCTCGTGATCAGCTTCCCTCACGTCGGCTTGGACTGGCCCAAAGGTTTGGGGCCGCGACCTCAGGTAAACTTTCCACGCAACGCCGACTACGACGTGCACAGGCTCTACCGCAACGCAGCGCGACTCGGGGCCGCGACGCTACGTTCCCGCTACACCCGGCTTGTGATCGATCTCAACCGGCCATCCAACGACGTCAGCCGCGACATCGTCCCCGATCACCCCTCTCCCGCCCATCGCGAGTTCATCGATCTGGCGAGCTCCGCGGCCTACCGAACAGGCCGCCCGATCCGAAATCGTGGCGTGCTGTGGCGACACGCGGTGGGCAACATTCCGCTCTTCGACACGATCAGCTACGAGGCCTTTGACCTGAGGCTGCGCGAATTTTATTGGCCATACCATCGCGCACTCGAGACGCTCCTCGAGCGCAGGGTCCAAAAATTTGGCTACGCGATCCTGCTCGACGCGCACAGCATGCCCGGGAGCGTCGGCGAGGATCTCGTGCTTAGCACGCGCGATGGAACCGCCGCGGGTTCATCGATCAAGGAGCTCGCTGTCGCCGCACTTCAAAAAGCCGACGCGTCGAACGCCAATCTTCGGTTTCGATTGGACGATCCCTATCGCGGCGGCGAGCTTATTCGGAGCTTTGGCCGGCCACAGCTCGGATATCACGCGCTCCAACTCGAGGTCAACCGCGCGCTCTATATGGACGAAAATCGCCTCGAGTTGTGGCCTCTTCCCCGCCTAGGGCTTCAGCCAGAGCGAAGAGCGAGTTCGAGCAATTTCGATGCGCAATTCCCGACGCGCCGACCCAGGCTTTCTGCGCTCTTGCGTCGCGTTGACAAGTTGATTTCCGCGCTCGCGGAGCCCGCTCCAAACAGCCCTGTCGCGCGGTAGCCAGCCCACGAGGGAGGTTTTCTGTCCTTCTCTTGTCTGGTTCGGGCGCACGGGGCTAAGATACGCGAGCTTTGGCAGCCATGGGTGGCTGCAGCGAAGGAATGTGGCAGTGAACCAACCTAATAAAGATGCGGACGCCTTTGACGACTTGCTTGGCCAACTCGTCGACGAATTGGCAATGACGCCCACCGTCGAGCCCGAGCCCGAGCCCGAGCCCGAGCCCGAGCCCGAGCCCGAGCCCGAGCCCGAGCCCGAGCCCGAGCCTCAGGCCTACGCCCCTGCATCTACGGACGGCTACGCGGCAGGCAACCACGAGCCCGCTGCGGTTCATTCCTATTCGGAGCCCATTCCGGCAAAAAACAACAACGTGCTGATCGCTGCAATCCTCGGAGGAGTAATCCTGGTCGTTGGGCTGGCGGCTGTATTCTCAGGCGGCGACGATAAATCACCGGAGGTGGTGAACAAGAACGGACCTCTGACGGCACCCGCTGTGGTCACGCCCAGCACAGCAGCACCCCCGGGCGCCGCCCCAGTGGTTGCGGTTCCTGGCGCTGCTGCTCCTGCCCCAGTTGCTGTCGTTCCTGGCGCTGTCATTCCTGGCGCTGCCGTTCCTGGCGCTGTCATTCCTGGCACTGCCGTTCCGGGTGCTACCGTTCCTGGCGCTGCCATTCCGACAGCGACCGCCACGCCAGCACAGGTCAGCAAGCCAAAGAAGAAGCGGAAGAAAAGGAAGAAGCGAACGAAGAAGAGAACGAAGCCCCCCGGAAAAAAGACGTCCAAAAAAGACGACTTTGACGATCTCTAGTTCGACGTTGGACCTTCTGGAAACGAAGCCGATACCATGACTCGCACCCTATCTATCCCCGTCGCCCTCTGCCTCTGCCTCACCGTTCCTGGAGTCGCTATGGCACAAGGGCAGGTCCCTCCGCCCCCCGCCGGTTCGGCCGCGGCCCCAGCCGCAACCCCGGCCCAGGCGAACCTAACGCCAGACCAAAAGAAGCAACGCGCGCGGATGCTCTACGGCGAAGCCGAGGCCCTCACCGACGGCGGAAGTTGGGCTGCGGCCGTGCCGAAGTACGAAGAAGCCTACTATTTGATGCCAGGAAAACACGGCTTCGCTCGCAAGGTCGGACTGGCGGCCTGGAACGCAAAAGACTGCGCGAAAGCCGACGAGTACCTCAAGCATTTTGTTAAATACGCGGACTCTGCAAAGAAGCAGGGCCAGATCGATGATGCCAAACGGATCATCGGTGAGATTTCGGTCTCGGGATGCGCGTCCACCCCCGCACCTGCACCCGTCGCGGTGACCCCGATCGCTGGGGGGACCCCAGCACCCGCTGCGACCGACGAGGTCGAAAACCCTCTCAACGACATCAAAAGCCAGGAAGATCTTCGTGGCGACGAGCGAGACGCTGCCCGAGCCGGCGCCGAAGGTGAAAAACGACCGCTGTTCGTCGGTGGAGTTCTACTCACGCTCGTTGGCATCGGCGGCCTCGGGCTTGGGGCCGTCACCAACATTATCGCGGCAAAGACAGCCAACCAGCTCGCCGATCTGTCGTCAAACTCGACGGCCACTGGGTTTCCAAATGGAGATTACTCCAGCAGTGAGTCCGACGGCCCCTTCAACCTTGAGACCCGACTCGGAACGATGAATGTGATAACGCCGATCGGCTATATCGCTGGCGGCCTCCTCCTTGCCGGTGGCATTGCGATGATCATCGTCCACAAGAAGAAAAATGGACCCACAACGACTGCAAGAAACAGCCGCGGTCCGCAACTCACTGGTTTGGGCCCCTCGCTCCTGCCCGCTGGGGCTGGTGGTTCCGCCTCGTTCCGTTTCTAGACGGGTCGCAGTTTGAACGAACTCCAGCGCATCCGCGCTCTTCGCAAACTCGAACAGGGAACGCTCGGCATCGGCCAGGCGGCCCCTGTTGTCATGTGTTACCCGAGCCCGTACCGGGTAGGAATGTCGAGCCTGGGGTTTCAGACACTCTATCGTCAGCTCAATGAAGACGGACCGGGCGCACATCGGGCCTTCCTTCCCGACGAGTGGGAAAAACAAAGCCTCGCCTGGCCCCAACCCCGGCGAAAAATCTTGAGCATCGAAGGAGAGCGTCCTGTCTCCGACTATCCAATCCTCGCGTTCTCGGTGGCCTACGAGCTGGAAATTACCGGGCTCATACGTTTTCTCGAAGGCACGGGTATCCCGCTGCTCGCCGCCCACCGTGGCCCACGAGACCCCATCATCATCGCCGGTGGCCCGCTCACCAATTCGAATGGCAGCGTGCTTCTTCCCTTTGTCGACCTGCTGATCGCCGGCGAGGCCGAACAAGTGTTCCCAGAGGTCGTCGAGATCCTGCTCGGAAGTGGGTCGCGGGAGTCTCGTATTTTATCCGCCGGCGCCGGAATACACGTCGCCGTCGGCGAGCTTGAGTCCGGGATCTATGCTTCGCTCCCGAAATGCGCGGTTGCCCCACGACATCTAATCCCAGCCCACTCGGCGATCACCACCCCCAATACAGAGCTCTCCAACATGTTCTTGGTCGAACCGGAGCGAGGCTGCTCACGCGACTGCACATTTTGTGTGATGCGTGGACCCACCACCGGTGGCATGCGCTTGGTGGACGCAGATCATGCCCTGGCCCTTGTCCCCGAACACGCCCGCAAAGTAGGCCTCGTGGGCGCTGCGGTGACCGATCATCCGCGGCTCGAAGAAATCGTTGCCAGCATCGTCGATAGCGGTCGGGGAATCGGGATCTCGAGTCTTCGAGCCGATCGGCTGACGCCCACATTCTTACGAAACCTCGATCGCGCGGGATACCGGACGATCACCGTCGCTTCCGATGGCATCAGTCAACGTATTCGCGACCACCTCTCTCGACGGATTAAGGAGGAGGACCTGCTCCGCGCCGCGAAACTCATTCGCACCGCCGGATTTCATCGCATGAAACTCTACCAAATGATCGGCGTCCCCGGGGAGGATGAATCCGATGTCGATGAGCTAATTCGGTTCGTCCGTGAGCTGGCCGGAATCATGCGTATCACCATGACGATCTCGACCTTTGTCGCCAAACGAAACACTCCTCTCGATGGCACTGATTTTATTGGTGTAAAGCAGGCCAGTGGCCGACTCGCCCGGATCCGGGCGGGGCTCAAAGGCAAGGCTGACATGCGACCACAACCGCCGAAGTGGGCGCACATCGAGTACTTGCTCGCTCGCTCAGGGCCCGAAGCCGGTCACGCGTCGATCGAAGCGGTGCACGCTGGAGCGAGCTACAGCGATTGGACCCGCGCGTTCCGAGACGTCGCTATCACCGATCGAGCGCTGGTTTTTGGCGACGAAGAGCGCCGCGCCAAACGTAGCGGCCACGCGGCACGACGCTCGCACCTCCCGGTCCTGCGCACGCGCAGTTAGCCAGGGGCGCCTACGCTATTCTGAAAATCGAATGATGCTCTCGTAGAGTCTGTACACGTGGTTCCCGACGGCCTCGAAGCTACCGAGCAATTCGCTCGCCAGGACACGAGCTGCGACGTCCTGGGGACCGACAGATTCGAGAACGCGCTTTCGATGTCTCGCCTCTGTCGCATTGATCTCGATCTCTCGGGAGCGTGCGGAGTCCATCTCCAGTCCGTCCATGTCATTTTCGACAAGCGCATCACGGATCTCGACCAACCCTTCGTTTAGCAACTCATACAGAGCGGTCAGTGCCTTCAGGTCAACCTGCTCAGGCTTGAACCCCCGCTCGACACCGCGATCCGCGGCCGCCAGCGCGCCCTCGATGGCAGAGTGTAAATGCAAGATAGCGACCAGCGGACGCCCCCACCCGCCACTGTCGGTCGCGCTTCCAAGACCTTGTATGAGAAGGTCAATGCACTCACGAGCGCTCGCCAGCCCGCGACTCGCATCGCTTGCACGCGCACGTGATCCTTCTTTCGCCAGCTCAAAAACGACTTCGAGCGCCTCGATCTGAAGATCGATCACTGCGAGGTAGGCGGCACGAACTTCGGAATCGATCTTCGCCCCAACGGCGACAACACCGCCCGTGGCAAAGCGTGGGCGCCCCGCCGCTGTGGTCGAGTCTCGACGTAGCTTTCCTTGGACACGAGCGGCCAAGATCCCGACAAGAGGCGCCAGGGCGAGGGTCGAGACTAGCTGACACAAGATAAAGCTGCCGACGAGGAACACGCCCGCGTGCGGATAGAGAATCTTCTTTCCGTAGGCCACAGCGCCGGGATCCGCGTCGGTAAATAGCGCCACGGCATCGATCCAAACCGGCAGTGCCAAGAGGACAAGCGTCGTGCTCGCCACGGAGAACACAAGGTGGGCCGCAGCCAGCCCTCGCGCTTCCGGGCCTGAAGTCCACGCAACAATTGTTGTGGTCATGGCGGTACCGACTGCGGTCCCAGCCATGATTGCGAGTCCCTCTTGAACCCCAACCATCCCGGTGGTTTGCACCACGCCAAGAACAACCGCGAACACCGCCCCAGGTCCCTGGAGTATCACGCATAAAAGAACCCCAAGAGCCGCACATACCAATATCCCCTGCAGACTGCCCGCGTCGAGGTAATGCAGATAAGGCAGGACTTCGGGGTCCTCAACGATGGGACGAAAGCCCACCCGCAAAACCTGGATCCCATGAAACAGCAGACCAAGTCCCAACACGATCTCCGCGAGAGAGCGCCGCCGCTGATCCTTTGAGAGCGCCAACCATGCAACGCCAAGTGCAACCAACATCAACGCATCGCGACTTGCCCCCAGTGGAAGCAGCGATCCGACCAGCGCGGATCCCAACTGAGCGCCCACGACCACGGCAACTGCCGATGTGAAGCCGAGCAACCGTGCCTGCAACGACCCCACGGTCAACCCCGCGATGGACGCTCCGGTTTGTGTCAGCATCCCGGCCAGAACGCCAAGGCCGAGACTTCGGCCCGTCCCCCGCGTCACTCGTCCAAGGGCAGAGCGCAGCCCCTCTCCAGCCCTTCGGCGCAATCCGCGCGAAAGTATCTGCAAGCCGAAGATGACGAGCGCCAGACCTCCAATCACATTTCGAAGAATCTTTCGGCGCTTCACCGGCCGCACCTCAAGGCTCTTCGGCCGCGCCTTTCGACTTCCAGAGAAAATTTCGACGCTCTGGCTACCGATCCGAGTCTCGCTCGGAACCATGAAGGCGCTTTGGTCGTTTTTTACGTAGAGAAGTTGGGCAGGACGTCCGCCGATCGTTGCTCGGATCGGATCTTTTTTGTCACGTTCACCCGTCGTGACGACGATGACCCCCCCGGGCGCGATCTTGGCGGGTCGTAGATCGCGAATTTGCAACTCGCCGCCCTCCCGCCCTTCGTCGGCATTGTTCCCCTGCCCCTCGACATCAGGATCTTCGGCAGTCGGCTCGTCGATCACGGTATAGACGACCAGCAGCGCGACCAAGAGCCAACGAACGAAGGTCTTCACCGGCTCAACACCGGAAAACATGCGACTAGCCACTGTGAACGGCCCCTGATGCCGCCAAAAACTTACTAAATCTCGCGTCACCCATCATTGCGGCACCCGTGCCCTCGAGAAACTCGGCCAGCCACATTGGCATCGACGCCCTCGTCTTCACTTCGAGCACGTGCTGCGAAACCCTGCCCGCGCGAGACCCAAGCGAACCATGAACCAAGGCGGTCTTTCGTTGCCAGATGCCCCGCGGCGGCTCAAAGAACGATAGCCCCGAGTCCAGGGTGATCCGCAAGACCCCGCGTTCGTCCTGCCAGGCCTTTCGGCGATAGTTCACGAGGCAATCCGCTTCGAGCGGGCTGTGAAAGCGCGAGCAAAGCTTTGCCATCTCCTCAAGAACGTCGCGTGCGAGCGAGCCATGCTGAGCCTTTTGAATTTCAACCATCGACTCCGTGATGACGCCGTCGGCGAAAAATGCTGAAACCTCGTGTTTAGGGAGGCCAAGACGTTTTTTGCGGGTACGTGTGCCTTCCCTCGACTTTGTCTCTATCCAGAGAATCGGGATGTAGCGAACCAAGTCCGCGGCATCCGTCGCCAGCTCAACTAAATCTGGGTGTAGATCGTAGTACTCCTTGGCCCGCAGCTTTAGGTTCGCGTCGCCGTGCTGGCAGTCCCGATAGATGTGACGCTCCCGAGTGTCAAAATAGATCGTTGTCACATAGTGCTGAGCGTTGGGCAGGCGATTGGCGTTGGGGCCGGCAAAGCGGTGCGCAGGTAGATGCTCCGCGACGAGTTTGCAAAGCAAGCGCGCGCGCCGTGGCTCCAAGAGAAATTTCAGCTCGTCCCGGTCGGCCGTCATCGCCGCATCCCCTGCGGCCCTTCTTTGATCAGCGCCCGTCGCTGGACCCCCAGCAAAAGACTCTGTGCCTTCGGCCATCACGCGCCGTCCACGCTGCCGGGCATCGTAAAGGCGATCAAGACCTCCCAGCTCTCCTCAAGACCGAGGCTCTGATTGGCGAGCCGATGCTCCTGCAGCTTTCCCACCCCAGGAGCATACCAGTACTCAACGACTTCACCCGAGAGCGCCCCCGTCGTCCGTTCGCGACGCATATGGACCGCACGAAAGGTGCCTGGATTCAGCGCGATCTCAACGTCCGGGTCGACAACTGTGAATTTGTGAGTCCGCTCATCGGCCACTTCATTGCCGCCGCCACCGTCCGTCTCTGTGCGGTTGTAGGTGTACTCCTGTACCTGGCCAGTCTCCGACCAGCCATCGTCTGCACGGACAAATCCAGGGGCATAGTCCACGAGCATTGTCGATATTCCGTTCTTGAAGACTTCTTTGTGCACGCGGTATGCGGCGCTGCCGTCGCGAACGATCACGCTCTCTGTGTGCTCCCCCGAGGCGTCGTCCTCATCGAAGAGAAGAAAGGCCGGCTTGCCTAGCCACTCTTGTTTTTTGATATGAACAACCTCGGTCCCCGTGACGCTGCGGAACGCATCTTCGGCTCTATAGGTCCACTCCGCGCCCTCGACAAGCGGGTATAAACTAAGAAGCTCAGGATCAGCATCACCGGTCTCGCTGCCCGACTCGCTCGCGCCCTCCCCCTCACCAGGAGGTGCCGGTTGCCCACATCCGACTCCGAGCACCACGATCCCGCACAAAACAGTCATGGAAGCGAGAGCGCGAACGGCTCTGCAACAATAGGTTCGGTTCATTTCACTTAACATGGTCTATCTCGTCTCTTTCGCCCGCGATATCACTCGCCCAAATCGGCCGCGTTTTCGGATCGACGCGCCCATTCTGGCCACTGCGCCTGCTCTTTCAATCCCACGAGTCGGCGCGCGAGGTGTGCATCGCCCCCTGCCACTTCTTTGCACTGAGTGAGCATCGCCTCTCTGCGGTCCGAATTGGGCAAGCCCGCCAAACTCCACGCGACCGTCGAGGGCCAGCGCTCGATCGAGCGCGCGCGAAGCTCCCAAGCTTTGGGATCATCCAGACCGCGGATCGTGTCCACAACCTCGCGGCCTGTGGCGTACAAGGCATCGCGCAGAGCGTAGGCAAAATCGTCGCTTCGACCCCCCAGCGCCTGAACGACCGATTTTGGAGCGCATTCAGCGTAGCGACGCAACCATGGATCTGCACGTTCGGCCCTCACGCCCCGCAACGTTGAAAGTCCACGCACAGGGTGTTTGTCGAAGAGGTCTTCTCTGAGGCGAGCACATTTCTCCCCAGAGCAAGCCGCGAGGCTGTTCGCGCGTTGATGGGGGTCCGCTCGATCCCAATGTCGCGCTCGCAAATCCTGCGCCCAGTCGTCCTCGCGTCCACTGAGACTGTCGACCACGGACCCTGGGTGGCTCGGCACGAGTTGTGAGCGCAGGGCATCGGCTTGCGGCCCCTCGGTGTGCCTCAAGGCACGCAGCACCGCATCGGGGTCTTTTTCGACAAAATCCAAACGAATGTCATCAGTGATTATCGGCCGGCGCTGTAAACCAGACAACGAATACTGCGGCTGCAGTTCTGCTGCACGTTTGCGCAGCGGATCCTCTCGGTCGAGAGCCCAAGCGACCACCTCTGGCTCTTGCTCCAACATCGCCTCGCGCAGTCCCCTGCCGGCGATCAGGCCGCGTGATAGATACAGCGCCACCAACGGGGGCAAGTTTTGAAGCGCATCGGCGAAGTCTAAATTGTCGCGCATCCACAGCGGCGACCGATCGATCTCTCCCTGCTCGATGGCCCCGCCCTCGATCACCCGTATCACTCGATCCGAGAGCTGATCTGGCGTTGCCCGCTCCACATAAAAAAGCGGGTATCCGCGCTCCGCTGCGATCTCGCTGTATCCCTCACGGACCCTCTCTTTCATGCCGGTTCCTCCGAGGCCCTTGCGACCCCCATCGCGAAACGCATGGCGACGGACCTTGTCGAGGCGCTTACGGATCCGGCTGGTCTTCGGGTGAACGTCGAAGACCAGGGTCAAATCCGGGTCAAGGCCGCCAGACGCAACCCGTGCCGCATCTTCGCAGTCCTGGCGGCTGAGGCCTCGACCAAATGCCCCAAGGACGACCGGTGTCAACAACGAGCGATCGAGCAGAACCGTCTCGCCTCGTGCGACTGCCGGCCGGACCAGCTCCTCAAGGACCTGCGCTTCGCGGGCGCAATAAAGCGCCAATTCCGCACGTGCGGTAAGATCAATGTTTCGCTGATCTCGCGTCAACCGACGGATCATCCGTGTAGGACGGGAGCTGTGCTCCTTACCCGTTCGAGGCATGAATATTTTGTGCCCCTGCGCGCGCAGATGCTCGGCGACTCGGGCGATCACGGTGCTTTTTCCCGCACCATCCACCCCCTCGAAGGCAATGATCCTAGGAACCGATGACGATGATTTATCCAGGTGTTCCATAGCGCTTTACAGTTGAATCGCCAGCATCACGAAATACGAGTCGCTCGCAACCCATCGATTTTTTCCGACCGTTCCAATAGGGCGGACAAACACCGCTTGAGGCATCACACGCAGGTGTTTACCCCATACGATGTTGAACCCACCGTTCACCCGCAGCACCTCGCTCTGCGCAAAACGAGTGTCAGAATCCGCGTATTCGACAAACGCCATCGGTTGTAGAGCGATGTCGTTCCGAAGCTTAATGTCGTAGCTCACATAGCCCGTGACCCCTGCCATCCACGGCTCATCCGCCGTCGCCCAGTCTTGGACCCGATTGTATTCCAGCGCCGAATACAGCCCCTTGACCTTGAGACGAAGATCGCCACCAACGCCATAGGCGGTCTTGTAGGCCGATCTTCCGTCGGCGCTGACGTGTTTGAGACCACCGTTGGTTCCGACAGAGATCCATTCGCGCGGTTCATATTCAACCCGTGCGAAGCCGTCGACTCCCTTGGACGGCAACGTACCGTTGATCGCGTCGTAGGCATTGGCTGTACTCAGTCGCCAGGAAAATTTTCCGGCGACCTCGTTTTGATATTTCCCCAAGAGCGCAACCCCCTGGCCGCGATCGCCCCAAGCGAGCTTCTCCATTGCCACGTTGTTGAACAAACCACGGCCCGTAAACGGGAGGCGCGAGACGCCACGGTTTTCCAACCGCGAAAATGGCCGTTTGAACCGCCCAACACGCACATGAAAGGCTTTCGTCACCTTGACGTCGGCCCACGCGTCCCGCACAAAAAATCGCTCACCGGTGTCCTTGAGCGCGTCTGCAAAATCAAAACTCGCCTTCAGCTTCAGCCGTCGCGCACTGAGTCGCAGCGCCACTCGAGCCTGCTTGAGAAACACACGCGGCTCAAAAAAACACTCGCCCTTGCAATCCGATTCGAGCTGATCGCCACGGGGGTATTCGCCCATCGCGCCGAAACCAGCCATCACGCGGGCGCTGACCCGAAAAGCACTTTTCTTCTCCTCTGTCTCGCTCGAGGGCGTCTCGACCGCCGGCGCGTCGGACACGCTCCTCATCGTCGCGGGTGATATCATCGCCGATCCCTGCCGGTGCTTCACCGCCGTGGGGTTCTGAGGCGCCACAGCGGACACGGATTCGCTTTGAACGGACTCCGCGTCGACATTTTCGCTTGGTGGGTCGTCTTCGCTTGGTGGGTCGTCTTCGCTTGGTGGGTCCTCATGGGGATCTACGGCAGGATCGCTCTCTGGGACCGGAGTCGCATTTTTTTCGCTCACCGCCGTCTCGGCGAGCGGAGGGGCAGCGGACTCTGCGTCCGGGGCGAGACAGTGAAGAATGAGTGCGGCAATAATCACGTTTTGTCGTCCATGGCCCGTCTTCCAAGGCCACATGTCTGTACCCTCAGAGACAGGTTCGTTACAGCGATCCCGGGTCGAAAGACGATATCGCTTCTTTGCTGCGTTGTTTGCACGAACTGCGTAGAATCCAACAAATTCTCGTGCCAATGCTGTCTCAAAATCGCGCCGACGGCGGAAAATACTCACGGCACCGCGGCTCTCGGCCACACCGAACTATCGCGCGTCACGGCCCAAGTGATAGCGTCACTCGGTGGCGCTCATCGCACAGATCCTCGTATCCCACACGCTGGCAGCCGCCCGCATCCTTGAGCCCGATGCGGGCGCAGAGGTCACCCTAGATCCCACAGAAATTCTGTACATCCGCACAATCCTCCCCGAGACAATCCTTCGAGGACGCCCGTGGATACCGCACAGACGACTTGCGACCCTTCGCGTAGGAACTCGGCTCGCGGTCCGCGGTACGACGCCCAGCCGGGACTCGGCGGGGTGCCATGGAAAACCTTGGTATGCCGTCTATCCCTTCGGATACCTCTGCTCAGAACATGCTCGGCCAGCCTCCGAAGGGCCGCCCACAGCGACGGCAATGGCGGTGCCCGCGGGCAGAAGGCTCCCACACCGCTACGCCTTTGTGCGCCAGCAAGGCACGTCGATCTTTACGACCCGCGCCGACGCTCGAAACAACGATCCTAGCGACACGCTCACCAAGGGCATGAGCCTCGTGATCGAATCAACGCTCGCCATCGACGGCATCCCCTATGTCCACAGCGCCGCCGGCTACGTGCGTAAGGACGATATTCGCTGGGGTGGTCAAGGATCGAACTGGTCAGGCGTCGCTATCCACGGACGCCATCTCGGCCCTAGCTTCGCGTGGGTATCGAAGGCCAACGCGCCCGTATTTACCGCGCCCAGCGAAACAAGTACGCGCCAGGCAAAACTAAAACGAAGAACCCGAGTCCCCCTCCTCGACGAACGACAAAACGGTCGCACCCGGTGGCTTCGCATCGGTGAATCACGATGGATGCGGTCCACAGCGCTGAATGAGGTCCACATTGTTCGACCGCCGCACGACGTAGTCGACAACAGCGGCGAGTTCCTCTCACCCCGTCAATGGATCGACGTCGATCTCGGAGAGCAGACGCTCGTGGCCTATCGCGGAGCTCAACCTCGATTCGCTACGTTGATCTCGTCTGGCCGAAGTCACCCGACTCCACGAGGCAACTACCCTGTCTGGGCCAAGGTCGCCAGCATGACCATGGCCAGCCAAGAATACGAGGACGACGCGTACATGGTCCAAGGGGTTCCGTGGGTCTTGCTCTTCCAAGGACACAACGCGCTTCACGGCGCCTATTGGCACGACAGATTTGGGGCACGAAGGAGCCACGGCTGCGTGAACCTGAGTCCGCTTGATGCTCGCTGGGTCTTCGAATGGTCAGGACCATCGCTTCCGCAGGGCTGGACTGGATATCTTCCCGGGTCCCGTGACCGATCGACCCTGATCCACATCCGAGACTCGAGTCGCGAAGAAGGCGAACGGTTCACCCAAGACCGGCCCACCGGGCCTCCAGATCGAGAACAAGAACGCATAAAACGCGAGGCGGCCGCTCTTCGCCGAGCCGAAGATGCAGCCCAAGAACACAATCTTGGCCTCGCCCAAGACGGATTTTCTTGGATGTCTTCCGCCGGCACGCCCGAGGGATCTGCGCCCTACATCGAAGCTCCGCCACTTCCTCCCTTGTTGGGAATCGAGAATGATCCCGGCTAGCCAATGCGAGCAGAGATGTTGTGCCCTCGTATCTGGGGTCGTACCGTGACGCCGATATGCTGACTCTCCCCTTTCCGCGACTTCGTGCCAGCGCCGCCTTTGGCCTGGGCGTGTTGCTCCTCGCGTTTCCGTGGATCGGTGGCTGTGGACCCCAGAACGGACTCGTTCAAACGGTCGTCCCTCAAGACGGCGTCCAACTGCGCTACGACCTTCAACCGGGTGGCACCTTCAAAGGGCACGTTTTTCGCCGCGAGACGGTGCAGGAGCGAGGATCTAGTTTTACTCGTTCCCTCAAGTTCAACGTCAATATGCGAGTCGTCGCAGTGAATGACGACGGAAGTCACCGGGTCAAAGCGGTGGTATCGAACCTCGATCTCCAGTGGCACTTCGGATCAAACGCCGCAGTTAGCCGCAGTCAGTTCGCACAGCGAGCGCTCAAGAGCATCGATGGCGTCACGATTCCGTTTTCTGTGGATTCCGATGGCGCGATCAAGGACGTTCCCCCGCCCCCCGATGGCCTCGAAGACGATGAGAAGCAGGTTCTCGAAGCTGTGGTCGAAGGGCTCACGTCAGCATTTTATGTCGTTCCCAGTCGTAAGCTCTTGGAGGGCGACAAATGGACTCAACATTCGACCCGAGGCAAGAAAGGACGGCTCGGAAAATTTGTCGAATCCACAGCATCATACTCATTCGAGGGTCTGTTCACGAGCCATAAAACCGGTACTCCGGCCCGTTTTGCTCGTCTGCGTGTCGATACGAACCAAAGCCGAGAGACCACGACCAAGGACTCCACCCACGCGACACGAGTTCACAGCAAAGACGAACTTCTGTTCGCCATCGACGGCAATCACTTGGCACGCATCACGACCGGTTCAACGAAGTTTACGGGCCCCGTCACCGTCACCGTCAAATTCAATGCGCAGTGGGAGCGCACGGCCAGCATTCAAGCGTTGGCCGCCCATTCGCCGCTTGCGGCTGCCAACCCCTCGTCGCCAACAATAGAGAGCCAGTCCATTGCGGACCCATGCGACGACGACTACGTGGGGTCGAAGGCGTGCGACGATCCTTGCGATGGAAACTACCTTGGAGATGACAGTTGCGCTGACCACAGCTAAATCGGCACCGCGTCGCATGAGAAAACCATGACCATGGTCATGGTACGAGACCAAAGGACTTGCTACCTTCAGGCGGATGACGAATCACGCCGCCGACCCGGCCTCGGAGAGCTCGTCGCTCGGAATCTCGGTCGTAATTCCCGTCTACAACGAAGTCGACTCGCTGACTGAACTGCATTTAAAAGTCACCGAGAGCTGTCTGGCGTTGGGACGAGGCTACGAGATTATCGTCGTCGACGACGGAAGCGACGATGGTTCACGCGAAAGACTGGCAGCGCTGGCCGCAACAGACCCTCATCTCCACATAATTGAATTCCGTCGAAACTTCGGGAAGTCCTCCGCGCTCGCAGCAGCCTTTGACCGCGTCCGTGGAGAAATTGTCGTCACGCTCGATGCGGACCTTCAAGATGATCCGAAAATGATCGCTGACTTCGTCGATCGGATCGATGCCGGAGCCGATCTGGTATCCGGTTGGAAGCGTCGTCGACACGACCCGATTGGAAAGACAGTTCCATCCCGTGTCTTCAACAGCCTTGTGCGCATGCTGACCGGAATCCCGCTGCGAGACTTCAATTGTGGGTTCAAGGCCTACCGAATCGAATGTGTGCGTGAATTGAACGTCTACGGAGGCTTCCACCGATTTTTGCCGGTGCTGGCCCATGCTAAGGGCTTCCACATTGAAGAACTGGTGGTTCAGCACCGCGCACGCCAACATGGAACGAGCAAGTACGGCATCACGCGCTTTTTCGACGGCGTAATGGACCTGTTGACGGTCCTGCTCGTGACACGTTTCAGGACCCGTCCTCTGCATTTTTTTGGAATCCCTGGGGCGATCCTGGGGTCCTGCGGACTTGCGATCCTCAGCTATCTATCTGTCCTTTGGATCCTTGGAGAAACGATCGGGTCCCGCCCACTGCTCACACTCGGCGTTCTCCTGACCGTTACCGCGTTCCAATTTGGATGCATTGGTCTTCTCGGTGAGTTGCTGGTGCGAACAACAATTACATCCAAAGAGATGTTCTCGATTCGCCCACCACAACAGTCAAGAACCGTCCCATCGGCCCCCGAACATGCTCCACCGCCCTAACCGCCGATAGCGATGACGATGACGAGCAGCAACCAAACAAAACACGAGTCAAAAAACCCCGTTCAGCGCCGGCTCATACGCCGCTTTCATACTGCAGCCATCGCCATGCTGCGTCGAACAGGGGCACGTACAATCCTCGATCTCGGCTGTGGCGAAGGCTTTGTCCTCGCCGAAATCGCAAACCATAATTTGGGTGCTGAGTTGACCGGAATCGATCGCAGTCCGCATGCTGTGCTCTCCGCACGCTCTCGCCTCGGTTCCAGAGCACAGATCGATCAAGCGGATGCCCGTGATTTGCTCGAGGGCGGGCGACGATATGATTGCGTAATGATGCTTGAGGTTCTTGAACACATCCCTGACCCCGCGGCGATGCTACCGATACTTGAACGCCTCACCACAAGCCATCTGCTGCTCAGCGTTCCCCGTGAACCCTATTTTTGCGCGATTAATCTACTACGGGGAAAAAATGTCCGATGTTGGGGCAACGACATCGATCATGTGAACCACTGGAGCCAAAATAGTTTCCGACGCTTTGCTGAACTTCGATTCGACATCATCGAAATGCCCGCAGTCTTTCCGTGGACGATGATCTTGGCGAAAAAAAAATGACAACGTTCGGCCGACGATCAGGGCTTTTCAATCGGGGTCGGGTAGACCAACCCCGCTCGGTACTCTTCCGAGCGGAGCGGTCCCCCACAGATCCGGACGTGCAGAATTCCCGCATCCGGCTCCTCAACTCACGGTCTCGCTACGCGCGGATAGACGGAAT
>Ga0256845_1000133_pt1 | contig 65935 bp, 65 predicted proteins | sample RiftiametaG_FD_189101 | JGI IMG/M metagenome (GOLD analysis project Ga0256845, IMG submission 189101) | Tube worm associated microbial communities from hydrothermal vent at the East Pacific Rise, Pacific Ocean - Riftia | ecosystem: Host-associated > Annelida > Integument > Unclassified ...
CTGTTAACTTGTGTATCTACTGATATCGTTGATGTCATTGTTAATCCGTTACCGGTCTTCACCGTTACAGGAACAAACCCCACGACTTGTGGAGGAACAGATGGTTTTGTTACTATCTCTGGTTTATTAAATACTACTAATTATCAAATATCCTATAACAATGGTACGCCTCAAGGTCCTAACGCCATGATATCTGATGCTACTGGAATTATTACAATTACAGGTCTAAGTGCAGGAAATTATACTGATTTTTTAATAGACGCCTTAACCTGTACAACTATTAATAATACTGTTATTAATTTAGTTGACCCTTCTGCCCCTGCAATTAATGCTGGAATTGACCAAACAGTTTGTGAGCCTTTAGCTGTAACTTTAACGGCTACAAACCCGGACGGAGGAATCTTAACATGGAACAATGGTATCACTGATGGTATTGCTTTTACTCCTGTAGTTGGTACTACTACCTATACTGTAACTGCAGACTTATTAGGTTGTATTTCTACTGACAATGTAGATGTAACAGTAAACCCTTTACCACTTATTAATGCTGGAATTGATCAAACAGTTTGTGAAAATGAAAATGTGACTTTAACAGCTACAAACCCTGACGGAGCGGCTTTAACTTGGAGTAATAGTGTCATAGATGGAACAGTATTCGTTTCACCTATTGGAACAACATCATATACAATTACGGCAACGTTGTTAACTTGTGTATCTACTGATATCGTTGATGTCACTGTTAATCCGTTACCGGTCTTCACTGTTACAGGAATCAATCCTACAACATGTGGTGGTTCAAATGGAATCATTACCATTTCTGGTTTATTAAATACGACTAATTATCAAATATCGTATAACAATGGTACACCTCAAGGTCCTAATGCCATGATATCTGACGCTACTGGAATTATTGCAATTACAGGCTTAAGCGCAGGAAATTATACTGATTTTTTAGTAGGCGCCTTAACCTGTACAACTATTAATAATACTGTTATTAATTTAGTTGACCCTTCTGCCCCTACAATTAATGCTGGAATTGACCAAACAGTTTGTGAGCCTTTAGCTGTAACTTTAACGGCTATAAACCCGGACGGAGCAATCTTAACATGGAACAATGGTATCGCTGATGGTATTGCTTTTACTCCTGTAATTGGTACTACTACCTATACTATAACCGCAGTTTTATTAAACTGTACTTCTACTGATGAAGTTGACATTATAGTAAACCCTTTACCACTTATTAATGCTGGAATTGATCAAACAGTTTGTGAAAATGAAAACGTGACTTTAACAGCTACAAACCCTAGCGGAGCGGCTTTAACTTGGAATAATAGTGTCATAGATGGAACAGCTTTTGTTTCACCTATTGGAACAACATCATATACAATTACAGCAACCCTTTTAACTTGTGTTTCAACTGATGTAGTTGATGTTTTAGTTAATCCTTTAGGGAATCCTGGTTATACTTATCCTGTCACTAGTTATTGTACATCAGAAAATGATCCAACACCAACTATTGATATTATTGGTGGAAATTTCTCTTTTTCTTCAATTGGAGGAGGTCTATTATCTATAAATCCTACTACAGGAACTATAGACTTAGATGCATCTTCACCAGACACTTATTCTATTACTTATACTACAGTTGGACCATGCCCCCAAGACTCAACAATCGTAATAAATATTGCTTTAACTCCTGAAGTCTTTTCTATAATGGATCAAACAGTATGTCATAATTCTGACTTTTCATTTATCAATATTAATGGATCTACTGGAGTTACATTTAACTGGACTAATGATAATCCATCAATTGGATTATCAGCTAATGGAAGTGGAGATATTCCAAATTTCGAGGGTATTAACTCAACTATAATTACACAAACATCAAATATTATTGTAACGCCATCAGCAGGATCCTGTATTGGTCAATCCACCTTCTTTAATTTAAGTGTAACCCCATTAGACAATGATGGATTTAACTATCCTACTGCTCCATATTGTCTAACGGATAACAATCCGATTCCAACAATTGCAGTTGGAGGTGGAGTTTTTACTTCATTTACAACAAATGGAACAGGTACACTTGATTTGAATTCAGCTACAGGTGAAATTAATTTATCTAACTCTATAGCTGGTTCATATAATATAACGTATACCACCTCTGGTGTCCATTGCCCTCAAGATTCCACGCTAAATATTACTGTTGACCCAACACCAACCATTGATAATGTTACAGATCAAACTGTGTGTGACGGGCTTCAATTCGTTTTAACGGATTTTACAGGAAATGCAAACCCTAATTTTGATTGGACAAACAATAATACAAACATAGGGTTAGCTTCATCTGGATCTGGCGATATATTACCATTCATCTCAAATACAACTGGCGGAGTTGAAAATGCAATGATAACAGTAACACCTTCAACAGCTAACTGTCTAGGTTTACCTACTACATTTATTCTAAGTGTTAATCCTTTAGATAATGCCTCTTTTACTTACCCTTCTTACAACTATTGTAGTGACGATTTAATTGCACCTATTGCAACATTAACTGTAACTGGCGGAAATTTTTCTTTCACAGTTGTTTCTGGGGGACCTAATTTATCAATAAACAATACCACTGGAGAAATAGATTTAGCTATGTCTAATGAAGGTGTTTATGATGTTACTTACTCCTCAGCAGGTCCATGTATTCAAACTGCCACTCAAACGGTAACTATTAATCTTACACCAACAATTAATGCAGTTCCAAATCAAACTGTTTGTACTAATGGACAATTTTCTGCTGTTAATTTTACAGGAACAAATGGAATATTACCAACGGTTTATAATTGGACAAATGATAATCCAACAATCAATTTACCTAGTAGTGGGGCTGGAAACATTAATTCTTTTTCTGCAACAAATACAACAATTAATCAAATAATCGGTAGTATTATAGTAATCCCTTCGACTTCTGAATGTGCTGGTACTCCCATTACATTTGACTTATTAGTTAACCCAATTGATGACGCCTCATTCCAATATGATGGCGGATTAACCTATTGTGCAACTGGCTCGATAGACCCAGTAGTTACAATAACAGGAACGACAGGTGGAGCCTTTAGTTATTCAATTAACACTGGTGGTCCAAACTTAATATTTGACACCACAACAGGTGCAATTGATTTATCTGCCTCTGATGTTGGAAGTTATTACATTTCATATGTAACAGCAGGAATTTGTAATACGTCAAGTACATTAACTTTGGTAATTACTCATGCACCAATTGCTGATTTCACTATTGGAAGTTCAAGTACGTATTGCGCAAATGAAACTGACCCTATGCCTATTTATCAAAATAATGGTTCAGGTGGAATATTTAGCGCTACGCCCACTGGACTAGTGTTTAACAGTTATACAGGACAAGTTGATCTAGACGCTAGTAATACTGGCACTTACACAGTAACAAACACAATAGATCTAACTTCTCAAGGTTGTATCTTAGTGACAGACACAGATATAATTACTATTAATCAGTTACCAACTGCATTTATTAGCGGGTCAAATACTATTTGTCCATTAGATGATTTATCTGCTTTAGATATTGAAATTCACTTTATATCAACTGGACCTTGGGATGTAACTTATACTCAAAATGGAAACACAATGACCGTTACAAATACAACTCCATACATATTTAGTCCTACTGAATTTGGGAGTTACAACTTAGTATCGGTTATAGATGCTAATGGTTGTTCTAATACAGCAAACGGTCAAGTTATGATTGATTCATTTCCTACTCCTAGCGTTCACCCACTAAATAACTATTATGGTTGTGAAGGTTCTGAACTATTTATCCATGATTTTGGCGGTTATGAAAATGATGACACCTTCAATTGGTCAGTTATTGGAGGAAATAACGTTGGATTTGGAACATCTGGTTCTTCTACTGCTGTTGGCTCATTAACAGCTCCAGGTATTGGACAATTTACAGGTATAAATCCACAAACAGTAACAGTAGATGTTTATCCTATTTCAACTAATGGTTGTATTGGTGATACAATTGATTTTGATGTCATAATTAATCCCACACCAATTATAGCCTTTGAGGCCGATAATTTAGAAGGATGTTTACCTTCATTAACTACATTTACAAATCAAACAAACATAGGCTCTTTGTTCGAATGGAACTTTGGTGATGGAACAATAGCAAATGGACAAGTAGTTTCTCATAGCTATACAACAGCAGGTACTTTTGACGTAAGTTTAACTGCTACGACAACTGAAGGTTGTACGGCAACCGATACCGCTTTTGGATATATTTCAATTGCTAACACACCAATTGCTGATTTTACGTTAACGCCACAAATTACAAATGTAAATAACACCGAAATTGAATTTACAAATGAGTCTGAATTTGGTGATATGTATGAATGGAATTTTGGAGATGGGTCATATTTAGTTAATGATTTACATACAGTTCATACTTATGACGCTATTGCAGGACAATATTCAATTTCATTACTAGTTACAAATAACAATGGAGCATGCAGAGATTCAATTGTTAAACACTTAACTATAAACGACATACTACTATACTATGTACCGAATGTATTTACTCCTGAATTAGATGACTATAATCAAACTTTTAAACCAATTTTTACTTCTGGATTTGATGTAGATGATTACCACTTATCTATATTTAATCGTTGGGGTGAATTAATTTTCGAATCTCGAGACCATGAACTTGGTTGGAATGGCTCTTATAAAGCAAATGGAGACATATCTACAGATGGGGTTTATATTTGGAAAATTAATTTTAAAGAACTTTCTTCGGATAAACGTTTAACAGCACAAGGGCATGTTACATTATTAAAATAGAAATTCATTCAAAATATTAAACCTCAAACCTTGACTGGTTTGAGGTTTTTTTTTATCTATATTTGCCTTACATGTATACTGAATTTCAAAGCCAATTAAATTTTAACTTAGAATCAAAAGTCTATCTTGCCATTAGTGGTGGCATAGATTCTATGGTTTTGTCTCACCTGCTCCACCATTTTGAAATTGAACACACTTTATTGCACTGTAATTTTAATTTAAGAGCTGAAGCTTCAAATAAAGATGAGCAATTTATTGTAGACTATGGGAAGGCAGAAAATATTAACTACCATACTATTTCATTTGACACCAAATCAGAATCTATAACAAGAAATTTAAATACGCAAGAATGTGCCAGAGTTTTAAGGTATCAATGGTTTAATACATTTTTAGAACAAAATGAAAATTCAATTTTATTAACAGCTCATCATTTGGATGATTCAATTGAAACATTTTTCATTAATACTTTAAGAGGTACTGGGTTAAAAGGATTATCTGGTATTTCTAACGGAAAAAATAAAATTTATCGGCCATTATTAAAATTTACAAAATCCGAAATCCTTGAATTTGCAAATGCCCAAAACATAACATTTAGAGAAGATGAGTCAAATTCATCAGATAACTATTTAAGAAATAAATTAAGACATCATATTATTCCTGATTTAAAAAAATTAAGTGAAAATTTAACTGACAAAATGGATACCATGATGACAGAGTTAAATGACATTGACTTATTTATTTCAGACTTTATCACCACCTTCAGGTTAAGACATAAATTTAATATTGAAAAAATAAATACTATCCCTGAATTTATGTGGTATAAATTATTTACGGACTATGGTGTCAGTAGAAAAAGTAATGCTGAAATTATTAAATTAGTTAAAAGTCATACTGGCTCAACCTACACAACAACAACCCATATTTTATTAAAAGATAGAGAAGAATTGCTGATTTCTAAAAACGAATCGTTAATCCCTATTAATTTTCAAATAGATGTCAACACTACATCTATTATGGTATATAATGACAAATTAACTTTTGAACACATTTCTGACATTAAAAATATTACATTTAATGATACATCAGCCTATTTAGATTTTGATAAATTAGAGTTCCCACTAACCATTAGAAATTGGAAACAAGGTGATAAAATTCAGCCTTTAGGTATGAAAAATGGAAATAAATTAGTTTCAGACGTATTGATTAACAAAAAAATTAATCAATTCAAAAAAGAAAAACAGTTAGTTATCCAGTCTAATAATCAGACTGTTTGGTTAGTTGACCTTATGATTTCCGAGAAGTTTTCACTCAGTAAAAAGACTAAAATGGCGTATAAAATCAATTCTACAAAATATTAATTACTAAAAGACGTTAATCAGTCTAACTTATTACTATTTTTGGCGCGTGATAAAAAAAGCACTTTTACATATTATTTTTATACTTCTTAGTACAATTGTTTATGGGCAAACTATAAATGTAACTGGTAAAGTAACAGACAATAAAAATAGGCCCATAAAAGGGGCTATAATTAAAGTAACAGGTTCAAGTCAAAAATATTTTACAAACTCAAAAGGAGAATTTTCTTTATCATTAGCTTCAGGATATCCTTATACAGCTAAATTTAGTGCAATCAATCATAAATCTGCTAAAAAAAGTTTTAATTTGGCAAACACTCCTATCGATTTAGGTGTCATAAAATTAATTCAAAAGCAATTAGATATTGTTGTTATTGAAGGTGAGTCTTTTGACGGTCCAATCGAAAAAATTAAACCACCAAAAATAGGAACCATACCTTCTGGAACAGGAAATTTTGAAGATTTTATTAAAGTAGCTGGTTTAGGTGTTAGTACAAATAATGAATTGACCTCTAACTATAATGTTAGAGGTGGGAATTATGATGAAAATCTAATTTATATTAACGGAATTGAAATATATCGTCCATTTTTGGCACGCTCTGGTCAGCAAGAGGGACTTAGTTTTATAAACTCTGTATTTGTAGACAATATTTATTTTTCAGCAGGCGGATTTAATGCCAATTATGGTGATAAACTATCTTCTGTTTTAGACATTAAATACCGAACACCAATAAAGTTCAAGGCATCAGGTCAATTAAGTTTAATGGGAGTACAAGCACATATTGAGGGTGTATTTGGAAAAGCGAATAGAGGAAACTTTATGACCGGAGCAAGATACAGAGCAAACTCTTACTTATTAAATAGTTTGCCCACTCAGGGTGATTATAACCCAACCTTTTTTGATTATCAACTAATCACAAACTACATAACATCTTACGACTCAGAAAGTAGATATCAAAAACTATACTTTTTAGGTCATTTTTCCACTAACAAATATCACTTTGTTCCAAAAACTCAAAAATCTACCTTTGGAACTGTAAATGAAGCTTTTGAATTGAAAGTCTTTTATGATGGTCAAGAGGAAACTAAATTTGAAACCTTTACTGGTGCTTTAGGCTACCAAATTAGATTAAGTGAGCGTTTGAACTTACATTTTGTAGCTTCTTCATTTCATTCTAATGAAAGTGAAAACTTTGATATCGGTGCCGAATATTGGATTAACGAACTGGAAAGCGATCCTTCAAAAGATGAATTTGGTGACTCAACTTCTAATGTTGGTGTAGGGGGATTATTAAGTCATGGGAGAAATAATTTAAATGTTTGGATTGCAAATGCTTACCATTATGGTAAATTCGACTTTAAGACCAAAAAAAATAAACATAAAAACACTTATAGATATTCTGATTTAAAATGGGGTGCAAAATTTCAGCATGAATCATTTCAAGATAAATTGAGCGAATGGCATTTATTGGACTCTGCAGGCTATGTTATTCCTAATGGAAACCCAAACACGATTGAATTAATAGATGTTATTAAAACAAATAACTTAGTGGAAAGCGAAAGAATTACATCTTACTTTCAATACACGTTTAACCTAATTAAACGGAAAGATGTACCTATTAACCTTAAGACTAAAGTAATAGCAGACACTAATAAATTCTTTATCTATGCAAAAGACACGATAAAAAATAGTCCTTCAAAACTGTCCTTCACTATTGGAGAACGAACTGGATTTAGAACTTATAATAATGACTTTTGGTTTACGCCACGTGCAAGTATTTCATACACTCCACGTATGTACTTACTAAATGAAGACAGTACGATTACAAGACGAAATGTGAAATTCAAATTTGCAAGTGGACTCTATTATCAACCACCACTTTATCGTTCTATGCGTGATTTAAATGGAAACATCAACCCTAATGTTGTAGCACAAAAAAGTTGGCATAATGTAATAGGAGCTGAAGTCTTTTTTAAGATGTGGGGTCGTCCTTTTAAATTCTTAGCAGAAGGATATTACAAACATTTATGGGATGTTAACCCTTATGAAATTGATAATGTAAGAATTAGATATTACGCAGAAAACAATTCGAAAGCTTTTGCTTATGGAGTGGATGCTAAAATTAATGGTGAGTTTATTAAAGGTGTGGAATCTTTCTTTAAAATAGGTTTTTTACAATCTAAAGAAGATATTTTAGATGATTCTTATAAAATTTACTTAAACTCTGATGGTGATACTATTATTTCTGGCTATACTAATAACAATACTATAGTAGATTCAATTACAAATTACCCAGGGTATATTCCACGTCCAAGTGAACAAATGTTAACATTTTCTGTCTTTTTTCAGGATCAAATGCCAAGATTTGAAAACTTTAAAGTATCCATCAATGTATTGTTTGGAACACCTTTACCTTATGGTCCGCCAACATATGAAAGATATAAAGATGTGCTAAGAACGAAGGCATATTTTAGAACGGATTTAGGATTCATCTATGATGTTATAAATGATAACAATCGTTCAAAATTTAAAGAAAAGAAAGTCCTTAAAAGCATTGATAGATTATCATTTAGTTTTAATGTCTTTAATTTAATGAACATTAGTAATACAATTTCTTACCAATGGCTTCAAGATATTTCAGGAAACTATTACGCGATTCCAAATCGATTAACTGGAAGAAGAATGAACTTAAAAATGGTGGTTGAGTTTTAATACCTAACTAAATATTTTATATTTCCCCTTTTCTTAAAATAAATACTGAACTCAATCGATAGAAATTTCCATATTTTTTTTAATTATAAGACGTTAAGATTACAATACACGTACTAGATAAGACTAAAATCAAATGAATTTATTCATATCTTTACCAAATAATTCAAACTATATATAATAGGTGCTATTAAGAAATTAATGCCTTTATATACCATAATTAAAATAAAAAAATGAAAATAATTGTTCTATCATTATTTATGATTTTCGCTACTGCTGTAAAAGCTCAAGATACCGAATGGGTGAATAAAATGATGTCTGGCGGACACAGTTTTAAAGAAATTCAAGATCAATTTTATGCGGATTGGGATGGATATGATTATTCTAAAGGTCATGGCTGGAAACAATTTAAAAGGTGGGAATTCTTCTGGAGTACAAGGCTAATGCCAGATGGAAGCTTTCCTGATTATTCAACTAAACTAGAATCGTATAACAGATACAAAAGTGAACACACAACAAGAAGCGCAGATGCAGGAAACTGGACACCTTTAGGACCTAGTGATTATTCGTCAACTTCATCATGGAGTCCTGGTCTAGGTAGAGTTAATTTTGTTATAGAAGACCCTAATTTATCGACAACACTATATATTGGTACGCCTGGAGGTGGTGCTTGGAAATCTACAAATAGTGGAACGTCTTGGACTCCTTTATCGGATAATCTATCATCAATTGGCGTTTCTGCTATAGGTGTTGCTAAAACTAATAGTCAAATTATTTACATGGCAACAGGTGATGCTGACGGTGGTGATACAGAAAGTATTGGTGTTGTTAAATCTGAAAACGGTGGTTTAAGTTGGACGATCTCTGGAAATTCAGCAACTATACCTGGTCGATTAGCTGATATTTTAGTGGATCCAACTAATGCAGATATTGTATATCTAGCATCAAGAAATGATGGTATTTACAAAACGATTAATGGAGGAACAAACTGGTTAAAAATCTTAAATGGAAACTATAGAGATATTGAATTTAAACCAGGTAATAGTCAAGTTATTTATGCAGCAACTCAAAGTCAAATTAAATACACGAATAATGCAGGAGACAATTGGACAACTGCATCAGGATTATTCATTGGAGGATCTAGAATCGCTTTAGCAGTAACTCAAGCTGATGATTCTTATGTCTACGCTTTAAAAGCTAATGGAAATGGCAGTTATAATGGTATATATAGGTCAACAAATTCAGGAGCATCATTTACAGCAATGAATACCACAACAGATTGCTTTGAAGGTGATCAGTCATGGTATGATATGGCTATTGGAGTATCTGACATAGATAAAGATATTATTTTCACAGGTGTATTGAATGTTTGGAAATCTACAGATGGAGGAGCAACCTTGTCTGGTATAAATAGCTGGTCTGATCCTTCAGCAGCTGCTTATACACACGCTGACATACACTTCTTACGCTATTATGGAGGAAATTTATATTGTGGTTCTGATGGTGGCGTTTATAAATCAACAAATGATGGAAATTCTTTTAGCGATTTATCAAGTGGTCTTCAGATCGGTCAGTTTTATAGAATTTCAGGTGCTGAAAGTAATGTTAATACTATTACAGGTGGATTACAAGATAATGGAAGTTATTATAGATCAGGTTCAACTTGGAATGTATGGCTCGGGGCTGATGGAATGGAAAACGCTGTAAATCCTGCAAACCCTTTAGAAGCATATGGTATGATTCAGAACGGAGGCTTATACGAAACAAGTAATGGTGGTCAATCCAGTTCTTACATTGGTAGTCCTGGAAATTTAAGTGGGAATTGGGTTACACCAATGGTTTATGATTCTGGTTCAAACCGTATAATTGCGGGGTATGATGGTCTTTATCAATATGATGGAAGTTGGACTCCATTAACCACTTTCGATTTCCTAGGAGATTTGGATTGTATTGAAGTTTCCCCTTCAAATTCACAAACAATTTATTGTTCTGTAAATCAAAATATTTACAAAACAACTAACAATGGAACATTAGTAACAAATCTATCTACGAACTTAAACCTTGTAACATTAGGTAAAACAATTACTTCTATAGAGGTTCACCCCACAGATCCAAATAAAGTATGGGTAAGTCTTGGTGGTATGACTGCAGGTGTTAAAGTTGCTAAATCTATAGATGGTGGATTAACCTGGACAAATGAAACTGGTACTTTACCAAATTTGCCTTGTAACATTGTAAAATTAGACGGTACATCTTCTGAAACAGATGCTATTTATGTAGGTATGGATATTGGTGTTTATTATACGGATGCAACCCACACTGACTTTATTCCTTTCTTTGCGAGTTTACCAAATGTACAAGTAATGGACATTGAAATCAATGAAACTAATGACAAAATAAGAGTTGGAACTTACGGTAGAGGTGTTTGGGAGTCAGCTACACATTCTTCAGTTCTTGTTGTCAATGCGGCATTTACTACTTCTACGATAACCGCATGTGAAAATCAACCGATTATCTATGCTAGTACATCTTCTGGAGCCACATCTTATGACTGGAATTTTGGCGCTAATGCAAATCCAGCTACAGCAAATACTGTAGGTCCACATATTGTAACCTACTCATCTGCTGGAATTGCAACAGCTACATTAAGTATTAACGGTAATCAATCAACTGAAACTAACTCCATTACGATTAATTCATCACCTCTTGTTTCATTTAACTTAGAAGATAATGCTTGTGAACATATAACGGCAAGCATTAATTTAACGGCAACACCAGCAGGTGGAACTTTTTCAGGAGCTGGAGTTACTGGAAATAATTTTAATCCTGTAAGTTCAGGAGTCGGTATCTTTAATATTGTTTATAATGTAACTGATGCCAATTCATGTACAAATTCTGGTACGGAGTCAATTGAAGTTGAAACATGCTTAGGGGTAAATGAAAATGGTTTACCAACCATAACAGTTTATCCAAATCCAATTATTGATGAATTTACCGTAGGTGTCAGTAATTTAAATTTTGAATATTTCTTAGCTGATGTAACCGGTAGAATCATTTATCAAGGTAAAGCCTATGATAATAAACTGATTAGTATGAGTCGAAACAGTTCTGGTATTTATTTCTTAACAGTAATTGTAGATGGAAAATCTCAAACGAAAAAAATAGTTAATAAATAATAACACTTTTAAGTTTAAGTAAGGCACAGTTTTAACTCTGTGCCTTATTTATTTCTTCTATCCAAAACAACTTATTCAGAGTCAACTTAATTAACTTTCTTTTTCAATTAGATTCTAATGGTATAGAATAAATTACGACTATCGTCATGAACACATACTTACATGAATAACTTTTAACTATTTAGAATATATTAGAATCTCAAGACTACATCTGTTTTGTCTAATCTTTTGTCTAAAAACACAATACCCATTCTAAACAAGTCAATACTAATTGACACTTCTTTTGATTGAATTAGCTCTTTCCAAGCTCTTTCCATACCACTACTCCAATGAATATCATCAAACACTAAAATTGCAGTGGAAGATGCATTTTCTATACAAAATTGAAAATAGTCCAATGTAGCTTCATAGGTATGATTGCCATCAACATAAACTAAATCTGGTGGGCCTGATTGTATTAACACCTTATTTAATTGGGTAGAAAATTCACCAACATAAAAATTAACATTTGAAAGGTGTTTTAACTGGCTTTGAGTAAACTCACTAATCCTTGGACATCCTTCAATAGTATAGACTTGAGTAGAATTACCAAGCGCTAAATAAGAAGTCCCTACACCCAAAGAGGTTCCTAATTCAAGAACCGTTTTACTTTTAAATTCATTTATCAGTACATGTAATAACTTTCCAAAACGAGGGGTAATTGATGCACTTTTAACAATAGATTCAATACTTCTTTCTGTAGAATTCGTTTTTTTTGAACCAGCACCTAAATCTGTTACTTTTAAGCGCAATTTATTTGCTTTTAAAGTTCTAATATAGTTTTGAATTTCACGGTCATTAATCTCTTGTAATTTTGAAAAAACAGAAAGATGTAACTTTTTAATAAAAGGATAGTTAACTTTGGAAACTTTTGTACTATTAATACAATAATTTAAATATGATTTTATCATTGTCAACAAATTTAAAATAATTGCAGTAAACAGCAACAAAAACACCATTTTTTCGTACATCTATAGGCTAAGTAATAAGATATGAGTTTAGAAAATAATATTGACTATCAATTAAATAAAGTAATAAAAGGTAACCCATTGTTAAATGTGATAAGACCTTGTAGAGTAAATGATGGTATAACTCAGTTAGATGCCATATCATTTTCTAAATACATTACCTATTTTGAAGCGAAAAAAAATAATAAAAAAATTACATTTTTTATTCCCGCTTCAGGTTCTGGTTCTAGAATGTTTGGGAATCTTTACGATTACATTCAAAACAAAAACAATTCAAATAGTGACACTATTGAATTTATCGAACAATTACTAAATAATATTGAACGTTTTTCATTTTACAACAAACTATCGCAATCATTTAAAGATAATTTAAAAGCAGGCCTAGTTGATATTGAAAAATTAGTGAACTTCATTTTATTTGAAGAAGGGTTAAATTTTGGGGACTTACCAAAAGGGCTAATTCCATTTCATTTATATGGGAAATTTATCATTAACCCTTTTCAAGAGCACATTTTACAAGGCACAAAAATAGCCGGAGAAAAAGCAAACTTTCATTTTACTATAAATGAAAAATACAAGACAGAAATAAATCATTCCATTCAAATTTTGAAAGAAATTACAGGTATTGATTTTTCATCTACCTATTCAGAACAGAATCCTGAAACACATTCTACTGCATTTAATCAAAATAATGAAGTTGCAAAAGAGAACAATATTCCAATCATACGACCATCTGGACATGGTGCATTAATTCATAATTTAAATTCTATTCAATCTGACCTTATCTTTATTAAAAATATTGATAATATTCAACATTATAATAAAGCGAACACAGCATTAGCTACAAAAAAAGCTTTAGGTGGTCTTTTATTAAATTTTCAAGCAGATGTATTTCATTTTTTAAACTCAATTAATGAGTCAAATTGGGAAAATTTAGCATTGAAATTGAATACTCACTATAACTTATCAATTAGTGACGCTAACCTACAAAGTAAAGATTGGTTATTTACTTATTTTAACCGCCCTATTCGTGTATGTGGCATGGTTAAGAATGAAGGTCAAGCCGGAGGTGGACCATTTTGGACTGCAGACAAAGAAGGAAACGAAAGTAAACAAATCATTGAAAAAGCACAGTTTAGTCCAAGTCAATTATCAATTATATTACATGCTACTCATTTTAATCCAGTAGATATCGTTTGCAGTACTGTAACTTATACCAATACAAAATTCAATCTGTTAGACTTTGTTAATGAAGAGTTATATTTTATTGTAAATAAAACTCAGAATGGTCAAAATATAAAATACATTGAAAATCCAGGTTTATGGAATGGAGGAATGTATAATTGGCTAACTTTGTTTTACGAAATAAACTCAAGCTGTTTTAGTCCAGTTAAAACTGTTTTAGATTTATTAAAACCATTACATCAAGAACACTAATTAAAGAACCTATAAAATGAATAATACTTTATACACAATAATGAAAAGAGTAATACTTAGCCTAATAATTCTTCTGTCTTCTTCAATTGGATTATCCCAAAATAAAACTAAGAAAGCTAAAAACGGTATCACTAGAAAACAAGTTATTGAACAATCGAAACAACAAATTAAACAATTGCAAAATGGTGCTCTCTTAGTTAGATTAAAAACTAGAAAAAAATCCATTACTGCCTTAAGAAAAGGTGGACAAAATAATAAGGCTGACAAAATTGAAAAAAAACAAGCTAAATATAATATGGAAATAGTCAATGGATTTAAAACTGAATTCGATTTTTGTCCGACCTATTTTTTTTATAGCAATTACTCTCAAGAAGCTATTGATGGTCAATTTGAAAAAGTTCAATTCCTAAATGATAGTTTGCAATATGATTCTACAATAACTTTTAACTACACTAAATATCTTACCGCAGAATTTGGGATAATTGAACAAGATACAACTAGATATATTGATGGCTATTATCATGTTAAAGACGGAGAGAATGGACTTGAAAAACAAGAAAAGTATAACGGTGGAACAAATATGACATTTGGGGCATTGATCATTAAAAGTGAACAATTTGTTCAACTTAGAAAACCTTTTCCATATTACTCAAGAACATTATATTCGGTTCCACTTAGACGTAGTCCAAAACTAGTAATAAGAACTATGAATACTAAATTACATGGGTTTAATGAAAGGATAAACAACTAACACTTCAATTTGATTACGACTAATTAACAAGTTTACATTAAAAGTTAAACTACTCAACAAATCTAGTCCACTTATCTACATTATTAATGAATACAATTTTAAAATTAGCTAATTCTCCAATTCGCTCAATTCTGGCCGATTCTAAATGGGCTTTAATTTTGTTTGGAGTTAATGTATTTCTACAATCTATCTATGCAATTGAAGTTTGCCCGTATATTGAAGGCTTATCATATATAGAAATCATTTCTGCAAATTTGATTATATCGGTTATCATTTTTTTTATGAGATTCATAATTTACCACTCTCTCTTTAAAAAGGTAAACTATTTTTCATCTCGAAATCTAGTGTTGTTTGATACCGTATTCATTTTAAGCATTGGAATTGTTTGGGGTATTTATAATAAAGCTATTAATGACTTTCCTGTCACCAGCGCTCTAAAAGTGATGACCGGATTTTTATCTATTGGTATTCTAACCGGGATAGCCTTATTTGTTATTAGAAAAGTAAATTTAATATCGGAAGAAGAAATACAATTTAAGTCAATAGAATTAGATGAAAAACAATATAATTCTATCTCAAATGACCTTCTTCTTCTTGCCATAATTTCAATTATCATTATTTCAATAAATGGGATTTTTATTATTCTAAAAGATTTAGAATGGATTACGACATTAGGAAGTAGTGGTCACAAAATTGCAATTAAAAGTATAATGACAGAGGTAATATTTGTGGCGTTAACCTACGGGTTTTACATCATTTTAATTTCAGTATTTTATTCAAAATATTTAAAACTTCAATTAAAAAATCAAACTGACATTTTAATTAAAGTTTCAAATGGAAACTTATCAGAAAAAGCCAAGTTACTTGGTAATGATGAATTTAGCATACTCTCCAGCTATACAAACAAAATGATTTTTCAGCTCATAGGCCATTCCGAAATCTCTAAAAGTATAGAATATGCAAAGCGAATTCAAAATGTCTTTCTTCCCAACACTATAACTTTTAAGGAAAAACTAAAAAAATCTTTTATATTATACAAACCAAAAGATACAGTAGCTGGTGATTTTTATTGGCTAGAAAGTAAGAACAATAAGACTCTATTTGGAGTAGCAGATTGTACGGGTCATGGCGTTCCTGGTGCAATGGTAAGTATAACTTGTAGTGGCGGACTAAATAGAAGTGTAAGAGAATACAATTTAACAGACCCTTCCAAAATTTTAGACAAGACCAGAGAAATTGTAATACAACATTTTGAAAAAAGTGACGAAGATATTAAAGACGGGATGGATATTGCTCTATGCTCATTAGAAGGGAAAACTCTAACCTATGCAGGAGCCTATAATCCATTATGGATAATTAGAAAAGGTGCAACCGAAATAGAAGAAATAAAAGGAGATAGGCAGCCAATAGGTAAATTTTATAATTCGAAACCATATACTTCGCATATGATTGAACTAAATAGTGGAGATAACATCTATATATTCTCTGATGGCTATGTGGATCAATTTGGAGGTGAAAAGGGTAAGAAATTCAAGGTAAAATCATTCAGAAAATTACTTCTATCTATGCAAGATAGAACAATGGAAGAACAAGAAATTTTACTTAATAATACATTTGAAGAGTGGAAAGGAAACCTTGAACAAGTTGATGATGTATGTCTGATGGGAATAAAAATTGCATAAGGTTACCCTACTACTTACTCAATACTTATCTTCATAACACTGATTTTTAAAATCAATCTTTCTCTACTTTAACTCCTTATTTTTTTTGAAAAATGTACTGTTATAAATATACCATCTTTATTTTAAAAAAAGGAATTTGATAATTATCCATATCAAGTCATTGTGTATGACAAGAAAAAAAAGTTATAATGTATAGTGATGATGAAATTGGGACATTAATACTCTATCAGCCCAGGGTTAAAATAAGTACGCTACTACTTTACGTAAAAAAAGCCTAGCAATTCTTTTTTTGAATGATCCTTCATCTAAATAACAAAATGTTTAAATTTGATTAGAAAATACAGCCTTTACATATTTTATGTACCTATAAAAAACAACAGTAACACTAACTACCTAAAATGAAAACATTTCTATTTATCATCTTATTGACTTTTATAAGCTTTACTACTTTTAGTCAAGAAAAAATTGAGGTGACAAAGATTAAAGCTTCTCACAGAAAAGTATATACGGAAATTATAATTGATGCTAGCCCAAAAGAGGTATGGGCCGTATTAACAAATTTTGAATCTTACAAAGTATGGTCTTCATTTTTTAAAGGAATGACAGGAGAAATAAAAAATAATGGAAAAGTCATTACTACATTCCAAATGAACCCTAAAAAAGACAAATTAGCAAGAAATGAGCATGTCCTTTTATATAATAAGGGTAAATCTTTTGGCTGGAGTGACACATTATTATTAGGAATCAAAGACAATCATTATTTTAGTTTAGAAGAAACAAGTAACGGAAAAACACGCTTCATTCAGACTGATGAATTTAAAAACGGTGCAACTTGGTTACTTGGTAGATATATAACTAATCTTGTAAGACAACGCTATTCAGAATTTAACATTAGTTTGAAAGAAGAAGTGGAAAAGTCAATACATTAGAATTAAATAAAACATAGCTAGAATTTTAACTGAAACTCATAATATTAATTCTTATTGATAACTACGGACGAAAATAATGGTAATTAACAACCTTAATAAGTTACAGAAAAATAGGATTATTTAGTCCTTAAATTTATTAATACTTCTTCTCCTTCTTTCATTCATAAGTATTAACCCACCTATCCTTTAATTGAGGTAGAAAAAGTTAAATTTGAACTTATTATGTTTAAAATGCTGCAATATATTTACATATAAAATTAATAATTTTAAAATTCGTCCTGACTTTTCTACTCTTGATTTTTTGTAATATACTTTCCATTTAATCTAAAAATAAATTAAAAAATAATCATCCGATTATTATTAATTATCAATGATGAGTTACATTTTAAACACCACTCAAATAGAACACGTTTTAATTCCTTTTTAAAGAAGGAAAAGTGGTCATACAAAAACGTTTTAACAAAAAATTGACCCATTTAGACTTACATAATACAAGTCTTAGTTTTAATGAAATTTTACATTTCAATGTCATTCAAATTCTCGAATGGCTCAGGAATATTCTCTGGACTTTCATCAATAATTTGTAAAATATCTCGGGTAATTCCTCTAGAAATATTAGAAATAGGTACATCATTTGGCGAACCTTCAAATGGATTTTCGCCTGCTAAACCGATTCTCAACATGGTATTAAACACCCAAATTACGATTACAGTAAATGGAATATTAAGCCAAACAAAATAACTACCTATAAATGGATTAGTTATTGCTATTTCGACTCCCATAATAGCAAAAGCAGGAATAATAGCCATCGGTAACAACCACATAAAAATATGAACAAAATGATACCCAATAGTACCATATTGCTTTGGATAAGGAAAATTTTTAATTCGTTCTGACTTACCTTGAAGTGCCGTCATTTCTTGAAGCATGGCTTGTAAGTTTAACAAGGTGAAATCCCAGAATTTTTTTTCATCCGTTAGTTGTCTTAAATGCTTTGACTGCAGGTTAATAATCGCATTTGGTTTATTGTCTTTCGACATTACATATCCAAATTCCTCCTTTGATAAAAAAGGTTCTAACTCATTTTCAAGAGTGGATGTGAATTCAGGAATATTATAAAAAAACGTACCTTGACTATGCGCATCTTCATAAGGTGTTTCCCAGTTTTTTTTTGTACGCATAGCATAACGTAAAGCAGTTAACCAAGCTATATGTCTATGGGTGATTATTCTAATTACATCTGACTCATCTTTCTTTGCTTCAGTACGGTGCATGTAAAAACTATCTTTCACAGTAATAATAAATGACCTAGAAGTATTGACTACTCCGCCCCAAATTTTTCTAGCTTCCCATATTCTGTCATAGGCCGCATTATTTTGAAAACCAACCATAAAAGCTACTGCAGTTCCTATAAGTGCTACTGGCGCTAATGGAACTTGCAACCATTTAATACCTAGCAACTCATAAAGAATTGTAACCACACTAGAGAACACAAAAAAGAAGATAATCTCTCGTTTCGTCCAGATAAGAACACTTTTGAATGGGTATCTTCTTTTTACGTACATTTTTATAAGGGGTAGAAAGAAATATCCTAACAATAAAAAGAGAAAAAAGAACCAAAACACCTATTAACAAAAGGATTAACCAATTAAAAGGCAAAAAAGAAAAGAATTAGAATTGTGCTGTAGGTTTGATTTTGATACAATAACCTTACAATAATGAATACCGAAAATAGGCTGAACTTGTAATTTAGGTTGAATAACTTACAATAATTAACCTAGATACACCAAACCCTGTTAGAATAACCATTTAAAGCCTACTATGTAGGCTTTTTTTATGCCCTAAAATTAAAAAAAGACTAAATACTTGCCGTTTACCTCTCTTACATCAAAAAGGGTTAAATTTAATTTAGGACTGCATTAAGGACTGCACTTAGGACTGCAAAAAAGACAAAAAATAACTATTGTATTTGGGGTGTTTGAACTGTTTACCCCTTGTTTTGGGTGTGAAATTGTCTTATAATTGGGGTGTTTAACCCTTTTTTAATAATACAACACTTACGTAAGTTCCTATATATTAGGTGTTTATGTATTTTTAAAGTGATTTATGTGTGTTTATCTCCATCTTAAGGATTATATAACTTGTACTTTTGTTATTATTACTACCTATTTACCATATAGAATTCATGCGAATTGATGCTTTTATCATAGATATGGCTCTAATTTTATCCAGTTTTACATCTTTTGGTTGGTGGTGTCGATTTTCAGACACTAATTTTACGTATTGTTCTCCTTTTTCAGATTTTTGAATATACTTAACAGTCACAAACTCTTCACCCGAAACTTCCACGGATACTAAATACATTTCACCCCAAAATATTTCGGTATACTTGTCATGTATAATCTTATAAGCGATAATGTCTCCACTCTTTAATAAAGGGTACATATAAAGGCTAAAATAAGGTTTAATTCATTAAGAAGTTTTAAGCACGGTAATAAAAAATATTAATATGAAAATGTTTTTTCACAAAGGATTAACATATTCACAATTAGAATCTGAATCTGAATCTTTAATAAAAAAATCAATTAAACTTGGAGGAATCACTTATGAAGTTGATCATGTTTTTAGTAAAATAGGTGATAAAAAAAGAACTTCTTTAAGTCCTGGTTACTCAATGAAATATTGTGGAATGATTGAAGACTACATTTTATTATTACCAATAGTAAATTTGAATTTTGAACAGTTAGATATGTTTAGTATTAAAAAGGTTACATATCTAACTCCTGTTTTAGTAGATGAATATACATTGCTTATGCAATCTTCAGAAAACGGATTTTGGGATATTAGAATATAATATTACTCTCCGAATAATAACCGTCACACTATTCAATTCGGCAGAAGTAAGAAAGCTCACTATTTATTTAGTGGGCTTTTTTATTTATATTTGAACAATATGAAAACAATAATTAAAATAATTTCAATAATAAATGGAATTCTTGCTCTAGTTTTTTTTAGCGTAGAACTTTATATTCCAAGCTGTCTTTTAATTCTACTTTGTGTCTTCGGCTTTATATATGCCAATAAAAACATTCGGTTAAACCCTGAGAATAAATTAACAAAAAAACAAAAACAACCCAAAAAACAGATAAAAACAATAAGAAAAGATAAGGTCTATCAAAAATCCCAAGGTGTTCAGCTACTAGAATCAATTCATCTTGTGCTAAATTCTAACAACCCTGATATAGTTTTGAGTCGATTAAGTTTTAGTAGAGACATAGCTATTAATTTAGTAGGTTTTAAAAAAGAGAATAAAAATAGTTATAGTAAATTTATTACTATGAATTTAGAAGAGTATAAAACTAGGTATTATGATCGTTTAGTTGATTCTTTACATGTAGAGTATTTATTTAAACCTGAAGAGTATATTCAATTATTTGATAAATTGTATTTAAAATATTTTTCAGAAGGATTAGACCGTTATGTAGATATTCAAATAAAAGAAATAAAGCTACTCAAAACTGCTAAAGGAAAAAGTAACAGACTGGCTAAAGTAAAAACCTATTTAAAAGAGCTAATAAACCTTACCAAGGAAAATACTATTGTAACCCAAAAATGTATTGAAGTTAGTATCGAAAAATTAATGACAGAATTAAATATTGACTAATTTCCTTTCGAAAAGCTTATCATTAATTTGATAAGCTTTTTTTGATTAAATATAGTAAATTAAGTAAATTTCCTTAAAATGTTCTCGACTGTTCTCTCTTCGTAAAAAAAATGTGCTGCAGTTTCAGCAATACAATCATCTAATCGTTTACGCTTAATTTCAAATAAATTGGTAAAAAAAGTGTAAACAGCTTTATGTTTTTTTTGAGTAGATTGTCGTGGCATATACAAAATTACAAAATACATCACTAGGTAGTATTTATTTTTAGTGTAATATTTTGAGATTGTACAGTATTTGCAGGTGGTGGTAATGGCAAGGCGATCACTAATTTAGTGACATAAGTTTGAGAACTATATAAAAAGCCATCTTGTTTAGTGATTGGTTCTACTCCAATTTGTTCATATTTTACCAGTTTACTAAACACATCATCATCCAATTTAAAGTGGCCACTATCACTCACCAGTTTATGTGTTGATTTTTTAAAGTCAGTATAAATTTTCAATTCAAATTCAATTTCAATATTTTGACTTTTTTTTGTGAGTTGTTTTGGATTGACAGGTTTAAATTTTATAAATACAGCTGGCGTAATTGGAATCCCTCCTTTAGTTTTATCCTGGTCCAAATACCAATCCATAAAATTAATTTCAGGTATAGTGTCCAGTTTAGTTTTAATCTCGTTAAATAATTGTTTAAATACCATTTAATTATTGTTTTAAGCGTTTGTTAATTAAGCGTTCAATTTGTCTGTTTAATATGCCGTGCAGTTTTTCAGACTTTCCAATAAATTGCCGTTTTGGAATAGTAGCAGAACCACCACGGCCTGCCTTGCCTCCTTCATTATGAATTTTAGCATACTTTGTTGGACTGTTTATTAAAATAGTATCTCCACTAACGGTTGTTTTAAGTGTATCAGCCAAAGTTCTTGTTTTAGTTAATATTTTCCCTTTTTTGTTGGCACTCTTTACAGATTGCCATTTGGTTAATCCTTTATCAGTAAAGCCTTCATTGTCGAATGAACGTTTAAAAAACTTTTCACTTTCTACCCTGGCTATTCGCATTATGTCTTTATGTAAATTGGCTTGTAAATTATTCAAGTCGTTAATTAAATCATTCATTTATTATATTTTTTGTATCTTTGTATTGAATAAGCAGTTTAGGCTGTTAGTTCATCCCATGAAACGGCTGGGTAATGCCGTTTTTTTTGTGCCTAATATTTTACAACTTCATTGTCTTTTATAATGTAAATCTCCTTAAATGGGTTACCATTAGTTCTTGCATTAAAATTCCCATTTAGTTTTTCAATTATTCGCTGTACAGATAGATCATTCTTAATGTAAAACACAACAACTTCATTACCTTGTTTTTTTGCTTTACCAATAGTGTTAGATATATTATTTCCTTCAATCTTCTTTAAATCTGCAACTAAACCGTTAATCAGGTATCCAGGATTCTTTCTTTTTGTATCTCCTAAACCAGTAATAATATTATTGCAATGTGGTCTAATTTTTAGATCTAGTTTAAATTTATCAAGCATCAGTTTGGCAACATCAAAATTCTCTACAACATCAACAGGATCAGCATACCTATGTACAAAAACTTTACCTCCGTTTTTACTTACATAATTAGGTTTTTTATGAAATGGAAAGCTTAATTTGAATTTTTCAAATTCCTGACTTACACTCCCTTTATTATCAACCCCTTTAAAATACGGATGTGACTTTGCAATTATATCTCCAGTAAAAGCAGGGTTACCATCTAATCCACTTGGTACCTCAATTTTACTTTTCGGAGCTGTTCCGGCACTTGCTGTGGTTTGTTCCAATCCGCATTTACAATTCCATAAATTACCAGGGAAATTATCTACCCAAAAAGGAGCATTAACTGGTAATACTAAACCATATAGTTGCTCGTGTAAATTACGTGGTGTTTCTGAACGTGATGGTGTCCACCTTAAGTTTGGATATAAGTCTATATCTTCTAAATACTGTTGAAAATTAGCCCCTACAGTCGCTCTACGTATTGCAGTGTTGTATTCTGTCCTTAACCAACTTTTAAGGTGTTTATTCGACACCTTTAACGCTTCTGTTTTAAAAACGTTGAAAGGAACTAAATTACCATCTTTGCCAATTAATAAGGCGGAAATGGCTTGCGTATTGTGGTGTCCTTTAAAAACTGAAAAAACACCAGCACTACTTCTTAATTGATTCGTAAAAGCAATATTTTTAATGTTGTCATCTAAACTGTTTACACCTTTATCAATGGCAGTATTAATACGTGAGTTTGTTATTTCAAATAAATCAGCATTTACCAATTCATTTGATTTACCATTATAAATATCAGCTAAAGCTTTGTTAATTTTGTCATCTATACCGTCATTGGTTAATTCAACTTCTACAGTATTATAAAGTTTATTTAATACCGCCCCTAACTGAAAACTTTTAATTCGGTTGGGGCTTAAATAAAAGGGTTTTCCAAACTATTATCAAGCTCGTTATTTTTTAATTTTGGTTTTTTGCCTTTGCTTGGTTTTGTTGGATTATCTTCTTCAACTGCATCCATAAAGGCAACAGGCATCCATTTCATACCTTCCAATTGTTTATATGCTGTTTTACCGTTATTATAATCAATTAAAAAAGGCAAAGTAATTTCATTATGATAAAACATTAAATCTTTTAATCTTGCTAATGTGTAGTCGTTTAATAGCCGTTCATGAGTTTCAGCGGATCCCACAAAAGCTTTTTCATCTGATGTAGCAGTTTGACCATTAATACCTTTTGAATTCTCATCATTATTTAATTTAATCAGATCTAAAAATATTTTATGAGAACTACCTGCAGCACCACGTTCTAGTTTTTCAATTTCGTCTTCTTTATCTATAATAGCATAACCATTATTGCCAAGGTTTTGTAAAAAAACTTCCTTTTTATCATCTTCCTCGTTACTAGTAGATGAAGATTTAAGTATAACATGTGGATCTCCCCATTTTTCAGAACTACGTCCCCAGTCTTTAATAGCAAAATCCTTTAAAATTGAATAGCGACTAATATCCTTTAATAAGCCTAAAGGTTCAGTGTTTTTCACTTCAATAAATAATTTTTCTAAGTCTGGAATATCTTTGTATGAAAACATTCGTGTAGGATCTCCTAAGTTTGGAATTATACTGTTTTGTTCAGGTAAAACATGGACTCTTGGAAATAATACAGCTTCTTTGAATTCATCACCTTTAGTGTTAAAATTGAAATAGATTAATGAATGCCCCCAAAATTCAGTACTTATAATATGCTCGTTTAAATCGTTAAACCATTTCTTTTGAAACAACTCAGTCAACTCCTTTTGTGGCTCATTGTCTTTATTTACAATTACCCAAGGTTGACTAATGACTTTAAAAATTGACGTTCTAATTTGTGATTTAACGTGTAAATCTTTCAAGCTATTATAAATTGAATAGAGTTGTTGACGTGATGGGTTTTCAGTATCTTCTGCCTCCATAATAGCACGATTTAAAACATCAACTCCTAATTCAAAATGATAAGTTCGTTCTCCTTTTAATTCAAACGTTCGTCCAGATTTTTTTTCTTTTGTAAAATCAGTTAATTTGGTTGATGATTGCCCAAAGTTTTTAAGCCAAGGTGTATTGCTGATGTATTTTTGTAATTTATTCATATCTATCTTATAACAGATTAGTGCTTTTGTTTAGTAATACCTTCTTTTTTTTTCTGAACCTCCTCTAAACTTGGTTCTGTATGTGTCAGGTGTTCCGTCACCATCTGTGTCAATTTGTGCTAATGGTAAACCAATGGTTAATTTTCCTTTTGAAATATCTCTCAACGTTTCAATTGTGTCATTATAATTTTTCACAATTCGTTCAGGGACTTCATCATCTTCAATGCGCTCATATAAAATGTATAAGCAAATGTTTTTAATGTAAAACACAACACTTTTATGGCGATCATCACCTGTTTTTGCAAATTCAAGATCTATGGCATATTTAATCAAATGATCACGCACCACACTTTGAGCCTCACTAGATGCTAATTCAAAAGCATCCGTAGTGTTTGTATTATCTGTATTGTCTAATATATGCTCCAGTCTATGATCACGAATAGATGACTGTACATCAACTTGTTTTAAATATATTACCATCTTGAATTTGTTTTTAAGTATTTTCCTACTCTTGTTTTAAAAGTACTCTTCCTTGCCATTTTGTCTAACTTGTCTTTTGCTCCTTGTACTGTATCTGGTCCATCTATAAATCCACTAGGAAAGCCTTTAAACTGTTCACGTAGTTTAATCATGTCTTTATTAGTTTTTAAATTGATATTAAAACGTAAATGTTTATGATTAGCAGTTGGTTCTAAATTTTCAATACGTCCAATTTTTTCTGGTTTTGTGTCATCATCATATCTTGGATACCAAGGAACTTCAAAACCTAAATTTTCTAATTGGTAAGATTTACGTAATTCAGTTTTTTGAAGTGAATTAGCCTCAACCCAATGCATAACCGCTGCTTTTACTTTTACACCCTCTTTATGTGCTGAAGGTATGTCGTGTAATTTTTCTAAGTTTTCAGCAATATATCTGTGAGCGTTAATCCAATTCCCTTTTTGCTTTAACCAAACATGAAGCACATCATATAAATGTCCTTTTTTCCCCATTAACACAATACACTTAAAACAACCTTTGCCACTTTCCCCAAAGGCAGGGTCACAATAGGTCACCAAAGCATCATAACTCGATAATAAAAAGGGCTCACTCCAAGGCATATTATCATCATGGAATATATTACCTTCTTCAATGTGGTGGTGATACATTTGGCGGAGGGCGTTCCGCAATCCGTAATCGACTATTTTAGCAGCACAATCTTCTAATGAATAGTATTCTTTCCAAGCAGGTACAGCACCTTTTTCTATTAAGTCATTTAAAATTTCAATTTCGGTACCACCATCAGGAAAAATAGCCTCGTGTGTAATAGGATTTTCAGTTAAGTAAGCTTTAACGTGTGCGAAACTTGTATCTTTTGGATCATTCTCTTCAATATCACCTACAAGGCGTGCGGTAATTCCCTCACGGTGTACACGGTTGTTTAAGTAAATAAAATAACGGTTGTCTTTTGCTAAACATCCCATAAATTCACCCTTTATCCAGTCTACTCTACTTTGGGTTAGCTTTTGATTTTTAGCTTTGTCTTTATCATCAGCATCATCAACAATACCCAAATTTGGACGGTTAAATCCATTACGAACACCTGCAGGGTTTTGACCTAAACCAAACGCCCAAAAGCCAATACTATTTTTAGTTTGAAAAAAACCACTTAACCAACTACCGGTAATACCAAAACTTCCAAAGTCATTAATTAATCGTTGGTTGTTTCTTAATTGAGCTTCAACATCTTTAATTAAATTTTTTGCTTTATCTGCGTTTTCACTTGCTAAAATAACACCAGTTAATTCACCTGATACTAACATGTGAATTGGAACAAATATATCAGCAAACACAGATTTAGCACTCTCTCTATGCCATTCCCAAATGTGTTTCCGCAATTTTAAACTCAATCAATTTTCGGATACTATCTTGTGTAGTTTCCTCTCTTAATAGCTTATCAGTTTTAAGTTGTTTCCAATTACCACTAGAACTCCATTTAGAAATAGTATTATAAGACACCCTTATAATTTTGGAAATCTCCTTTAATTCAAAGCCTTGATCATATAAAATTTTTGCTGATTGGTTATTAGTCATAAGTACAAAGTTCGCTACTTATAAATGATTTTCTAAATCGTGTTTCCCAACTTAGGTAGAATTCTACCTAAGTTAGGTAAACCCAGTACCAACTTAGGAAACACAATTTTTTTACTCAACAAATGCTACCTAATTTTGTACCAGCGAAACGAATTAAAACGCATTATGAATAAATTAACTTTTTCAATAATAAACCAAGGAGGCAAAGCTGAAATTAGAATTGTAGGGCATATAGGTTCATGGGAGGCAAACTCTGAAAAATTTACCAATGAAATTGATCAGTTAATTAACTCAGGCGTACAAGACTTAGATGTTTACATTAATAGTTTTGGAGGTTCGGTATTAGAAGCAAACGAAATCATAAATCAGCTACGCAGATTTAAAGGAACTAAAACAGTTCAAGTTGGAGCATTAGCGGCAAGTGCCGCATCTTATTTATTACCATATTTTCACAAGGTAAAAGCTTACAAGAATTCTCAAGCTATGCTCCACAACCCTATTATGATAATAGAGGCTACTTCTGAAGCTGATTTTGATTCGTCTAAAGCGTTATACGAAAATTCAAAAACAATCATTGTTGACGCTTACGCAAAGAAGTTAAACATTAAGCGTACCGAAATTGAAGACATGATGGCTAAAACAACTTGGCTTTCTGCAGATAAAGGATTAGAAATTGGATTGTTTGATGAAATTATTCAAGATGATGATTCATTACCAAATAATGCTGAAAATTTAGCGAATGAATATGCTGAAGGCATGCCTACTGCATTAATTAATTCAATAGAAGATTTTAAAAAAAACAAATCAAAGAACAAATCAAAACAAAACATAAAAATGAAAAAAGTTTTATTGGCTTTGGGATTACCCGAAAATGCCACAGAAGACCAAGCGTTAGTAATGGTTAATAGCATCAAAGGTAATGCTGTTAAATCACTTTCTGCTTTAGCTGTAACAAAAGGATTACAGCCTGAACAAATTGAAAAATTAGCCAATAGCGATTTTGACACCACTTTAGAAATGGTATCAGGAACTAAGGCTGTTGAAACTCCACCTGCTGAAGGTGGAACTGGTGTAGCTAATATTGTTGCTGCAATTCAAGAAGGATTGCAAGGCGGTAAACCTGAAGTAGTTAAAACTTTAGACGATTACTCACCTGTTGAGTTAGAAGCTTTATGTGAAAAGTCACCTAAAGAGTATGAAAAATTAATGAACTTATAAAAGAATTAGATTATGCCAGTATTAGTAGACGGAGAACACTTAAATAAATATGTAGCACCTTCCCTTATAAAGGATTTGGATGACACACAAGACAATTTCACTAAGTTTTTTGGTAAAGTAAATAAAGCAGCTGCAACAGCTGATGGTATTTCAGTACAAAAATTGATTAATGATATTAAAGTAGAGACAGGGTTGGATGAAGATGAAGTTTTAATACCTAGAAAATTAAACGGAAAAAAGGCTGTTATTCCTTGGATGAATTTTACAACAGAAACGTTAAAATTCAATAAAGAAGAATTAAGAGCTTTAGCCTTTGATAAAAAAGGTGAAGCGCGTAAAATGTTAGTAGAAGCAGTTTATAACGGTATGTTAAAAGCTGCTTTACATGCAATTGCTCCTGTTTCTGATAGTGCTAAAACGCCAGTAATTCAAACCTCTGGTGATGATGATGGGTCTGGAAGGAAAAAGTTAGTACCAAAAGACATTACGTCAATGTTAAGAAAAACGGATATTAAAAAACCTGTTATGGTTTTATCTAAAAATCACTTAATTGATTTGCAAGAAAATAAAGACACAGCTAACCGTTTTGCTGATGTTTTAATAGATGAAGTTACAATGACACCGAAAGCATATGCAGGTGTTAATATGGTGGCTAATGATATTGATGTGGCTTATACAGCAGCAGGTACTAAAAGAGCTATTGATGCAACACCAATAGCTACTGATAAGTATGCATCTGTAGTGATTGATAAAAGAAATACAATCTATTTTTTGAATGATTTAACTTTCACCATGACTAAAATGGAGAATGATACTCGTAATAAAATTCCAAGAACTGAAATTAGAATTTACGGTGAATTCATTGGAACTGTAATTGAAGATGATAGAAGAAGAGCTGTTATTATTGATGGAAGAGTTTAAACACTAATAAAATACAATTTAAAACCTGATAGAACTACGCTATCAGGTTTTGGTAGTGAACAGTAAAAATTATTAAAATAGAATTATGAAAACATTATTATTAGTATTAATCACGGTTTTTACATTTAGCTTTTCAGCTGATGCCAAATCGGTAACACATCAAAACATGAACTTATTATCAAGCCTTGAATTCAATCAACTTAAATTCCCAACCAACCAATATATACCTGAAATACATACTAAAAATCAAATTGTTTTACATCACACTGCAAGTGGTAAAGGTGTAAATGGTGATTACAGACATTGGTTAAATAGTAAATCAAGAATTGCTACTTGTGTTATTGTAGATTCTGAAGGAGTAGTAAATCAATTATTCAGTTCTAAATACTGGGGCTACCATTTAGGTATTAAATCAAAAGTATTTAAGGATAGAAACATACCTTATCAACGTTTAGACAAATCATCTATAGGGCTTGAAATAGACAATTGGGGAGGTTTAAAATTCATTGATAATGAATGGAGGGCATATCCTAATAAGTATGGTACTGGTAAATTAACCAATAAATATGGTAACAAAATAAAGGTTGTTTTAAATGAAAAGAACCTGACCTTTTATAAAAATGGATTTAGAGGTTATGAGGCATTTGAAGCTTATGGCAATAAAGAATTAGAAACCACAGCCGTATTACTAAAATATTGGAACAAACACTATAATATACCATTAGACTATAATTCTGATATATGGGATGTAACAGACAGAGCCTTAAAGGGTGAAAGTGGTTTGTTTTCGCATGTCAGTTATAGAGATGATAAAAGTGATTGTCATCCACAGGAAGAGTTAATTCAAATGCTGAAAAGCTTAACCTAACAAAATTATGCAATCACCTGAAATACTAAGTGTTCAGGTTTGGATTTTAGGCGGTTCAGGAACTGTATTACTTGGGATACTTATTTACATCATTAAACAAGGTTTAAAAAGTTTTGTTACAGGATTAAAAAACACCAACGGAAAACTAGAACACCTTACTGATGAGCTTCATAAATTGAATTTATTATTAACATCTCATCAAGGTGATATTAAATCAAATTCTGATACAAATGCTGAACAACATAAAAGACTTAATAAACAGGCTGACAGATTGAGAGATCTTGAAATCGAAATTGAAAAACTGAAATGAAACTTTGGAATAAACTCATAAAAGGAAGTGCTACAGAATTAACTAAATCAGTTGGCAATGCTATTGATGGAATTGTCACAAATGATGAGGAGAAACTAAAAGCAAAATCGGAGCTGACTGAGATAGTTACTAGTAGCCTAACTGATATTGCAAAATTTCAAAAAGAGGTGTTAGTAACTGAAATAAGCGGAGATAGATTACAAAGGTCGTGGCGACCTATAGTGATGTTAGCTTTTGCCTCTATTGTTGTTTACACCTATTTTATAGGCCCTTTATTTGATCTTAAAATTGTGAAGCTTGATCCTTTCTTTTGGGAGATGTTAAGATTAGGCTTAGGAGGTTATATTGTTGGCCGTTCAGTTGAAAAAGTATCAGATAGAGTAACAAAAAACATTGACTTAACATTTCTTAAAAGAAAAGACAGAAATATAAAAAATTAGACCATGGGATTACCAGGAGTAAATATTAACGTTAAAAATGGTTCACTAGGAAGTGTGCCAACGTCAAAGGACAGTATTGCAGGGGTTGTGTTAACAGGCGTAACTGTTACAGGTGCTAATAAGATTACAGTGGGTGATTCTGAACAAATATTTTCTTTAGCTGATGCTGAAGGGTTAGGTATTTTAAGTACAGGATTAAATGCATATGCTTATACTCAAATTAAAGAGTTTTATGACACCGCAGGTACAGGTGCTGAATTGTGGATAATGCTTGCATTAGCAACAATCACAATGGAGGATATGTTGGATAAAACTAAACCTTATGCAAAAAAGTTAATCGATGATGCAAAAGGATCAATTAGAAAATTAGCAGTTTCAAGAAAATCAGCTGCAGGTGTAACTATTGTAAATGGATTGGATGCTGATGTTGACAAAGCGTTAATTAAAGGTCAGGTTTTAGCAAATGAGGCAGCATCTACTTTTAAACCATTTAGGTTTTTAGTAGATGGTAAAGACTTTAATGGTATAACAGCCGATTTAAAAGATTATTCAACCGCTGGGTTTAACCGTGGAGGTGTGCTTTTAGGAGCTACTTCAGCAATTAAAAATTCATCAGTTGGGTTTGCTTTAGGTACAATGGCAAAATTACCAGTTCAAAGAAAAATATCACGTGTAAAAAATGGAGCGTTACAAAATTCAGAAGCATTTTTCACCAACCAAGCCACAACCGAAAGTTTAGAAAATTCTTGGGGATCAATTCATGACAAAGGTTACATCTTCTTTAGAAAATTTGTTGGTAAATCAGGTTTCTATTTTAGTTCAGACAGAACTGCTACAGCATTAACTGATGATTATGCATCATTTGTAAATGGATTTGTAATTGACAAAGGTATTACAATAACTTACTTAACTTATGTTGAAGAGGTTGAAGATGAAATTGATGTTGATGAAAATGGTAAGATTGAAGGTGCCACTTTAAAAGCTTTACAGGCTGAAATTGAAAATCAAATTGAACTTCAAATGATTGGTAATAGAGAGGCAAGTAATGTTACTGCTTTAATTAACCCAAATCAAAATGTAATTGCTACTTCTGATTTAGATATCTCATTAGGAATTCAACCAAAAGGCTATAAAAAAATGATAAATATTGACTTAGGGTTAATTAACCCTGCAAACGTATAAATTATGAATTCAGAACAATATTCGTACAACGACATTTCTATTGCCTTAGGTGGTAAAGTATTGAACCAAGCAACTGGTATTGAAGTTGAGTTTGGTTATGAACACGAAACTATTAGAGGTAAAGGTGGAAAAGCCCAAGCGATTAATCAAAAAAATCATGAGGTAAGTGGAACGATTTCCATGTTACAATCAGAGTTTGAAGCTATAATTAACTCTTATGGTGAAAATTATCAAAAAAAATACTTTAATGTGGTTTGGCATTTTTCTCCAGATGGAGGAATTGAACACAGAACGCACTTAATTAAAGGAATGAAATTAGGTAAAGTAAAAATGGGATTAAAGCAAGGAGACGCTTTTATGACTATTGACGTGCCGTTTATGGCATTAGATATTAAATTAAATCAATAAATACAAAATAATATGGCAGGTACAAAACTCCCAAAGGGCACAATTGAGCCTAAAGAATTAAAAGCATTAAACGATCAATATATCGGAGGTGTGAAAGAAGTAATTCTTGGACGTGAAGTAGAAATTGAACGTTCAGAAGAAGGAAAAGAAAAAGAAGTAGTAATTAAACCAGGTATTGCTTTTTATGTTAGAAAACCTGACAGAGGGGCAATTAAATTTGCTTTTGCTAAGGCATACCATCAAAATGGAACAGTTGATAATGTTTCTCCTGGTGCAGTTGTATTAAGTAAGTGTTGGATTGGAGGATGTGAAGAAGCTAAAACAAATGATTTCTATTATTTCAGAGCTTGTGTAGAGATGACTACATACTTAAATGAAATTACGGGTTTTTATTAAATCTAATTGTTGAAGCTGATGGTAAAATGGATTCTAATCCAATTATTTGGATTGACACAATGATGGAGTATTATTTAAGTGTTGATGTTGACAAGTTAAGTGATGAAGAATGGGCTATTAAGTATAAGCAATTAGAACAGATTAGAAAAAAAGAAAGTGAACAAAGTAAATCAGAATAGAGATGAGTGGTTATACATACAAACTAAGGCTAAAAGACATGATGAGTTCAGGTTTCGCGAAAGCCTCTCAAGCCTCTAATAAATTTTACAGTAAATTAATTGGCAATCAAAACAAATTTTTAAACCAAGCAAAGCGAGTACCTGCCAATATCGCTCAGTTAGAAAAGCACTTATCACGTTTAGCAAATAAACGTGATAGTGCTTTCAATGTGAGTTCAATCAAAAGGTACAATTTACAAATACGGAAAACAGAGCAAAGCTTATCAAAATTAAAGTCGTTACCACCATTGTCAATGATTCAACGCTTTAAACAAGTTAAAACCCAATTAGGTGGTATGCTTGGTTTAGTTGGATATTTAGCTGTTGGAATGGCCGCTTTCGGCGCTGTTGGTGGAATCGTTAAACTCGGTATGGATTTGGAACAAACACGAGTAAGTTTTGGTGTTATGCTTGGTTCTGCTGAAAAGGGAAATGCTCTTTTAAAAGAAATTGATCAGTTTGCAAATGTTACCCCATTTGCAAATTCAGATTTACAAGAAAGTTCCAAAATGCTTTTAAATTTTGGAATTGAAGGCAAAAAAATTGTTCCAACATTAAAAATGATTGGTGATGTGTCTGGAGGGAATAAAGAAAAACTTAGAGGATTAACGTTAGCATTTTCACAAGTAAGTTCTGCAGGTAAGTTACAAGGTCAGGATTTATTGCAAATGATTAATGCTGGATTCAATCCATTAAAAGAGATAGCTCGAACTACAGGTGAAAGTATGGTGTCTTTAAAAGGTAAAATGGCTAAAGGAGCATTATCGTTTGGAATGGTAGAAAATGCTTTTAAAACAGTAACGTCAGAAGGTGGAATGTTTAATGGGATGATGGAAAAACAAGGATTAACGCTTGGTGGGCGTTGGTCAACCTTAACAGGTAAGTTTCAAAGTAAAATGGCTAAACTTGGTGTGAAAATGACGCCTTTCTTAGGACGAATTGTTGATTTTGGTATTTCATTAGTTGATAATATTGGAATGGTACCAGAATTCTTTATGGCCATACCTGAATCAATTCAAGCAAATTTAGATGTAATTATTCCATTAGGGGTTGCCGTTGGTGCTTTAGGTGCGCAATTCTTATTTGCAAAAACTATGATGATTGCTTCAACAATAGCATCAAAAGGAATGGCTTTGTGGAGTGGTATTTTAACAGCAAAACAATGGTTACTGAATTATGCTCTTAATGCAAATCCAATTGGTTTAATTATCGGTTTTATTGCAGGCATGGTAGCAGCTATTATTTGGGTTTCAAAACATACTGAAGGTTGGGCTAAAAGTTTTAGAGCTGCAACCATAATGTTTAAAGTATCAGGAAAAATGATGCGGTCTAATATGAAGTATAGCTTTGGTTTAATATGGAATGACTTGAAAATTTTAGGGCTTAGATTTAAACAATTTGGACAGTACATAAAAGGCTTATTTAATAACATAGGTAAGTCAATTAACTTGGCATTGTCGTTTGATTTTGATGGTGCAAAAAAAGCGTTAACCGCTCCAATTGTTACTGGAGCTGAAAGTGAAATTGACGCAATAAAGCAACGAGAAAGGCAAACATCAAAACAATATTATAAAGAGAAAGCAGAAAACCTAGCTCAATTAGCTATTGCTAGAAGTCAAATAGGTATCAAATTTAAAAAAGGAAATAATTTTCCAGCTAAAGAAGAAGCTCGGTCTTCAAGCGGATCAGGAACAGGAACAACAGCTGATGCTATTGATTCTGTTAAAAGTACATCCAATGCAATTGCAACTGGTGGTAAAAAACAGTTTACACTTAATGTTCAAATTGACAAAGTACTGGAGACAGTTAACCAAACTATTACAAACGGACAGGACAGTGCCAACGAATTAGTAGATGAGATATTAGATAATTTAACAAGAAGACTGCATGGTTCATTCCAATCAGTAGGACAATAATGGGTGATAATAATTACATAAGTAACGATTTTGATGTATCTGAACTTTACAGTCAGTTATATGGCTACGTAAGTCCTCCATTTCCTGCAGGTGGAAACTTGGATGCGTTTGTTCCAAATAATCCATTAGACACATTACAAAGTGTTTTTGATTCTCAAACTGAAAAAACAGTATTGGGCGTTGAAATGATTATGCCTTTAACACTATCTATTCCTGATTTGGATTTTAAGCTTCAAGTTGAACCTATGATTTCAATATCTGGAGGGAATAAAATTAAGCGTAGATATCCATCTTCAGCTAAAAGTGGTGGGTCTATAAAAGAGCATTGGTCTAGTGATGATTATTCTATACGAATAAAAGGTGTTTTAATTGATTTTGAAGATAATAATTACCCAGCTTCTGAAGTAAGAAAATTACGTAAGATTTTAGAATATAAAGGTAATATTAAAGTATTAAATCCATTATTAACAATTTTTGGTATTGAACAAATTGCCATTAGTACTTTCTCTACTCCTTTTACAAAAGGTTTAGGCATGCAAGAATATAAAATCAATGCATATTCTGATCAGTTATTTAATTCATTATTAATAGAAATATAGTATGTCATATATAATGAGTTATGACATACAAGTTGGTAATTATAAGATCAATCACTTATTGTCTTGTGAAGTCAGAAAAAGTTCAAACAAGCTATCTGATACGGCAACAATTAAGCTTAACGGAATGGCTTATAATTCAGCTTTAGAAATTGAAAGTAAAATTAAACGTGGAGATGAAGTTGATATAAAACTTGGTTATGATGAAACTTTATTTGATGAATTTAAAGGATTTATAAGCAGTATCACTACTGATAATACGATAATTATTGAGGTTGAAGATGGTATGTTTTTAACAAGAAAAGAAGTTAAAAACAAACAGTATAAGAACGTTAAAGCTATAGAGGTTTTAGAGGATGTCATGTCACAACTGGGAGGGTTTACAATTGTAAAAGGAGATGGTGTATCAGATTTAAGATACGATAAGTTTACTGTTAGTAATGCAACAGCTTATGATGTTATTAAAAAAATTAAAGAGGAAACGGGGTTACATATATTTGTAAAAGGCACAGTATTACATATTCATTTAAAATACACTTATAAAGAAGGTGATGCAAATTATGATTTTTCAAAAAACGTAGAAAAAGCATCATTAAAATATGTAAAAATTGAAGATAAAAAAGTACAAATTGAAGTCATTGGAATCAATAGAAAAAACGAAAAAACAAAAGTACTAGTTGGTGAAAAAGGTGGTGATAAAGTTACCGTACACCGATATAATGTAACAGATCCAAAAGCATTAAAAATAATTGGAAATGAAGAAATTAAAAAGCATAGATATACAGGATATGAGGGTAACATCACAACTTGGCTATTTCCTTTTTGTACTTATGGCTATAGTTGTAATATTATTGATACAGATTACCCAAACCGTGAGGCAATTTATTATTGTGAAGCAGTAACATCATCATTTAGCGAAAATGGTGGAGTAAGAAAAATAACATTAGGAATTAAACTAGCATGACACCTGAAGAACGATTTTTAGAAGCCTTAAAAAGTAATGTTGGTAAATCCAAAGGTACATTTTCAAATGTATTTCAGGCAACGGTTGTAGCCGTTGGAACTTCTACATGTAAGGTTAAAACAACTGATAATGATTTAGAGTTAGATGATGTTTTATTTACGGCTACTGAAGAAAACGAAAACGGCTTTATCCTGATACCAAAAAAAAAGACAAATGTATTAGTTGGTTTAATAGGTGATGATGAGAATAGTTTATACTTAGTTGCCATTGATGAAATAGACCAGGTTAAAATTAAAATAGGAGATCAAACATTTATTATTGACTCCAACGGATTGAATTTAGAAATGACTTCAGGTAAGCTGACATTAAAAAATGGAGCTTCTGATTTAAAAGATTTATTACTTGACATTGTGAGTATGGTCAAGCAAATAACGGTTAGTACTGGAGTCGGTCCTTCAGGAACACCTTTACCACCAACACTTACTCAAGCTCAAGTATTAGTAACAAGTATTAACGGTTTATTTAATTGATTATGGCATTAGTTAAAGCAACATTAAAAGCCTCAATATTAGCCTTAATAGGTGATATGAGAACCAAAGAAAATAATGCAGATGATCACTTTGCAACTGAATTGGCTACAATTATAGATGATTATGTAAAATCTGCAACAATTACAGTTTCAGCAGGAATACCAGTTGCAACAGCAGGAACAGCAGTGTCACAAACAGGAGCAACAACTGCACCTGCAACAGCAACAATTAGTTAAAATGATAGATACATTATTTGACATAGAGGGGAAATTAATCAGTTTAGGTGAATCTACAAGAACTCATCAACAGGATATTTTAATTATGCATAAAGGGTGGAATAAATTCGCTCCACACTTAGCGGTTGGGATAATTGATTTTGTAGATGATGATCAGAATAGTGAAACTATTAAAAGTGCTATCACATTTGAATTTGAACGTGATGGAATGACAGTCAACAATATTGTTGTGAGTGATAATGGTAAAATAAATACTGATGCAAATTATTAAAGTAAAACATAATCAAAGTTTAGCAGATATAGCCATTCAGGAGTATGGAAGTATTGAAGGCTTATTCTTATTAGTTGATGACAACCCAACATTAAATGGTATTACGGATAATGTGTTTTTTGGTGATGAATTACAGATTAGAGATAAGACAATTAATGCACAAATGAAAGAATATTTAGTACCTCACGATATTGCAACTGTGAAAGGCGCAAGGGGCGAAGGAATTGGATATATGAGAATAGGAACAGATTTTATAGTAAGTTAAAATGGCACGAACAGCACAAGAAATAGAACAAAGTATAGATACTGAAGCAGGAACGCATTCACAATTAAATGAATTGCAATCCAATCCTAGTTTAATGTCTTTTTGGAATTATGCCAAAAAGATTATTGTATTTATAGCATTGTATTATGAAGTATTGTTAGATAAGCATAAAGCGGAGGTTAATGCCACAATTGACAAAACAGAAACGGGTTCAATCTATTGGTATTTAGCTTTATGTTATGACTATCAACACGGTGATAATTTAATTATTAGTAATAACCGACCAATTTACTCTCCAGTAGATGTTACTAAACAAATTATTAAACGAGTTGCCATTAAAGAAAACGCTGATGCTTCTATGGATTTTAAAGTCGTTAAGGAAGCTTCAGGCGAATTGATAAAGCTAGATCCTATTGAGTTGGCTTCATTTACAGCGTATTTATATAAACGAAAAATAGCTGGCACAAAAGTTATTGTTCAATCATTAGATGCTGATATTTTATCATTTACAGCTGACGTAATTCTTGATCCTATTTTGTTTACGCCTACAGGGATACTTATTGCTGATGGAACTGAGCCTGTACTACTTAAAATTAAGGAACATATAAAAGTATTTGATTTTGGATCAACCTTCTATTTTTCAAAGTTAATTGACAAGGTGATGGATATTGAAGGTGTAACAGATTTTTTTATTACAACATCAAAATTAAATACAGTAGACTTTACACGTAAAGTAGAATCACCTGCAGGTCATATAAAATTAGATTTACCAAATACAACTCTCAGTTATGTTCTATCTTAATTTAGATATATTAATTAAACAATTATTACCACCAAACTGGCGTAGTTCTGTTGTGGGTGGTTTTGTTGTGGATAGTGGTAAGGTAAACTACTTAAAAAGCATTTTAACACCGTTTAAACTGTTATTAAATGATATTAAAGAGTTTCGTTTATCCACTCAAACTAAAATCAATTTAACAGCTGAAGTCATTGTGGTTGAAAATCATTTAAAAAATTTGTCTGGTGTTCAGTTAGGTGTTTATTTATCCGACTCTGTACAATCAAACATCTTTGTGGTGAACATACCAGTTGCAGGTCAACCAAACGAAAACGAAATTAAATCATTCCTCAGTAAAATAATACCTGCAGGAAGAAAATACACCTTAAACTTTTATTAATGGCAACAGCAAGAAGTATATTAAAAACCTATTTTGAAACAGGTAAAAAACCAACTGAACAAAACTTTGATGAGCTTATTGAGGCAATGGTACATGTTAATGATAATTTATCAAGTGTATTAGGTTCGTTAGCTAATATTCCTGAAGCACAGCAAGGTGTAGCAATTGACAAATATATGTCCGCATTTTTAGTTAACAACGGCAATTGATTTTCAAGTGACCAAAACATTAATTGGTTTGGAAAATTTACCAAATGCAAAAAGTGATTCTACTGATTTAGATGATACGGACGTTTTGGCTACAGCTAAAGCAGTAAGAACAGCAAGATTAGCTAATTATACTTTAATTAATGCTAAACAAGCCTCATCTAGTGCTGTTAAATTCTATTTAGGGTTAGCAAATCAAAGTTTACCAAACCCTATAAATTACGGAGAGGGAGACATGTATTATGCGGATAATAATGGAACTTATGATGTGTATTTACATGATGGAACTGCTTGGAATTTACTTACTTAAAATTATACTATAATGAATTATTTTATTACAAAACAAGATGATGGGAGTGTTAATATAGTAACACCTGTTCCACCTAAATTTGATTTATTTACGGGAGAATATTTGCTACTTGAAGAAATACCTGAATTATTAGAAGGTAAAAAATACAGTTTAAATGATGGTGAATTATCAGTTATCAATAAAACAACAGCTGATTTAAACTTAGATGATACTAAGAAATTAGAATCTGATTTAAAAGGAATAGACCAGGAAACAAATTCAACAATTGAAAGTGGATTTACCTTTGATAATTTGGTGTTTAGTTTATCCAAAAACGCTCAACTAAATTGGGGAAATTTATTCATACTTAAACAAGCAGGATTATATACTGACACAGAAATAGCAACAATTGACTCTAATGTGTTCATGCTAACTACGGGTAACGTTAATGCCTTTTTTGCAGCGTATACAGATGCATTAAATGCAACCTTAGAAATAGGAAGAAATTTAAAACAAATATTAAAAAATAATTAAATCATGATTTTTAAAAAACTAGTAAATGGTAATGTATTAGTTCTTAATGGGGAGGGAAACGTTCTTGGTAGTTTTACATCAAGCAAACAAGTCTTAAAGCATCCAACAACAGCAAACTCTTTAATTATTACTGATGATTCAAGTGTACAGGAGTCAAATAAAGGTTTAGTTGTTTCTTATTCAACTGTTGATAAAGAAAATTGTGAACCACCAATTGTAGCAACTGACATAAACGAATTAATAACAGCACTTAGCAGTAATTTTTTTTTAGATTAAGTATAAAAACTGTATCTATTTCAAGTTTAGTAGAATTAGATAACGCTATATCAAAAAAAATAGCTGGTGATTGGATTATTACTAGAGATATAACTTTAAACGAAAGCAAAATATTACCAAGCAGTGTTGTTTTAACGTTTGACAACTCAAAAATAAACGGAGGAGGATTTGATTTAGTTGGTAATAAAACTATAATTGATTCAGAGTTAAACCAAAAATTTGATACTAATATTATGCTTCTTGGGGATTGGTCTATAAATAAAATTTATCCTGAGTGGTTTGGTGCGAGAACAAACGATAACACTTTTGATGATAGGCCAGCAGTTCAACTATGTAATGAAATTTCTAAAAATCTAGGTGGAATAACAGTTGAGTTGTCTACAGGTGAATATTATATAAACTCAAGAATACCAACAAAAGACTACTGTTTAGAGATGTACAGCAATGGTTTACTTATAGGTCCCGGAATGTTCCTCGGAAACCTTAAGGTAGGTGATGATGTCGATATCGATACACCTTTAATCTTAACTAATTCAGCTAATAATGTAATGATTTGCTCATTAGGAATAGCCGGAAATAAGGCTAGACTCGATCCATCTTCTTGGGGTATCGGTGAGGATGAAGGAATAGACATTAAAGGTGGTAAACGTATTACATTAAGAGATGTATACATTCATGACTGCGCAACTGATGGTATAGATTTAGACAAGGTTAATGGTGTAGGTAGTCATGTTGAAATACAACATTGCCTAATACTACACAATGAGGGTGTAGGGGTGCATAATGCTTTTGACTACTCAAATCTATCACACTCAACTATAGAAGGTAATGGTTTTGGCAGATTTAATAATAATACTGGTCAGGTTAAGTTTGATGCTTGTGGTGTGGATATAAAAGGTGATAATTCTACTATCAATTACTGTAAGATATTATCAAATGTCGTAGGTGTAAATATAGCAGGGGTTCAGAGTCCGTCTATAAATAATAACACTATAGATGGCAGTCAAATAGCAAACATAGTCGTGGGTAGTGTTATAGCAGATACTGGACCAATCAGAGGAGACATATCAGATAATAAAATAAAAAACTCAGTTTTAGGCATAAAGTTTAGGTCTAATCAACAAAGTTTCGACATAGACTCTAATTACATTCAATCTATCGGCGGAAATAGTTATACTATAGATATTTATGACGCATCAGGTTTAAACATTAATGATAACACCCATGTAGGTGCGTTTGGAATACAAGTTATGAATGCTTCAGGGATGGTTACTATTGATGATCGTGAATTTCAAACTACAAATAGTGGTATTAGAGTTTTACCTAGTGCTAGTGGTAACGTGACTATCAAGGGAAATACTGATTCAGCCTCAGTAGGTGTCGGTTTTGTAGATTTAAGAGGTCCTTGTAGTGGTATAAAAATACTTAACAACATCAGTCAAGGACGACCATGTGTAAGAATGTTAAACTTTGGGGGTTTCCCAACTAATTGTACCATAAAAAACAATAAAGATTTAAGTATGACTATTGGGGGGACTGGTCACACTATTAAAAACAATACTGGATATATTACGGAAAATTCAGGTAATGGTGTAATTGCAAATGGAGATTCAACTGTTGTAATTACTCATGGATTAAGCGTAACGCCTGATAAAATAATTTGTTTCGGTGATAGTAGTGAAAATTTGTGGTATTCTAATATAACACCTACTACTTTTCAAGTAAACAAAATACTTACAACTGGTGTAGTTAATTTTAGTTGGAGTGCAGAATTATAACAATAATATTTAAGATTATATCGAAAACCAAAACGACTATTAAAAGTCGTTTAATTACAATTTAAACAACAAATAAATAAATATATAATATGAATAGTGTGACAACTAAGAAAATTAAAACGCCCATAAGCTATTACGGCGGTAAACAAATGATGGTTAAAAGTATTTTACCATTAATACCTGAACATGAAATCTACACTGAAGCCTTTTTTGGTGGTGGTGCTGTATATTGGGCTAAAGATCCTTCTAAATGTGAAGTTATTAATGATGTAAATATGAACATAGTTAATTTCTATGAAGTATTAAAACACAGTTACTTTGAACTGCGTAAAAAGGTTTTTCTTGTAAGATAGGTTCTTGGGGTTATGATAGAAACAAAAGAGCTAGAACGGTTCAAAACAAAATTGATGCGTTTGATGAGTTATTATCAGAACGATTAAAGTATACCCAAATTGAGCAGAATGATGCCCACAAGGTTATTTTAAGCAGAGATACTGAGAAAGCCTTTCATTATGTTGATCCACCTTATATTGATACTAATCAAGGTCATTACGGTGGATATACTCACGAACACTTCAGACGTGATTTAGATGCTCTTACAAAGGTTAAAGGTAAGTTTCTGTTAAGTACGTATCCTTCAGACATTTTAAAGGAATACACAGAGGCTAATGGTTGGTACACAAAACAGATAGAGAAAACGCTATCAGCCTCCAATGGTGCTAAGTTAACCAAGCGTAAAACTAAGATAGAGCAGTTAACTGCTAACTATCCAATATAAATGAAAAGAACCTCATACAATTAAGTGTGAGGTTCTTTTTTATGAGTACATTTCATTTTGAGTTTGTGTACAATTCATTTTGCCGATTATATTTTTTATAATTTTAAAATCAAATGCAATTTATAAAAAAAACAGTAGCCTTTTCATTTTTTTAAAAAATTAAATCAAAAACAATTGCCTATTAATCTTAAATATAAAAAGAGAAAATTTGCAAATACCCGTAACCAATAGGAGAGTTTGTCCTTGATTTTATACCTATTGACAAAAATCAAAAGTACTAATTATCTATCCATGTTTTTAATGAACATATGTTTAACTTTATGAAATTATGTCAAGTTAATCAACAAGAATAATAAACGTTTATAGATGGTAAAATACTTAATCACATTGGGTTTACGAAAAAGTAAGCTAACCCGTTTATTTTCTTTATTCTAAACGTAGCGACCACAAACAACATACACTGAATGGCGGATGAAGAAATAGAAAACATAGCATGACAACTGCAACTACATTTATTACTAAGAAACTGTCTAATAACTAGGCAGTTTCTTTATAGATTAATTAAATTTAAAATCGACTAATTTTTCAGAAATTTCCCATAACTGTTTAGCTACAATCTTATCATGTGCATAAGGTTTCGCTTTTACTAAAGCTGGTTCTCCGCTCATTTCAGCAAACCCTGTAGGGCCAAAATAATCACCTCCTTTAACTAACGGATCCATGGCAGCCATAAGCGTTGGCATAGCAGCATTTTGAGGTGAATTAAACAACGGCTTTACAAGTGGTATTAATATTTTATTTGCAAATGCAGGCAAATGTTTCATTAAATTAGTAGGAGAAGCACCTGGGTGCACTGCTACAGAAATCACTTTGCTTCCAGAACTTTTAAGTTTTCTATCCAACTCATACGAAAACATTAAACACGCTAATTTACTTTGTCCATACGCACGCATTTTCGAATATTTTTGTTCACTATTCAAATTATCAAAATTAATTTTTGCAGATTTGTGTGCGATACTACTTAAAGAAATAACTCTTGCTTGATCCGCTGTATTCAATTCATCCATTAAAAGGCCGGTTAATAAAAAATGAGAAAAATAATTAACTCCCATTTGACTTTCGAATTTATCCTCAGTTCTTGAAAAGGGTGGTACCATAATACCAGCATTATTAATTAGTAAATCTAATTTTTGATGTCTTTTTTTAAATTCAATGACAAAAGATCTAACACTATTCAAACTATTCAAATCAAGTTGAATATAAGATAAATCTGCTTCAGGATATTTGATCTTAATGTTAGCCATAGCAAACTCAGCCTTTTCTTTATTTCTACAAGCCATTATCAATTTAACACCTTTACCTATCAACCCTAAAGATGTTTCATAACCAATACCATCATTAGCACCTGTCACTATAGCAACTTTTCCCTTTTGAGAAGGCGCATTATTTATTGTAAATTTTTTCATTGTAAATATCTTTATTTATTAAATAGTAATTGATGAAATATTACATTTGAGTATCCCAAATTACAGGGAACTGATCTGGAATATCTTCTTTATTCTCACCTAAGTTTTGACGTAAATCAATTTCAATACCTCTGGCAATTGTAGAAATAGGTACATCATTCATTAAACCTTCAAATGGATTTTCACCCATTCTACCAATTCTCTCCATGGTATGAAACACCCAAGCAATAATCGCACAAATAGGCACAGATAACCAAATAAAGTATTTACCCACAATTGGAAAATTGACAACCATTTCATGACCCATTTCATGACCCATTTCCGCAAATTGCGGAATAATTCCTAATGGAAGAAATAAAACAAAAACCCACATGAAATAATGATTTAATGTGGCAAACTGTCTTGGATAAGGGAAATTTTTAATTCGTTCACTTTTACCTTGAAATGAAAACATTTCCTTTAATACATTTTCTAATTCTAAAAAAGAAAACTCCCAAATAATACCTTTTTCTTTTAGCTGTTTTAAGTGGTGAGACTGAAGATAGAGCAATGCAGTTTGTTTATTATCTTTAGATAACACGTAGTCCATATCTTCTTTTGACAAATAAGGCCTTAAATCATCAATTAAATTTGATCTCATTTCAGGTGATCCTATAAGTTTTATAAATCTTTGATTACTTCTATCAGAAGAAGAAGTTTCCCATGATTTTGACTGTCTCATAGCATGACGCAATGCAGTCATCCAAGCTATATGTCGGTAAGTTAATGTTTTTGTTTCATGATCTAATTCAGTTTTTGTTAATTTAGATGTCGCATGTTCATTAGTTATCATATCTTGAGTAAACATACCAAAAGTACGAGAGATATTAACGATACCACCCCAAATCTTACGTGCTTCCCAAATTCGATCATAAGCTGAATTATTTTGAAAACCAATAACAAACGCAACAGCTGAACCAATAATTGCTATAGGCGCCCAAGGTAGTTTCAACCAAGATAACCCTAAATATTCTATTAATATCACAAAGACGATTCCAATACCCAAAAAAATAAAGGATTCAAATCTAGTCCAAATCGCCATTCCTATGACAGGAAATACTTTTTTTGTGTACATTTCTTTTGTTTTTGTTATGTAAAAAATAACACTTTTACATTTATTTTTAAAACAAAAATATATAATTACTTTTAATTTAAGGGGTATAAATTAAGTTTTATAAGAAGAATGAAAAAATAGCCCGATATAATACAAAACTTTCTATTATAAGTAATTAACTTTTTAAGGTTAAAAAATTAAAACAAAAAAACACTCGTTATTTAAATTGTATTAACTCCTATTTCATATAACAAGAATGATTGCTAAAACGGTAAGTGAACTTCTAGAAAACATTGCTAATGAATTATGAGAAGTATGTACTTGCATAAAATTACTGAATTTGAAGTATCTTCTTTTGGGACAACAGTTCCGATATGCGAATGATTAAAAGATCAACACTTCTGGTATAGAACAAATTGACAATATTGTATAATTGGAATTAAGATTCAAAAGAAATATCATATTTTATTAGTTCATTTTTTAATAAAACTTACATTTGACGTATGGGAAAATTACTTGCTTTAGATTACGGTAAAAAAAGAACTGGAATTGCTACCACAGATGATTTACAAATTATAGCTACAGGATTAACAACTGTAGAGTCTAAACAATTATTTCCATTTCTAATGAAACACTTATCTGAGAATGAAATAGATGAAATTATTTTGGGATTCCCAAAACGCTTAAACAACGATCCAACTCACAATACGTTACCAGTTATACAACTTAAAGAAAAATTAGAAAAGGTATTCCCTAAATATAAAGTACAATTAATAGATGAACGCTTTACATCTAAAATGGCAAAACAAACTATGATAGAAAGTGGTTTAAAAAAAATGCAAAGAAGAAATAAAGCACTGGTAGATGAAATTTCTGCGACTATTATCTTACAGTCTTATATGGAAAGTAGAAGTAATAATGCCCTACCCGATTTTAATTTCTAAATAAAAAGTTGTATCTTATTAAATATGAACTCAATTCTAAATTTGATTGTAAACCAATTCACCTTCTTCCCTCACAATAAATTAAGGTTACCTGTTTCTGATTGGCCCAGTTATGCTTCAGAAAAATGGTTAAAAACATCTGACAATGAAAATTTACAATCGGTTTATTTCGAGCATCCTGATAGTAAGCCTGAAGATTTAATTATCTATTTTCATGGTAATACTGGAAATATGTTCAGTCATAATAGGTTTCATCACGCCAATGAATTTTATAAATTAGGAGCAAATGTCTTACTTATAAGTTATAGAGGCTTTTCAAAAAGTACTGGTTCACCAAGTGAGGCTGGCATTTATTTAGATGGAGAAACAGCATTAAACTATGCTAATCAAACTCTAAATTACGAGAATAAAAATATATTTATTTTTGGTCGTTCATTGGGTACAACCGTAGCTACAAATGTTGCTCAACACAGACTCTTTAAAGGTGTTGTTTTAATAACTCCACTTACAAGTGCAAGAGATATGGCTAATGCAATGGGCTATAAACCTGTAAGCTTTTTGGTGAAAAAAGCATTTAATTCTTCAAAAAAAATAAAAAAAATAAAATCAAAACTCTTAATCATTATTGGTACTATAGACAAAGTTACACCTCCTGAAATGGGTATTAAATTATTTAAAAAATTTAAAGGTGAAAAACAGTTAATTACAATTGAAAAAGGAGGACACAACAATTTACAACTTATGGAAGCTGAAAAATTTTGGAATGGAATTAACACCTTTATCAATAAATAACAAATCATGATTGAAAATCAGACCTTTGATAAATTAGATTTTACATCAAACACCATAACAATTGATGAATATGATAATTGCATATTTGAAAGTTGTAGTTTTGAAAATCAAAATCTAACTAACTTCACTTTTGTTGATTGTGAATTTATTGACTGTAACTTAAGTTTAGTTAAAATTGCTAATACAGCATTTAAAACTGTTCAATTTTCTAATTGTAAATTACTTGGCGTTGATTTTAGTGAGTGTAATACCTTCTTATTAAACATGAATTTTGAATCTTGTTTTATGAACTTAACTTCATTTTACCAATTAAAATTCAAGCAAAAAACATTCAATAATTGTTCATTAAATGAAGCCGACTTTACTGAAACTGACTTAACTAATTCAAATTTTAACAATTGTGATTTAAAACGTTCAATTTTTGACAGATCAATTTTAATAAAAGTAGATTTCACCACAGCCGTAAACTTCAGTATTGACGCAGAAAACAATAAAATAAAAGGTGCAAAATTTTCAAAAAACAATTTAACCGGACTTCTCGATAAATATCAATTAAAAATAAATTAAAATTACTACTGATTTTTTTATTATATTAAGCAACTTATTGGCTTAATAACGAGTCTAATAATATATAAAGCCCCAAGTTATGAAATTAAATAAAGCCCTTTCAAAAGTAAAAACTGTACTGATGTTTTTGTTTTTATTTAGTGTTTCCTCAGCATTTTCGCAAGAAATTTGTGATAACGGAATTGATGATGATGGAGATGGTTTAATTGACTGTCTTGATCCTGATTGTCTTACTAGTCCAGATTGTCCAGCATTTGCAGTTCCAGGTGGATGTTTACCAATTGGTTATTATCCTGATATTATTGGAACAGAAACTGGATACAAAGTAGCCAATCAAATTGCAGATACTCAAATACCTATTACAACTGGTTCTGAAAGAATTACGTTAGTTATTCAAGGTGTTTATCAACAAGGTGCTATCGTAAATCAAACGTCAACAAGCGATGTTAATTATGGTGAAGAGCGCATTGTTTGGGGACGTGTTGAAATTGATTTAGTAACACAAACCTCTTCTGGATGGGTAGAATACTTATCAAACAATCACGATTCAAGACGTTTTTCTTGGGTAGATGAAACGTTAAGTACAAATATGACAGGTACATACCCTTCTCTTGTTGGTCATGACTTATTAGAATTAACCGATTTTGAATTCTCTTTTAACCAATTAGGAACAGATTTAATTGTTGGTTGTAGTAGACCTGATGTTGACATTTCTTATTTCACTTTAAATTACGGTAACTCTGCGACACAATCTTTAACAAGAATTGACGGATTAGATCCTACTCAATATCCCGTTTACCTTGCTGCTGGAACATATTCTCAAACTATTGACATGTTACCAGCACCTGAAGATCCAAATTATGTTATTATTAGAGGATTTGGTATTAATCAAAATAGATATGGAACTGGTGGTACTTTAGTTGGTTCTACACGTGAAGAATCTTTAGTAATAAAATACATAGTCTGTGATTTAAACACTATGACAGCTTCTGGTATTATGACCGTAAATGGAGGAAACATTCCTGATATGAATACATCATTAACATTTACTGATTATGACCTTACTTCCGGTTTACCAATTGTTGGGAATTCAACTTTAGGTGGCGATTTTGCAGGTAATATTTTACCACCCGGTCAAATCACAGTTAGTGATATGACCATTCAAGTTGTAGCTGATCAAATCACAATCACCAGATCTAATGTTTTTGGAGATGATTGGAATGAAATGTATTATGTTGAATTTTTAAAATATTCAGACCAACCTTATTCTTCCTCTTTCTTTATAACACAAAACGCTTACAGTTCCCCTTTTGATATAGGATTTTCTGGTGCTGGCGTTTCTGGTTTCGTTGATTTCGTAATTCCTTCTGGTACAAAAAGAGCATATGTTGAAATGAGAGGAAATGGTTGTTATAGTAATTTAAACTTAGTAGGACCTACAACCTTAAATTCTAACATTACAAATGATAATCAAATGTATGCTTTTTCAGAAATCAATCTTGATTTGAACGAAAGTACTGGATACTATGCTACCTTAACGACATCTACTCAACAACAAATTTATGCTTGGCAAAATGTAGCATTTGGACAAGGAAACATTAATGCATCTCCAATATATGGGCAATTACCAAATAGTAATGAACGAATTGATTTTGAATTAGTAGGTGCAAATACCTTAAGAGTTCATTTAACTAATGATATTATTGCTTATGAACGTATAATACAAACTACATTTTTAGGGTCAAAAATAAATTTAGTGTATAGTTCTTTTAATCAAAACCCTACTGTTTTCACAGGATGTGATAGTGTTTGGTTTGACATGGAGATTTGTAATTCTGGTGGTGCTGATTTAAATCAATCTGTTCCAATTTCATTTTATAATGGTGACCCAACTACAGATCCAACCGCAATTTATTTACAAACACAATATTACAATGTTTTTATTGACCAAGGGCAATGTAACAATTATCTTTTTGGTGTTGATATTGCTTCATTAGGTGGAGCAACTTCTGGAAATATTACTATTGTTTTAAATGACGATGGTAGCTATAGTGGTACTGTTGGAAGTCAAATTCCAAATATATGGCCAATTGATGATTTAGCATTACAAGGGAATCTAGTACCTGAATGTGAATTTACTCAAAACATAATTTCTGCTACATGGAATCAACCAATACCTGCGGTACCTCCAACTGTAACTTTCAATCAAAATTCATTTGTAATATGTCCTGGTGAAGATGCAACAATAGTAGCTACCCCTGCGAACGTTACTGGAGCTATAGATTACCAATGGACTCCCGGAGGACCATTAGATATTACAAATACATTAACCGTAAACCCAACATCAGAAACATGGTATTACTTGAATTTTTCAGATGCTTGTTTTGATAATGAAATTGATTCTGTAAAAGTAAGTTTAGGGAATGCTAATATTACAGGAATAACTATAACACCAGCAGAAAATTGTCCATCTCAAGGTGGTAATCCAATATTAGGAACTATTTCAATTCTTCCTAACAATCCTTCTTGGATTTATACTTTAGGTACTTTACCAACACAAAACAATGGAAATTTTACTGATTTAACTGGTGGTCAAAGTTATTTATTAACTATTATTGGTGATAATGGGTGTACTTCTGACTCTATAATTACAGTTCCTTTAGATGCAGCTGTAGCTGTAACAGCTGATTGGTTAGACGCTAGTTTAAGTCACATTGATTGCTTTGGTGATGATGATGGAACTGCAGGCTTTAATAATATTCAAGGTGGGATAACAGCACCTTATGACGTAACATGGCTTAACACAACAGATAATACTTCTATTGGACCAAATACTATTAACGTTAACGGGCAAGATATCGTAAATACATTAAATGGCGGTGATTGGATTGTAACAGTTACTGATCAAGCTGGTTGTTCTTGGTCTCATATATTTGAGATTATTGAACCTGATGAATTAATTATTGATTTAAGTTCAAATAATTCTCCATCTTGTTTTAATATAGCTGATGGTAGTTTAAATGCTACTTTCACTGGCGGTAACCCTGTAACTGTAGGAAATGGAACGATTACCATTACAGATGTAGCAAACAACATTCAAACACCAATCAATTCACTAACAATTAATAATTTAGAAGCAGATATTTATACAGTTGTCATTGTTGATGATAACGGTTGTACTTCTACTGAATCTGTAACATTAGATAATCCAGCAGAAATAGCTATTGAATTCACATTAACAAATCCAAATTGTTATGGAGTTGAATCAGGAAGTATTGTTATTGACACAATATTAAACTATCAATACCCTACAGACTTTGACAGTATCTATTATGATTGGACCCCATCAGCTTACGGTGGAAATGGTCAATACTCAAATGAAAACAATTTCATTGGTGAAGGAAATTATATTTTAAAGTTAACAGATAAAAGATATTGTATAAAATTCTTTGATTTTGATATTGAATATCCAGACTCGATTTACTTTAGTCAACTTGATTTTGAATCTGCAGTTTGTAGAAATCAAGTTCCTTTTGATAATGGAAGTGGACAAGTATATGCTGCGGCAAGTGGAGGAAGTAACGGAAACGGTGCAGGAACTAACTTTACTTATGAATGGGAAGAAAATCAAACAGGATCTACTACAACTGGAACAACATGGGGTAATAGAAACCCTGGTTATTTTATTATAACGGCTACCAATGATTTAGGATGCGTTATTGAGGATATTATTTACTTAGATTCATTAAGTCCTCAAGCGCTATTTAATATGACTTTAACTACAGATAACCCTCCATTAAATTCACCAAATGAGGGAACTGCAATTATTGATATTGACTTGATTAATCAATCCTCTAACTACAACTTTGCTAACCAACCTTTACCTTACGGAAATGATCCAACGGTTGACACCAACTTTATTTGGACATTTGGAGAAGTAGGTCAAGTACCAACTGAAGTTGAGACCAATCATGACAATATTGATGCAATAGTTACAAAACAGTACCTAAATGAAGGCGTATATGAAGTCTGTTTAATTGTAATTGAAAACATGAATGGATGTATTGATACTACGTGTCAACAACTTATAGTACATGATGTACCTGATTTATTAACTCCGAATGTATTTACACCAGGAACAAATGGTCAAAATGATGTCTATTTCTTCTCAGCCCAAGGTGTTTCACAATTTTCGTGTCAAGTATTTAACTCATGGGGAAACCAAGTATTCCAATTTAATGATGTTCTTACCCAATGGGATGGAACTAATATGAATAACAATTCACCATGTGTAGATGGTACTTACTTTTACATCTATACTGTAACTTACAGTAATGGATTAGAAGGTCAAGGTCAAGGTAACATTCAAATTATCAATGATTAAATAATAAAATTTAACAAAAAAGCAGATATATTAAATTATATCTGTTTTTTTTATGTTGAATAATTTTCAAACCGTTCGGCTTCACTAGTTAACCTTTTTAAAAACTTATAAGGTGTTTCAACCGAAAATGTTAATTTTTTATTTGTAATTGGATGCGCGAATGAAATTCCGGTTGCACATAAAAATAAACCCTTATTTTTTAAAATCATACCCTCATCTCCATACAGTTTATCTCCTAAAATTGGAAAACCAATGGAAGCACAATGAATTCTCAACTGATGAGTTCTACCGGTTTTAGGAGAAAGTTCAATTAATGATAAAAATTCATTCTTCAATGAAGTAGTAACACTTAATCTTTTATATGTAGATAATGACTTTTTTTCATCTACGTCAATAGAAATTTCACCACTTTGATCTATTTTACCAATAACAACTGCTTGATACGTTTTAGAGATACCTTCTTTACGTTCAAATGCTTGTCCTAGTTTTACCCTAGCTGTTTTAGATTTTGCGATTAACAATAAACCTGAAGTTTGGTTATCCAACCTATGAACAGGTAATGGCCAATTTAAAGCATCCTTATTTACAGATAGTTTAATATTAAACATTAGCGCATTTTGAATCGTTTTAAACTGATTTCCACTCACGCTAATACCGGCAGGTTTAAAAATAACAGCTAAATCTTCATCTTCAAAAATAATATTTAACTTTAAATGATAGGCTTTAGGTGGCGCTAACTCAAGGTCAACAAATGTAATTTCATCTCCACTATTTAACCATCTTCCTCCTTCAGCTTTTTTACCATTTAGTTGTAGTTCACCTTTAGAAATTGCTTTTTTAATACCTTTTCTACTGGGTATTTCACTTACCTCTTCTTCACAGAATGTACTAAACCGTGTTTCAGATTTAATAATGCCAACTCGGTATGTAGATTTTACTTTAATAATTCAATTTTCTACAAATATATAGCTTTGTTTTATCACTGACTTATGTTAAGGAAAGAAACGGCAGCTAATCGAAAATTAAATAGATATGACTTTAATCTATTCCACGAATCCAGAGTTAAAATAATAGGAACACTATCCTAGAATTTCAACTTATGACAATAATCATTCATTCTAAAATAACGTCAATTTTTAATGATTTTAAACACTTTTCAGGATGTTACTTATCAGACAATTAATTGAGAATCGTCAATCACACCGAGAGGTATACTCCTTAAATTTGGTGTATACTAAACATGAAAGCATGAAACGACTATTAATATTAGGTGCAGGAACAGCTGGAACTATGATGGCAAATCATATGGTTAAGAAACTACCTAAAAAAGAATGGGAAATTACGATTGTAGACCAGTACAAAACACATTATTATCAACCCGGATTTCTATTTCTACCATTTGATATCTACAAAACTAAAGATGTAAAAAAGAAAGGTGAAAAGTACATTCCAAAAGGAGTAGATTATAAACTACAAAAAATTCATAAAATTGTTGCTGACAAAAATGAAGTTATACTTGAAAACGAAACCATTTCATACGATTTATTAATAATTGCTACTGGAACTAAAATTTTCCCTGGAGAAACAGAAGGTATGAATGGTAAAGGTTGGCATAAAGACATATTTGATTTCTACACTTATGAAGGTGCAAAAGCTCTTAGAAATAAGCTTAGAGACTGGAAAGGTGGAAAATTAGTTGTTCACATTACCGAAATGCCTATTAAATGCCCAGTTGCTCCTTTAGAATTTGCATTCTTAGCTGATTCTTTCTTTAAAAATAAAAGGATGAGAGACAAAGTTGACATTACTTATGTAACACCCTTAGAAGGTGCATTTACAAAACCCAAAGCTACAGAAGCACTAGATTATTTACTTGAAGAGAAAAACATTAAGCAAGTCGTTGATTTTAACATTGAAAAGGTTGACAATGAAACTAAAAAAATTAAATGTTATTCTGGTCGTGAAGTTCAATATGATTTATTAGTAACTGTACCTACAAACTTAGGAGATCAACTTATAGAACGCTCTGGGCTAGGAGATGATATGAATTTTGTTCCTACCCATAAAGCGACTTTACAGTCAAAAGATTATGAAAACATATTTGTAATTGGTGATGCGTCAAACTTACCTGCTTCAAAAGCTGGATCTGTTGCACATTTTGAAGCAGAGATATTAGAAGACAACTTATTAAGATACATTGACGGTAAACCATTGAAAGAAGAGTTTGATGGACATTCAAATTGTTTTATTGAAACTGGAAACGGAAAAGCATTACTAATAGATTTTAATTACACCCACGAACCAGTACTTGGGTCATTCCCTTTCCCCGGAATTGGGCCATTAAAATTATTAAGAGAAACAAGAATGAATCATATAGGGAAGCTTGCTTTTAGATGGATTTATTGGAATATGCTAATCAAAGGGACACATATCCCTTTTGTATCAGCAACTATGAGTGAAAAAGGAAAAAACTTTGAAAAATAATTACTAAAAAAAACGGTAAAATGGAAAATATAGATTTAAATGAAGAAGGCTATTTAACTAACTTCTCGCAATGGAATAAAGAAATAGGCAATACTATCGCAAATGACAATGAAATAACTATGACTGATAGACATTGGGAAGTTGTTGATTACTTGCAGGAGAAGTATAGGAAAGAAGAAGCTTTATCAATTAGAGGAATAAAGAAAAGTGGTATAATCAATATCAAAGAATTTTATGCATTGTTTCCCGGTGGACCACTTAAAATTTCAACAAAAATTTCAGGGATTCCAAAACCAAAAAGTTGTATCTAAATTAAAGAATATGCCTAAGACTAATGTTAAAAAAATGCTTTTTATTCTTTCAAAAGCATCAATTGAAAATGTTTATGCTGCATTTATTATGGCCAATGGTGCAAGAATGGAAGGAATAGAAGCTGAAATATTTTTTACATTTTTTGGATTAGAAGCTATTAACAAAAAGAAATTAAATAGTCTTCATGTTGCTACAGTAGGAAATCCAGCCATGCACATGCCTACAATTTTAGGTAGTTTACCTGGAATGGAAGCTTTAGCTACTAAAATGATGAAAAAAGAAATGGAAAAACTAGATATGCCTCCAATCGGTGAATTTTTAGAAATCCTATCTGACTCTGGAGTAAAACTTTGGGGATGTAAATTAGCTGTTGAAATGTTCCATCTAACTGAAAAGGATTTAATTGATAACTTAGATGGGATTCTAACAATAGGAGACTTTTACAACAGGTGTGAAGGACCTGATACCCATATGTTATTTGTATAAAAAAGGAATTAATAGTAAAACCCCATTTCTAAATTGATATGGGGTTTTATTTTTTTGTTACTTTTTAAATATCTTGTATTATCTTAGCAAACCAACCGATACAATTGGATAAAACGAAACAGTCATATCAACAAGATCTAATTTTTATTGCGAAAGCAAAGAAAGATGCCACTGAATTCTCATTACTCTACAATAAGTATTGGGAACAGATATTTTATTTCATCTTTAAAAAGATTCAGAACACTGAAGATACAGGAGATGTTTGTCAAACAGCTATGCTAAAAGCAATGATGAATTTGCCTAAATATGAAGATAGAGGTTTTCCTTTTTCTGCTTGGTTGTATAGAATTGCATCAAATGAAGTAAATTTACATTTTAGAAAGCAGAAAAAAAATGGTTTTGTTGAATTAAAAGAAACTGATGTCATTGACTTAATGGATACAATTGAAATTGTAAATACTTCATCAATTGACCAACAAGAACAACTTATATTAATTTTAGAAGCCTTAAAACCAAACGAAAGTGAACTTATTGAAATGCGGTATTTTTTTAAATACTCATTTAATGAAATTGCAAATCACTTCAAAATTAGTGAGGCGAATGCTAAAATGAAAGTCTATCGTATAATTGATAAATTAAAAACAAAATGGTCAACAACTAATGACTAAATATAAAATAAATAGAGACAAAGAGCCAAAAATGCCTTCAAAAGCTGATCTGGAAAAGTATAAAGACTTTAAAGCCTTACATGCTAATTACGATAAATTTGTAAAACGTCCTAAATTGCCATTATATAAAGATAAACGTTTTTTTCTTGCCCTACTTATCATTGGCCTAATTGCCTACTTGATTAGTAAAAGTGCATAAAAAAGGGAAATGCTCCCCCCTATTTACCTACTTTTATTTCTAATAATCCTTTAATTATTTCCTCTAACCCTTCCATACCTCACAACAACTAGTGATATTTAATAAACTACATAAATGGATTACGCATTATAAAGCATAATTGTAAATACAAATAGATTACGTTATTCAATTCTGGCTTCAATTCTTCAATAGCCTCTATGCTTAATTTAGGTCCCGTAACATTAATTACATAAGCATATTGAACCTTATCAATTTAATCTTTCTTTTCACCAGTAATATACTCAGCTAAAATAAAACCTTTATCACCCTATAAATAATAAGTAGTTTCTTTTACTTGAATGAATATAGTTTTATTCTTTTATTAAAGTAGAACTAATGGAAAAGTAATCTCTTTTAAGTCATTTGTCAATCCAAATACTAAAAGGAGACCATTGATAATTACTATTTGGTGAAACAACGATAACGTCATAAGCTTCCAAAATAAGATGCAGCTGTATGTCCTTAAACACCAACACCTAAGAACTACGACTTTAACCTAAGTATTTAACTAACTTAATCTTTAGCATTTTATATTACATACAAGTAAAAAACTGAAAGAAAACAATAACAATTTAGTGGCATGAAACTTGGTAGATATTACCTAAGTTTTAACCATATAAACTAAACTTTAAACTATGAAAAAAAAAATTTTATCATTATTTATGATATCAACAGGATTATTATTTGCCCAAGGCAATGAACAAATCCAAAACAAAAAAGGTAATAATATTTTACCAGAAAAAGGTGAATTTGCTATTGGAGTAAATGCAATTCCATTCCTAGTATATATTGGAGACCTTTTTGGGTCCAACGATAACAACACTGCATTAGAGGGGAATAAATTTTTACCAAATAACTTTGGAGCAAACTCAATTTATGGAAAATACATGTGGACAGAAAATCGTGCATTTAGAGCAAACTTAGGTTTTAACACTCAAAGCAGCAAATTTAGTTACAATGTGATTGACCAATCAGTTTCCTCTCCAGGAATTGATTCTTTAGCTAACGACTATAAAAACACCAATAACAATCAATTTAATCTTGGTTTAGGAATTGAATTCAGAAGAGGAAAGTCAAGAATACGCGCACACTATGGTGGAGAATTAATTTTTATGACACAAAAAAAACAAACGGAATATGAATATGCCAACACCTTTAATACTCTAAATCAAAATCCAATATCAACTTTTAATGCTAATGGCTTTCAAATGGGAGTAAACGGTAATCCTGTTTCACAAAGACTAATATCCAATACTGGCACTAGAACTTACGGTGCTGGTTTAAGAGCATTTATAGGTCTTGAGTATTTTGTCGCTCCAAAATTTTGTATCGGAACTGAGTTTGGCTATAGTGCTATCTATACAAAAACAAGCTCTACTAAGCAAGTTACAGAATATTATTCACCAATTCAAGTAAATGATGATGGAACAATTGGTGGAGCCGCTCAACTAAAGGTGGAACAGAACGGAAGTACACATTTTAACACAAGTACTGATAATTTCGGAGGTGCATTATATTTAATGTTCTATTTCTAGAACTACATTAATTCAATAATTGAAAAGAGCTTTGATTTTATCAAGGCTCTTTTTTTGTCTTAGAAAATGGATTTAATTTTCCAATAGTCTTTTTAATAAACGTTTTAAAAAATACACTACACCCAAATACATATCCCAAACCATATAATATTACATTATAGAGCGGTATTAAAATAAAAATAAAGAGTATAGCTTTTAAATAAAAGGGAGTATCCATGTCAAATCCAAGCAATGGATTTATGACCCTTCTATGGATCATTAAAGTAATAGGTCCAGTCAAACCAAACACGATAAAAACTAATAGTAATTGCCATGACGATTTTAAATCGTATCTTTTTTTTAGAAAGTTTATTACTCTATTCATTTTCTTCAATTAGATTCTTTATAGATTGTCTAGCGCTAATGGCAGTATCATTAATTGTATCAGAAGTTAAACCATCTGATGATATTACTTTACCAATTCTTAATTCAACCTCTCCTGCTCTTATTTCCAAATTGGTATGCTCTGGCCATAATTTATCAGCTCCCACAATAGCAACAGGCAAAATATCTGTTTGAGAATGCATAGCCAAATGAAAAGCTCCTTTTTTAAATGGCAATAAACCAGAACTCGCATCAAAGGTACCTTCTGGAAAAATCATAATATTTTTACCTTTTTTAATTTTATTAGCTGCTACACGCATACTTTTTAGAGCTCTTGACTTATTCTTTCTATCAATAAATACAATCCCTGCAGCAGTCATTCCCCAACCTAAAAAAGGCACACGCTGTAATTCCTTTTTTGCTATATAATAAAAAATCATTGGCAACCCTGTGGATAGTATAGGAATATCAAGATTAGATGTATGATTTGCAAGAATAATATAATTTTTTCCTTCTTGAATATTTTCAAGACCAGTCACTTTCATTCTAACACCAATAACAAATAGAATAAATGGTGTCCAAATCTTTTGAGTAATCCACATCCCAGTTCGACTTTTAAATGTTAAAATAATTGAAACTATAGCTACCACAACAATTAGTATTGTCCAAGGCACAAGAACAATAAGTTTTAATATTGAGACTAGTTTTATCATAAGGGATATAGAAGTGTAAAGATATAATTATTTACCAATCTACAAAGTCAGATATAACAAATTGATTTGTAATCACTTAAAATCAAACTAAAAAAGCCCTTTCCATATGGAAAGAGCTTCAGTATTATTCTGATAATAAGTTAAGTCCTATCTTTTAGCGAATTTCTCAGAAGAAACAGATAATTTCTTTCTTCCTTTTCTTCTTCTTCTATTGATAAGTGCTCTACCGTTTTTTGTAGCCATTTTACTTCTGAAACCATGTTTGTTTCTTCTTTTTCTTAATGACGGTTGAAAGGTTCTTTTACTCATTACTATATATTTTTAAAATCTTGTTATTAATTTCTTTATCTATCCGTAAAACGGATTGCAAAGATAGTTATTTTTCTTTTATTCCAAACTAATTATCAAAAAAAAATAAAAAAAACATTTCCATGACAATTCAAAGTTATTTTCATTTTACTTTTGTTGCACAAAATTACTAACAATATGTTTGGGAAAAAAGAAAAAGACGAAAAAATAAAACTATCTAAAGATTCATATAAAAAAGCTAAAAGCTTTTTAAAGTTCATGAAACCTTATGGTACAACCTATTCTATAGGTTGGATTTTTTTAGTTCTAAGTAGTGTTACAGCTATGCTTTTCCCTCTATTAATGGGCCGTTTATTAGGAAACGATAATCCTACAGGAAGCAACATGCCCTCTATTGATTTACCAACCCTAAGTATTACAGGTGTTTTTATTCTATTAATTATTGTTTTTGCCGCTCAATCCATATTTTCATTCTTTAGAGTTGTTTTATTTTCGTCAGTTACAGAACGTACGTTGAAAGATATTAAAATGAAAGCATTTAGTCAGTTTGTTAACTTCCCTATTGAATTTTATAATAAAAATAAAGTAGGTGAATTGACCTCTAGAATTGCTACAGATATTAATTTATTACAAGGCGTATTAAATACAACAATAGCCGAATTCTTTAGACAATTCATTACTATTATATTAGGTATATCATATATTGTATACACCTCTCCTAGTCTAGCATTATGGATGTTAGCTGTTATTCCCATTGTCATAGTTATAGCCATTGTCTTTGGTTCTAAAGTAAAAAAATTATCAAAAAAAGCACAAGATGAAAGTGCTAAATCAAATTCTATACTTGAAGAAGTATTAATGGGAATAATAAATGTAAAAGCATTTACTAATGAAACATATGAACTTGGTAGATATAATACTAAGGTAAATAATGTAAAGAAACTGAGTATTAAAAGTGGCTTATTGAGAGGTGCATTTGTATCATTTATTATGTTTTTTATGTTTGGTGCAATTGTATTTATTATATGGAAAGCTAAATCTATGGTTGGGATAGAAATTACAGAAAATGAGTTTTATTCATTTATTTTCTTTACTATTTTTGTTGGTGCCTCTTTTGGTTCTCTTCCTAATTTATACGCAGACATTCAAAAAGCAATTGGTGCATCAGAACATTTAATGTCATTAATTGAAGAAGAGACTGAAGTAACAAATCAACCTAACACTTTAGCTGATTTTAATGGAAATGTAGCCTTTAACAATGTACACTTTTCTTACCCCTCAAGAAAAGAGATAGAAGTCTTAAAAGGAATATCTTTTGAATGTAAAGCGGGAGAAACAACAGCATTAGTTGGAAGTTCTGGAGCTGGGAAATCTACAATATCCTCATTATTAATGAAATTTTATGCTATTTCTAAAGGTGCAATTAATTTTGACGGTATAGATGTGTCCACCATTTCAAATGAAAGTTTACGTTCTCAAATTGCCATCGTTCCCCAAGAAGTGATACTTTTTGGTGGTACAATTAAAGAGAACATAGCATATGGTAATTTAAATGCCACGGATGATCAAATCAATGAAGCGGCGCAAAAAGCAAATGCATTGGATTTTATTTCAAAATTCCCTAAAGGTTTAGAAACACTAGTTGGAGATAGAGGGATACAACTATCTGGAGGACAAAAGCAAAGAGTTGCCATTGCAAGAGCTGTCCTTAAAAATCCAAAAATTCTAATCTTAGATGAAGCTACATCTGCTTTAGATACAGAGTCAGAAAAATTAGTACAAGATGCCTTGGATAAGTTAATGGAAAATAGAACTTCATTTGTTATCGCTCATAGATTATCTACTATAAAGAAAGCAGATACAATTCTAGTTTTAGAGAATGGGAAAATTGTTCAGAGTGGAAAACATGATGATTTAATTACAGAAAAAGACGGTATTTATTACAAATTAAACAACACTCAATTAAGCTAATTCAAAATTCGAATACTTAGTCATAACCAAAACATTAAAGACTCATTTATTTATTAAATGAGTCTTTTTTTTAATTAATTTTTTTTATTTCACAAACTAATACTCAAAATAGGGCGTTATAACAAATGATAAGATGTTAATAAAAACTTAACATTTTTCTTAAAATTAGTAGTAAACTTTAAGCGTAATTATTATTTTTGGCATAATGGAATTTTCAGCAGAACAAATAGCAGGTATTTTAGAAGGAGATATTGTAGGGAATAAAGACCAAACAGTTTCAGGTTTATCAAAAATTGAGGAAGGGAAAAATGGTACATTATCATTTTTAGCTAATCAAAAATATGAAGATTATATCTACACTACAGACGCTTCCATAGTAATTGTGAATAAAACATTTACACCTCAAAAAGAGTTAAAATCAACTTGTACTTTAATCAAAGTTGATGATGCTTATGCTTGTTTTGCTAAATTGTTAGAAGTTTATAATCAAGCTATTCAAAAACAACCTGAAATTGAAAAAGGTAGTTTTATATCTGAAAAAGCAACAATCGGTAAAAATGTTTATATCGGTGCTTTTGCTTACATTAGTGATGGTGTAGTTATTGGTGACAACACACATATTTATCCAAATACATTTATTGGAAACAATACGAAAGTTGGTAATGATTGTAAGATTAACGCAGGCGTAAATATTTATCATGATACAATTATTGGTAATAATTGTACCATACACTCAAATGTTGTTTTAGGTGCTGATGGTTTCGGATTTGCACCAAACAGTGATGGAAATTACAATAAAGTACCACAAATTGGGAATGTAATTTTAGAAGATCACGTTGAAATTGGTGCAGGAACTTGTGTTGATAGAGCAACATTAGGCTCAACAATCATTAAAAAGGGTGTGAAATTAGACAATTTAGTTCAAATTGGTCATAATGTTCAAGTTGGTGATAACACAGTAATAGCTGCCCAAACAGGAGTTGCCGGCTCTGCTAAACTTGGAAAAAACATGATGGTCGGTGGACAAGTTGGAATTGTTGGACATATTTCATTAGCTGATGGTACTTTAATAGGTGCTCAATCTGGTGTTCCAAAAACAATTAGAAAAGAAGGAACAACGCTTTTAGGTTCTCCTGCTTATGATGCTAATGATTACAAAAAAGCATACATGGGGTTCAGAAGATTACCACAAATATTAGATAGACTAAGAGCTGTTGAACAAGAATTAAAAGAATTAAAAAAGGGATAAATATCTCAACAAAAATAAATTAGTAATGAGCGATAAGCAACGTACTTTAAAAGAAGAAGTAAAATTTAAAGGTGTAGGTTTACATACTGGTGAAGTTGTTAACATGACAATTAAACCTGCTAAGGAAAACCACGGTTATAAATTTCAAAGAATTGACTTAGATAACAAACCAGTTATTAAAGCTGATCCGGATAATGTAGTATCTACAGATAGAGGTACTACTTTAGAGCAAAACGGTGGTAAAGTATATACAACTGAACATGTTTTAGCTGCTTTATATGGAATGGAAATTGACAATGCATTAATTGAAGTAGATGCACCAGAAATTCCAATTATGGACGGAAGTTCAAAATTGTTTGTTGACGGTATTGAAAAAGCTGGTATTGTTGAACAAGATAAAGATAGAAACTACTTTATTTTAAATGAAAATTTAAAATGGGAAGATACTGAAAAACAAATTGAATTTTTAGCGATTCCAGATCCAGAATACAGAGTAACAGTAATGGTTGATTATAACTCACCAGTATTAGGAACTCAGCATGCACATATGCTTAAAATATCAGACTTTAAAAATGATATTTCGGAATGTAGAACATTTGTATTCTTAAGAGAGCTAGAATTCTTAGCTCAAAACGGCTTAATTAAAGGTGGAGATTTAGATAACGCCATAGTATTAGTTGAAAGAGAAAATATAAAACAAGCTGAGTTAGACAAATTGGCAAAATTATTGGGAAAAGAAGAATTAAAAATATCAGTTGATGGAATTGGTGTGTTAAATTCAACTAAACTTAAATTTGAAAATGAACCAGCAAGACATAAATTACTAGATATTGTAGGTGATTTAGCTTTAGTAGGTAAATTTATTAAAGGGCATATTTTAGCAGCAAGACCTGGACATTCTGGTAATGTTAGATTTGCTAAAGTGTTAAAAGATCAAATTATTAAGCAATCAAAACAAGGTAAACACTTTGATTTAACTAAAGAACCATTATTTGACATTGTAGCCATTGAAAAGATGCTACCACATAGATACCCGTTTTTATTAGTTGACAAAATTTTATCAATTACAGAAGATACAATTGTTGGCGTTAAAAATGTTACTATGAATGAGCCTCAATTTACTGGTCATTTCCCAGGTAATCCAATTTTCCCAGGTGTACTTCAAATTGAAGCTATGGCTCAAATTGGTGGTGTTTTTGCTTTAAACTCTGTAGAAGATCCACATTTATATTCAACTTACTTTATGAAAATTGACAAAGTTAAGTTTAAACAAATGGTACGCCCAGGTGATACTATTGTGTTTGATCTGAAACTAATGTCTCCAATCAGAAGAGGGTTAGTAAACATGAGTGGTGTGGCATACGTAAACGGTAAACCAGTTATGGAGGCCGAAATGTTAGCCTCTGTTGTTAAAGATAAAGTATAAATGATAAGTAAATTAGCAAATATACATCCAGACGCCAAAATAGGAAACAATGTAATAATTGATTCCTTTACAACAATCTATGAAGATGTTGAAATTGGTGATGGAACTGTTATTGGACCGAATGTTACTATTTATCAAGGGGCAAGAATAGGTAAAAATTGTAATATCTTTCCTGGTGCAGTTATTTCTGCAGTACCTCAAGATTTAAAATTTAATGGTGAATATACAACCACTGAAATTGGAGATAATACATCAATTAGAGAATGCGTGACTATTCATAGAGGAACTGATGATAGGCAAAAAACCAAAATAGGAAGCAATTGTTTGTTGATGTGTTATGTACACATAGCGCATGATACGTTTTTAGGTGACAATGTTATTATTGCTAATAACACCAACATTGCAGGACATGTTACAATTGGAGACTGGGCCATAGTAGAAGGTATGGTTGGTATTCAACAATTTGTAAATATTGGAGAGCATGCTTTTGTAGCAGGAATGACTTCTGTACGTAAAGATGTACCTCCATTTATTAGAGCGGCACGTGAACCATTATCTTATGCAGGTGTAAACTCTATCGGCTTAAGACGTAGAGGAATGGAAGATAAAGCTGTAAAAGAAATAGAAAACTTATACCGACTTTTGTTTGTTTTAAATAGTTCAGTAAGTAAAGGTTTAAAGCAAATTGAAACAGAATTAGAACAAACTAAACTAGTAAATAATATAACTGATTTTATTAAGAAATCAGAAAAAGGAATAATTAAAGGATTAATATAATAAATTAAAGATATGGCAGCTACAACATCAGATATTAAGAATGGTCTTTGCATGAAGTTCAAAGACAAATTGGTTTCAGTAATTGAATTCCAACACGTAAAGCCTGGAAAAGGACCTGCATTTGTGAGAACTAAATTAAGATATATTGAATCAGGAAAAGTGGTGGATAACACATTCTCTGCTGGTCATAAAATTGACGTGGTTAGAATTGAAACTAGAACTTACCAATTTTTATATAAAGAAAGTGACGGTTACCATTTTATGAATAATGAAAACTACGAGCAAGTTTTTATTGATGAAAAAATGATTGAAAAAAAGGAGTTCTTAAAAGAAGGAATTGATTGTAAAATTATTTTTCATGCAGAAGAAGAAATGCCTCTAATTGTTGAGTTACCAGACTTTATTGAAGCTGAAATTACGTATACTGAACCAGGAATCAAAGGAGACACTGCTACTAACACAATGAAACCAGCTACTATTGATACAGGTGCAGAAATTAGAGTCCCATTATTTATTGACACTGGAGACAAAATTAAAGTAGATACTAGAAATGGTATCTATTCTGAAAGAGTTAAAAAATAAATAATTATTTATTACTTACCCATCTAAAAAAAGATTCTTTAGGTGAACTTATTCAAAACTTATATCATTAATTTGATATAAGTTTTTTTGTATGTTTTCATGTACTTTGCATTATAATAACTTCACAAAAATTAAGTTTTACATTCTTTAAAATATACTTCATTTGGTCGTAATTTTAAACTTGTAAAATTACAATTTTTCGTAACAATTAGCTATTACTCCAATCCCTAACGCAAAAGTTAAACTACATGAAAAGGGTTAGACTTTTCAGGCATAATACGATAAAACCATTTAGCTTAAAAGGCATTAAAAGTCCTTTGTATTAATTATATTTGTTCATAATCTAACAAAAAAAGAACACTATGTAACGTCCTGAATTAACTATACAATTATTTAACAAAAGACTAAAATAACTATACACCATATATTTATAACACTAAAATAGCTATACATATACTTGAAAAGCTAAATTAGTTATACAAATTCAT
>Ga0256845_1000134_pt1 | contig 65917 bp, 56 predicted proteins | sample RiftiametaG_FD_189101 | JGI IMG/M metagenome (GOLD analysis project Ga0256845, IMG submission 189101) | Tube worm associated microbial communities from hydrothermal vent at the East Pacific Rise, Pacific Ocean - Riftia | ecosystem: Host-associated > Annelida > Integument > Unclassified ...
TTTAAAATTATTTCGAGAAAGATTTCCTGACGATCGTATATCTAAAATCACTTGAATTTAAATTAATCAGAAATTCGATTGATTCATCATTATTCAGCTCAATTTTCTTTGTTTTAAGAAAGAGTAGTGAATCCATATTATCGTAAGGTAAACTTATTTTTATTAATCCTGATTGAATATATCTGAATATAAATTTCCCATTTTTATCGGTTCTACAATCTAAAGAATTGTTGAGGCTTTTGGTCCCATAATATAATGTAATTTTCTGATTACTAATCGGATTGTTATTAAAATCAGTAACCAATCCTCTAATTTCAGTCGGAATATTCGGAATAAATATATTGAAGTTATCAGTCGGTTTTCCTTTTTCTATCTTAAATATTTTTGTTACATTCCCATAGCAGATTTTCCCGTCACTACTGAATAAATGACTGACCTCAAATCTTAAATCAATATTTAAAGGCATAAGCTGCGTTCTGAAAAAACCACTCTCATTTGATCTGGCTTCAACAAATATTGTATCAATTTTATTAGTCTGCTTTTTTAAACTTATATCTATTACTGCACTATTTATCGGAGTTCCGTCCCATAACTTAACGAATCCCGTAACCTTTACACCTTTTTCAATTTCAATAGGTTTCAAATAAAGATTTGAATTTCGAGGGATTTTCACTTTCAATTCAAACTGTTGACTATAATATTTTGATAATTTAGGTGAAGTCTCAGACATAACAAATACATATAAATAGAGGTCAAAATTTGTTGGAACTTTCCTAAAAAAAAATTCTCCTTTACTATTTGTTGTTGTAATTAGTGCCCTTTTAAATTTAAATACATTGCTTATTTGAATTACAACATCTTCAATCGGCTCTTTTGTTTCTTTATCAATAACTCTTCCATAAATATTTCCTAATATTTCAGCAGAAACATTTAGAGTGAAAAAACAAAAGATAAAAACAACCGAAACAGCTGATAATAAAATCCTTTTCATGATTAACCCTCCCCGGAATTTAATCTAAAGAAAGAAATTCACTCCTCTTTAAAACAGCATTAAATCATTAATATAATAATAGATAATCATTGTCAATTAAATTTTAATGGGGATTCCCAACACTCACGGGCACAGTTCTAATCTCTCCATTCTCTCATCTATCAGATTAAGATACCTTTCCTTTAAATCTTTTGGGAGAAAAGAAATGTGAATCAAAGATTTCCATTGTTTATATGACTTTTTTAGTTGCTCCATAACTTTATCTATTATCACTGTATTTAATCCGAGTTTCTTATTACCAAAGTACGAGATCAGATCATCTTTTTTTAACTTACCTTTTTTACCTCTTAAAGGAAGTGCTATCTCTTCGGGATCTTTCAAAACTAAAGAAGTACTCAAAAGATCATATGCAGGAGATAACTCAATTTTGTCTTCTGATTTGATCAAAGAAAAGTTTTTTAAATGCATATCTTCATTTCCGATAATAAAATTAAAAAGAGTCAGCAAAAACATCTTCTTTTTTTCTATTAGAGGAAATGACGTATATTTATTAATTGTTATAATAACTTGCTCCATAGAACTTTCATATTTTGTATCCCTCGTTTTTCCCATTAACTGTGCAAAATCTTCCACATGAATTTTTTTGTTTTTTCCAATTCTATCAAATCTTTTAATAAAATATGTAAGGGAATCATCTTTGGAATAAACCATCCCGGTCAGAGGAACGGTTATCCCACTTACTTTAGCAAGCTTCATTGTCAGATCTTCATTTTCCGGCATGCTCGGATACAGTTGATTTTGGGGTTTTAATATATATTTTCCATTCTTATCCTGAATCACAAATTGACTATCTTTTATACTGAGGATTGCACTTAATTTCGGTTGGACTCCTTGAATTGACATTTTACCCGCTCTTGCAGCAGCTTCATGTATCTGTTCTTCTCCTGTCCATGGCAGGTTATTTAAATCGGTTAATTTTGAAGACAATTTTTTTAGTCCTATTGAAGAATACTTATTATTTCCACACAATTCATAACTGATTGGACAACGATTCATTTTATCTCTCTTGCTGTAACGGTTCCGATCATATCGTCACCAACTGCACATAACTGAGCAAAGTTATCTTTTCGATCTATTTTAAGATTACGAAGAAGTGCTTCCAGCATCGCACCTTCAGGTAAAAGTCCTTCGAAAAAGGGTGGGAATTTAGAATATTCATAAGGTTCATCTCTAACAGGAATTGTTAAACTTACCGGATCTCCTGAATAATGTTTATAATATTGAAAACGATACTCTTCTTCCGATATCTCCGTTAGGATTCCGGCTGGAATGTTGTTGACAAGTATCTCAGCTCTTTTCATTTTCTCTGATTTTCTCCATGAATGGGCTGTCAAAAATAATTTTAATATTTAATGCCTCTAAAATTGAATTCACTATGTTAAATCGTATTGTTTTTTTACCGTGTTCAATATCATATATAACCGTTTTCCCAATCCCTGCAAGTTCAGCGAGTTCCTTTCTTGAAAGACCTGCTTTTTTTCTGTGAAACTTTATTATTTTTTCCAAATCCATTCCAACCTCTTATTACCGTCTTAACGGTAAATTTTACATCCTTCAGCTATTTTACTCACATATTTTCTGAAAGTCAAGCTCTTTACTGTCTTTACGGTAAAAACGAGTTGATTTGGCACAAAGCAAGGCAAAAGTTCGAAACTTCAGGCATTTTTACCGTCATCACAGTAAACACTGTCTGCCATTCATAAATTTATCCGGTTTTTATATTATTGTTCTATAAAAAAAATGAACTTTTTTTAGTTTCGGTTGTGGGAAGCAATTTATACAAAATCAGAGAAGTCCCTGAAATTCATAAAAAGATCCTCTGTCTTCAAATATATTTTTATTATTAATTCTTATAATTACTTCATTTATCTTATATAATAATAATAATGAATTTACATTTAAAAAAGATCATTCTTAATATTACCGATGATTGTAATTTCAACTGCAGTTACTGTTATCAGAGAAACACAAGATCCGGATTGAAAATGAGTTGGGAAACTTGCAAAAATTCATTAGATTACTATTTTTCTCATTCTTCAGGAAATATTTCTATTGATTTTTCAGGAGGCGAACCTCTCTTAAATTTCGAATTAATTAAAAAAGCGGTTGAATATTCAAATTTAAAATTAGGAAAATCCAACGGAAGAAAACAATTCTCCATAATTACCAACGGTAGTCTTATTACCGATGAAATAATAAGCTTTTTTGATAACAACAGATTTGATATCCAATTCAGTTTTGATTCTATTCTACAGAATAAACAGAGGAAAGCCGGGAGTTTTAAAAAGAGTCTGATAATTCTCGAAAAATTAATTGAAAAAAAGAATATCACACTATCAATATCACCGGTATTTACATCTGAAAATGCAGAGGAAATCTTTAATTCTATGATGTTTTTAAAGAAAAAAAACTTTAAAAATTTGATAATCGGACTTGATCTGAGTAAAAGATGGAATATTCAGTCCCGAATTAAGCTTAAAAATGAACTAACTAAACTCATGCAGGAAGAGATAAATAATTATAAAAATAGTGGAAAAATATTATTTAATATTTTCTCCGATATAGAATCAAACGGTATCGGCGGATGTTCAGCGGGAAACCCTCAATTTTCCATCTCTCCATCCGGTGATATATGGGGATGTCCTTCTTTCACTCACTTAAATTGGAGCAAAATAAAAAATGAAAAAGCATCAGATTATTTTTATGGAAATATAAATGATAGTAGATTAAAAAATATTGAAAAAAATTTCAAATTTATCCTTAATAACTATAAAAATTTTAGAACTGATAATTTTTATACTTCAAAATCAAAATGCTTCCTATGTCCCTACCTTCATGAATGTAAATTATGTCCTGCAATTAACAAAAATTCTGAAAAAAAGAATAAATCCCTATATTTTATTCCGGAATACATATGTGAAATAAACAAAATACTTCATAATTCAAATAGGGAATTTATTAATTCGATAAAGAAATATAAACTTTAAAAAAAAAATTTTTTTTATTAAAGCTATTGACAATTATTTTGAATTAAATTATTTTATTTTTAAATAAGGAGAGAATATGGAATTAAAGAAAAAAAAAAGGAAAAGTGTAAGAATTACTGTAACTCCAAATGTTGAATACAGCATAAAAGTATTAAAAAAAGCTGTAAAAGCCCTTGATAATGAAGAAGTAACCAATGCAATCAAATATCTTGAGACAGTTGCAAAAGGTGAAATTCAACCTTTAAGAGGAAAAGGATGCCCGAAAATCATCCGTATTCAAAGATTTTAAACTCTTAAATATAAAATTTATTAATTAACAGATCTATTTAACAATAATAATTGATTTCTCTGGTTATTAATAAGGTTTTTTGAAAACGCCTTATCTGTATTTTTCCATAGAAAATTAAATCTGAAAAAAGAGTCAATTGCTTTACCTTTCCATCCACGAAATTTGTATATTTTACCCAAATAATAAAGACTCATTGCATAAAGATCTCCATAAACATATCTACCGATATTCATAGAAATAATTTTGTTGAACCACTTTTCAGATTCTGCAAATTTATTCCATTTATAATAAAGTTTCCCTAAAGAAAAATATTGGATAGCAGAACTGTTAGGATGAAATGCATCATCATAAACTCCCTGTAAAAAATTTTTCGCTTTAAGGAAATATTTTTCCGAATTCTTATACTCTCCTTTTTTTAAATAATACTCTCCGAGAAGAAATACATTTTTCCAATTAAAATCATTACTGTATATGCTTTGAGATTTTTTATTAGAAAAATCTTTTATCCTACTCTCTATCTTATTCAAATTGTTATTTAAAAGTGCTTCAAGTGATAATAAATATAGATATTCAACATTATAATATGGAAAATCTTTATTGTTTACATTTTTAATCTGCTTAAATAGACGATTAAAATCATCCTTAGCACCATTTCTATAAAAGATATTTAATATTTCCGAATATGAGAAAATATTCATTAAATGGTTTTTGTCATTGTTTTTTAGTTTATTAAAAACTCCGCTTATGCTCTTGAATTTCCCCTTTAACAGATTAATATAGAATGGATCCAACAGATCTATCCTGTTATTAAATCCATTAAAATTTTTCAATTGATAACTATATTCTCTTTCGAACTTTTTCCATTGATTTTTCAAAAGATATATTTTACCTTTTAAATATTTCTTCTTACTATTTTCTGCCTTGGTTAAAAAATTTAATTTATCAATTGTTAAAGATGCCAATTCAAATTTCCCCTGAATTAAATATAATCTCAATTTCATTTCAAGTAAATTTTTTCTTCGAACATTTGGATTCTTTAACTCAAATGATTTTAAAATATTTAATGCTTTATCATATTTAAACTTTGCACAGTTCAGAAGAAATAATTCGTTAAGTGCTTTAATATTTGTTCGATCAATTTTCAAAACCATAGTCTGGTTTTGAATAGCATCATCCCAGTTTTCCAAATCACGATATGTAATTCCCAACATATAATTTGCATTTACATCATCGGGATAAATTTTCAATATTTTTTTATAATATTCAATGGCTTTTAATTGTGTTATCTCTTTTTCTCCAAAATAATCGGCATATATTAATAATCTCTCTCTTTCTGATAATTTATCGGAATGTTCCAATGTTTTATTAAAATATTTTTTCCTGTTTTCCAAATCTCCTACAAAAGCATAAGCCCAAGCAATAAGTCTATACCCCATTGCAAACTCAGGATCCTTTTTAATTGCTTTTTTTAAAGTAAAAATGCTCCCCTTATAATTGCCGAGATGAAACAATCTTTTACCTTTAACATAAAACTTAAAAGCTTCCTGTGAAGAAGTTGTTATATTCTTGACATCAGGGTCTATATCTTCAAAAATCTCATTGTCCGTGAGTTTAAATCCCTTTTTAATTTTTTTTGTTAGTCTGTCAACAGCGGAAAATATATTCTCGGATTTGGTGTCAACGGAGTTTGAATCAATCAAATCTCCGGTTTCCAAGTCGATAAGACGTGTAGAGATTCGAAGAAAATCACCGGATCTGTTAAAACTCCCTGTAATAATATAATTTACATTCCCTCTGTTTCTGACTTTTGATAACATCTCCTGATTTAATCCTGTAAGATCAATACTATTGCTACTTTTAAGTATATTAAAAAGTTTATTTTCAGGTAGAACTCTTACAAATTTAGATTGGGCTAAATCGGTTATTAACAGATCGCTTAACGAATACTTTAAATAATCAAATCTTTTTTGACCTGTCAGATTATTAAAATAGACGATTGCAACAGATCTTTGTTTTGAAATTTCCGATCTGCTTTTTGTTAATTCTATCCTAAATATTACAGCAGATAAAATAAGCAGAGTAACAATGATTAACGGTGATAAATTCCACCAGTTAAAGTTAAATTTTCTTATAGATTGAAACAAATTATCTTTCTTAAAATTTCTATCTTCAAGTTCGGTGATTATCTCAGAACAGTTTATATATCTGAATTTTATCTCCTTTTCAAGACACTTTAAAACAACTTTTCTTAAAAACACGGGAATATTTTTTAACTCATTTTTGTTAAAAACAGGTTTTTCATTAAGATGTTTCTGTAAATAACCTATATCACTGTCAGACTCAAAAAGAGAATGTTTTGTAAGCATCTCATACATTATTATTCCAAGAGTATATATATCTGTTTGAGAGTTGACATTTTCACCTTTCCACTGCTCCGGAGCAATATATTGAGGAGTACCTATAATTATTCCGGATTGACTTATACTTTCACCGTTTGTAGATTTTGCAAGACCGAAATCAGTAATATAAACATGCTCGTTTTTATCTATCATAATGTTTTGCGGTTTTAGATCTCTGTGGATAATACCTTTTTTATGAGCCGCTTCAAGTCCGGAACATATTTTTTTTGTTATATCAATAATTCTCTCAATCTCAATAGGCTTTTCATCATTAATTAAATCTTTCAGATTAACTCCATCAATATATTCCATTGAAATAAATTTAATATTATCACTTTCACCGAAATCAAATATTCTTACAACATTTTCATGAGTTATCTCTCTTGCAAGCAGAATTTCCTTTTTAAATCTTTTAATCATCATACTATTGGAAATATACTCGGGACGTATTACTTTTAATGCAACACAAGTGCCGAGAACTCTATCCTCAGCTTTATAAACCCTTCCCATTCCACCACGCCCCAACTCTTCGATAATCTTATACCTATTAGCAAATAGATCTCCGGGATTAAAAATTGAGTCATTGGAAGAAGTAATATTTTTTGTTATTCCTGTTTGAGAACTATCATCTTCGGGATATAACAGATTCATACCGCAATAGCTGCAATATAAACTGTCATTAGAAACATCATTATGACATTTGGGACATTTCATAAATAAATTTAACAGTAATGGGATGAAAAAGTCAATATAGTTTTTTTAAAAATTGCTCGGTTTCGATTAATTTGTTAGAATTTCTTAATGAAAAACAAAAATATTAAAGCTTCTTTTGTAAATCTCGGATGCTTTAAGAATATAGTTGACACGGAAGTCCTCGGCGGAATGCTTTCAAAACAAGGTATTGAAATTGTTTCATCTTACGAAAAATCAGATTGGATAATTATTAATACATGTGGATTTATCAGAGATGCAAAAGAAGAAAGTATAGAAGAAATATTTAATGCTTTTGAACTTAAGGAATCCGGAGAAGTTAAACATGTTGCGGTTTTCGGATGTTTAATCCAGAGATATTATGAAGAAATCAAAGAAAACTTTAAAAATGCAGACATTTTATGGGGTGTAAATAACTTAAGAGAGCTTGCAGACTCAATTGCAGAAAACAGTAAAAGTGAATATAAAGAAGATTCTCTTTTCCTTTATGATCATAATTATCAAAGAATTATTTCTACAACACCGAATACAACATTTATTAAAATATCCGAGGGCTGTAACATGAAATGCAGTTTTTGTTCGATTCCTTCAATTCGAGGGAAATTCAGATCAAGAGATATTAGTTCAATAATAAGAGAAGCGGAAAAATATAAAAAAATGGGATTTAAAGAGGTCAATCTGATCTCTCAGAATTCCACATATTTTGGCAGAGATAAAGGTTCAATTTCCCTTTTACCTGAATTGCTCAAAGAGATATCTCAAATAGGACTTGATTGGATAAGAGTTCTATATCTGATGCCTGAGGATGTTGATGATAAAACTATTGAAGCAATCAATTATCCGGGCATTCTCCCCTACTTTGATCTTCCTTTTCAACACTCATCACCGTCCATTCTTAAAAGAATGCACAGAGGCGGCGGTTTTTATTCAATGAACAAACTTATTAACCGTATAAGAGAAGTTTCGGATAAAAGTATAATAAGAAGTTCTTTCATTGTCGGATTCCCCGGAGAAACTGAAGAAGACTTTAAACATCTTCTTGATTTTGCAGAACAATCTAAAATTGAACGCATAGGAGTATTCGGCTATTCTGATGAAGAGAACACACCTGCATTTAATATGAAAAATAAACTCATACCTGATATAATAGAATACAGAAAAGAGGAACTCTTGAATATTTCCGATAAAAACATTGAAATCTATAATAAAAAAATCATAGGATCTTCGATGGATTTTCTTCCTCTCGGTTCATGGGATAATAACTCTACAATAGGTAGAATATCTTCTCAAGCACCGGAAACCGACGGTCTAACCAGAATCAATGTACCTTTCACGGGAAACTATGATATTTACAGAATAAAAATTACCGGTTATGATCATGAACTGGTTATTGGAGAAAAAATATGAAAAAAATTAAAGTTTTTATAGCTACCTTTTTTAATACCGGAAAATTTCCTATAGCTCCCGGAACACTCGCTTCTCTAATTACTGCAATTGTTTTATTCTGGATCAATTATAAAATAGATCCGAATATTTTTTCCCGTGTCCTGTCGATAATCCTTGTATTCCTTATCGGTATTCCATGTGCAAATGAAGCTGAAAAATTCTTCGGGAAAAAAGACCCCGGATCAATTGTAATCGACGAAGTAGCCGGACAAATGCTTACTCTATTATTTATTAAAGCCTCACTATCATCAGGATCAGTGTTTATCTATCTGCTTGGATTCTTTCTTTTCAGATTTTTTGATATCCTTAAACCTTTCCCTGTAAATTTAGCAGACAGGATCGAAGGTGGCTTCGGAATAATGTTTGATGATATCGTTGCTGCCATTTACTCACTCGCTTCTCTTCATTTAATCATTTATCTTTTCAAACTTTCCAACTGAGTGTTCAAATTAAATTTTTTTCAATTCTAATAAACTGAACAAATATAAATGATACAATACTTAAGAAAGCTCCTGCAATAAACGGGATTCTCGGATCAACCATCCACAAAATCCCTCCCAGTACGGGTAAAACCACGGCTGCAATATGATTAATGGTAAAACCTATTGCCATTGATGGTGCTATATCTCGCTGATCTCCGGTTTTTTGAAAATATGTTTTAATCCCGATTGAAAAGTTAAAAAATATATTATCAAGAATATATAGGAAAGCGATAACGGTGGAATTATTAATAAAAGCATATGCAAGAAAAATAAAAACAAGGCTTCCGTATTCCAATGAAAGGACTCTTCTTTCTCCGAAATAATTGATTGCTTTGGCAATTAACGGAGTAAAAAAATAGTTGATAAGATTATTTAAAACAAAGAGAGCCGTAACCATCTGAACTGAGAAATTATAATATTTAACAAGAAGAAAGATTGCAAAAACAATAAAAATCTGTCTTCTCGCACCTGCCAGGAAATTAAGTGTATAAAAGAGCCAATACTTTTTTCTTAAAACCATATTTTTTCTCTGGGGAGGTAAATTTTTGTCAGACGGGTCCATAGTTAATGAAATTATTGATAGCAAAGCAACGATTAATCCTGTTATAAGAAAAAGAATCTTATAGGAAAAATAATGTGATAATAACCAGATTAAAAGTCCGATCCCTATGTTAGTAAGAGCTGCAATACTTCTAAATCTTCCCATTACTGTTGCTGAATCCCTTTTTTTAAAATATTGAAGAGTTAAAGACTGATTTGTAGTTTCAAAATAGTGGAATCCTAAAGACATTAAAAATGTTGTAAATATCAGACCCAAATTTGAAGGGAAAAATCCGGTTATCGCAACTCCGAATCCAAGAAGAAGAATTGAATATGATGACAACCTGTGTTCTCTTAAGACAAGTAAGATATAGACAACAAAGAGTGCGATAAATCCGGGAACTTCTCGTACCGATTGAATAACACCTATCCAAAAACCGTTAATACCGACTTTTTCTACTGCAAAATTATTAAAAATAGTTCTCCACCCCTGCAAACCTATTGATGAAGCAATAGTTAACAAAAGAAGAAATTTATAAATCGGTTGCTTTTGAATTGTATTATTTTTCATTGGATATTATACCACTGTTTAATAATGGAAAATAAACGGATTATCGCTATTTAAAAATATTTCCGGTCTCTCTATACCAAAACAGCAGATCCAGATGATCAAGGGGGATATCAACCCTTTTTGAAAACTTTATCATACTATTCTCAATCTCAATATATTTTTTCCCTGAAATTGACCCGAATTTATCTCTTATTACTCCAAATAGAGAAAGATTTCTCAGAATGTGTCGATCCAAGATCGCAATTTTATCTCCAAATCCGATATTTCTCAGAAAATGCCCGGCTTCTTTATATCCGATCCCCTTTATATTCTTTATAAGCCATTCTCTCTTTTCCAAAACATCGTCCATAGCAATAAGCTTCCTTTTAATAATAAACTTACCGTTTTCCAATAATTTTTCTCTCGCTTCAAAAATATATTCGGATTTTTTATACTTGAATCTAACACCTTTCATTAATTCCTGAATGTCGGAAACTTTTACTATACCCCTTATATCTTTTTTTTTTATCTTCTCCGTTGCCGACCAGCATAACTCCGCTTTAGACTGAGGAGTCATAAGACAAAATATCAGCTCATAAAAAATATCCTCTTCACTTCCTTCAAGCCATTTTGTCTTAAACTCCGAAATCCTTTCGGATATTCTATCTTTAAGAGAATGATACTCCTTCTGAAGCGATCCTATACTATCGGTATTTTTCTCTTCCATCTCGTCTTGCAAGCTCTTTAACAACTTCCTTAACACTCTGTAAATCTTTCTTTGCAGAAACCAGTATCCCGTTCTTTGTATTAACAACCACAATATCATCAAGACCTATAAGAGCTATCGGTATGTCGGTTGTAGAATATACCATTGAATTTTCAGTATTTAAAAAAACGCTGTTTCCGACACTTACATTTCCGTTCTCATTTTTAACATTTAACTCATATACACTGGACCAGGAGCCAACATCATTCCATTCAAAACCCGCCCCGAACATTTTGACCTCTTTTACCTTCTCCATAAGAACATAATCAATCGAATCCGGTCTTATTTCATTATATATTGAATGAAATTTATCTTTATTATTAAAACTATTTTCAAGTTTTTCATACTCCTTGAAATACTCAGGTGAATAGGTCTTTAAAAATTCTTTAAAATATTTCAATTTATAGATAAACATTCCGGAATTCCAAAAATAATTTTCTTCACTAATATATTCTCTTGCTTTGTCTATTGAAGGCTTTTCCTTAAATCCGTCAACATCATAAAAAACAGTTCCGTTTATTTCAGTATTTTCACTAATATCAAACTTAATATATCCATACCCCGTATGCGGGGAGTCGGGTTTTATTCCTGAAGTAATAATATATTTTTCATCAGCCATAAGAAGTGCATTTTTCATCTCTTTAGCAAAAATATCCTTATCGGGAATAAAATGATCTGCAGGAACTACCAAAACATTGCTGTTTTCATCACGGTCTGCCATAACAATATTAGCCATAATCAGACATGGTGCTGTGTTTTTCGGGGATGGCTCGGCAATATAATTTTCTTCATTAAAATCAGGAACAGCCTTAATAGTCAGATCTCTATATTTATTATCTGCAATAATATATATATCTTCAGTGGAAAGAAATTCACTCAATCTGTCAAATGTCTGTTTGATAAGAGAGTCTGTACCAACAATATTCAAAAACTGTTTGGGTTTTTCGAAAATGCTATACGGCCAGAATCTGGCACCCCGACCTCCGGCCATAATAAGACCAATATCTCTTTTTCCCATTCTTATGATTTTAAAGATGAAGCATCGGTTCTAATCCAAGTTTGAGTACGACCTATTTTGAATATTATCTTGATATACCCGAATACCTTCAACTCTTTTCCGTTTTTAACCGTGTAAACCTGGCAATGATACTGTTTCCCATTCTCCGGATCCACAATTTCACCCTCAATCCATTTATTGCCATCTCTATAGAATCCCCACATAAAAACCATACCAAGGGTTTTCTTATCCTTTAATTTCCCTTTACACTTATCACAGACCGGATCTGGATCCTCTCCCTCTTTCGGAAATATTTTTAATATTTGTCCCTTTAACTTTCCATTCTCCTTCCATACTTTAACAATGGATTTCACATCTCCCGTTTTATCATCAATTGTTTTCCAGTATCCCTCTGGTGAAACATAAGCTGCATTTACATAATAAACTGAAATTGCAAATACAATCAGCATTAACAACATCTTTTTTAAAATAACTCTATTCATTTTTTCTCCTTTATAAAAAAACTATTCTAATTGAACCTAAAAAAACTTTCAATATCCCTTTAAAATATATTCCGCTTGTTTTCATTTTCTTCATTATTTATTTTCAACATAAACTGACTTATCTGTTCATTAAGGGTTTTATAGTCAGGAAATCTCTCCTTCATATTTTTTCGAAATTTTCTATTATGTCCACCTTGAATTTTAATATGGAGAAGTTCATGAAAAACTATATAGTCGATAATATCCTCCGACATATATTTTAACCTCGTATTAAATGTCAGCATTCCGTTTTTTCTGCAACTACCCATAGTTCTCTTCATTTTTCTAAACAAGACTCCTCTATGTTTTACATTCAATTCGTAGGAATAAATTCTGATTTTCCGATCAATAATATTCATCAATTCATCAAGAGTCCTGAAATTCAAACTTATTTCTCTGCTTTTTTTTAATCTTTCGGATAACTGATTTTTTTTTTTTAAAATCCTATCCCTGTTCTCTTGTAGAAATTTTCCTACATCACTAATATATGGGGTAATAATTACAGCTTTATCAGCATAAAACTCAATTCGTAAATATCTTACATCTCTTCTCCGAATAATAAAATCAATTCCTTCAAAACTTATTAATCTTTTTGTATCGGATTTTCTTTTATTCCCAAACATTGTTTGATTTTTAAAGAATAAGGAACATAATTGAGAGAATATCTATAATCCATAATAAAGGTTTCAATTCTCCCGTTTTTCCCTTAATTATCTTAATGATTGAATATATAAGAAATCCGAAAGCAAGCCCCTTGCTGATACTGTAACTGAATGAGATAAGGATAATGATCACAAAAGCCGGAAATCCTGTTTCTAAAGTTTTAAAATTCACCTTAGAAATATTTCTGATCATATAAAATCCGACAATCAAAAGTGCAGGGGCTGTTGCATATTTAGGAACAATCGATATTAAAGGAACAAATAGCACGGAAATAAGGAAAATTAATCCTGTAAAAACAGACGTAAGTCCTGTTCGTCCCCCACTCTCAATACCTGCAGCCGATTCTACATAAGTTGTTGTAGTTGATGTTCCGAAAACAGATCCGATCATTGTTGCAATTGAATCAATTCCCAGAAGCATATTTAATTTCGGTACTTCCCCTTTGGAATTGATCATATCCGCTTCACTGGCAAGCCCGAGTATCGAGCCGATACTATCAAACAGATCCATAAACATTAAAGTGAAAATAGGACCTAAAAAACCTATCTTTAGAGCACTTAATATATCAAGTTTTCCGAATAGCAGGGAAATATCCAGGTCGAATGAAAAATATGTTTCAGGTAATTTAACCTTTCCAATAACAACTGCTATAAAAGTAGTAAAAACTATTCCTATCAATAACGATCCCTTTATCTTTTTTATATCAAGAATTATCATGATAATAAGTCCGGAAAGACTTAATAAAACTTCTCCCGTTATACTCCCCGCAGAGACCATTGTAGCATCGTTTTTCACAACAATGCCCATATTCTGCAGACCCATAAAGGCAATAAAAACCCCAATTCCGACTGCAATTGAATTTAGTAGATCTTTAGGAATAGTTTCCGAAATTTTCTTCCTTAACCCCGTAAGAGTTAATATAAAAAAGATAAATCCTGAAATAAAGACAATTCCCAATGCGGTTTCCCACCCTATTTTTTCATTTAAAACAAGTGAGTATGCAAAATAGGCATTTAGTCCCATACCCGGTGCCATTGCAATAGGAGAATTTGTAAAAATTCCGGTAATAATAGTGATTATCCCGGTAACAATGCATGTTACGATGATCAGAGAATGTTTATCCATACCGGTTACCGAAAGGATATCGGGATTCACAAAAATAATATAAGCCATGGTAAGAAAAGTTGTCACTCCTGCAATTAATTCCGTTGCAACTATTTTCTTTTTAATTGATTTCAAAATTTCCATCTTAATTCCTATTTAAAAAGGTTCGGTTGTTGAATCTTCTTTTAATGAAGATTTTTTTTCATTTTCATCATGATCAATTTTTTCATCACTGCTGTTTTCTAAAAGTTCGGAAAATTCCTTTTCAAGCTTTTTAAACTCCCCTCTCTGGCTATTTAATATTTTCAGACACTTTTTTGCAGCATTCAAAGCTGTTTTAGTTTTTTCCATCAGATCATCTATACTGATTTCATCTTTATTCAGTGACTCGGTTATCTCCTCAAGTATCAAAAAATTCTTTTCATAACTTTCTGATTTTTCACTCATCTTTTCTCCTTTTCTTTTATCTCAATTTCTCCGTCAAAAAATTTCAGCTTTTTAAAATCTTCATTTTTAAAACGGAGTAAATTCGGAATAATTTTATTGTCTTTATTCAATACCAATGTATATCCTTTTTTTAAAACTTCATTCGGACTAAGAGAATTTATAAGATGATTATATATCTCAACTCTTTTTTCAGATCTTTCAATCTTTTTATTTGAAATATCTTTCAGATTTTTCACTTTTATTTTGATTGATTCTTCTATTCTTTTATTACTTTCATTAATTTTATCAAAATCTGTTTTCTCTATAATTCTCATAATACTTTTTCTGCTCTTTAAAATAAAAGATTCTCTTCTCCATTTAATCTCTTCCCATGTATAATTTATTTTATCATATTCCAAAATAAGAATGCGGTTTAATTTTGAATATATCCCGAAAGAAAATATAGAAATCAATTTTCTGTTTTCTCTCAAAATAAAAGAACTTAAATTAGTAAATTTTTGATATAGATTTCCAAATTCCTTTTTTTTTACTCTTAAAACAGATGAAGAAATAGAAGGCACATATTTTAAAAATGTTCTTAATTTACCTTTCTCCTTAACATGGAACTCATGAAAGAAGTCAATATTTTTTTTAAACTGTTTATTTAGAGAAGTTTGAAGATCAAAATATTTTTGAGCAAGATATTTCCCCGCTCCTGAAGGTGTTGACGGTACCGGAGAAACAAATGAACATATTTCTATAGCAGAAAGATCTTTATCATGTCCGATAGCAGCTAAAACCGGAATATTTGCTAAACATACTTTCCGACACAAATTATAATCATTGAACACTGAAAGAGATTGTTCACTGCCTCCTCCTCTTGCAATTACGAGGAGATCAATTTTTATTTTTTTTCTCCTTTCAAAATAACCAATAGCACTTATAATGCTTGAAACCGCATTTTCACCTTCCATTCGTGAATCAATAAAAAAAAAGTTATATCTTTTCTCATACGGGTAAAGACCCGACAGTATATCCCTTACGGAAGTTCCCTGTTCAGATGAGATAATTCCTATATTTTCTACAAACAATGGAAGTTTCAGTTCCTTCTGCTTATATAAAATATCCTCCTTTATTAAGCGTTCAAGTGTTATATCTTTCTCACTTTTCAACTTTGCTACCGTAAACTCGGGTACTATGTCAATTAAACTCAATCTGACATCGATAAGATTCCTAGTGGAAACCTTCACTTCAACACCTAAAAAAACAGGAAGGTTCTTTTCGAGTCTTTCGGATATTTTTAATTCTTTAAGCTTTTTTTCAACATTCTCCATAAAAGCATTTCTGCATTCAACATTAAAGAAAAGATTTTCGTTTTCTTCATCTTTTAAATTAAAATATGAAAACCATTTATATCTTTTTACTTCAGAAGCTATAACACCTCGGATCCAAATTTTACTTATTAAACCTTCCTTTATAATCTTGTCAAGTCTATTTCTTAATTCTATTACCGAATATGATTCGGGAAACTCATCTGAAAGATTTGATGATCTTTCATTTCCATTTCCAATTTTATTTTGCTTTTTTTCTTCCGGATTATCTCCTGTCAAACTTTTAAGTTCAAGATCTACATTATCCGGATTAATATACCAACTTTTTTCCTTGGGATTAAAACGATATCCTCTCAACTTCAGATCATCTTTAATGCTGTAACCATTAAAGATATGGATACTGTTACCATCAAAAGAGATAGTTACAGGATATCCGTTAATCTCGGTTTTAAAAAATTTCATCTGAAAAAATATAAAACAATCTTAGGGTAAAATCAATTTTATTCTTAAAATATAAACTCCGATTGTAATTTTTTTTTTATTACAAATAAAAAAACTTGACAAACCTTCTGTTTAAAACTTATAATATTTTAAATTTTCTTTCCTGCTGAGAGGAGGTTATTATGAGAAAGACTATTTCTATTTTCCTTATGCTATTTTTTTCAATTTCGTTTATTTCATTAACGGCTAATGAGAAACAGGATTTGTGGGTTAAAGCTATTTCTGAGAAAGACTTAAATACAAGATTAACATATCTTGAAAATTTCAGTGAAAAATATAAAAATGATAAAAGGTATTTTAAAAATCTTTATATAAATCTGACAAAAACCGCATTTCAGTTAAGAAATTTTGACAAAACAATTAAATATGGCGAAATTGCAATTACTACTGAAAATCTTGAAGCTAATTATAAACTTGAATTATATCTTTATATTGCAAACGCTTATAATGTAACTAAAGTTGACCTTGATAAAGCCTATCAGTATGCAGATACGGTTATCGACCTTTCCGAAACAATGAAAAAAGGGTTTAAGGATGGTTCGAAAGTTATAGATCGTATTAATAAAAGCTTTGAATCTCCATCATTAAGAATTCAGGCTTCCATACTCTATTTAAAAAGCAGTCAAGAACCTGATAAACTTTCCGAAGCCTTAAAAAAAGTTTTAAAAGCTTATAACATAGATAAATCTGATCGGAGTGCTGCAAAAGTATTCAGTTTCTCTGTAGCTCTTTACAAAAAAGATAAAACAAAAATAGACGAATCGATTGCAGCTGTTGAAGAAATTTTATCAAACACAGATTTGAAAAACAGTCGGTATATTAATATACTTTCTCATTGGTATTTAATAAAAAAAGATAAAGAAAAAGCTATTAAATATTTAAAACTTTCATATAATCTGAATAAAAAAAGTACAACTGCTCTTAAACTCGGTCAACTTCTTTATAAATCGGATCCCAACTCCGCTATTGAATTCTTTGCAGAATCATTTATTCTTTCCGATTATGACAAAGAGTCAAAAGCCTATAAATATCTTCAGCAATTGTGGTTTAATCAGGTTGCAAAATCACAAAGTCGTGAAGAACAGGAAGCCGGATTCAACCAAATATTACAAACGGCTAAAGCCAATCTCAACCAGAATAATGAACCTATCAAGGAAAATGAGCAAGAGAACCCTCTTCAAACGGAAAGATAATAAATTCTGATATTTATACGGATAATTCTATTACTCTTTTATTCCCTTTTCTTGAAGTAAATTTTATTGAATCAAGATATTCGAAAAGAATTATAATGTTCTTTCTATTATAGGAAGTCATTTCTCTCAGATCCGAAATATCAATAATATCTCCCTGATTTCTTTTGAATTTTTTTAGTCTGTTAATGATTCTGTTCAATTCATCACTAAACACAAAATATTCATTTTTCTCATCAAGTTGAACAATAAGATTTTCACCTAACATACTCCACAAAGCATCATTGACTTTATCGGAACTTTTAGATGAAATTTTAACAATATTTGATATTGAAAAAATATTCATTTTATTCTTCTTTATTATTTCTTTAACTTCTTCAACATTTGCCTTCTCTTCATCGGATAAAGGTAAATTATCAAAAATAATTTTATTTTTCATTAGCCTTAATTCAAAATCACCTGAAACTTTTCTTAAAAGATATTTGAAAAATGTATTATCGAAAGGAATATTTAGTTTTTTTTCAATATCCTCTCTATAAATAATCTTGGTACGGGAAGAAAAATATTCATTAAGCAAATTATACAGATCTTCGGCTAAATTCAGAAAATAATCATATGAACATATTGTCAGTTTATTAATATCAATTATTTTTATCCTTTTATCTATTTCAGCTTTCATCACATAATTTATGATTTCTTCTTTACTTACCTTTAAAAAATCAATTAAATATTCTGCAGAAAAGAATTTTTCAAAATTCAGATAATCAATAACTAATTCATAAGAATTAATTTCATCGTCTTTTAATAATTTTTTTACTACCTTTATTAGTTTCTTCTTATTATACGATGAAAACAGAGGCAAAATTACCTCCAGTTCTTTATTTCTTGATTTAACAAATATCTTTTGCGAAAAATAAAAATTCAATTCTTTTTTTGAATTACAAAGAAAAAAATCATCAATTATTCTTTTAAAACCAACAGAAATATCATTATCATTTAACCTGATAATTCCCGAGAAAATATTTTCCTTAACACTTAATCTTGCTAAAAAAGAGTTAAATTTCATTAGGATTTCATTCTGATAATAAAAAACTATAGGATAGCAGACAGAAGATTGGTTGAATTTTCTTTATAATCATTTTCAGGTCATTATATTATGAAAAATATGGGGTGAGTGAGGGGATTTGAACCCCCAACACTCGGTTCCACAGACCGATACTCTACCGTTGAGCTACACTCACCATATAAAATATTTTATACGATGATGTGCTTCAAGTCAATATTTTATCAATTACTAAATTTCAAAAAACAGTAAAAAACAGTTGGAACTACTGCTTATTTGTTAATATTTTTGCATTTTCCACAATTTCGTTCATCTTGCTTCCGGATATCAACTTTATCAATATATCATTAATCTTCTTCAATAATTTATAATCACCCTTTTTAACTGCAACAGCTGAACCGAGAGGTTCTTCAAATTTTCCACTGTTAATACATTTAACACTCATTAAATTTTTATTTCTTAATACATATGAATCCGCAACAGGTTTCTCTAAAATAATCGCATCTAAGAGTCCCGATTTCAATCCGGATATTAATTCGTCTATAGAATTAAAATACATAAACTTAGCTCCCGGAACCCGTGAAGGAGCCATTTCACTCTGGATAGATCCGCTTTGTGTTCCAACAGTCCTGCCTCTAAGATCTTTTAAACAGATTATTTTTTTTCTATCTGATTTTTTAATAACCATATTTTGAAGTGCCGTATAATATATTATTGAAAAATCTGCATAGAGTTTTCTCTTTTCCGTTGGATTTAACCCTGCTATCAGTAAATCGGCATTCCCCTTTTCCAGTTCATTGAAAAGCTTATGAAATACAATATTTCTGATTTCAACTTTAACTCCTAATTCTTTTCCAATAAAATTGGCAATATCAATATCAATTCCAACCAATTCCCCGTCTTTATCATTCATCAGATGAAATTCATATGGAGGATAATCCGCACTCGTTCCAACTACTATTTTTCCGGAAGACAAAATTTTATCTAATGCAGAGTCAGTAAAAATATTCATGGCAGAAACAAAAAAGAAAAAAATCAACATTACAATCTTTATCTTGCTATTCATCAACTACCTCCTACTATATATTATTGTCTTAAATTTTAATTATTTCATCTTTTTTTTCATTAAACTTAAAATTTTTTCTATATTGTTATTGAATTATTTATTTTTATGTTATATGTATTTTATAGTAAAATATATATTGGAGATTTAAATGGGAAAAATAGAATATGTTTGTCCGAAATGTCACGGGTATCTGAAAGTTAATAAAAAAATCATTTTTATCGTTCAAAAATCAGACGGTAAAAAAGGAATAATATTACTAAACCCTGAGCTTGGGGATTATAAACGCATTTTTCATGAAACATTTAATGTCAAAGAGGGGGAGCATCTGACATTTCTCTGCCCTATATGTCAAAGCGATCTTTCGGCAATGGAAATAAATAAAAACCTTGCCAGAATATTAATGATTGATGAATCTGGAGTTGAATATAAGATACTTTTTTCTGATATTATTGGAGAAAAATGCACTTATAAGATCTGTAAAGATGAAATAGAAGCATTTGGAGACGATTCTTCCGCATATATGAACTACTTCGGCAAAGGTCCGCAATAGCTAAAAAATATTTAAACTTTTTATTGAATAAAACAGTTTAGTATGATAAAAACATATTGTTAAATTAAAAACCGAAGGAGAAAGTATGAAAAAAATCTTAATATTCTTTATCACACTATCTATCTGTTTTACACTCTTCCCGTCTAATGATTTAAGACTTAAACCTTACATAATGGCAGGATATGAAAAAGGAGACCTTTCCCAATCGGTTTTAAAGATAGAGACACTCCTGAAAGATAATCAATTTGAAATTTTAGGGAAATACTCACCAATGAAGGATAAAAACAGAGTCGTTATCATTGCTACTCATGAACTTCTTAAAAAACCGGTTAAAAAGATAGGAGGTTTAACAGCATTTGCTTCAGTGATAAGATTAGGATTATATTTAAACAATAACCGCATTGAAATATCCTACATGAATCCAATCTACTGGGGGAATGCATATTTCAGAAAGAAATATCCCGATAACGAATCATACTTTTTAAAACTAAAAAACATTCTTCTTGATATATCAAAGAAATTGGATACTTTTAAAAACTATCAATTCGGTTCTAAAAAGGGTCTCACTGTAAAAAAGTTGAGAAAATATCACTATATGTTATTTATGCCCTATTTTGATGATGTTATAAAATTATCAAAAAACAGTGACTATAAAACAGCATTAAAGAAGATAGAGGGAAACTTTATTAAAGAAATCGGTCAAGTTGAAAAAGTTTACAGAATTGATTTTCCTGAAAAAAAATTAACTCTTTTCGGAGGAGCTTTATTCGGAAAAGACGGCGAATCTCGTTTTATACCTAAAATAGATAAATATGATCCGAAACATATAGCTTTTATGCCTTATGAATTTCTTGTAATGAAAGATAAAGTTGTTATGCTTCACGGTAAATTCAGAATAGCTTTATCATTTCCGGATCTTTCAATGGGAACATTTATGAAAATAGTTTCCACACCGGGTAATATCGAAGATTATTTTGCAGATATTGTAAAAAAATAACTTTATCCGATTCTACAATGGAGTGAGCTAATATTTCACCCCATTATAAAATGTCGGAATATATTATTTTATGGTTATTGATTTCGTTATTTTCCCGCCATGTCTGGAAATATATTTAATATTCACATTTCCTCTTCCTGAAATAAGGAACTGATATCTTACGGAAGAAAACCCGGGGATAACAAGAAATTGCAATTCAGGGCGGTATTCCTTATATTTTACGGTATTTCTGAATTTATCAACCAGCAGACCGCCTGAAACAACTTTAATCCCTCTTCCCTTAACAGTTAACATATCTTCGGGATATAGTCTTTTTTCTCTTGCCATAAAACTCATTGTAGGTATAGCTTTAGAGTTTGAAAGTTCGACACGCAATCGTATCAAATCTTTCCCCACACTCTTTACTTTTTCAATTTTCATTGATACTTCAGGAGTATTTTTTGCAGAAAATATAACTGAAGAAGCATTCCTGTGCACAAGTTCTTTCAACATAAAAGGGGCGGATAGTCTCGAACTCATCTTTATCCACCCGCCTATCTCAATATCACCATAAAGAGGATGTTTATAATGTTTCCACTCTTTAAACAAACTGCCCTGATTGAGATTATCATCAAATTTTAAACGCTCTCTTTCAAATTCATTACTGTTTCTGAACATACTCCCTTCACTTTTTCCTTCCTTTTTTGCTTCAAATGTCTCTTTTATTGATTTGAAAGATTCTTTTTTTGAAATATAGAGTTCACCTACAAAATTATAAGTTCCGTTCACTGCAGCCATAAACTCACCATAATCTCCATAAGTCGAATATAGATCTTTCCAGGATATCATATACCTGTACCCGGGAGTAATTCTTTCCGCCTGATTGCCAAGATAATCATAAACTTTAATATCTCCTCTCGGATATTCACCCTGAGATTTCGTGCTTGGTCCTCGCAATATCATCCCTCCCGCATTATGAAACATCCAGGAGATACATATATTTTTCTTTTTTGAAATATACTCGGCAATAGCTTTCAGCCCGGTTCCCGATAAAGGATAATCTCCGGCACCTGCTTGAACATAATTCGGTGCCCAGTCAAATCCCCAGTTTCTATTTGGATCAACGTATCCTTCCGAATCCTCATTAACCTTGCCGTCACCATCATTATCAATTCCTTCCCTTCCTAATATCAACCACTCTCCTTTTTCTCCCGGTTTTGTTCTGATCATCAACCTCGGATCATTTGGATCTGTCTTATAATTACCATCCGGATCACGTTTTCTCATCATACAGATATTCCCGTCTCCATCAAGATCATCGGGAAAATCTTCATCTACCAATCCGTCATGATCATCATCTTTAGGTATTCTCAACCCTCTGTTTGAATCCGGTGTATTTGCATCAGCTAAGAAATGATATCTTCCGTCAGGATTAACAATTGGAATTATATAAAAACATTTTTTATCTACCAATCTTTTAATTTCCGGATTTTTTTCATAATTAACCAATAAATAGTTTATAAGGTAAAGATTAACTTCAGTTGCCTGAATCTCATTCCCATGAATATTTCCATCAACATAAATTCCGGGTTTATCCAAAGCTTTTCCGGTTTTCGGATTATTTATTGTCATACAAAATATACTTCTTCCCTCATCACTCTTACCCACCAGATCAAGTTTTGTTAGATCAGGAAAAGCTTTATGCAACTTTTTTAAAGCAGAGACAACCATTTCATATGAATAATAATCATCAAAAGTTAAAGGAACTTTTACCGAATCTACAGAGAATCTTTCAGCATTTACACCTATAAATAATAGAGAGAGGATAATTGCAATTAAAATGGCTTTTTTCATTTTCCACCTCCTATATAAACAAATTTAATATCATTTGTTGCATTATCTGTAAAACTTTCAATTTTTATTTTCACGGGCTTTGAAGAATATAAGAGCCATTTTACCGAACCGGAACTCATACCTTTAAGTCCTGCAATAAACAACCTTCTATGTCCTTCTATAATTTTAAAACTTTTTCCCTTAATAGAAACAACTATAGGAGTTATTCTTTTATTCTTCATTCCCATTGCCGTCGGATAAGGAAGATATCCGTAATTTGCAACCGTAACCTTCAATCTGTAAAGACCTGAACCTAACGATTTAATTTCGGTTTTTTCTATCTTTATCTTAGCAATTTTATCAGAAAGCGTATAAACAAACGGAATCTGAGGCACAATTAAATCTTTTATCATATTTGCTGGAGGTATAATATCTGCAAAAGGTATTTTCCCTCCGATTTCAACCTTTCCGAGAGCCGGGTGATCAAACTCCCTCCATTTAGCGAATCCTTTTCCCTTAAGCACCTTCTTATTAAACGATAAAAGTGCCAGATCCTTTGGATTCCCACCCTGTTTATTTCCGTTTTTAGACATTTTCTTCATGAATTGTGCCATCTTTTTAGGAGTCATCATCCCATTCTTTACCGCATTTATTAAAAACTCGGCTTTAATATTTTTCGGTGCTCCCGAGGACTTTAGAAAAGCATTGATCTTATCCTTACCAAGTGCCAGGAAATCATCTTTACTCATATTTTCAAGCTTTTCCGCCGTAATTTCCGGCTTTTTTGATTTTTTTTTCTCAACCTTCGGCAATGTCCAAAAATCCATTGAAAAGGAGGGAATACCAAGATGATAATATGACCAAAGTTCAAACGAACCATCTTTGGCTTTTGAAGGAGAGATTCTCTTTAAACTTATTTTTGCTTTTTTAATAAATTTTTTATAATCCTCGGATATTTTATTGTAAAATTTAAGATCATCTTTAACAGGATTCACAACAGCTCCCAACCCGAGAAAACTTGCAACCATTGATTCGGATACTTCCATTCCCGAAGGAATTACCTTCTTAACCATCATCATTATAGTTTTCATCGAATAAGTTTTATCCGGATCAGCATTAAAAAATTTAGCAATTTTTTTCGGAATTTTTATCTTTGAATAATCTACGGAACCTTTCCTTCCTCCCTTTGGAGGGTTAAAACAAAAATTAGTTTCTCCGAAATTTATAGTCATTGCAATATCTTTATGACTGAATATAAATTTAAAAAGATTATATATTTCAGGTTCACTTCCGGGCCATCTTCCACTTGTTTTGTTAAATGATTTAAACAGATGAGGAAAATTTACCGAAACATCGACTCCACCGGGAACATCTTCATTATATTTACCGTCTCCATCATTATCGATACCCTCCGTATAAAGTTTATAAATTCCCTTTTCTCCCTTTGACCAGTCTGCTTTTTTAAGCAAATCAGGATTTCCGGGAACAGGAATATATTTTCCTTCAGGATCTTTTTTCCTCATCATTGTAATATATCCGTCTCCATTCAGATCTTCATATCCATCTTCATCAACAGCATCGTCCATATCATCATTCACTAAAGTTCCGTTTCTTTTATCTGTATAAAGAGGCTTTTTAAAATATCTCCATGCAGCATCGGGATTTCCAATCGGTAAAATATACCACCGCCTGTTTTTCCTTTTTTCTTTATCTTTAACCAACTGATTTATCAGATATATTGCCGCTTCACTTGAAATAAGATTCACCCCGCTGAAATTCGCCGAAACAAAAACTGCAGGTACATTCGCATTCTTTCCGGCTAAAGGGAAAATTTCAAGTATAGTAAGAGCGTTACCCCCCGGAGAAATTGCAAGTTCATGTAATTTTGTTATTTTTTTATTCATTCTCGAAATATTTTTCATAAAACCATTTATCTCTTTAGGATTGTGATAACTTGCTAAATTAAGATTAACAGTTTCAGCCGGAATCATCGGAAAAAGAAAAAATAAAATAATAGAAACAATAGATAATTTTTTGATCATATTCACCTCATCTTAGTATTACATAATTAAAAATAGTAATACGGATATATTTATCTTTTGTTTATTACTACCTTTAGGTTTGTTTTTTTATACTCTTTAAACTATAATAAAATTAATGGGGCAGAAAAAAACATTACTACTAATTTTATTTTTTTTCCTGTTTTTTACTTTTTTTATTAATGCAAAAATATATTTACTGAAAATAAACGGACCTATTGACTCTGTCACGGAAGAGTATATTAGTGATAGCTATGAAATAATCAAACATGATGATAAAAGCGAACTTATAATAATTGGAATTGATACACCCGGAGGATTTTCCACATCAATGCGATCAATTATTAAAGAGATAATGAATTCAAAGATTCCAACGGTAGTTTACGTCTCTCCCAAGGGAGCAAGAGCTGCTTCTGCAGGATTTTTAATCACGATTGCCGCTAATATTGCAGCTATGGCACCTGGAACCAATATGGGTGCTGCTCACCCTGTTTCCGCCATGGGTAAAAAGATCGGGAAGATAATGAATGAAAAAGTAACAAATGATGCCGTATCATATGTGAAATCACTGGCAAAAACCAGAAATAGAAACACTCTGTTTGCAGCTCTTGCCGTTGAAAAAAGTAGATCCTACACTGCAAAAGAGTGTCTGGAAAATAATCTTATTGATATTATTGCAACAGATATAAACGACCTTATCGATAAAATTTCCGGTAAAGAATATCTTTTAAACAGAGGGGGAAAAGCCGGATTAATTATTAAAGACCGTCATATTATCAAATTGGAAATGAGTTGGAGACAAAAGTTTCTAAAAACCATAACCAACCCGAATCTTGCATATTTTTTAATTATAATCGGTCTTGCCGGACTCTATATAGAATTCACTCATCCCGGGTTAATAATTCCCGGTGTCGTCGGAGGTATTTCTCTGCTGCTTGCATTTTTGGCATTTCAAGTACTCCCTATTAACTATATAGGATTATTATTGATACTGCTCTCAACAGGACTATTTATTGCCGAGATTAAAATTCAGGGCTTTGGAATACTCGGGATTGGGGGTATAATAGCATTTGCACTTGGATCTGTGATGTTGATAAATTCACCTATTCCGGAAATGAGGCCTGCAATGCTGACTATTGTTACCGTAACTATCTTTTTTGCTTTACTTTTTCTCGGATTGGCTTATAAAGTTGTTAAAGTTATGAAAAAAAGAGCAGAAACCGGTGCTGAAGGGATAATCGGAGAAGAAGGAAAATCTCTTTCAAGTATTAACTCAAATCATGGTAAGGTTTTTGTCCATGGTGAAATATGGAAAGCAATCTCGGAAACACCTATAAAGGTTAATGAAAAAATCGAGGTTATATCAATAAATAATTTAACATTAAAAGTAATAAGGAAGGAGGATTAAAATGGCATATCTGACTCCAGCTATTTTTATAATAATTTTTGTTATTTTTTTGTTGTCCAATTGGATTAAAATTTTAAAAGAGTATGAAAGAGGAGTTGTTTTCAGACTTGGAAGAGTTATGGACGAACCGAAGGGTCCCGGTCTTATTCTTATACTGTATCCTATTGATAAACTTGTTAAAGTGAGCCTCAGAACAATAGTTCTTGATGTCCCTCCTCAGGATGTAATCACAAAAGATAATGTCTCAATTAAAGTTAATGCCGTTGTTTATTGCCGAATTGTTGAACCTAAAAAAGCCATTATAGAAGTTCAGGATTATCTATATGCTACTTCACAATTGTCTCAGACTACTTTAAGATCTGTTCTCGGACAAGTGGAATTGGACGAACTTTTATCTGAAAGAGAGAAGTTAAATGCCAAGCTTCAAGAGATCATTGATGAGCATACTGATCCATGGGGAGTAAAGGTATCTTTGGTTGAAATTAAATATGTTGATCTGCCCCAAGAGATGCAGAGAGCAATGGCGAAACAAGCGGAAGCGGAGAGAGAAAGAAGAGCCAAAGTAATTCATGCAATGGGAGAATTGGAGGCATCCGATAAGTTATTTCAAGCTGCTGAAAAGATGTCTCAAAACTCTTCAACGATACAATTAAGATATCTGCAGACTCTTACCGAAATTTCATCAGAAAATTCATCTACTATTGTTTTCCCTCTTCCAATAGATTTTCTTAATAAACTAATTAAATAAGATGTATCAGAAGGAAAAATCATATCTTGAGTTAAAAGTAACATTTGTACATATCCTTATCCTTTTAATATCCCTTATTTTCATTGGAGGATTTCTTTTTTATCTCGGTTATAGTGCCGGTAAAAATTCAGTTGGCTCAATTAATCTTGCTAAAAACACTCAGACAGACAGATATGAGTCCGATGAAGTCCTTGATTTCAGTTCAGAAAAAAAAGATAATTCTGTAAAAAAAAGTACAAGTAAATCAGATGAAATTTCCTCGGAACTTGAACAATATAATGAAAAAAAGAAAGAAAAGGCAAATACAAAAATTGAAAAAGTGAAAACCATAAACAGGAAGTCATATTTTTCAATTCAGGTAGGTTCTTTTAACAGCCATAAGCTTGCAAAAAACTATGCATCCAGATTTACATCACTTGGATATCAAACGGATATCAGCCAAGTATTTATAGGCAATAAAATTTGGTTTCGGGTAAGAGTCGGTGTTTTCCATAGCCTTTCGAAAGCAAAACATGAAAAGAATAAACTTGAAATAAAGGAGAAAGCTAAATTTTCCGTAGTAAAATCAAACTAAAACCAAAATATATTTTTATAACTTTATCTTCTTCGTTAATGTACGGATTTTCTTTCCCCAAATTTGATTTTTTCATTTTAAGCTTCTTCTTTTTAATCCCCGTTCTATTTGTATTAGAAAAAAATCCAAGATATTCGGCTTTTAAAATTCTTTTTCTGTTCTCTTTCCCGGCTAATCTCGTAATTCTTTACTGGATACCTAATGTTATGATCGAATATGGTCGGATGAATATTTTCATAGGTATTTTCGGACTTACTATTCTCTCAATATTTATCTCATTTTTTTATGCACTTTCCGGGATATTTATTAGAAAAAGTTTTACATATGGCAATATTTCTCTTCTTTTAATTCCCTCGATTTGGATATCAAAGGACCTTATACTTGGAAAAATCTTCGGCGGATTTCCATGGTGTTTTGCAGGCTACTCACAATACAGAAACATATTTTTTATTCAAACATCGGAGTTAGGAGGTATTTACCTTATAACCTTTCTAATTATTTTAATAAATATTCTGATTTATCGATTTATAATAAAAAGAGAAAAAAAAATACTTTTTGTTCTTATCTTTATTATATTTCTTAATTATTCAACCGGATTCTTTCTATATCTAAAAAATCAAAGAGATGAAAGTGCCATTGAAATTCACCATGCGGGTATAATACAACCTAATACCGGTCAGGATTTTTCATATAAAAAAAAATGGAGAAAAGTAACTCTACAGGAGCTATTTATTGAATCCGAGAAATTAAAAGAAAAAGGTGCGGAATTTATTGTCTGGCCGGAATTTACCGTTTCCATATACCCTCTCCAAAACAGATCACAACTAAATTCAATGCTTAAATTTACTGATTCCGTTATTCCTGTTTTCGCAGGTTTTACAGATTTTAAAAATTCTGAAGAGATATACAACTCAATGATTCTTTTTGATAGAAATAAAAGAATAGCAAAATATGATAAAACTCATCTTGTACCATATGGAGAATATATACTTTTTAAGGATCTACTCTTTTTTATAAAAAAGATTACAAACGAAATATCTGAATTCACTCCCGGGGAAAAAATCCATAATATTTCATTTAACAATCATTCGGTTTCCACTCCTATCTGTTATGAATTAATATATCCTGAACTTGTAAGAGAATTTATTTACAAAGGAGGTGAACTGATACTTATTATATCAAATGATTCCTGGTATGGGACTTCATCTGCTCCTTATCAACTTCTTGCTATGACAGTTTTCAGAGCAATTGAAACACGAAGATATATTCTACGATCTACATCAAATGGAATTTCCTCCTTGATAGATTCAAGTGGAAAGATTCGAATTAAAATTCCATTAAATATAAAATCATCTATTATAACTCCTTTCAAATATTTGAAAAAAAAAAGCTTTTATGTAAAATACGGATACCTTTTCCCATATTTAGGATTAATATTCACATTTGCTTTTTTTCTGATAATAAAATCCTTTTATCATAGAATAAATTAACCGATTTCTCTTTTTGAAATATCATACCTGTTAATTAGGTCAAAAAGATAAGTCCTGCTTATTTTCAATTCTTTTGCGGATTTTGTTTTATTCCATCTGTTTTTTTTAAGAGTTTCGAAAATAATTTTTTTTTCAAAAGACATCCTCTTATTAATAAGTCCGTTGCTATTTTCACTTGATCTATTAACTGAACCCAAACTATTATAATCAGGATAAAAAGTGATTATTCTTTTGACAGCAGATTCTAACTCTCTTACATTGCCTTTCCACTCTCTCATTTCAAATTTTTTTACAGTCTCTTCTATAAACTTATTATCATTGGTCTTAAAAGAATACTTTTTAAAAAAATATTTTGTAAGCAACGGAATATCTTCAACCCTTTCCCGTAAAGAAGGGACATCTATAACAATGTCCTGAATCCTATAAAAAAGATCCTCCCTGAATTTTCCTTCATTAATCATATCCTTCAAATTTCTATTAGAAGCAAAAATAAATCTGACATTCACTCTTCTTATTCTGTTCTCACCAACTCTTTTTATTTCATTTTCCTGAATTACTCTTAAAAGTTTTGCTTGAAGATGAAGAGGAAGTTCACCAATCTCATCAAGAAATAGAGTTCCTTCATCAGCTTCTTCTACAAGTCCCGCTTTATCTGTTTTCGCATCGGTAAATGCACCTCTTGCATAACCGAAAAGTTCGGATTCAATAAGATTCTCAGGAATTGACGCAGCATTAACCGGAACAAATTTCCCGTTCTCTCTTCTACTAAGAAGATGAACCGCTCTTGCCACTAACTCTTTTCCGCTACCACTCTCTCCTGTAATAAGTAATGAAAAATCGACTTTTGATACTCTTCCTATTTTTCTTTTTAAATCCAAAATCGCATCGGATTCTCCTATAATATTTCCAAGTTTTTTATTTACACAATAAACATCCTCATAAAACTTTTCAAATAATTCAGAAAACTCAAGCATATTTCTTCTTATTTTATTCTCTTCAGATTCTTCAATCTTCTCTTTATTGATCCATCCGAGAATAAGTATTCCGCTATATCTGCCGCTTATATTCCAGAAAAAACTTTTTGTGATTTTAAACTTATAAAAAGATTTTTCATTACTCTCAAACTCATTCTGAATTTCATTAAAAGACATATTAATGTCTTCTTTATTCAATTTCGTCAATCTAAAAATTTCGTTTAATAAATTTTTATAATTATTATTCTCAGAAAATGAAAAAATATCCGTTTCCAAATCAAATATTTTAAGACTTATCAAATCATATGATAAATTTTTCCTAAGCTCTTCGGAAAAACTTCTGAAAAAATCATTCGGTTCTCTCCATCTTTTAAAACTTTTAAATAGATTTACCGATTTTAAAATTTGCTTTTTATGTCTATTATTTTCGAAATATTTTTTCAAAACATCAATTTTAGTATCAATTTTTCTTCCTCTCGAAGTGAAATAATAATACATATTCTCAAAATCACTTAAAATAGATACTTTTTCAATTTCATAATTTGCATCTTTGTCTAAAAACTTAAAATATCTTAATTCATAATAAAAAAAATTTTTACTCCCATTATCTAAATTTTTGAAGCATAATCTCATTTTCTTTAAAAAAACATCTCTATCTACAAACGGATACATAGATGTTAAAAATATAAATCTCTCAAATTCGGGTTCAATTTGATCAATTATTTTGAAAAACTCTTTTTCATTACTCTTTCCGTCATTAACTAAATTATTAATAAACTTTTCTATTCTTAAATATTTTTTATCTTTCAATTCTGCAATTTTAACAACTTTTAAATTATTAATATTTTTATTAATTGATACTATAACTTTGAATATTTTTAAATGCTCAACAATTGACGATTTTTCATAGATCGTAATGTTATGATATATTTCCAATGCTTTATCAAATAAATCAATAGACTCGGAATAATTTCTTTTTAAGAATTCAAATTTTCCTAATTTAAAATAATCTTCAACAAGTTCAATTTCCGATCTGTTTCTTTCATCATCACTGATCTTATCTTTTATAGCTTTCTCAACCTCACTCCATTTCCCTTCAATAATGAGAATATCGGAGAATTTAAAATCTACTCCTTTTGAAGCACAAATGTTTCCCGAATCTAAAAATATCTTTTTTGCCTTTCCGTACCAATATTCAGACTGAGCAAAGTCAGAACAAAAAAAATATTCATCTCCAAGTTTTTCCGATACTATCCCAGTAAGAAGATAAAAATGTCTTGAACTGATTTTAAAAAAGAGTTTTTTTAATCCTTTAATAGAATCGGTATGATTACCTTCCAGAAATTTCAATACAAGATCAGAATACTCAGTTAAACATTTCCCTATCCACCATCCTGAATTCTTTAAGAAAGCAGAGACCGGTTCCATTTTTTTCTTATAGGATTTTGTTTCTGTTATTACTGTATTTTTTAATACATTTATTGAATACAGAACTTTAAAATAATATTTCAATTCTTCCGAAATTAAATCTTTTGAAATCTCAACTCCCTTTTCTCCTTCACATTGTATAACTCTATGTAAAGCTTTCAGAAAAATAAATTTATCATTAGAAAAAATCTTTTTATCTTTTTCTACCTGTTTATACAGTTCTTTCTCTTTCTTATGATCCTCATTTAAAAATGATAAAATAAATTTTCCCGTAAGATAAACAGATGAATTATATCTGAAATTATCCTCAATAATTTTTTCTACCCGTTCAAAATCACCATTCATTATCATGAATAGAAGCGATCTCATTGCCAGTTTTTTATAACTTCCGATTTTTAAAAATTTATTTTCTATTTCTCTTCCTATAAATCCTAATTTATTGATTCTACAGTCTTTACATCTATTAATATAGATATCCAACTTTTCTCTAATTCCTTTAATGTTTTCACTTAAAATATAAAATGTGAAATCTATCTCTTCCAAATTAAAATTTTTTCTTAATCCGTTTAGAATGTTTAAAGATTCTTTTTTTGAAATTTTAATTAGATCATAATAATCATTCTCAATATAAAGACGATTATATTTAAGCGACAACACCCTGTTTTCAATTAAAGAGTTAATCTTACTATTCTTCTCTTTAAATACATGTTTGCTATCTTCATATTTTATCGGATATGATTTAATAGTTTTTAAAATATTAATCTCTTCTTCATTTAGAAACTTTTGAACTGAGTTTTTACAGTTTATATACTTCGAAATCTCATTTGTAATCTCTTCATTAAGTACAATATCAAAATTAATATTTTTATTTTCCATAAGACTGATCAAGAATACTCCCGATTTACACTTATTAAGTAAAATATTAAAAAATTCAGATTCTTCCTGATCAATAGTTTTGTCAATTAAAAAAATAAAAGATGAAAACTGGGATCCTTTTATAAACAGATCAATCTTATCGATGATCTCCTCGCGATCATTTTTTCCGTATTCTTCTTCAATAGAAAAAATTCTATTAAGATAAGGTATTATTTCACCTATATTATTATCAATTTTAACTGCAAGAATATTTTTATCTCTCAAACTATTTAATATATTTAACTTTCGAAACTGCTTTTGAACATAATTCTCAATTTTAATATTAACTGAAAAGCTTCCTAACCCTCTAAACTCCTCAAACCATTTTTTACCGAGAATATTGTTCGAAAATTTAGAAAATTTATAAAAAAAAACATTTTCAGGATCATAACTATAAGAATCTTTTATGGAGATAAAATATTTTTCAATGTTATCTTTGGTAAAAGTTTTAAAAGATTTAAAAATATTTATTAGAGATTTAAAATTTTTTTTCATTGAAATCATATTCATGGAAATTGAAAATTTAACCTTAAAGTCCGATGAAATTTGAAATTTGCTTAAATCATAAAATTTAAGATTATATTTGAAAATCAATTTAAAAGCCGTATAAAATTGAAGAAAAATATATTGCATCTTATCAATTTCAATATCATCAAACACCTTATATTTATATGTACTGATCTTTTCTGCAAAAAATGTACTTTTATATCCAGCCGATTTTATAAAAAAAATATTTTGAAAAAGACTTGAATAAATAGTGCTGTATTCTTCTATATGATCAAAAAAATCTTCAGATTCTGAAATTTCTTTAAAGATAAATTCATTCTCTAATAATTTTTTTTCAAACGATATAAATCCGCTCTCTGATATATTTGGAGAAAGATTGAATATCACCTGGAATTATTTTTGTAACTTTGACTCGAAAAACTTTTTTAACTCTTTAATATCCCTGAAATCAGGATTATCTTTCGAAATCTCATTTGATAATTTAAGACAATTTTCATAATCTTCTTTAACTTTATAGGAAGTAATCAACTCATATTTAACAGCAAGATATTCTCCATCTTTCCTTCCGGTAGTTTTAAGAGCCTTGCTAAACCATTCGATTGCATCATCTATCATCCCCTTTTCACGGAAACACATCCCGAGAAGTCCGGCTGAATCAAAATGTTTTTTAGGATTTTTTGAAGATATAAGAAATTCATGAATAGCCTCTTCTATAAGACCCATCTCTTTATATGCAATTCCCAAATTATATCTGGTTTCAAAATCATCCTTCCCTATCTTTTCATCAACTCCCTTTTTAAATTCATCAAATATTTCCATCATATTTTTTTCTACTGTTGATGTCCTCTGCTTTTGAAGTTCATTTATCCAAAATTCAAAAGCTTCAAGTTCTTCGGGAATATTCTTTTCTATTTCAAGATATGAGATAGTTTCAGGGAATGAAACTTCATCTTTCAATAACTCTTCTTCATTTTCCAGTAAAAGATCAAATTTATCTATCTCTTCAAATGGAGAGTCGGTTTTTTCTCCCTCATTCTCTGAAATTTCTTCTTCAAATGCATTATCCAGAGATAAAAGAACATTGGAAGAAGATAATCCCATTTCATCTTTAATCTCCTTTTTTTCAACAGAAGGAGATGTCGTTATGATTGCTTCATCAATAGCTTCGATTTCAACATCATCAAAGCTATCAATTTCTTCCATCTCAATCTCATATTTCATATCACTTATTTCCGAAAACTCGGTTTTTTCAGGAAGTTTCTCTTCAGGAAGCGGAAGATCATCTATTTCCAGTTTTGATTCGGATATTTCAGGCTCCTCAAAATTATTCAGTTCAATATCCCCTGTAATAATATTTTCAAAATCAAAACTTGAGACAGATTCTGATTTTTTATCATCTTTTTTGTTTTTACTTTCATTTAAGATTTTACTCTCATCAAATTCAAGAATAACGCTATCAACATCAGATTTACTATTTTCATCTATTAAGGATGAAGAGCTCTGTCCATTTATCTTGATTTGATAATCCGGATTCTCCTTAAAGGTTGAAGAATTGCTTAACGGTTGTTCATTATGCGAATTACTTTCAATCTGCAACTCCAAATCCTGTTCTTCTATAAGCTCGCCACTGCCCTTTGTCACTTCATAATCATCGGAACCAAGATCAATCTCAATCTCATCATTACCCAGATCAAAATTATCTATTTTTTCCTGTTTTGCTCTTTTTAGTTTATCAATTCTCTCTAAAATATTTTTATTATCTGGAAACTTATCAAGCAGCTCTTCAGCAAGCTTTTCCGCATCTTCATAATACCCGTCATTAATATAGAAATCTATTTCAGATAAATATCCTGATATACTTTTATAATTTGCATCTTTTTCTTCTTTATCAATAACAATACTGTCTTTATCAGAGAGGACAATCATTTCATTAGATTGGGGAGCACTTTTTACGGAAAGGTCAATTTCCTGCATTCCGGTGTTTTCAATATCATTCAATTGATCAATAATATCACTTTTTTCAAAATCTATATCTATATTTGTCTTCTCTTCACCACCAAGCTCCATTACCTGTTCATCATCCGGAGCCATCAAAGACAATTCATCAAGCAATTTTTCATATTTATCATTATCATTTTGTAATTTATAAAGAGCAAGAAGTTCTTTGGCAATATTCACAGCAGGATTCACTTCATTTCTATCTTTATATATTCCAAATAATTTTACTTTAATTTCAATATTTTGAGGATATTCCATCCTTGCGTTATTTAAAGATTCAACTGCAATTTCATATTCACCAAGCTTAACATTATCATCCGCTTTTCTTAGTATATGAGATATCAGCTCCCCCTCGCGTTCCTTATTTATCTTTTCGGAACTATCTTCAAGGCCATTCCCATCATATCCCTTCTTATCCATTGAAGCCAATTTTTCTTCATAATTAAAGGGGGAATCGGATATTTTAATCAACTCTTCAAGAACCTCTCGAAGTTCCTTTTTCATTTTTCGTTCTTCATAGATCGGTATCAGTGATTCATTAAGAGGGATTAAGCTGTTTATATCTTTTGTAGCACGAAAAATTGATGCAAGTTTTTTTAATGCTGGAAGATAAAAATTGTTTGAAGCAATAATGATCCGCAGAAGACCGGAAGCCTCCTCGGCTTTTGACTCCGACATTTTCTTGTCAATTATAGGCAGGAAAAGATTAAATGTTTTATCATACTCTTCTCTTTGTAAATAAACCTTACCTAATTTAAGCAATATTTCTGTCTCTTTCGGATCAACTTCGGTAACTTTTTTAAAAATACTCTCGGCATCATCAATCATATTTTTCTTAAAATATAGTTCGCCGAGCATTTTTAGAAGATTAATATCTTTATATAGATCAGGACCAAATTCTTTTAAAAGTTGAATTGCTTTATCATCTTCTCCTTCTGCAGTATATGCAAAAACCACTTTTTCCACTATTTTTGAACTTTTAATATTCTTTATTACCGGAATAAGGATTTCCTCAACTTTTTTAAAATCCTTTTTTGACAATAAAATATCCGCCGTAATCAGATATTCATTTAAAGCTTCATTAATTAGATTTTCTCTTAAATAGTTTTCAGCAAGAATCAACCTCATCTTGATATTTTTTTTGTCAAATTCAAGGATCTTTTTATACATATCAAGTGATTTTTTTTGATTATTGGTTCTCTTGAAATTTTCAGCCATCTCAAGATATATCTGTTTTGCCTCAATAATCAAACCTTGTCTTGTATAAAGCTCGGCAAGTCTGAAAAAGGCTTTCTCATAACTCGGATCCAGTCGAGTAATACGTTTATACATCGCAATGGCTTTAGTAAAAAAACCTTCATTAAGATAATGGTCGGCCATCCATTCAAATTGATCAACCGCACCTTTTATATTTTTTAATCTCAGCTCAATATCACCTATAATTCTTCTGACTTCCATATCATCAGGTTTTATTGTGAGTACCTTTTTATACTCTTTTAATGCAGAGTCATTTTTATTCTGCTTAAAAAGTTTATTTGCTTTTTTAAGAATTACTAATCTCTTATCCGCCATTTTTTTACTTTAAAACTCTTTCTATGAAAAATTGTTTTTTTCAAATCCGATATTGCTTTGAAATGTTCGAGTGTAAGATAACCTTTATTCCTATCCAATCCGAAATCAGAAAAATAATATGCAAAATCTATTAATAAATCATCTCTAAAAACTTTTGCAATTATTGAAGCTGCCGCAATGGATAAACTCTTTTTATCCCCCTTTATTATACCTTTTCCCTCAATACCTAAAAAGTCACTTTCCATTGCGTCAATTAGAACATAATCAGGAAATATTTGCAAATTTTCAACAGCCATTCTCATAGAAGATTGCGTTGCATTTAAAATATTAATCGAATCAATTTCTTCAGCCCAAGACCATCCGATAGAATATGATATCGAGTTTTCATAGATAAATTCGGCAAGTACTCTTCTTCGTTTATCTGAAAGAACTTTCGAATCATTTATACTGAAATTCAAGTTTTCAGGATTAAGAATCACAGCTCCGGAAACTACCGGACCGAAAATAGAACCCCTTCCGACTTCATCAACACCGCAAATATACTTAAAATTCTTTTTACGTAATCCTATTTCGATGTCATAATCAGGCATTACCTGAGTTCTTTAAGCCGTGCAGCTTTGCCTTTAAGCTTACGAAGATAATAGAGTTTAGCTCTTCTGACCTTAGAGTGTTTTTTAACCTCAATTTTTTGAACTAATTTTGAATTCAAGGGAAATATTCTCTCTATCGAAATGCCGTAAGAAGTTTTTCTTACTGTTACTGTTTTTGCAATTCCGCTGTTTTTTATAGCTATAACTATACCTTCAAATAACTGAATCCTCTCTTTTCCGCCTTCAACAACTCTGTATGATACTTTTACCACATCACCGGGTCTTATTACGGGAATATCATTTCTGATCTCCGGATAAAAAAGTAGATTTGCCGGAACTTTTGTTTTATTCGGTTCTACACTATTTTCCTCTTCACTAACTTTCATTTCTTCCTTCTCTTCAATTTTTTCTTTTTCCGGTTCTTTGGCTGCTTTATCCATAGAAACATTAGATTCAGTCTTATCTGCTTTTTTTACATTCTCATCCGTCTTAACTTCATCTTTTTTCTCATTATCAACAGACTTGGTTACTTCTCCATTTTTTTTCTCTTCTTCCATTCAAATTCTCCTGAAATAATAATACCGGTTATTTTACACTTTTTATACTGATTTTTCAATATTTACACTCATCTAATTTGACTCATAATAAATATTTTGTTATAAATCAGCACAAGAAAGGCATTATTTCTTTATGTTCTTTTAAAAATATATCCATAGAACTGGATCCTAAATGCATAGTCAGGAGATAAAATGAGCGAAGATTTCATAAAACATATAACAAAAAGATCGTCGGATTTTTCCAGATGGTATACGGATGTTATAAAAAAAGCCGAATTAGCCGATTATTCTCCAATGAAAGGTATGATGGTTATAAGACCATACGGATATGAAATATGGGAATTGATACAGAGAAACCTTGATAAAATGTTCAAAGCCACCGGTCACAAGAATGCATACTTTCCGCTTTTTATCCCTGAAAGTTTTCTAAAAAAAGAGGCGGAACATGTTGAAGGATTTGCTCCCGAAGTAGCATGGATATCTGAAGGCGGGAGTGAAAAGCTTGAGGAGAGATTAGCGGTAAGACCAACATCCGAAGCTATAATTTGCTCTATGTATTCAAAATGGATAACTTCATGGAGAGATCTTCCCGTACTTATCAATCAGTGGGCAAATGTTGTAAGATGGGAAAAGGTTACAAGACCATTTTTAAGAACAACCGAATTTTTGTGGCAAGAAGGACATACGGTTCATGCTACTGCCGAAGAAGCCCAAATTGAAACAATAAAGATACTTAATATTTATAAAACCTTTGTTGAAGAGTATTTGGCTATTCCAATTATCTCGGGTCTTAAATCCGAAAATGAAAAATTTGCCGGAGCAGAAAGGACATATGCAATTGAAGCATTAATGCCGGATGGAAAAGCTCTACAGGCAGGAACATCACACAACCTGGGACAAAACTTCTCAAAAGCTTTTAATATAAGATTTGAAAATAAAAACCAGAAGCTTGAGTTCGGATGGCAAACATCATGGGGTGTCTCAACACGATTGATAGGTGCTTTAATAATGGTCCATGGCGACGATTCCGGACTTATACTTCCACCGAAGATCGCTCCCATACAGACGGTTATTGTACCTATATCGAGAGGAAACTGGAAAGAAACAGTCCTACCGGAAGCTGTGAAGATAAAAGATGAACTTGAAAAGAACGGCATTAGAACTTTTTTAGATGATCGTGATACATATACGCCGGGTTGGAAATTTTCCGAATGGGAAATGCGTGGGGTCCCGGTAAGAATTGAGATCGGTCCTAAAGATATGGAAAAGAATCAAGTTGTAATTGTAAACAGAATTAACAGAAAAAAACATTTTGTGAAATCAGACAGTATAATTGATAATCTTAAAGAACTTTTAAATGAAATTCAGACGGAACTCTTTAATAAAGCAAAATCATTCCGTGATTCAAACACAAGAAGTTGTATTACATTGGATGAACTTACTGAAATCATATCAACAGATAAAGGTTTTGTGAAAACCGGATGGTGTGGCGATGCAAAATGTGAAGCCGAAGTGAAAGAGAGAGTTTCCGCTACAATCAGGGTTATCACTGAAAAAGATGATTCCAGATTGAATAAATGCGTCGTATGTGGAAAACCTGCAGAATCGACTGTTATATTTGCAAAATCGTATTGATCATTGTATTGAAAAAAAAAAGAATTAATGATATTATTTCCTCATGATTGTCGAATGTCCTAATTGCGGTTCAAAATATTCTGTCCCCGATGATAAAGTTCAGGGTTCAGTAAAACTTAAATGTTCAAAATGCCAGAATATATTCTCTGTTAATGAAAAGAAAAAAGATGAATCGGAAAGTAACAAAGATACTGCAAAAATAGTTGAAAAAAGTATAGGAGATTCCCTCTGGAGCAATGAAAACCTTCGACTTCCGGATAATTTGAAAATATCTATTGCAGTAATAAGAGGTGCAAGAGCAGGATTTATTTATCATCTTTCCAAACCTTATGTTCTGATCGGAAGAGGAAAAGTAGATCTTATCATTCCGGATAAAGAGGTTTCAAGAAAACATGTAGCAATTGAGGTTAGAAACAATAAAATTTTTTTACGTGACCTTGGAAGTACAAACAGCACATTTATTAACGATTCAAAAGTTTCAATTACCGAAATTCATGATCAGACGGAATTCAGAGTAGGTCAAACTACACTTATGTTGATAACAACCAGCAAGGATTAAACATTGTGGAGATTAACTAAATTAAGTTTAAATTTTTTAATTTCATCATTTGTATTTACTTTTTTCATTCTAATTTTAATTCTTTTTCTTAATGCATCAATAACTATTCAAACAGGACAAATTTTTTCACTCTATTTTGAACTTTTTGTTTTTTATGGTCCTGCATGGTTTCTTATCCTTACGGTTATCTTCACCGTCATTCAATTTTTTTCAGAAAAAAAATATTCGATCGGGATAATATCTCCACCCACGGTAACCTATTTCCTCTCATTTACAATTCTTGTCATTTCAATTATTTTTTATTCAAACTATGAACACTATTATGACTTTTTTCAACCTGAAATCAGATTCAATTTTGTTAAAATAATTTTAACCAATCTCATCCTTGTTATTGGAGGGATAATTTTTGTTTTCTTTAAAAAAATTGATAAAAAATGGATTCAAATATTTTTTTTAGCACTGCTTTCCTTAAATATTATAAACTCATTAAGTGCTATAATCTATCAACCGGTCAAAACAACAATTAAGGGAGCAGATAACCATATTTCTCTAAGTCCTAATATTACACCAAGAAAAATTCGCATAGTTATAATGGATGGACTTTCCATGAAATTGATTCGAACTTTTTCCGAAGATCAAAAACTCCTTAATTTTGATTTTCTTTTTAAAAACGGAGTTATAGGACGTATATCAGCTTATAGACCAAACTATAACATCTCATTGATAAATTCGGCGTTGACCGGTTTGAGACCATACAAATTTAAATCTCATACAGATTACAAATATAGATTCTCCGATCTTTCGCCCGGTTTTGATATATTTCCGAAATATATATTTTTCAGAAATTCTTCTGTTTTCAAATTCACCACAATATTCAGAGAAAGAAAAAACAGTGAATACATTGATAATTTAAAAGCTCACTATACATTAAATAATAATAAAGCGGTTACTCTTTTTACTCCATACAGACTGCCGACCTATTCCGAAAAATGCCTTAAGAAAAAAAGTCTATATATAAAACTTTTTTCCAATTTAATAGCACCTTTGGGAAAAAAACGTAATAAAATAAATATCTTGAATAAATCTTTCTATCTTGATGATTATATAAAAAACTATATTCCAGTCCTCAAAGATACAGATCTTTTTTATTCAAACTTCAGGCTCCCGGGAATCGGCATTGTCAGTCGTATATTTTATCAATATTCATTACCCGATATTTTCGGAGATATTAAGGAAAGTGATATAAAAAAATATGGAAGAGTTCTTGAAAGCTACTACGAATTTTATGATACGATAATCGGAACTTTAATCAGTTCAACAGGTGAAGATGAACTTCTTGTGATAATGAGTTTCTTTGAATATGAGCCATTACCTGTTTGGAGACGTATTCTTGTGAATTTTTTCAACAGAAAGGATACCGAAAGATATGTTTATTCCCCATTTTCCAAAGGGACAATTCTAATGTTCTCAAGAAACAGTATTAAAAAAGGTTATAATTTAAAATCGATATCTATTTCGGATATTTATCCTACTCTACTCTATTATTCCGGATTTCAACTTTCGAAAACATTGGACGGTGAAGTAATAAAAGAGATCTTTTCAGAAGACTTTATATTGAACAATCCGATTGAGATCATCTCGGGACAATAAAATTCGTTAATATATATTTTTCTTCAATTGACTGAAAATTATAATTAAAATATAATTGATAAAATGAGATTAATCATTCCAACAATTATGTCGCTACTTCTTCTTAATTTCTGTTCGGGAAGAATACAAATTCACGAAATCAGTCGAGACCTTTCATTAAAAAAAATAGATAACTCTACCATCAACTCTTTATCCGCATTATGGAATGCCGGAGAATTCTTATTTGCAATTGACTCGGAAGGAGTTATCTACAAATTTGATTCTAAAGTAAAAAATATCTCTCCGGTTAAAAAATCTAATGAAAAGATAAAGGATAAGCTTTTTTCTACTGGAAATAATATTGTATTCCGAAACTCGGAAAAATCAAAAATTATTTTTATTAACACTTCGGATCTTGAAATTAAAAAAACAATAGATCCGGGAGAAAAAAATATTACAGGGGTCTTTAAAAATATATATATTACAACTTCATCCAATAATTTATATGTTAAAAATATAAAATCCGGAAAAACTATAAAAACAATAAGAAAGAAGGATGAAAAATTTTTCAATTCTGAAATTATTAACGGTAAACTTGTTACTATAGGGGAAAATGCTTTATTCATATTTAATCCTTTGTTAAAAAGTTTTGATATCACACCTCTTTCTTTAAAATGCAGTTCTCCCTTTATCTTTTCAGGAAACTTCATATATTATGGATCAGCTGATCGTTTTTTTATTAAATATTCTTTTAAAAAGAGAAAAATCATCTGGAAAATCAGATTACCTATGAAAATCACCTCCAATATCATTAAGTTTAAAAAATATTTAGTTGCAATTCCCGAGGATAACAGCATTTACTTCTTTACAAAAAAGGGATCAATATATTGGTGGAAAAAACTTGATTCTGAGATTTTATCTCCCCCGATAAAAATGAAAAATAATATAGCAGTTCATTTAACAGATAGAGATATGGAAAAAATAGTTTTTCTTAATCCTATAAAAAGAACAAAACAGACATTAAAACTTAAAGATATAACTCTGGAAACGACTCCTGTTTTTTTTAATGGTTATTTATATTCAATTGCAAATAAAAATATTGATGGTACTAAAACACTTTATCGCATTGGAAACAAAACAGGCGGAATTATAAATATAAAAAAATCAAAAAAGTTTGAGATAGGACGATCAATAAAAATAGAGGTAAAGCCTGTTAATATGATTAATCCGAATATCAGGATCATTATATCGGATCTTTCAGGGAATAAGATAATTGATAAAAATTTTATTTCACAAATGCCTGTCAATATTGCCTGGGTTCCTCATAAGGAAGGTACATTTAAGATACAGGTAACTCTTACTGATGAAAATATAACAATAAATGAAGATGATATTAAAATTGAAGTTATGGATTTAAAGAGGATATATAGAGAATATTATCTTAAACTTATAGATAACTGCCGGATACATTAAATACTTATATGGAAAATTTGGAAACTTTTCTTATCTCTAACAATTATAGTTATAAAAAAGATTATTCCGTTAAGGAATTTTTGTCAATCAGAATAGGAGGAAAAGCAGCGTTAATAATAACTGTTTATAAATCTGAAAAATTAATAAAATTAATCAAAGAACTTGGAAAAAATAATACTCCGTTTATTCTACTTGGCGGTGGAAGTAACACTCTATTTCCGGATAAATATATAGACATTCCGGTTATTATCAACAAAACGTCCAAAATAGTTAAAGAAAGTGAAAAAATCTTGAAAGTTAACAGCGGTATTTCCAATTCTTCCTTTCTGAAGTTTTGTAAGGAAAACTGTATAGACGGTTTTGAATTTTTATCCGGAATTCCGGGAACAATCGGAGGAGCAGTTGCAGTAAATGCCGGAGCATTCGGGAAATCGATATCCGATTATTTGATAAAAGGAGAAATTCTAACTTTTAATGGAGACTTTACGTTCTATGATAAAGAAGATTTCAAATTCTCCTACAGGAATTCGGTTTTTAAATTCGGAAAAGATGTCATTCTCAATGTTTTCCTTGAATATACAATTGGAGATTGTCTCGAAATCAAAAATAAGATAGGTGACATTTTAAATGAAAGGATATCAAAGCATCCTCCATATTCTGATTTATCTGCCGGCTGTTTCTTTAAAAACCCCCTCGTTGACGGTGAAAAAATTTCAGCAGGAAAATTGATCGAAGACGCACAACTTAAAGGACATACGGAAAAAAATCTTAAAATTTCCGAATATCACTCAAATTTTTTAATTAACATGGGAAATTCCTCATTTTCCGAAGTTAGAATCATTGAAAAAAAGATAAAAAAATTCGTTAAGGATAAAAGCGGGATCACATTGGAAAGAGAAGTTATTTTTATATCTCCCGAAGGTGAAAAATATTAGAGACCGGATATTATAAAATGGGATTCACTTTCATATTTTTAGATGGCACGGGTATTGGTAAAAATAATAAAGAGAATCCATTCTTTGCAGCTTCACCTGCAGTATTAAAACTATGGGAACACTCCAGACCGGAATTAAACGATCTCATTATTAAAAGTATAAATTCTACTTTAGGAATTGAAGGTATCCCGCAGAGTGCAACATCTCAGACATCAATATACACCGGAATTAATATTCCCAAAGTGTTAGGCAAACATTTTGGAAGTTTTCCCAATAAGAAGATGCGGAAAATAATAAAAGAAGAGAATATCTTTAAAAAGTTGATAAGAATCGGCAAGAAACCCAAATTTATCAATGCATATCCAATGCACTCGAAAATATTCTCCTTCCCGAATATAGAAATATCAGACTCAGGCACACTTATTTTCTCGGAAAATTTTCCCGGAAAATATAAAAAAAGGATTTCAGTTACAACGGCAATGATCGTTTCAAATCTTATAATCCCCTCAGATGAAAAAGATATTATTAGCGGAAATTCACTTTATCAAGATTTCACAAACCTTTCACTAATAAAACTCGGTTTAAAAATTCCTGAGATTTCACCCGAAAACGCAGGGAAAATTTTAAATAGTATTTCTAATAATTATGATTTCTCTCTTTATGAATATTTTCAGACTGACATTTATGGACACAGGAAATCATTTGGAGAACAAACCAAACTAATTCGACTTCTTGACAGAATGATTAAATCTCTGATGAATAATTCCGATCCTGAACTTGATACGATACTCATTACAAGTGATCATGGAAATCTGGAAGACTCAACAACAAAATCTCACACTCTCAATCCGGTACCTCTTATTGTTTGGGGAAAAGGACGGGAAATGTTTATAAAAAACATTGAATCTCTAACCGACATAACTCCGGCAATAATAGATTTTTTCAGTTAACTATTTTTTCAAAATTTAGTTTAATTGAATTATTAACATCCTTAACATCAACTCCCTTAATTGCAGCAATTTTATCTGCAACTAACTTTACTCTTATCGGTGAGTTTGTTTTTCCCCTGAATGGTTCCGGAGAAAGATAAGGAGAATCGGTCTCGGAAAACAGTCTATCCAATGGAACCATTGAAACTATCTCTCTTAAATATTCGGCTTTTTTAAAAGTAATAATACCTGAAAATGATAAATAATAACCTCTCTTTAGAATTTCAACAGCATCTTTTAAATTTCCCGTATAACAGTGAAAGACTACAATATTATCAAACCTCAGTTCTTCAATTATACTGAGAACATCGGATTCCGCTTCCCGAGAATGGATAATAACAGGCAATTTCATATCTTTGGCAATTGAAATTTGCCTCTTAAAAACTTTTCTCTGATTTTCAGGTTTTGAAAGATTATAGTGATAGTCAAGACCTGCTTCCCCCACTCCGACAACCTTTTCCATCTGTAAAAATTTGATTATTTTTTTTTCAATTTTTGAATTATATTTATCTGCATTATGAGGGTGTGCCGCAGTCATTGAAAAGATATTACTATTCAAATTTAATATCTCTTCAGTAATATCATGAGATCTTGCTTCATAAGGATCCGCTACCGTTATTATATTGGATATTCCGGATTCAAAGATATCTTTAATGAGTTCTTCTCTTGTCTCATTAAACTCTTCGCTATCAAGATGGCAGTGAAAATCTATATAACTCATCTGTTATTATAACATATAAAATTTTATTTGACTTTTTTTTCTCTATCGGATATAAGGACATTTAATCCGATCTTTAAGAGGTAACAAATGGACGCTTTTTTAAAATGGTTAGACTCTATCTTCGTTTTTTACAATGAATATATAGGTGGATATCTTCTTCTGGCAATGCTTATTCCCGCCGGATTATATTTCTCTATAAGATTTAAATTCCTTCAGTTAACAAAGCTCGGACACTCTTTTAAGGTCATTGCAGGAAAATATGACAAAAAAGGAGATGCAGGAGATATAAATCACTTCAGAGCCTTGACTACTGCTCTCTCGGCAACCGTTGGTACCGGAAATATTGTCGGTGTTGCTCTTGCAATATATGTCGGTGGGCCGGGTGCTATTTTTTGGATGTGGGTGACGGGTCTTCTCGGCATGATGCTTAAATTTGTTGAGAGTACACTTTCACTTAAATTTAGAAAGATAAACGACGATGGATCAGTTTCAGGCGGTCCCATGTACTATATGGAGCACGGATTGAAAGACAAACTCGGTCCTTTTGCTAAAATTCTTGCAATTATTTTTGCAATTGCCACAATACTCTGCTCAATGGGAACCGGCAATATGGCTCAATCTAATTCAATATCCGATGTTCTGTTTCGAAACTATAATATTCCGACCTATATTTCCGGGATTGTTATCACTGCATTTGTTCTGCTTGTTATAATCGGAGGCATTAAAAGAATTGCCGATGTAACATCAAAACTTGTTCCGTTTATGGCAGCACTATATTTCTTAGGTGCATCCACAATAATCGTAATCTTCTACAAGAATATTCCATCTGCATTTGCCATGATATTTAAGTATGCTTTTACTCCGACAGCTGCTACAGGAGGATTCCTCGGTGCATTTTTCTTGATAACTTTAAGGCAGGGTGTTTCAAGAGGACTCTTTTCAAATGAAGGTGGTCAGGGGTCAGCAGCAATAGCACATGCCGCTGCTAAAACAGAACATCCGGTCAGGGAAGGACTCGTTGCATCTGTCGGTCCGCTTATTGATACTCTTATCATTTGTACTCTAACGGCATTGGTAATAATTCTTTCGGGAGCATGGACAAGCGGAATTAAAGGTGTAGGAATGACGGTTGCAGGATTTTCCAACGGATTTTCAAAAATCGGTATCGGTTTTCTTGCGAAACATGTTGTTGCGGCAGGATTAATACTATTTGCTTTCTCAACAATAATTTCATGGTCATATTACGGAACCAGAGCAGTTCAATATCTTTTCGGAAATAGATCAATAAAAATGTATAGGTATTTTTATGGTTTTTTCGTTTTTCTCGGAGCTGTCTGGGGAATAGATATTGTGTGGCATTTTGTAGATATGGTTATTACATTTATGACTATTCCAAATCTTATTGCTCTTGTTTTATTATCTTCAGTAGTTAAAAAAGAGATAAAGAAATACTTCGAATATATGAAAACAATAGGATAAAAAAAATCCTTCTTTATTAAATATATTTCTTTAAAATTTTAATAAAAAAATCGTTATCTTCTTGCGTTCCAACTGTAACTCTCATGGCATCCGGAACTCCGAAGGCTTTTAGAGGACGTATTATCACACCTTCTTTAAGTAGATTGTCATTCAATCTGTCAATATCGGTATCAGGAAAGAACATTAAAAAATTAGTTTCCGAAGGAATAACATTAACTTTCAATTTAATAAGATTTTCTATTAGTTTTTTCTTATTCTCCAGATTTTTTTTATAAGAATAGAGCATGAAATCATCATTTTTCAAAGATTCTAAAGCTGCATTTTGTGCCAGCCTGGTAACATTAAACGGAGGTTTAACCCTTCCAAGATATGATATAACATCTTCACTTCCTACTGCATAACCGACTCTTAATCCGGCTAATCCGTATATTTTTGAAAATGTCCTTAATATAATCAGATTCTTTTTAGTCTTAACCATATCCAATGCATCAAAATAGTTATCCTGATCCTCAACATATTCCTGATAGGCATTATCAAGAACAATTATTTTTGATTCCGGAACTTTTTCGATAAAATCTATGATCTTTTGTGATTCAATCTCAGTACCGGTAGGATTATTGGGATTTGTAAGGAAAATAACTTTAACATCATCTTTAAGAGCATCATTAATTGCATCAAGATCAAATCTGAATTTATCATCCATAGGAATTTCAATATAGGACTCTTTTCCAAAATTTTCAATTGTAGCAATTTTATACATTAAAAAAGATTTTTCAGATGTTATTACTTTTTCTCCCGGTTTGATAAAAGTTTTTACTATCATCTTAATTATTTCAACCGACCCTGCTCCGACAAGCACATTCTCCGGTTCAACGCCATTGTATTCAGCTATTCTGTTCTTAAGATAATAGCTGTCGGAAGCCGGATATCTGTTTACCATATCCAACTGTTTACAAATAGACTCTTTTACATTTTCCGGTATTGGAAATGGATTTTCATTTGAAGCAAGTTTTACAATCTTATCCAAACCGAATTTTCTTCTAATCTCATCAATGGGTTTTCCTGCTTGATATGGCTGTAAATCTAAAATATTCCGATTAATTAAAGATTTCATTTATCCTCCTAATAAGAAATAGGCAATTTAAAAGTTATTTAAAAAGAGAAGGCTGTTCCTTCTCTTCAAACATTTCGGTTAACTCCTCTAGGGAAGGTAATTCCGAAAGATCATTTAATCCAAAGTATATTAAAAATTCTTTTGTCGTTGAATAGAGAGCGGGTAATCCGGGAACTCTCTTTCTACCTGATATTTTTATGAGCTTTTTTTGGAGAAGATTCTTTACGGGACCAACCGAATTTACATCTCTGAAGGAAGATATTTCAGCAAGCGTAACAGGCTGCCTGTAAGCAACAATTGATAAAGTCTCCAAAGAGGGTATTGTTAATTTTGATGATCTTCTTACAGTAAAAAAATCTTTCAAAATCATATGATATTCAGGTTTTGTAGAAAGCTGAAGTCCTCCTCCCGTCCGATTTAAAACAAGTCCGCTCTCTTCCCTTTCATATTTCTCTTCTAACTTTATTAAAAGTTTTTCAAACTCCTTTATTGAAGAACACTTTGTTGAATCAATAAGCCTTTTAGGTTCAACAGGATCTTTTGAAACAAATAAAACAGACTCTATAAAAGCTACCTTCTCTTCTTCTGTTTTAAGAGAAATATCACTATTCTTATTCACTGAATAATCTCTCCCGTGTTATATTTCCATACAGAAATAGTATCAAAAATCTTTTTCTGAATTGCAATTATTTTTTTTATTTTTATTAATTCAAGGATTGTAAAAAACGAGACTAATATCTCTTCGATAGAATCCAGATCCTCAATATATTTATTGAAATTCATCATCCCGTTTTTATTAAGATATTCCAGTATCTCTTTCTCTTTATCCTCAATTGAATAATTTTTTGTATTAAGATAAAGTACCTGTTTGCCATCCTCTTTTTTTATAAGATTAAGAAAAATTTCTGCAAGTTGGAAAGATGAAACAGACTCAAGATCAAATTCTTTGCTTTCAAAATTCCCGGAAACATCTTCTCTTTTCCATAACATCATCTCTTTTAGTTCCATTTCCCTTAACAATTTTGATATTTTTTGAATTTTATCATATTCAATTAATGTATCGAAAAGCCTTTTTTCAGGAGAATCTTCATCCGGAGACCCGGGTCTTGGGAGAAGTGATCTTGATTTAATATAGATAAGAGTTGAAGCCGTCATAAGAAAATCTCCTTCCCTTGCCGGATTTATTCCCTTATCCGAATCAAGATAAGATAGATATTCGGAAGTTATTTCCGAAATATCTATATCGAAAATATTCATTTTATTCTTTCTTATCAGATGAAGAAGGAGATCAAAAGGTCCCTCGTAAAATTCAGTCTGGATTTCAAACACATCCTGACCGGGTGTAAAATGCATTTCACTCATAAGTTTTTATTTGATCTTCATAAGATCTCTAACTTCTTCCAAAGTTTCTTTTGCAACGGAACTAACTTTTTTATAACCGGCATTAAGAATCTCTCCGGTATTTATCTTTTTATATTTTTCTCTTCTCTCCCTGACAGGCTCAAGAAATTCATTAAGATTTTTTATTAAAATATTTTTGCAATCCAGACAACCTATGGAAGCTTTGGAACAATCATTTTTTATTCTTTCCTGTTCTTCTTTAGGACTAAATGATTTGTGAACTGAAAAAACCGGACAATCCTCTGCCACTCCCGGATCAGTTCTTCTTTTTCTTCTGGTATCGGTCATCATAGGTTTTATCTTTTTAACTATATCTTCAGCACTATCCGAAAGAAAAATAGAATTCCCGTAACTCTTACTCATTTTTCTTCCATCGGTTCCTAACAACTTTGGTACAGGAGTAAGAAATTCTTTCGGCTCGTCAAAAAAATTTCCATAAATATTGTTGAATCTCCTTACTATTTCTCTTGCCAGCTCAAGATGAAACACCTGATCTTCTCCTACAGGAACAAGATTTCCTCTTACAATAATAATATCAATAGTCTGTAGAAGCGGATAACCGAGAAATCCGATAGTATTAATATCTTTATCCTTTAACTGCTTTTGCTGCTCCTTAAATGTTGGAACTCTTTCTAACCATCCGAGCGGAACAAACATTGAGAAAAGAAGGTAGAGTTCGGAAATCTCCTTAACCTGAGATTGAACAAAAACAGCACTCTTCTCAGGATCGATACCTACGCTTAACCAGTCAATGAGAGTTTCATCAATATATTTTTTTATATTTTCCGAAGATTGATAATCGGTGGTTAATGCATGCCAGTCAACTATTGAAAAAAAGCACTGATGCCTGTTCTGGAGATCTATCCAGTTTTTTAATGCTCCTGCCCAATGACCGAGGTGAAGCATCCCTGTCGGTCTCATACCGCTCATTACAACTGTTTTTTTCATTGATTTATCCATAATATACAAGTCTCATAACAATTTTTATTATCGGGTTCGCAATCATATCAAAAATCCCCAGATAAATTATAGCAAGAAGAATAAAAAAACCGTAAGGTTTAATCTTTTCATAATTTACAAGAGCATCACCCTTTAAGACTCCTTCGATAATACCGCTTCCGTCAAGAGGAGGAATCGGAATAAGATTAAAAATAGCAAGGAAAATATTAATTAGAATCGTATATAATAAAATAAGAGAAACAGCTTCGATAACATGTGAATTTCCTGGTGCCGCTCCCGTTAAAGCTACCCGTTTAAAGATTAAAAAAAGAATTATACTTATTATTGCAACAATAATATTAGATACGGGACCGGCCGCAGATATATATATATTGTCTTTTTTAGGATTTCTCAGGTTATTCGGGTTTACCATAACAGGTTTTGCCCATCCGAAAACCGGTGCTCCTATTATTGCAAGGATCAATGGGAACACTATCGTTCCTACAGGATCAATATGTGCTATAGGATTTAATGTTATTCGTCCCTGCAACCGTGCAGTGGGATCACCGAATTTCTCAGCCATCCATCCGTGTGCGGATTCATGAACAGATAATGCAAAAAGAACTACAAGTATCTGGATGATTATTGTACCGATATTATTCATATGAAAAAAATAACATAAAGCCCCTCTTCCGTCAACAGGATAGCTTTCGCAATAAGGAATGTAAAATACCGTATGTTATTTAAAAAACTCCAGTTTCAAATCCTTTCCGTCAAACACACCATATGAAAAATGGTGCATCCAATCCCCCGTATTCAGATAAATCCTCCCATCATCGGTAACTCTTCTCATCGGAGTATGCAGATGCCCCATTACTACATAATTAAAACTCTCATCAAACTTAGTTTTTGCATATTCAAAATACTCCTCACTCCAGGCAATTTTATCTATCTTAACCATTTTTCTGCTTGAATGTGAAGCCCATTTTGAGATTTGAATTCCCAAATCCGGGTGTACAAATATTTTGAATAGAAATTTTGATAATCTGTTTCTCATAACCCTCTTTAAAAATCTGTATCCTCGATCCTTTTTTGCTAATCCGTCACCATGAGCTATATAAAAAGTTTTCTCATCTTCTTTAAGTTCCATTGATTCATTGTGGCATTTAATACCGATACTATCCGTAAGATAATCCCCGAAAGTAAAATCATGATTTCCGGTTATAAAGTGTATGATAATTCCCGAATCTATCATATTTTTAAACCTATGGAACACTTCAAACCAGTATTTAGGTATCACATGATACCATTCGAACCAGAAATCAAAAAGATCTCCGGCAATAACAAGAATATCTTTTTTTTTTAACTTCTCAAAAAACAAGTAAAGCTTTTTTCTCTTTACTCTTTCAGCATCATCTTCCTCAAACAGAAGATGAATATCGGAAATGAAATATATTTTTTTATTTTCTTTTACTGCGTCCACTTTTAATAGTATACAAGACCTTCTCTATTTTGACAATATTTCCAATCTCTAAAGACCCTGGAACTAAGAATTTTACTTTATTTTTTCTATCTTAAAAACCTTATCTACCGAATAATTTCAATCTAAACCTTTCATTAGGATTTATTGAAACAAAAAAAAATGGAAAAATACCAGATTAAAATATAAATGAGAGTCCCCATAGCAACTGGTGTGTAAGAAAATTTGCCTTAACGGAAGTATCGGACATATCATCAAAATACATTCCCCTCAGATATGAGTAAGTCAGTTTATATTCAAAGAAGAAGCCAAGCCCCGCCCACGGTTTATACCTGATCCCTGTTCCAAACCCGAATCCCCAGTTCCACAATCTTGACTGATAAGAATAAGCTCTTTTTTTAACTCCGTCCATCTCAACCGTATTCAACTCAAGATGAGGGATTGTCGGTCCTGCTGAGATATCAAAATATGGTTGAAATCTTCCTTCCGGGACCCTAAGCGAAGGAGAAAAAAGCCATCTGTAAACAAAATGGATACCGGCATGATTAACCCCGTGTGAAATATTGAAGAGATCAAGTATATCTCCGGCACGTACACTTTTATCCACCGTTTCCCCTCTGAATTTACCTGTCATTCTTACTTTTTGATCAAGGTCCATCATGAAAACCTTTAAATGAATAAACTCAACACCAAGACCAAAATGTGGATTTGCCTTAAAAAAATGAATCAACCTGTAACTGTAATATGGTTCTGTCCATGCTTTTACCGCATCTGTTACTTTTAGTTTGAAAAGCGGTTTTAAAAAAGCATTCGGAATTATCGAATTATCTTCAAAAAAGGATTGATCATCAAGATGAAGATTGTTTAATGTATAGTCATTATCGCCATATTGTATACTTAGATCCGCTCTGTTTGGAAATGATTTTCCTCTTGCGTATTCTATATAGTTCAGAGTAATTTTATTACTCTTTTTAAAAGACACACAACCGGTAAGTAATAATGCAATTGCAACAACTGTCAAAAAACGTCTCTTCATTCCTTTTCCTCCGGAATAGTTGAAAAAAAAATCATCCGATATAATTTTATAGGAGACTTTAAAATATATTTTAGTAATTGTCAAAAAATATTTTGATGATTTAATAAGAATACTTTAATCGCAATCAAAAATAGAATATGATTAAAATATATCTATAAACATGATGATTAAAATATATCTATAAACATGAATAGTAAAATAAACGCAGAAGATAGCTTTGAAAACTATTTCTCTAATCTATATGGAAAAAGATGGAAAAATATCTATGACAATCTTAGAATAGACGCAGGAAAAATAGCAAGGATAAATAGATTCTGCGGCAATGTAAGTATAAATGAAACCGTTAAAAATTTCACTCCATTCACACACCTTAAAGAATGTTATATATCGAACAATTATCCGAAAATCCCGATTTGTAAAAACGGATTGAAAGCATTCTATCTTATGGATCCTGCTTCTATTATCCCGGTTATTAATCTGGATATTAAGAAAGGTGAAAGTGTTCTTGATATGTGTGCTGCTCCGGGTGGAAAATCACTTATTATTGCTGAAATTTTAAACGGAACAGGTAGTCTTACATTAAACGATATCTCCAGAAAAAGAATCTTCAAAATGAAAAAAATATTAGACGATTATCTCCCTAATGAAATTCTTTCTAAAATAATAATTAAAAACTTAAACGGAACTGATATCTTTTTCAGAAAAAAGAGTTCATATGACAAAATTCTCCTTGATGCTCCCTGCTCGGCCGAACGTCATCTTTTAAAAAAAAACGGAATGGAAAAAGAATGGAAGATATCCGGAACAAAAAGAGTTGCTATTAAGCAATATTCACTGATTTCATCTGCACTTTTATCTCTAAAGCCAACGGGGAAACTTGTCTATTCGACCTGTTCTCTTTCTGAATTTGAAAATGATAAAATAATTGAAAAATTATTAAAAAGACATAATGATGAAATAGAGATAGAATCCGTAAATAGTTTTCTTGGTGAAGCTACCAAACACGGATGGATAATCCTTCCCGAAAAAAACCCTTTCGGACCGATATATTTTTCAGTTATTAGAAAGAAAAAATAGAATCATCTTTTCCCATTTCAATTACCCTATTTTGACCAACCGATATTTTATTTATATAATCAGCAATAGATGTATGAACTGATTTCTTAATCTTGTACAATTATATTAATATTAACGGAGATAAAACATGAAGTTTCTGAGTAAAATCGGCAATCTTATAGGAGAATTGGATTCTTTTTGGGATCTTGTATCACAATCGGGACTTGTATTCAATTCCGGGATTAACAACTATATGAACGGTAATTCGGAAAGATTTAAAAGTGATCTTGAGAAAATTAAAAAACTTGAAGGTAAAGCTGATGACGTCAGAAGAAATATAAAGTATAAACTCTACTCTCATATGTTAATTCCCGAAGCCAGAGGAGATGTTCTCGGTCTTCTTGAAAACAGTGATGATGTAATAGATTCAATAAAAAAAGTTTTATATCAATTCGATATTGAGAAACCTGAAATTCCGGAGATTCTCAAAAAAGAGTTTAATGAGCTTGCAAAAATATGTCTTAAAAGCGTTGATGATATGGTAAAGGCTGCAAGGTCTTTTTTCAGAGAGATTTCAATGGTTAATGACTATATTAATAAAGTATACTATTTTGAACATGAAGCGGATAAACTTGAGGAGGATCTTAAAAGAAAAGCTTTCTCAACAAATACGGTATCCGATCTCAGCAATAAAGTTCAGATCAGATATTTTGCGGAACAGGTTGCAATGATATCGGATGAAGCTGAAAATGTATGTGACAGACTCTCAATATATGCAATAAAGAGAATGACATAATTTCACTTTAAAAGTTATTTTTATTCAATAATCAGTTCATTTGAAACAGCTATAGCCGATCCGGTTGATCCGAAAGCAGTTATTCTGTAATAGTATTTCTTATCCTTCTGAATAAACATATCATTAAAATCAACACGGTTATCAGTCAACTCATCCGGAAATATATCTTTAACACTCTCATATACTCCCTGAAACTCCTTCCTTTCAACAGAATATTTAATGACGTTTATTTCACGAAAAAATTCCACTGAGAAACTCAAAGCAACATAGAAATTTTTAACTATCCAACTCTTTTCTTCAAACCTCTCTCCGGAAAGCTTGATTTCGAGGGGAATATCAATCCCCGCATCAAAGAAAGATTTATTATTTATACGATAAATATTTTTTATAAAAACTCCGGTATTACTACCGTCATATCTGCTGGAGTTCGGATCAGTTGCCGGAGTAAACATTTTGCCATCAACAAAGAAATCACCTGCATCTGCTTTCTGGTTATGCTCTATCTGATCAAGTCCGTCAGCTTGCATTAATTTAAGATATTTATGTTCAGAATATGAATTGTCAAATTTAAAGTTACTTCCATTTTCATCAAGAGTCGAATCAACATGCCAAACAATTATTCCGTCATTAGGGATTTTTTTATCATTTCCGATCCTGCTTCTGTTTTGCACCATAAAAAATTCTCCGAAAAAACTATCTTTCGAAGCTCCGGGAAAAATAATTAGAGCATCTTCACTCAAGGAAGAAGGGTTTAAAGATAGTTGAGACTCTCCTGTTTTTATAACCGACGGCTCGATCCACCCTAACATAAATTTACTAAAACAGTTGTGATCTCCCCACACACTATCCATCATATCGAGACCGCCTACCCCTCCTTCCGGTCCGGTTCCTTCTTTATAATCATATAGATCAGGAAGCCCGAGTGCATGTCCGGTCTCATGAATCAAAGTGGACGGATCAAATTTACCGTAAGGATAGTTGTATAACTCCCATTGCCATGAATATTTTCCAAGTTTTTTACCGTCTACTTTATAGCCTGAATCATTAAAATCACTTTGATATGCCCACCAGAATGATGCCCATTCTCCATGTGCCCCCGCCCATATCACGACAAGATAATCAATATCTCCGTCATTATCATTATCATATTGACTGAAGTCATGTCCTTTCGAATCATAATAATCCAATACTTCTATTATCAGATTGTTAATCCCCTTTGATTCCACTTCACTTCTCGGATATGCCGTTTTATACCATCCGAGAACATTTCCCGTTATATTTAGTTTGTTATAAGATGATCTTCTGTAAAAATTCCTCAAACTTTCAAGAGGATAGGACGATGCATCCCCTTGTCCGAATATTTTATCGGTTATTCCGAATTTAGAATTAATATTAGGAGTATCCTGAAAAGAGATCAGAATTACGGGAATCTTTACAGTACCTGTTGTCGGCATTCCTTCCCATGCCGGAGGTACAATTTTATTTTCGCTTAGATCTTCATTTTTTAAGATTCCTTTATTCATAATTAAAGATCTCATTTTTTGCTCATATCTCTTCAGAAGAGATATGGAAACTTTATTATTTCTCAGTGCTTTTGCTCTCTCTATTCGATATTTCAGAGATCCGTCCTGCTTATACCTCTCCATCTGCTCTTTCGTGGGAGGGATAAGAGAGAAAATAAATTTTGGTATGGAAAAAGACAATAAAAAGATAACTAAAAAAATATAAACAATTCTTTTTTTCATATTAAAATACTCCTAAAATATTATATTACGAATTTTATAGTATATTCCGGACAAAAATGTCAAGAAAGATTCTCTCTATAAGGAAAACTTTTCTCCTCCGGAGGAAATAAATTTGTATCAGAAAATATCTACTTAGTCCATATAACCCATATATCTACTTTATATTTATTGGAAAACTTATTGCTTACATATAATTAAAATAAAAAAGGAGGAAAAAATGAAAAAATTATTATTTATTTTATTTGTTATATTATTTGGTGTCGGCAGTTTATATCCGGCACAAATAACCGTTATGTCTCCAAACGGCGGAGAAAACTGGCAGATAGGGAGTACGCATAATATAACATGGAACTCATCCGGAATTACCGGAAATATCGGGATCAAACTATTTAAAAACGGAAAAAGTTTAGGTTATATCGTACAAAGTATTCCTGCTTCTACAAAAATCTTTAGATGGACAATCTCAAAGATCATTGGAATAGGTTCTATTTCAGCCGGTTCGGGTTATCAGATCCAAATTAAAAAGTCCGGTGTTGCAGGTGATCTGTCAAATGGAAAATTCACTATATCTTCCCTAAAAAAGTCAGCTTCAATTACAGTAACAGCCCCAAAAGCTGCAGATACTTTATATGCAGGAAAATCATTCAACATAAGATGGGAAAAAACAGGATCAATGGATTCAAATGTTATAATTGAGATTTATAAAAATTCAATAATGCAATCAAATATTGTTTTAAAACTAACCTCTACAAATAGCGGATCCAGATTCTGGAATATCCCGGCAACTTTCAAACCGGGGAAATATCAGATTAGGGTTAAAACTTCAGACAATAAATATTCTGGGGATTCAAATATTTTTAATATCCAAAAAAGCAACAAATCCGATATTGAAATAATTCCGGGTTTCAACAAACCTGCAACATTTAATAAACCCAAATATACACTTGCAAAAAAATATCATCCGAATGTCTTCATTAATGAATATCCGGATTTAAAAATTTTAAACATTAAAATTAACTCAAACAAATTAGTAGCTAAGAGAGCATTTTCTACTTTGATAACATTAATTAATATTGGTGGAGACATGGTGCAAAACAAAAAATTCTATCTGAATGTTTTTGAAAAAAATTCCTCATTTTCTTCATCTACTCCAATTCTGCATAGGCTTAGAAAAAATGAAAGAATCTCAGTTAGAATAAACAATATTGTTTTCAAAAAAGCCGGAATTTATACTTTGAAATTCATGGTGGATTCAAGTCGAACTATAAAAGAATCTAACGAAATGAACAATTATTTTAGAAAAACTATAACAATTATCCGGAATACCACTCCGAATGTTTTTGGTAAACTCTATTTCAAAGATTGTAAAGACTCATCAAAATGGGTAAATTGCGGAGACAGCACCGATGTGTTCTATAAATACTCAAATGCTCGTTCGGTAAAAATCTACGATAAGGACACTTCTAAAATATACTATTCATGGAAAAGCAAAGATGGAAAAATCCATTCCGGAACAGGATCTGTTTTAGTTCCGGTGTATACGGGTATCACAAGTATTGAAATGGAAGTTGTTGGACTTAATGAAAGTTTCTACAGCAATTGCTGGATTAAATCCAAAGCATATATAAAAGAATTCAGTGCCGTTAATAACGTAAAGATCGATCCCAGAATAAAAAGCGGGAAAAAGATATTGCTTGTAAAGGGCAAGGTTATCTTTAACTTGGATATAAGAGGTGCCGATTTTGCTTATATCAAGGTTTTAGATAGTTCTACAAACAGATGGGAAATATTAAAATATAAAGGAAAAGCTATGAGGTTGTATGCAATTAAAAATTATAATTCGGATTGTCTGAAGATAATAAAAAGAAAAATAATCGGTCATCCTTCCTCCACAAATAGAATTCTTCGGCACTATATGCTTGTTGCCAAAACTAAAAACAGAGTATTGACAAGTCATGTATATGATATTCCGAATATAGAATCAATTGATATTCAATAACCATTTTTTAATTTAAAAAGATAGTCAATATTCGATAGCCCTCCGTTATTGCTTCGTGAGGGCTATTTTTTTATTAGAATCTCAACAAGAATTTTCCCTATAAGGAAAACTTTTCTCCTTTAAAGGGGAAAAAATTTCATGAGCAATTACACGATTTTTATATTGCACCTATATACCGACATTTTTTTGTTGGAAAACTAATTGCTAATACATAATTAAAATAAAAAAAGGAGGAAAAAATGAGAAAATCATTATTCGTTTTATTTGTTATATTATTTGGTATCGGCAGTTTATATCCGGCACAAATAACCGTTATGTCTCCAAACGGAGGAGAAAACTGGCAGATAGGGAGTACACATAATATAACTTGGAAATCATCCGGTATTACCGGAAATATCGGGATTAAACTATTTAAGAACGGTAAAAGCTTAGGTTACATTGTTCAAAGCGTTCCTGTTTCTACAAAAATCTTTAGATGGACAATTTCAAGGATCATTGGAAAAGGTTCTATTTCAGCCGGTTTGGGTTATCAAATCCAAATTAAAAAATCCGGTGTTACAGGTGATCTGTCAAATGGAAAATTCACTATATCTTCAGCAACGCATTCAGCTTCTATTACGGTCACATCTCCAAACGGAGGAGAAGACTGGCATATAGGGAGTACGCATAATATAACATGGAACTCATCCGGTATCACCGGAAATATCGGGATAAAATTATTTAAAGATGGGAAAAGTTTAGGTTATATTGTACAAAGTATTCCAGCATCAACAAAAATCTTTAAATGGACTATTTCAAATATAATTGGAAAGGGTTCTATTTCAGCCGGTTCGGGTTATCAAATCCAAATTAAAAAGTCAGGTGTTGCAGGTGATTTCTCAAATGGAAAATTCACTATATCTTCAGCAACGCATTCAGCTTCTATTACAGTCACAGCTCCAAAATCTACAGATACTTTATATACGGGAAAACCATTCAACATCAGATGGAAAGGAATTGGAATAATGGACTCAAATGTTATAATCGAAATTTATAAAAACACCATAATGAAATCAAATTTTGTTGTAAAATTAACTTCTGTAAATAACGGATCTAAAACATGGAATGTTCCGTCAAATTTTAACCCGGGTAAATACCAGATCAGAGTTAAGACTTCAGACAACAGATATTTCGGGGATTCAAATGTTTTTAATATCCAAAAAAGTTTTGAACCTGATATAAAAATAATTCCGGGATTCAATCAACCCTCGACTTTGGATAAATCAGGTTATTCTTTAGCAGACAAATATAGAATTAAAAATTATCTTGATCAATCATTAGACTGTAAAATATCAGTAGATAAATCGTTCCGCGGTTATAAGGATGAATTCGGGAACGTTTTATTAAAAATATCAATCCAAAATGCAAATTCCTATACTTTAGTAAGAAAAGATAAAAACGGTAAAAAAGTTTTTATTCCTATTCCCGGTATTAAGCTTCCTACATTATTCTTTGAAACTAAGATAAAGGACAGCCCTGTCACTGATTGTGAATATTTATTAACCGTTAGGAACAACAAGGGTAAAACTAAAACATCATCTTTCAAAATATTTTATTATTTTCATATTAATCTCTTTAATTGCCCGACAAAAGCAAGATATGATGAAAAAATAGAAATAATAATCAGCGTAACAGGAGCCAAATCCGTTACACTTACAGATAGTAAGGGGAAAAATTATCCGCTTGGTTTTGACGGAAAATATATATTCGTAAAGTTTATAAACCTATACTTCCAATATCCTACAAAGTTTAAATTGACCATAAAAAATGCAGCTGGAGAGGAACTCGTTAAATACAGAGAAGTTAAAGAACAATATAGAGTTTTTCCAAGATAATACGCTAATAAAAAAAAGCCCTCCGATTTCCCGGAGGGCTTTTTTTTTATTAATTGAAATATTTGCCGATAGCTTTTATAATCATTAAATGCTGGAAATAATAAAATCAAAATTATGGGAGCTCCTTAAAGCTAAAGATGTATCTCTTTTAATGCTTTATGACAGCGAAGGAAATATCTTGTGGCATAAAGGCAGAGATATTGATGGTAAAAATATCACTAAAGGTTCGGGTTTCTCAAGAAGTTATATATATGAAAGTTTTAAAACGAAATCTGAAATAATCAAAGAAAACGTTATTACAAATGATAAGGATAATTCTATTTCACTTTCAGTAAGAAGACTATTACTGAAAAGCTTGATGATCATCCCGATTGGTAATGAATTTTTTCTCTACATTGATAGCGGAGTCAAAGAATCATTCAGCGAACATGAGCGTAATGAAATTAAAATTCTCGGAGAATTATTAAGCGATTTAATTCGTGAGATTTCAAGCAAAAAGTCGAAATCCGATAATATCAGCGGTATCAGTTGTTCCATAAAAGAAATCGGAGAACGAGTATTAAAATACTCACTTGATGAAAATCCAATACTTCTACTGGGGGAAACGGGAGTAGGAAAAAGCAGGCTCGCAGAATTGATTCACTCTTATTCCGGGAGACTTGGAAAATTTGTTACTGCTCATATGCCCTCCTTTCAGGAAAATCTATTTGAAAGTGAGATATTCGGGCATAAAAAGGGTTCATTTACAGGTGCAATATCGGATAAGAAAGGACTTGTTGAGGAAGCGGAAAAAGGCACTCTGTTCCTTGATGAAATTTCAGAAATTCCCATATCCTTCCAGACTAAACTTTTAAGATTTATTGAAACAAAAAAATTTCTTAAAATTGGAGAGACAAAAGAACGAGAGATTGATGTCAGGATTATTTCCGCATCAAATAAAAATCTGCATACTGAAATTAAATCCGGAACTTTCAGAGAAGATCTTTTCTTCAGATTAGGTGTTCTGGAGATAAATATTCCACCTTTAAGAGAGAGAAAAGAAGATATAAAATTATTAGTCGACGAATTTTCATTTTTATTAAAAGGAAAGCTACTTGGGAAGAACTTTTGGAAAGTAATGGAAAATCATCTATGGAAAGGAAATATAAGAGAGCTGAGAACGGTTCTGACAAGGGCAGGGATACTTAGCGATGATCCGATAACAGGTTCTGAAATAAAAAAAATAATGCAAAACTATTCTCCGGAAAAAGAGAAGACGGGATTAGACATAAGTGAAGAAATATTTAACGAAATTAAAAAAGGGAAAACTTTTTGGGAAGTTGTAAAAACCCCGTTTCTTAACAGGGATCTCAATAGATCGGAAGTAAGGGAAGTAATAAGATTGGGACTTGAACAGAGTGGAGGAAAATATGTTAATCTTATTAAAACATTTAATCTAAGCGATTCGGAATATAAAAGTTTTATGAAATTTTTGAATAAAAACAGGTTACAATAATAATAACTTATCCTCTTTCGGTAATATAGACTCCTAAGAGAACAAGGCCGGATCCGACAATCATCGAATATCCTATCGGCTCTTTTAAAATCAGGAAAGCAATAATACTTGTCATAGGCGGTATTGTATAAAGATAAACACCAACTTTTTGTGATTCCATTTTTGAAAGTGCATAAACATACAAAAGAGTAGCTAAAAAAGAGCATGTTAAACCCAAGAAAATAACGGCAAGAATACTGTCGGAACTTATTCCCGATATGGTAAACCTGCTCCTTACCATATTATAGATCCCCGGAGGTATCATATATAACGCACCAATTATAGTAATAACTCCGGTTATCTCAAGCGGACCTATTTTTTTTGTTAAACTTTTTCCAAGTATAGTAAATATTCCCCACATAAAAATACTCGCCAAAATAAGAATATCTCCGGTTATATCACCTTTTAAATTAAAATTTGAGATATTTTCCAACCCCATTACTATCAGAACGCCGATAATAGCAAGAAAAATTCCAAACACTTTTTTTATTGTGATTTTCTCTTTTAGAAATATTGCTGCGATAACCGTTATGGTAATAGGTGCCGTTACAGCATATATCCCCCCTTTTGAAGCTGTTGTAAACTGTAATCCCATAGTTTGAATACCATAGTGAAGACCTGTTCCGAATAAACTCAAAATAAACAATCCGGATCTGTATTTTCTTATTCGGTTTAAATTGACACCTTTAATTTTCATCCACACAACGAATCCTAATGCGGATACAATCAAACGAAGAGATACAACTGTTATAGGAGGAATAGATTTTAGTGCTATTTTTGTTGCAATAAATGAACCCGCCCAAAAAAAACAAGCTGAGATTATTGCAATGACAGCAAATATAGGGATCCCTTTTTGTTTCATCAAGAGTACTCTTTAGATTTAAATATCAATTCCATTAAAGCCTCTGATAATGTAAATATCATAATCCCCGAGATATTCAAACCCATACTTTTTGTATAGAGTTATTGCTTTCCGATTGTCTTTATGAACCTCAAGCTTAATCTGAATATTTTTTTCTTTAGCAAATTTTAAAGATTCCATGAGAAGTGGTTTTGAAAAGCCCATTCCCTGAAATTCCGGGAGTATTCCGAAATGGTGCATATGCAGCCTTCTTCCGTCAAATGTCATCCATGATGTTCCTATAACTTGCTTTGTATCTTTTTTTTCTAAAATTAAAAATTTTCCACCTATTTCCAATGACTTTAATATTTTCTGCGAATCATCACCTCTTTCCGGTCTTCCAAGACCTGTCCTATCCCATATTTCTCTAACTTTCTCAAAATCTTTCACTCTAAAATCTCTGATATTTACACTCTTAAAGTCCAATGTTTCCTCTCAAATTTCATATTTGTTAAAACTATTAATAAAACTCATCTTAAACACTTAAAACTGCATATAGATAAAATCACCTGACCTTTTAACGGTAAATATCAGTATTGTAAAAATTGTAAAATAATAAAATAATATTTTAATGAAAATAGGACGGTTTAAGATCCATTCACCTATCTTCACTTTAATCTGAAGCAACTCAATCAAAAATAGAAGAGATATCGAAATTGCCATTATTTCCAATGTAAAAGGAGGGAAATTTTTTAGAACTATATTATTGAGATCTGAAAAACCGGATAATGTTCCGCTTTTTCCATAAAAAATTGACTTTATCATTCCAAAAGCATGCTCTATTGATTTAGACCGAAAAAATATCCATGAAAATGATATAAGTGAAAATGTAGTTACTATTTTTAATAATTTATTAAAAATTGAAAATTTCATGATTCTCAGATTTTTTTTTATTTTTTTTCTCATCTTTTTCGTAATATGAGAAAATATCAGATAAAATCCATGAATGGCTCCCCAAATAATAAATGTCCATTCTGATCCATGCCACAATCCACATAATATCATAGTTGTCATCGAAGCAAATATATAGGTTATATTATCGGATTTCCCGGCTTTAATATTTCTGTTTATTAATTTTCCGGATACAATATAAGCTAATGGCAAAAAGATATAATCTCTCAGCCATGTCGATAATGTTATATGCCACCTCCTCCAGAAATCGGATACTGAAACGGCAAAGTAAGGTTTGTTAAAATTTTCCTTTATATTAATACCAAACATTTTTCCTATACCGATGGCAATATCCGCAATTGCTGAAAAATCACAATATATCTGTATCGAATACAAAAAAACCGTTAAAAGAATGACAGATCCTTCATAGTTTCTATAGCTTTTAAAAAGTGTATCAACGTATATTGAGATACGATCCGCTATAATAACTTTTTTAAATATCCCCCACAAAATCCTTTGGAAACCTGACTGTATCATTTTAGTATTAAATCGGATATTTCCTGAAAACTGAGATATCAAGTCATGAGTCCTGTCTATTGGTCCTGCAACGATCTCCGGGAAAAACATTACATAAAGAAGAAGTTTTGAAAAATCTTTTTCCGGTTCAACTATTCCTCTGTAAACATCAACAAGATAGCTGATCTTTTTAAAAATGAAATAGGAAATACCGAGAGGAACTGCTATCTCCACAAAAAATTTCATATCCCAGAGATTTAACGACGGGAAAAAAGGAGCAAGAATTTTCTCTAATTGATAATAAAATTTAAAAAAAACAAGGAAAATAATATTTAATGATAAACCGGATATCATTAATTTTTTTCTATATTTATTCCCTTCATCCGCTTTAATCTTTTTAGCAATTATAAAATCTGCCAAAACAAGGATAACTAAAACAACGGTATATAAAGGGCTGAAAAACAGATAGAAAAATATACTTGCCGTTAAAAGAATATAAGATTGAAACCTTTTTGGGAAAAGATAAAAAAAGAAAATTGTAACAGCAAGAAACAGAAAGAAATGTGAGGAGATAAAACTCATTAATAATCCCCTATTCTTTCCAAATCTTTTTTCAATATTGATGTAAAAATCTTCGCTCCATCAGCATTCAAATGCTCCGAGTCGTAAAATTTCCAACGCTCTTTATTAAAAAAAATATCATGATAATCCAGTAGATGAACATTACTATATCCGTTTATTAGATTCTTAACTTTTCCATAGTATTTTTTTATAGGCACCATTCTTCCGGCATATCCGTAATACTGAATGGAAACAGGCATTTTAATTAAAACCAGACTCAGTTTCCTTTCCAAACATAAGTCTAAAATCTTTTTAAAAAAAGATATCATCTCATTATCAATCCACATATTTCCTAAAAAATGATGGAGGGCTCTTCTTTCACCTTTTTTAT